>Ga0307379_10013124_pt1 | contig 10758 bp, 5 predicted proteins | sample UN2MG_FD_202237 | JGI IMG/M metagenome (GOLD analysis project Ga0307379, IMG submission 202237) | Soil microbial communities from Risofladan, Vaasa, Finland - UN-2 | ecosystem: Environmental > Terrestrial > Soil > Coastal area > Acid sulfate soil | place: Finland: Risofladan, Vaasa | collected... | reverse complement strand
TGCTACGCTGGGTTCTCCTCGGCGCACATCGCCCCTGACGGCGACGTCTGGGCCTGCTGCACCCGGGCCGAGCCCCTGGGCAATCTGAGGGAGACTGACTACGATCTGGCACCCATCTGGCTAGGCGAGCGAGCAGCCGCTGTGAGGCGCAGCATCGCCGCTCAAGAGTGCCACTGCCCCATGGCTAACGTTTCCTACTCTAACATGCTCCTCCACCCGCCGACACTGCTCCGCGTGGCCCGCCAGGTGGCGCGCGGGTAGAGACTCATGGCATAGGAACAGGGTCACCAATGCTCCAGAGAGCGCGCCGGCTGTACCGCGAGCACGACAACTTCGTCCTCTTTGCCGTGCTCTTCGTTGCCTTCAGGGTGATGACACTGCTTCTGTACCGGCCTGGTGGCTTCATCGCAGACTACTCCGACTACAACACCAGCTATCTGCCCTTTGCGCAGTGGTCTGACGTAGGGCTCTACCCCTTTGTCCACTACTGGCTGGAATGGCCTCCCTTTTTTGCCTGGTGGGTTGTGGGGGTCTATCGCCTCAGCTTGCTCATCCCCCAGTGGACCGACCCACGGCTGTGGTACAACACGCTCCTCGGCCTATCGTTCCTGCCCTTCGAGATAGGCAACTTCGTTCTCGTCTACATTACAGCCGGGGAGCTGTACGATAGGAGCAAGGCCCTGAAGTGCGCTCTCATCTACGCATGTCTCTTCGCGCCACTCTACGTGTGGAGCGGTTGGAACGACTCTGTGTCTCTCTTCTTCCTGCTTCTGAGTCTATATCTGCTGCTCAGACGCAAGCCTGTGCTGGCCGGTGTGATGAGCGGCATAGGGTTCTGGGTCAAGTTCATCCCCATTCTGCTGGTGCCCGTTGGCCTCAGAGTCCTGGAGCGTGTGCGCGGCAAGGTAGTGTTCCTCGCTGCCGTCTGTGGTACGACAATCGCCATAGCCCTGCCTTTTCTCTGGCTCAACGCGGGCTTCCTCTGGGCGTTCTTCGCCAACCTGCTGGGGCGCTCATCGTGGGAGACGGTGTGGGCTCTGCTGGACGGCTACTACTCCTACGGCGTGGTCAGCGCCGATCGCTTGACTGTGCCCACCGACTTCAGCAGCCACGCCTCTTCTCTTCCGTGGCCGGTCATCACCCTCGTCTTCGCTCTTGTCCTCTTGTGGCTGTATACTCGCCGTATCGACTACAGTGCGAAGCTGGGTACAGTGGCCTTGGCAGGCCTGACCATCAGCCTGTTCACGATCTACAGCAAAGGATACAGTCCCCAGTTCATTGTGCAGCTGATACCATTCGCCGTGCTTCTACTCCCCAATCTGAAAGGTGTCGCCTACATCATCCTGCTGGACGTGATCAACTTCTTGGAGGCCACGGTATACTTCATCATCATGCCTGACCAGTCTTGGCTCTTGGTGACCACGGTCCTGCTCAGGACCCTATTGCTCATCGCCCTGAGCACCGAATACGGGTTGATCCTCTTCGACGTCAGCTCGCCTCGCACGGTCAAGCTCCATGGGCGAGCTTCGGCTGCCCTCCTGCTATGCGTGGCGGCGTCGCTCTGCGTCCTCGTCCTTCCCCTGGGACAGGCCTACGTCTCCAGTCGTAACCAGGCACAGGAGGCTCCACCCGCCATCGGGGTGTACGCCATGTCTGGAGCAAGTCAGGACCGTGACGAGTTGTGGTCACCTGTGGCGCGGCCCGAGTCCCGCGCACTCCATTCCTGGGCGGCGACCGGCGCCTCAAGAGCCGAGAAGCACCCATTCACCAACGGAGAGCTAGATCAGCACCATGCGTCTCAACAGGAATGACAAGGTCCTTGCCCTGGCCCTTCTTCTCTTCCTCTTCTCCGTCTACCTCCTGACCTACAGCGGCACCCTCCACTCCAGTGACGGACAGGCCATGTTCTCCGTTGCCGAGAGCTGGGTCAGGAGAGGCGAGTACGACATCAACCAGATTCGCTGGATGGGCCTCCAGCAAGGGACCTTTGGACCTGATGGCAACCTCTACTGCCGCAAGGGACTGGGAACTTCCCTGGTAGCGGTGCCACTGGCATGGCTCGGGCTGATCGTACCAGCCTGGGGAGTGGTCCAGACCACTATGCTCCTCAACGCCATGATCACGGCGCTGACGGGAATGCTCATCCTCCTGTACGTGCGACGTCTGGGCTATGAGCGGTCCACCGCCCTGGTGACCGCAGTGGTCTTTGGATTGGGTACCATGGCCTGGCCGTACGCCAAATACTTCTTCAGCGAACCTCTGAGCGGCTTCTGTCTCCTCGCGGCGGCCTATTTCCTCTTGGACTCAGGGTCCCGCCGGTCAGATAGGTCAAGGTGGTTGCCACCGCTGCTCGCGGGGGTCTTTCTGGGTCTGGCAGTGGCGACGCGGTTCGCCAATGCGGTCCTCATCCCCATCTACGTATCTGTCCTGGTCTGGCACTTGCTGAACAGACCAGGAGCCGTCGGTTGGCGGGGGGTACGGTCAAATTCGTCCCTGCTTCTCTCAGCTACCTGGCGGGAACTGTTGGCCTTGGGGCTGCCTCTCCTACTGTGGGTCGTCGTCATGGCTGTCTACAACTACGTGCGGTTCGGCAACCCGCTGACCACTGGCTATCTTCCCGAGGAGTCATTCTCCGCCCCCTGGGCTTTGGGCATCGTGGGCCAGCTCTTGAGCCCAGGGCGTGGCATTGTCTTCTTCTGTCCGGTCCTGCTGGCTTGTTTGCCCGCACTGCCCGATTTCGTCCGCCGCCACCGTTTGCAGGCCATCCTCATTCTTCTCACGGCTGGCTGCTATCTCTTGCTCTACGGCAAGTGGTTCATGTGGCACGGGGGCTTCGCGTGGGGTCCCCGGTTCCTGGTGCCTGTCGTACCGTTGCTATGCATCACCTTGGCCCCGCTGATAGATGGTCTGCGAGGCAAGAAGAGAGCGGTGTTCTGGGCGTTGTTTGCAGTGAGCGTGGCCGTGCAATTGCTGGGGGTGAGTGTCCATTTCATCCATCAGCAGGAGGCACTCCTGCAGACAGGGTTGCCCCTCTTCGACCCGGTCACCTTCTTCCATCCTCGATACTCGCAGCTTTGGGGCACCGTGGCTTTTCTCACACCGGCGAACCTCGACTTCGCCTGGGCACAGAGCATGCCAGCAGGCGTCGCAATCGACTGGCTGTCTCTGGCGTCGGGTCTGCTTCTCGTGGCCCTCTGCGCCTGGGCCATGCTAATTGTGACTTGCGAGACTCCTCCCGCGTCGGCGTACAGAGGTTACCTGTTGGTGTGCCTCTCCCTGCTCATCGTTGGGGGCACCGCACTTACGTTGGCCCGGTACAAGAACGACGGCCACGCCGACTACGCGAGCATGCTGAGATTTCTGCAAGCCAGCACTGAGGACTCAGATGTCATTATCCAGAACTCCCCCCCGGATACGGCGATCTTGCAGAACCACTACAAAGGTCGCCTGCCCTCCTACGGCCTCTTCGAGGGAGAACAACCCCTCTCCCAGGACACGCTCACTGTGCTGGATGCTCTGAGCGCGCGGCATTCCCGAATCTGGCTCATCCCTGATGAGCTGCCCCCAAACATGAGCTCCCTCGACCTGTGGTTCACCGATCGAGGCTGGTCGGCCACGTACCAAAGCTTTGGAGTCCAACGGCTGACACTGTACTCCAGACCTTAGGCGGTACACTCCATCGCTGCGGCCTCAGGTGTCACACGTCAGGAGGTCGTCCTGTGTGCGGCCGGTGGCCCCGCTGGACACCCTCCTGGTACTCCGTTGCCATGCCCCTTTGGCTGTGATAAGATTAGCCGCAAATCAGCAGCCACAGGGAGGCCTCGCTTGGGCAAGCCAATGGGCAGCAGAGTCAGCACTCAGTTCGTCGTCGTTGCCCTCTACGTCATTCTGACCCTGATCCTCACCTATCCTTTGGTCACTCACTTCACCACCCACGTCATGGGCTCCGAGACCTGGGCCTTCGACGAGTATACCTTCATCTGGAACATCTGGTGGTTCCGGTACTCCGCGCTCGAATTGCACTCCAGCCCTCTGTTTTCGGGCCACATCTTCTATCCACTAGGCATTAGTCTGGTCCTGTATACGTACAACCTGTTCAACGCGCTCGTATCCCTCCCGCTGCAACCATTCCTCCCCTTGCCGGCCATCGCCAACTTGATGAACGTCTTCGCCCTCACCTTCTCCGGATACGGGACCTACCTCCTGTTGTACTACCTGCTGCGACAGAAGGGAACCAGTGAACGACGAGGCCAGATCGTAGCACACTGCGCAGCGTTCGTGGGAGGCCTGGTATACGCCTTTGGATCCTACCACTTCATCTACGCTGCCCTGGGTCACTACAACTTCGTGGGCACCCAGTGGATACCTTTCTACGTTCTCTTCCTGATCAAGACGGTGAACGAGAGGCGGTGGCGCAACGCCGTGCTGGCGGGCGTCTTCGCCACGCTGGCTGTGCTGTGCGAGATGACCTTCGGGGTCTTCCTGGCTTTCTTCACCGTGATCATCCTGGGCTTCGCGGGATGGCGCCGCATCGTCAACTTGGACTTCTCGAAACGTATGGCCCTCTTGCTCCTAACCTTCCTCGTAGCCTACTCGCCTGTTGGCTATCCCGTCCTCAGGGAGTTGTTCGGGGGCGAATACGCCCTCGAGGGTTGGGGCCATTCCGAGAAGCTGCTGGTCGACCTCTATGGCTTCACCACACCGACGGCGCTCCATCCCCTGTTCGGCACTGACTGGACGCAAGAACTGACTGCCGTGCGAGAGGGTACTGCCCGTTTCGTGGATGTGAACACTGTGTTTCTGGGATGGGTGGTGATCCTGCTGGCCATCTTTGCCTTGGTGAAGTACCGAAAACAGCTTAGAGTCTGGATAGTCGGCGCCGCGGTCTCGGGGATCTTGGCCATGGGACCGTTGTTGCACATCAATGGCCGTTCGGTCTTCGACCTGGACGGCTTGCTGGTGAACGTGCCCCTGCCCTTCATCATCCTTCACTACGTGCCCGTGGTGAACGCCAACCGGGTGCCGAACCGCTTCGGCATCATGCTCATGCTGTGCCTGGCGGTGCTGGTGAGCTTCGCCTGCCAGGCCATCCTGCGCCGGTTGAACCGGCGGGGGTTGATCCTGGGCATGTCGGCCGTGCTCTCGTTTCTGATCTTGTTCGAGCACCTCGCCTTTCCCGTGCCGCTTACCGACGCCAGAGTGCCCCAATGGTACGAAGGTCTCGCTGAGGAGCCAGGCGACTTCTCCATCCTTGAATTCCCTCTGGGGTGGCGTAACAGCTTCGGCGTCTTTGGAGCGGAGCGGACGCAAGCTCAATACTACCAGACTACCCACCTCAAGCGGCTTCCGTCCGGGAACATCTCGCGCAACCCGCCCTTCAAGGTGGACTACTTCAGACGCATACCCATCTTCGATTCCATCGCCAGGGTCGAGCTGTACGAGCAGTTGGACCCTTCACGGGTGGAGCAGGACCGCCTCTCGGTGGACGAGCTGATCTACTTCTTTGACATCCGCTACCTGGTCTTCCAGCCGGTCGTGCCCGAGCGACCGCCCTACTCGGACACGAGGCCTCAGGTAGAAGAGTACGTACGACAGGTATTTCCCGCGGAAGTGGTCTACCAGGACGACAGTGGCTTCACCGTCTACCAGGTGCAACAGCCCGAGGCCCGCACCCAGGTGATCATGGACTTCGGCACCGAAGGGAGCAGACTGTACCAGGGCGAGGGCTGGAGTAGAGACGAGATCATCGGGGACGCCACTGCCAACTGGGCTGACGCGCGACGGGCCCGGGTCTTCGTCCCCCTGCGCCAGTTGGGTGACCACGAGCTGACTCTGCGGGCGCTGGCTTTCTCGTTCGACGGGGCGCCTCAGCAGACTCTCGGTGTGCTAGTCAATGGTCAGCGGCTGGGGGAAACAGTCTCTGTTGGCCCCTACTGGGAAGAGCACAGCATCCTGGTACCGTCAGCGTACCTGAAGGTTGGGCTGAATGAGGTTGTGCTGGAGTTCGGATACGTGGCTGCTCCGCGTGATGTCCTACCAAGCCAGTTCGCCATCGGAGACACCGGGGTGACGTCGCCCGTGGAGATCACGGTGAACAGCGCCGGGCTCCATGCAGGTGACTTTGCCTACATCACGGTGAATGGAGAGGACTCCTCCTCTCATCGCAGAGGCTACAACCTGGCCGTCGTGCATCCCGACACGGGAGCGGTGGTCAGTCAGGCCGGCTTCGACACCTTTGCTAACGAGTTCGAGTCCCAGGCCCTGGCCGACTTCATAGCCGGGATACCGGATGGCTACATAGTGGCCGTCGCCGTTCGGGATGATGGGGCCGCCAGCCTGACAGAGGCAGCGGTCCAGGCCCTGAGCTCCTTGGGCGCTCGGACAGACCTCCGTGGGACCCAGCACCTCTCTCATGCCATCATCGGCGTCAAAGGGGCCGCTACGGGAACGGCATTGGAGGCCTCCGGCGAGGGCAACTCCTACCTCCACGTGGGCCGGAACCCCGATGACAGAACGCTGTCGAGCGCCGTGGATTACGTCAACTTCGAACTCAGATGAGAATCCACCGCCTCGCGGGGCGTGTTGATTTGATGGTGGTCTGCTTGCTGGGTCTGTTCAGCTTCGGGCTTTATGTCAAGACGGCGGCCCCTACCCTCCTGATGGCGGACCCAGCCGAGTTTCAGTTGGCCTGCTACACGCTGGGCATCGCTCACCCTACAGGGTACCCTTTGTACCTGATCCTGGGCTGGCTGTGGTCCCACCTCTTGCCCCTAGGGGATGCAGCCTACCGCGTCAACCTCCTGTCAGCGGCGTTCGCCGCGTCGGCTGCGGGGCTTCTGTACCTATTGGTGCTGAAGCTCCTGCGTGGGGCGCTCCAGGGCCCGTCAGCAGCACTCCTGCGCGCCGTGGCGGCCGTTGCCACGTTGACCCTGGCAGTATCCCACACTTTCTGGTCCCAGGGCCTGAGAGCGGAGGTCTACGCCCTGAACAGCCTCTTCGTACTGCTCACGCTGTTACTGTTGCTGCGGTGGTCGGAGTCCAGGTCCCCCAGGGCTCTACAGCTAAGCGCACTGTTCTACGGGCTGAGCCTCACTCACCATGCTACGATGATCCTCTTTCTCCCCGCGTACGTCCTCTTTGTGTGGTTGACGGACCGCACGGTCCTCCGGAACCTGAAGTTGGCGGGAACCGTCATGCTGCTCGTGGCGCTTCCACAGTTGCTCTACCTTTACATCCCCTGGCGGGCGCCTGCGACGCCGTATCTATACATAGAACTGGCTCCAGGTCGTACGCTCGAGTTGTACGAAAACACGCTGCGGGGTTTCCTGGGCTTCGTGCTGGGAGAGATGTTCACAGGGGAACTCGGCTACCAGGCACCCCTCCTGGAGCGCCTGTTGATGGCCTTAGACCTGCTGATCAGGCAGTTCGGGATCGCAGGGGTGGCTCTGGGGGCCCTTGGTCTGGCGAAGCTGATAGTCGGGTGGAGAAGTTCCTACGCGCGGCGTCTCCTGGCTCTGCTGGTGCTCTCGTATGGGACATTGGTGGGGTTCACCCTCTTCTATCACGTCGGTGACATCCAGGTGTTCTACACCCCGTCCTACATCATCTTCACTGTGTGGATCGCCCTGGGCATGGCCTGGCTCGTCCAGGCCGCTGGCAGAGTGCGCTTCGGGGCGTTTGCTCGCGCGCCATGGGGCGTCTGGGCCCTCTTCGCTCTGTTTGCTGTGCTGCCTCTGGCCTTTCTTTGGACCAACTACCCCGGAGCGGACAAGAGTGCTGACCATTCTGCGCGTCAGTGGGCAGAGGAGATACTGTCGCAACCAATCCCAGAGGGCTCCATCTTGATCTCAAACGACCGCAACGAGATCACACCCCTGCTCTACCTCCAGCACGTGGAGGGGAAACGCCCGGATCTCTTGACCATGTTCCCCCTCATGCTGCCCGGCGAGGAGTACTCCAACGTGGTGCGGGTCATTGACGGAGTACTTGACGTAGGGAGGCCGCTCTATCTGGTGAAGCCTATGCCCGGCCTGGAGATCAAGTACGAATTGAAGTCTTCCGGTCCGTTGGTGGAGATCACAGGCCCGGCCATCACAGGAGAGCCAGAGAAGGTCACCGAGATGGCCCTGGGGGACAGTCTGACGCTGGTGGGCTACGACGTGGATCCGGATGCGCCCTCACCCGGCGGCGAGAGCCAAGTTACCCTGTACTGGCACGTGGAGCGCACCCTCCGTGAAGACTACCACACATACGTGCAGCTCCTGGACGAGGGCGGTCAACCCATCGCCCAGAGCGATCATCGCCCTGGGCAGGAGTACTACCCGTCGAGCCTGTGGCAGCCTGGGGAAAAGGTGTTGGATGTCCACGTCTTGCCAATCCCTGCGGAAACACAGGCAAGCGTGGTCACACTTGTCGCTGGGGCCTACGAGTACCCGTCTCTCGCTCCCCTGGGGAGCGCCCTCGCCCTGGGCGAGCTACCAATCACCCGCTAGCCGTGCCAACTTGGCCCAGCGCCGCATGACGCCTTACGGCGTATACCTCTTCAACGCTGCCGGGACGAACGATAGCTGGTCGCTGCCATACTCGTCGGCGCCGATGTCCAGAAGCCTTCCCGTGCGCCTGTCTCCGTCGTAGTCAAAGAACAACCAGTCAATGTACTCGCCCGCGTTGACGCATGGCGAGTCGGCGACAAGGTGGTAGTCATCGTTGTCCGGATCGACGAACTCCGGATCCGCACTGATGTCACCGCTCCCGAGAGAAAGGCCGACGTAGTTGGTGGTGTTGCCCCACACGTCGTTGTTGACGAGGGTCACCGAGGCAGCGCTCTCCTTCTCGATGCCAACGGTGTGGTTCACCACGATGTTGTTGGTCAGTTCCAGCGCTCCGCTTCCACCGGGGTAGACATGCACCCCAGCACCGCTGCCATAGAAGTCTCCAACGATTGTATTGTTGGCGATTTCCATATCGAGGTCCAAGGTAAGAAGAGATGCAGCATCCACATCCGCTTTGTTGTACAGCAGATAGTTGTTGGCGATCTTCCCCCCGCTGTAGTACGAACTGACCACGATGCCCCCTCCGGTATGTGATGCGTGATTGCCGAGGAGCACTACCCCCTGCAGATCCGTGTTCCCCCACATATACACGCCGCCGGCGTAGGTGGCTTCGTTGTAGGCTATGAGGTTCTCGGTCCCCTCAAACGTTACCTCTGTGCCGGGGTCTAGCCACATTCCGCCGCCATGAAGTTGCCCACTCCCGCTGGGGGAGTTGCTCATGATCTGAGTGGCCTCGATTACGGCGCCCGTGCCCCAACCTGCCACGGCCAACCCTCCTCCACCACAACCCTCACTGCCTTCTCCCGTGTTATGACTGATCTCACAGCCCATCAGGGTGACAGTGCCATTGTACACGTAAACGCCCGCCCCGTAGCTCCATCCTGTGGTGGGAGTGACTACGTTGGCAGTCACCACCACGTTGTTCAGAATGGGAGAGGAGCCCGACACGTAGACACCTCCGCCCTTGTCGCTCTGGCCGTTGGTCAGAGTCAACGCGTCGAGGGTGGCCATGCTGCCACCGGTGATCTCCACCACGTGGTCCGCGGCGCTGCCGTCGATGACCGTGTGCTGTGGATCGGTGTAGAGGCGTGTCGTGCATTTCGCGCTCCACCCCCCCCTGCAAAGTGATGTCCTTGGTGACGTCCAGGTTCTCATAGTACGTGCCATAGGCGATCTTTACCGTGTCCCCTTCGCCCGCCGCGTCGATGGCCGCTTGGATAGAGGCGTAGCCAGAGGTGCACAGGCTAGCCGCGCTTGCGGGGGTAGCGGTGCTGATCATGGCTAGGCACCACCCTGCGAGGACGAATACCGCCACAGCCGCCGTGGCCAGTGCAATCGGGTATGGTCTTCTCATCGACTCCTCTCCTCTCTTCTCTGCATCCGAACGGAGGATATGAGTCGCGAGTATACCATTGGGCGGCGGCCAGCGCAGATCCACAGGCCGACCCTGTGCCTCGATTCGTTCCGGTCGGAGGGTAAGGGACCGGGCGCTGTCTGGCTGCGGTCCCTACGTGCTACCCGACCCTGGGGGCAACGCACCACTTCGCAAGAAAGCCGTTGGCCAAACGTAGGGCAATCGTAGGGCAAACGCCGGGTTTGCGCTGGAAATCGTAGGCTTGTCGAAGGGCTGGCATCCAGCACCGGGAGGCAAAATGAGATACTATGGAGGTGATCGCGGAATCAGGTCTTTTTCCTCCTTTCGTTCTCCCTCCTCCTGGACCCCACGGAGGAGGGAGAATCGTTTTTGTAGCCAGTTTCTCCTCCTCTCCTTGGGACACACTCTGGTTGGCGCCGCCCGTCGAGCCCGGTATAATCAGTCCGGGTAGGAGGTTGTCAGTGGGCCCCCATCGCGCGGTCGTCCACTTTCTTCTATTGGCAGGGCTCGTCGCTGCCTGTGCCGCTGAGCAGACGACACCATCGGCCATTCCTCCCAGTCCAACGTCCACCCTCCCAACCCAGGCCACACCCGATGTCACTGAGACCCCCGAGCCACGTCCCACGGCCTCGGTCGCCCTGGCCGCCTGGATCGCCAACCAGCAATTGGCGATGACCGAGGAAGCCCGCTCAGATGTCCCCACCCTCGAACACATCAGCCGCCACGACATCGACCTCTCCATCGGCATAGAATCGCTAACCTTAACCGCCCGGCAGACCACTATGTACACCAACAACGCCCCGGAGCCGCTGGAGGAAGTGCGTTTCAACC
>Ga0307379_10013120_pt1 | contig 10761 bp, 8 predicted proteins | sample UN2MG_FD_202237 | JGI IMG/M metagenome (GOLD analysis project Ga0307379, IMG submission 202237) | Soil microbial communities from Risofladan, Vaasa, Finland - UN-2 | ecosystem: Environmental > Terrestrial > Soil > Coastal area > Acid sulfate soil | place: Finland: Risofladan, Vaasa | collected... | reverse complement strand
GAGGCCGCGAAAATCATGGGGGCGCCCATGATCCGAGTGGGCGTGCCCGGCTACGACGGCAAAACCAACTACCGCACCGTCTTCAGGAACGCCCAGGACGCCTACGCCAAGGTGGAAGCCACTGCAAAGGAATACGGCGTGCGGGCCAACTTCGAGATTCACATGGGCAACATCTGCCCGAGCGCGTCGGCCGCGTACAGGTTCGCCAGCGCCTTTGATGCAAGGCACGTGGGCGTGATATTCGACCCCGGCAACATGATCTACGAAGGCATGGAGAACTGGCAGTTTGGTTTGGAGCTGCTGGGCGAATACCTCGCGCACGTGCACGTGAAAAACGCCGGCTGGAAAATCTCCGCCGGCCAGCCAAACGGCAACCTCGTGTGGCAGCCATACATGGCCACGCTGCGCGGCGGCATCGTCAACTGGGCCGACATTTACGCCGCTCTGAAAAAAGTCGGCTACGACCGCTGGATGTCGAACGAGAATTTCTCCACCGACCAATCCACCGAAAACAAGCTCAAAGACGATCTGGCATTCCTCAAATCGCTGGAATGAACCGGGCACCCCTTTCACCTCGGATTCTCTGAGCCAATATCTGCAGTTGTTCAGGAACAAGAGTTTAACGGAGAAGCAACTAACATGGCAGTGATCGAAAGGACCATCGAAAACACGTCGGGCATACCGCTTGGCGGCATCGGAACGGGCTCGGTTGAAATCCGCGAAGACGGCCTGTTCCACGACTGGCAGATATTCAACCTCGGCGCGTGGTCGCCGCAGTCGCCGCAACCCTCCTGCTGCGGCTCGAAGCCCGCCATCCCCACTATGCGGCCCGAAGACCTGGCATTCATCGTCCGCACCGAAAGCGAATGCGGCGGCATCAAGACGCGCCGCCTCGCCATGCGCGAGCAGCTAAACAACCTCTACTCGATGGCCTGGCTCAAGTGCGTGCAGTCTATCCGCTTCTGGGGCGAATTCCCCATCGCAAGGCTGGAATACAAGGACGACACTCTGCCGGTGGAGATCACGGCCGAGGTGTTTGCGCCGTTCATCCCTCACGACCCGCGCGAATCGGGCACGCCCGGTTTCCACGTGCGGTTCATCGTGCGAAATCTCACCGGCGAGCGCGTAAAGGTCTCGATCCTCAGCACGCTGGCAAATCCCATCCCGTGCGGCGAGCGCGTGCACACGGTTGAAAAAGACGGCAACGCCACTCTGGTCACCCTTGCCGCCGAGGGAAACGGCAAGGACGAGCCCTGCAACGGCTCCATCACGCTGGGCGTGCGCGGGGGTGATCACAGCTACATCACCGGCGCCTACCGGCAGGAACGCGGGGGCATCTTCATCTGGGCCAAAACCTATGGCCTCGCAACGCGCAGCTACATATTTGACTTCCGCAACACCGGCCGCCTGCCCAATCTCACGCCCGAGCGCGCACCGGAAGACATCCCCGACGATTTCAAGGCCGAGTCGCTTTCGGCCGCTCAGCGCAAGAACCTGCTGCAAGAGCTCCTGAAGCACCCGGCATTCTACTACAAATACAAACGCATAGCAGACTGCGAGCCGGCACTGCTGCAGGGCGAAGACAAGCTGTCGGCCTTCCTCAACGACGTGGCGGCGGAAATGAAGAACCATTTCCGCGCCCGAAAAGACGAATGGCGCGACGCCCTCCTCTGCAGCGAAAACGAACTCGAACCCCACGCCGAAACCTCCGTCATCTTCACGCTCGGATGGTTCTTCCCAAACCACATCAGCCCCAAGAGCGGCAATATCGGCCACATGTACTCGAAATGGTTCGACAGCTCCGCCGCCGTCTGCAAACACCTCATCGCCAACTACGACGACGCACGCGCGAAGACCGTCGGGTTTGCCGAGGCGCTCTTCGACACTTCGCTGGATTATTTCGTGGCCGACAGCATCAGCGCCCAGCTCTCGACCATTCCGAAATGCACGTGGTGGACGCGCGACGGCGATTTCGGCGTGTGGGAAGGCCTGGGCTGCTGCGGCTTCCACACCACCGATATCACCTACGACGGCTCCTTCTCGCTCATCGCGCTCTTCCCCACGCTGCAAAAGCAGCAGATGATAATGGGCGCGAAACACCAGCGCAACGACGGACGCATCCCGCATTTCTTCATTCCCGATTTCTCGCAAACCGACGGCGACTACGCCCGCGTGGACATGAACCCGCAGTTCGTGCTGCTCGTGGCACGCGATTACCTCTGGACCGGCGACCGCAAGTACCTCGAAACGCTCTGGGAGCCGGTGGTGAAGGCAATCGAAAACACGAACCTCCTCGACGCCGATAAAGACGGCCTGCCCGATCACGACTGCGAACGCCAAACCTACGACGCATGGGACTTCTACGGCTGCCCCTCATACATCGCCAGCCTCTGGCTCGCATCGCTGAAAGCCGGCATCCGCCTCGCCGAGGAAATGAACGACACCAAACGCGCTGCTCGCTGGCGGCAGTGGTACAACAAGGGCGTAAAGAACTTCGAGAAGCTCTGGAACGGCGAATACTACGTGCTGTGGCGCGAGATGCACGACGGTGGGCGCGTTGACGAATGCTGCATGACGGACCAGATCGACGGCGACTGGTTCACGGCCCTGATGGGCTGGGGGCCGGTGCTGCCCGTCGACCGCATCCGCGCGGCCCTTTCCGCAATCTTCGATTACAACTACAACACCGAAGACGGCCTCAAGAACGCCACCTATCCGCCCGGCAAGCCGCCCCGCATCTCCACCTACATGAACCTGCAGGCCGAGGCTCCGTGGACCGGCATCGAGTACGCCATCGCATCGATGTTCATCGACTACGGCATGATCCACGAAGGCATCGCCATCGCGCACAACATCTACGACCGCTACGAGCGCGCCGGCCGCGTGTGGAACCACGTCGAGTGCGGCGATCACTACTACCGCGCAATGTCGTCGTGGGCGTTGCTGCTGTCGCTCACCGGCTTCCGTGTAGACGTCCCGTCGCAGACGCTCACGATCGCGCCAGCGCTCAAGCAGGATCGCTTCCGCGCGCCATACGTGTCATCATCGTCGTGGGGCAGCTATACGCAGGAAACCGGCACCAGCAGCTCGAGCGTAAACATCCAATGCCTCGGCGGCAAGGAAAGCTTCAAGACGCTCCGGCTGTCAGCGGCCGCCAAAGGCGCAAGCGCCGCCGTTACGCTCAACGGCAAGAAAATCGCCTGCTCCGTCGACGACGGCGGCGGCACGGCGAAGCTGGAATTTGCGAAGCCCGTGAAGCTGGTTCAGGGCGATACGCTGGCGATATCGCTCGCGTAGCGGGCCGAGTTCACGTCGTACAAAAAAAGACGGCCGGAATGCGTTTTTGTTTCACGCACTCCGGCCGTTTCTTCATCTCGTCATGTTATGCAGGCCGATTCATTTCTTGCCGGCCGGCGCCAGCGTTTCCTTGCGGGCGGCCGAAAATTCCTTTTGCAGCGTGCTGAGCTTCTTTTCATCGAAAAGCTTCTTGCTGTGCTGGAATACCTTGCTTTCCTCCATCTCGATGTGATGCAGCACCAGGTCGCGCATGACCATGAACTTCGGCAGCCAGTGCTCGTCGTCAAACGAGAGCTGGTCGATCTGCTGCAGTTCGTGCTTGGCGGCATTGTGCTCCTCGACAGCTTCGAGCGCCAATTGCCGGGCTTCCGTTTCCTGCAGCGCCGGGTAGAGCGTCCTTTCCTCGGCGGTCATGTGCGCCACGATGTCGCGGTGCAGCCTGCTGTAATCGCCCCGCGTTTGCTTCTCGGCCAGCTTCTTGAACAGCTTCTTGAATTCCTCGTGGTCTTTCTTGATGGTGTCAAAAAGATCCATATGGCGTCCTTTCTCCTTCTTCCGGCCCCCGAGCTCCTGGCACGCCGGAACCGTCCGTTGGTGGCGCGGCCAGCCGCTGCGGCGAAACCTATGTATATTCCCCTCAGCTAGTTAAACACCGCCCGCGAATCGCGCAGCGCCGCTGCAAAGCTCCGAATCTGCTCCTCGCTGTGCCCCGCCTGCAGGCTCACGCGGATGCGGCTGGTGCCGGCGGGGACGGTTGGCGGGCGGATCGCGGGGCACAGGAAGCCCTGCTCGAAAAGAGCTATCGAGATTGCCACGGCCCTCTCCACGCCGCCCACACGTATGGGGAAGATCGGCGTGGGATGCGGCTGCGGCGCCTCGATACCCGCCTCGAGCAGCAGGTCGTTCAGCAGTTTGACGTTGCGGTTCAGCCGCTCGCGCGGCCGCGGGTCTGTCTCGATCAGGCGAAGCCCCGCGAGCGACGCCGCGCACACCGGCGGCGGCAGGGCGGTGGTGTAGATGAAACTGCGGGCGGTATTTCGCAGGTATGAAATGAGCTCGCGGCTGCCGGCCACAAACCCGCCAAGGCTGCCCGCGGCTTTGCTGAGCGTGCCCATGACCACGTCGGCCCCGGCCGTCATGCCGAAATGATCTTCGGTGCCGCGCGCGCCGGCGCCAAGCACGCCGGTTGCGTGCGCCTCGTCGATCATCAGCATCGCGCCGTGCCGCCGGCAAACGTCCAGCAACGCGGGCAGCGGGGCGATGTCGCCGTCCATGCTGAACACGCTGTCGGTGATGACGAGCTTGCGGCGCGCGTCGGCCCGCTGCAAAACATGCTCGAGCCGCTCGGGGTTGCAGTGCTCATACACCAGCAGCTTTGCGCCGGAAAGCCGGCAGCCGTCGATGATCGAGGCGTGGTCGAGTTTGTCTACGATCACGGCGTCGCCGGTGCCGGCAAGCGCGGGTATCGTGCCTGCGTTTGCCATGTAGCCGGTGGGGAAGAGGATTGCGGCCTCGCGGCGTTTGATCCTGGCGATCTCAGCCTCGAGTTCCTCGTGCAAGTCCATGTTTCCGGAAATCAGGCGCGAAGCGCCGCTGCCGCATCCGGCCGCAAGCGCGGCGTCGGCGGCCGCTCGGGCGAGCTCGGGCCGCGAGGCGAGGCTCAGGTAGTTGTTCGAGCAGAGGCAAACCACCTCGCGGCCGCCCACGCAAACGGTCGGCCCCTGGGCGCCGCTCACGCACCGCATCTCGCGCAGCAGGCCGCTTGCAGCCAGTTCATTCAGGGCATCGCGCAGAAAATCCATCGCTCATCTCCTCAGCACGATCACGCCGATCTGCCCGCCGAATCCGAACGACAGGTTCAGCGCCACGCGCACGTCGGCTTTCCGGCCGGTGCAGGGCACGCAATCCAGATCGCAGCGCGGGTCGGGCGCTGCGTAATTGATCGTGGGCGGAATTAATCCGTGCCGCATCGCGAGCAGGCAGATGGCCGTTTCGATAGCGCCGGCAGCTCCGAGCAGATGGCCGGTGATGGGTTTCGTGCCGCTCACCGGCACGCCCGCCGCGTGCGGCCCCAATGCCAGCTTAATGGCTTTCGTCTCCACGATGTCATTGTGCACGGTGCCGGTTGCGTGTGCGTTTATGTAGTCGACGCCATCCGGCGGCACGGCGGCGTCATCGAGCGCCGCGCGAATCGCGCGGCCCACGCCTGCACCTGATTCGTCGAACGCCACAATGCCGTGTGCGTCGGCCGCGCGGGCATAGCCTGCGACCTCTGCATACGCGGCAGCGCCCCTGGCGGCGGCGCTGCCGGCGGATTCGAGCACCATCACGGCCGCACCCTCGCCGATCACAAAGCCCGAACGCCGAGCGTCGAACGGACGACAGATGCCGTCCTTCGCCAGCACGCCTAGCTTGCCGAAGCCTACGGAGATCAGCGGCGTGATGCTGGCCTCGGTGGCGCCGGCTAGGACGATTTCGGCCTCGCCGTCGGCGATCATCCGCGCGGCTGCGATCACGGCATGGCTGCCGGCCGCGCAAGCGGCCGCCGGCACGCTCGTAGGCCCGGTGCAGCCGAACTCGCGCGCCACCGCGCCCGCCGGCGACGCCGGCAGGTAGTTCCACAGCCATGCGTCAGACGCGCGATTGCAGAAGCTCAGCACGCCCCCCTTGCTGGAAGCGATGGAAACGCCCGTTTGCGCACCGTCTAGTGCTTCGCGGCTCAGCCCTGCATCGGCGGCGGCGGCACGCGCCGCAGCTACGGCAAACTGGATCGAGCGGTCGGCATGCTCCAAGCCGGGCAGCGGCTGAAAGCCGGCAACTCTTGCGGCGGCCCAGGCGCCCGCCGCGGCCGGGTCCGGCAGCGGCGCCACGCCCGAACGCCCCGCGAACAGCGATTCGCAGAACGCCGCGAGATCGCAGCCGATGGCGCTCACCAGCCCGATGCCGGTTACCACCACGCGCCGGGTTCCACCGCGCAAACGCAGAGAGGCGATCTGATCGGTCATCCCTGGTCCTTTGGCGGCGGCTGCGTCTTCCACCGGCGATGCACCCAAAACCATTGTTCGGGGCACTCGCGAATGTGCGCCTCTATGCGGCTGGTCAGCAGTTGCGTAAGGTTGCGGATATCGGCTTCGCGGTCATCGGTGGGCTGCGGCCAGAGCACGGGGTCGGCGATCAGCTCGTATCGGAATTGGCCGTCGAGGCGCCGCACGAAGCCGGTGACGATAGGGCTGCCGAGGCGCAGCGACAGTGCGGCGGCGGTGGGCCACGTCGACGCCGGCCGCCCGAAGAAGTTTACGAAGATGCCGTGCCTGCGCGCGTCCTGGTCCATCAGGATAGCCACCGCGCCGCCATTTTTCAGCACCTGCATCATGTCGCGCACGGCGCCGCGTTTGTCGAGAATCTGCTGGCCCGAAAGGCGCCGCATCTCGTCGATGTATCTTTCGAGCAGGGGATTGTCGAGCTGCCGCGCCACCGAGTGCAGCGGCGTGAGCATGATGGAAGCGGCGTGGCCGGCGATTTCCCAATTGCCGATGTGCGCCGTCACCACGATCAGCCCCTTGCCGGCATGGAGCGCCGCGCGGGCGTCGGCCAGGTCCGGGCTTTGCACCCAGCGGTGCAGCCCCGCGTCGAGCATCAGTCTCACTCGCAGCGATTCGACGATGATCAGGCCGATGTGCCGGTAAACACGCCTGCCAAGCTCGCGGATTTCATCGTGCGTTTTCTCTGGAAACGCGGCCGCGAGGTTCTCGTCGGCCACAGTGCGATGGCGGCGGTCGACCGCACGGATGATTCTGCCCAGCAGCAGGCCCAGCCGGTATGCGGCCTTCTCGGGCAAGGCCGATGCCAGCCTCGAGAAAGCCCGCACGAGGAGGCATTCGATGTTGCTGCGTATGAAGCCGGGTGTCTTGGTCAACCGCGTTCCTTTCCTTTCGTCGTTGAAGCTCGGAAGATGAAGCGTGCCCGATCGCGGTTCAGCCAGAGCGGGCGGTATCGAGGGCTTTTTCAATGAGGCCGCCCAGCATATCCTCGCCCGACACGATCTCGAATCGGATTCGCAGCGCCAGCAGGGGCACGCTGCTCTTCCAGCACTGGCCGATTTTCACCAGGTCCTTTTCGGTGGTCAGGGCCGCATCGCAGCCGGTTTTCTCGGCCTGCCTGCCCAGCTCGGTAAGCTCGTGATCGAAATATCGGTGGTGATCGCGAAAGCGGAAGCATTCGGCCGCGGTGCAGCCCAGCGACGCCGCCGTTTTTTCAAAGCCCTCCGGATTGCCGATTCCGCTGAAAAGCAGCAGCTTGCGGCCGCCGGCAAAATCGAGCGGGCACTCGCGTCCCTCGCTATCCAAAAGCATCTGCGGCTCGTGCACTGCCTCGGCGATGGGCAGAGCCGCATTGACCGCGCAAAGTTGATCGCGTATCTGCCGGCGGCGCTCCGCCGGCACATGATCGCACCTCGTGAGGATGGCGCCGTGCGCGCGGCCAAGCGCGCTCAGCGGCTCGCGGAGCAGGCCGCGCGGCAGCAGATGCCCGCCGCCGAACGGCAGCAGGCAGTCGATCAGCACGATATCGAGGTCGCGTGCCATCGCATAATGCTGGAAACCGTCGTCCAGCACAAACACGTTTGCCAGCTTCTGCTGCAAGGCCTCGCGTGCCGACCGCGAGCGGTCCTTGCCGGTGAGCACGGGCACGTCGCCAAGGTGCCCCGATAGCAACTGCGATTCATCGTTGCTGGTGCCCGACGTGGCTCGGTAGCCGCGGCTGAGCACGGCCGGGCGGCGGTGGCAGGCTTTCAGCCGTTGCACCAGCCATTCCACCATCGGCGTTTTGCCGGTGCCGCCGGCTGTTATATTGCCAATGCTGATCACCGGGCAGGGCGCACGCCACGGCTTGGCCGGGCCGTGCAGCCGGTAGTATCGCGCGGCCGACGCCGCCGGCCGATAGAGCAGGTATTCGGGCACGGCCAGCGCGGTGCGAACCAGCGCAGGCCCGATCCCGTTGCGTTCGCCCTTGATGATCTCGAGGTAATAGGAAGTACGCGAGGCTGAAAAAGGCATTCAGTAGTTCCGGTCGCCGCTGTTTCTTGCCACTGCAATCATTGTACCTGAGGCGCGGAGAACGATCAAGGCAAAAAGCCGAAGGGAAAAGGCGCCGGCGGGCGCCGGCACGCCGGAGAAAAATGGTTTTGTTGCTTGGCAAACGCCCTTCGCGAGTGTATAATGCTGTGGCAGCACCGACGCTGGGCACAGGAAACCCATCGACAGCGTCATGCTTTCGGGATGAAAGGCTAAAATCATGCGCTTCTTCCATGACGACAGCATTTGGAACCGGCCTATCGGCCCCAGCCCGGCGGTGGACCCATCGAGCGACCGATTGATCCGCTTGCTCGGTGATGCTCTGCCCACGAATCGCCGCGGCTTCTGGATCAACACAGACTACTGGACGATTCCGGTGTACGAAGTCGACGCCCATACGCCGTTGCGGCCCGTGTATCAGCGTCCGCGGCGGCTCGGCGAGACGTACCAGCCGCCCGACGCCTTCCGCCACGGGCCGGGCTTCGGACCGCTTGTGCCGATCCCGGATAGTGCGCAACCCGCGCGGGAGGCAGACCAGCATCTGGCGATAGTGGATCGGGAGCGCCAGTTGGCGTGGGACATGTGGGCCGCCCGCAAACGCGAGGATGGCGAATGGGAGTCGTTCACAGGCATGGTCTACCCCATCAACGGCCCAGGCACGTTCGACGCCGCAGATTTCCCCATTCGCGACGGCGACAGCCTGCACAGCTACGGTCCCAGCCGGCATGCCGGCGTGCCGGCAATAGCGGGCCTGGTCATGTACGACGAGATTCTCAGCGGCTGGATCGACCACAAGCTTTCGTTCGCCACGTGTGTCAACGCGTACAAGCGATTCGTCTGGCCCGCGATCTGGAGCGACGGCAGCAGCGACGACGGCATTCCAGAGGGCGCGACGATCCAGCTCGATCCCGGCCTCGATCTCGCCCGCTTCAACCTCTCTCCTGCCGCACGCACGATCGCGCGGGCGTTGCAGGAGTACGGCATGATCAATGTTGACAGCGGCGGCGGCGCTGCTGTCTACGTCGAGGGATTGTGGGGCCAACGAGACCGGAGCTGGGACGGACTGCTTGCCGACACGGATCTGCTGGCGATTCCCATCGATCGCTATCGCGTGCTGGAACTCGGTCCGGTCACGCACAAGGGTTTCGACACGCGCAAGCGGCGATTCGCAAAGTAGCGACAGCCACTGGGCTTCCGAAAGAAGGAACGAACAGCAGTGACCATCGAGATGCGACCGAAAGAGCGTGCCCTCACCGCGCTCGCACGCCGCGTGCCGGACCGCGTGCCGGTGAACTATCTGTCGAATCCCGGCATCGACGCACGCCTGAAGCGGCACTTCGGTTTGGCTGCCGGCGATTCCGATGGCCTGCTGCGCGCCCTGGGCGTGGATTTCCGCACCGTGGGCGTGCCCTACGTGGGGCCGCGCCTGCATCCCGTGCTGCCCGGCCGGCAGGTCGATCCCCAGTGGGGCATCCGCACTCGCTGGGTGGAGCACGAAAGCGGCGGCTACCTCGACTACTGCGATTTCCCGCTCCGCGATGCCACGCTCGAGCAGATCGAAGCCTGGCCCATGCCCTCCCCCGACGATTTCGATTACTCGAAGATTGCCGAAGAATGCCGCCGCCACGCCGACTACTGCGTTTGCCTTTACGCCTTCCCCGATATCATCAACAGCACCGGCATGATCCGAACGATGGAGCAGACGCTGGTCGATCTTATCAGCGACGATGCGGCCGGGCTGGCGTTCATCGACCGCAAGCTGAAGGTCACGCTCGAAGTTGCCCGGCGCGCACTCGAGGCCGCCGGAGGCGGCGCCGCCAAAGGCGGTATCGACGTGCTGTGGCTGGCCGAGGACCTCGGCTCGCAGATCGCGCCGATGATCAGCCTCGAGCTTTTCCGCAAGCACATCCGGCCGCGGCACCAGCCGTTCGTCGATCTCGCCCGAAGATTCGGCGCGGTGGCGATCGAGCATACCTGCGGCTCCAGCAGTTGGGCGTACGACGATTTCATCGAGATGGGGATCAACGCGGTTGACACCCTGCAGCCCGAGGCGGCGAATATGTCGCCGGCGTACCTCAAACGGCAGTTCGGCCACGCGCTCGCCTTCCACGGCTGCATCTCCACCGCCGGGCCGCTCGCGAACGGCACCGTTGACGACGTGGTGCGCGACGTCCGCCAGACACTCGACGTGATGATGCCGGAAGGAGGCTACTGCCTCGCGCCCACGCATTGCATGCAAGACAACACCCCAACCGAAAACGCCGTGGCGATGTACGAGGCGGCACGGAGGTGGGGAATCAATGCCATTCTTAGTTGAAATTGTGTCGGCTCCTGCACTGGCATCACGCTACCTCTTCGTGCTGAACAATGCCGCCTTGCTGCTGCAGGGCCT
>Ga0307379_10013118_pt1 | contig 10761 bp, 5 predicted proteins | sample UN2MG_FD_202237 | JGI IMG/M metagenome (GOLD analysis project Ga0307379, IMG submission 202237) | Soil microbial communities from Risofladan, Vaasa, Finland - UN-2 | ecosystem: Environmental > Terrestrial > Soil > Coastal area > Acid sulfate soil | place: Finland: Risofladan, Vaasa | collected... | reverse complement strand
TAGATATCTCTAGCATTCTGTCACTCTCAGTCAAAACGTGACATGGTGGGCGGTATTGGACTCCAACGAACGTGCAGCATGATCCTTGAGGCAAGCTAGGAAATTTGATAGTTTTCGATGTGAGATATCAATATAGCGTTTTGTTGCCTGGAGAGCATATCACCAGAGACTAGGCTCATCCTACTTCGTTTACCGCTCTGTCGCTCTACCACACTGTCACTCTATCGCTCCATCGCTCCGTCGGTCCGTTGCTCCACTGCTCCGTCGCTGCGCCGCTCCATTGCTCCACCGCTCCGCTGTTCCGCCGTTCCGCTGCTCCGTCGCTCCGTTGCCGTGGAGGTGCCTTGCTCCGTGCCGCACTGCTGTAGGGACCGGAGCGTGCAGAGCGGAGAAGTGAAGATAAGTTTATATTGACTCCTATCATTTAGCGGCATACAATACAATTTGTGATTATAGTAATCAGAACAAAGTAATATGTAGGAGGACTGACAATGGCAATCAATGGGAAATACAATGTAACCATTGATACCCCGATAGGACCGCAGAATGGTAGTGTCACATTTAAGAGTGAAGGTGCAGTGTTACATGGCGATTACCAGATTGCGGGTAGTAACGGGAATTTCACCGGTACGGCTGATGGCGAAAATGCCAAGTGGGCCATGACTGTACCCGACCCAATGGGTGGAAATATCACTCTTACTTTCGATGTCAAAGTAACATCTACAGATTTATCTGGTAGCGGTATACTGGGTCCCTATGGCATCTCGTCTGTCAGAGGTAAAAAAGCTTGAATCAATTTTCGATAGCACATCACTTTACCAATAACATAGCCGTTGTCCCTGAGTTCCGCGAGATGAAGATGCAGCCCTATCTGGAGCGGGCGCTAAGACATAAAGAGATACTGAAGGCGTAAGCCTTTGTCTCAGGGTCGTCGGGTAACAATCAGCCAAGATGTTGTCCGGAGAAGGCCCGACACAATTATCATCTCTTGCTCAGTTTGGTTAGTGTGAGTGTGACAGATTGTGGAGTGAATCCATCACATCAATTACGGAGCTAATTCTTCCCCAATCCTTAGTCTCACATGCTTTCTTCAGTTCAGCGATTACCCATGCATCGGTATCGCTTAAGAAACTGATCAGGTCTTCCTTCAACATAGGCCACGATTCAAGGATGGTATATTCAATATTTGACATTTCTTGTTTCCTCCAGGACTATCAGTTTTTAGTATTCTAAATTATCCGCCACTAATGCACAATTCATCGGATTGTTCTGGAACCATGCACTGGAACATGGAACTGGAAGTGCGAAGTTACAGGTTACAGCTTATGAGTTCCAAGTTCCACCTTATCAGCTACGGGTTTCTAGTTCTAGGTATAAGTTAGAAGCTACAACTCAGAATGCTTACAGTTCAAACCTCGAACTGGAACAAGAACAGGGCAGCAAATCTTGAGGCATAATTTGGTTGACCATTAGGTCACAAAACGCTAAATTGTTCAGTATGAGGAGGAGTCAGGGGATTAAGTACCCAGGCTAAGTACCGCAATTATATCCTGAGCCTTGGCGATTAGCTCATCGGCAACTTCTTCGGGAATCTTCTTATTACGCTGTGCCTCGACCTTGATTATGAAGGCCTCAAGAATATTTATGGCAGCCACGTCATTTTTCTGGTTGGAATCTTCGAGCACCTTCAGAGCAGCGTTAAGAGATGCAATTAGGCTAGTTTTTGTAGCTTCTGGCAAGTCAGGAGTATCTATCACATCATCGATGAGGGCTTCCACCATTAACTCTGGAGGTAGGTCATTATCAAGGATAGTCCCCATGCCCTGGCCATCACTAATAGTAGCATTAGCTGGATTTGTAAGGTTGAGAGAGAAGGTCTCGACGCCTTCATAAAGAAAATCATCGACTATCGGGACGGAAATTGTCTTAGCTGTCTCACCAGCAGGGAATGTCAGGGTACCTGAGGCAGCAGTATAGTCGCTACCTGCTGTAGCCGTTCCATCAGCGGTAGAGTAATTAACGGTCACTGGAAAAGAACTGGGGTTGCTTAGCGTCACGGTGAAATCTGCACCGCCAACATCCTCACTCACGGTCATATCGTTAATGGACAGCGTGGGCTCAGGGTCATTATCAAGGATAGTCCCCATGCCCTGGCCATCACTGATAGTAGCATTAGCTGGATTTGTAAGGTTGAGAGAGAAGGTCTCGACGCCTTCATAAAGAAAATCATCGACTATCGGGACGGAAATTGTCTCATCTGTCTCACCAGCAGGGAATGTCAGGGTACCTGAGGCAGCAGTATAGTCGCTACCTGCTGTAGCCGTTCCATCAGCGGTAGAGTAATTAACGGTTACGGGAAAAGAACTGGGTGAGCTTAACGATACGGTGAAATTTGCACCGCCACCATCCTCACTCATGGTCACATCGTTAATGGACAGCGTGGGCTCCAGGTCATTATCAAGGATAGTCCCGATGCCCTGGCCATCACTGATAGTAGCATTAACTGGATTTTCAAGGTTGAGATAGAAGGTCTCATCGCCTTCATAAAGAAAATCATCGACTATCGGGACGGAAATTGTCTCATCTGTCTCACCAGCAGGAAATGTCAGGGTACCTGAGGCAGCAGTATAGTCGCTACCTGCTGTAGCCGTTCCATCAGCGGTAGAGTAATTAACGGTCACTGGGAAAGAGCTGGGGTTGCTTAGCGTCACGGTGAAATCTGCAACGCCAGCATCCTCATTCATGGTCACATCGTTAACCGTAATCGTTCCACCAGGACAGAAGACACGGCCCTGAACGAGGTTTACTTCCGTGGGCTGATTGGCCTCGTCGTACAATGCCACAGGGGATTCCGGTGGAAGAATGAAGTGGAAACACGTGTTCCAGGGCTTCTCGGAGATCACCGCCTGGATCCGAACCGGCTGCTCGTTATGAAGGATTGTGCCGTCCGGCAGTTCAATTTCGAATAGAACGTCAAAGAAGCTATCGGCATCACCCGGATGGAACGGGTCCAGGTCCAATCGGCCCGGAGTGTTGTTCACCAACTCCTCGATTTGACCCAGCGAGGGGCCGAACGGACTCTTGGTGATATCCCGGATCCGAAGCGTCACGCCCCCACCGACCAGATTCATCGACACCAGTTGTTGCACCACCTCGTCCAGAGCGGTCCAGTCATCGTCCACAGCGTCTCCGTCGGTGGGGCCTTCGAAGTAGACATGCACTTCCGCATCGCCCTGCAGAGAGAAGGCCGTCGGTGCAGCACCGATCGGACCGCCCACCAGTTCCACCAGACCGCTGGTCTGGCTGAACTGATCCACCTCGGTCGTCGGGTCGGGCTGGTGAATCCCGCACACCACGAAATTCCCCGTACCTTCACTGGTGAGTGGATCGATCAACTCGACCCATGTCAGTAACTGATTGATATAGCGTTCGCCGTCCTGCGGTGGCTTATGGTAAATGGTTGTCTCTAACCGTAGCGGTGCTGCCGTGAAAAACACCTGGCCGCCCATCGTGATCTTCGGCCAAGCGTCAAAGAAGCTGCTGGCATCACCCGGATGGAACGGGTCCAGGTCCAATTGGCCCGAGGTGTTATTCACCAACTCTTCGATTTCACCCTCTGTTGGACGATCTGTGCGCACGCCAACCTGGATGGGCCCCACGGGCGTTATGCCCTTCAGATCCATGTTCATAATCTCCGTGCGTACCTCGTCCAGGCCGTTCCCGTCATCGTCCACAGCGTCCCCTTCGTTGGGACCTTCGAAGAACACTTGAACCTCGACTGGACCCACGAGCGGCACAAGCTGAAGTTCCACTAGTTCCACGCGTACGCTGTCGGTCGAAGGCATCCACGTCACTCCTCCGTCCACCGATAGTTCGGTGAACACGTCGAAGAAACTTTCTATGCGGTAGAGGCCGCCGCCGATATCGGTGATATCGGTATGGCCCCCGGAAGCAAGGGTGATACTTTCGCGAATCTCGGACGACTCAACTCCGGGTATCTCCCCTTGGAGGTGCATCGAGACAATCTCCGCATCGAAACTGCCAACCGTATGGCCGGCCTTCCCCTGCGCGATTGTCTGCACCCATCCGGCAAATTCCACCTGAACGGGTTCGCTGAATAAGGGCGTCACTACGACGTTGGTGAGCAGTAAGGACTGGAACGACTGATGCTCGTCCGGCCCCACGTTAGTGATAACCGGCGCCGGCTCAGTCAGCGGCCGGTGTAGGGTGTCCTGCAGCACAATGCTCCGCTCGGCTCCGGTGTACACGGCATATATCGCTTGCGGCGAACGATACCCGCCGTCGGTCGGCGGCAGGTCGGGACTGGGAGTCACAATGCCCGGTGACAGATGCAACTCCATGAGCAACTGCGCCACCGTTTCAGTAAAGATATCGTTCTCGATTGCTGATGCCGGGTTGATGGTTGCCGTTGTAGTGGCAGAATCATAGACCCCCGCAGTTGGGGACGTGATGACAAGCTCCTGAGGTAATTCATTTACTTCGTAAGCGAAGGCGAACGCTCCCTCCTCATCAGGTGAAGTATAGTTCAAAATCTCGCCATCAGACATACTAACTGCAAGCCCTTTCAAGCCTTCTCCCTCTATCGTTGTTAGACTACCAGGAATCTCTATTGTCAACCCAGGAATCCCGGAAATATTCTGTGGCGCCTCTAATTTCACCTCTCCTGACAAGGATATAGCATGCGAAACATACATTACTGAGTTGCCGTTGGCATCTATCCCAGATATACGGATAGAGAGTTCATCAGCCATCTCAGTTGGTATCAAGTAGCCTTCGCCAGTTTCCCCTGCTACCTGCCAGGTGGTTCCCTTGTCAAAGCTATATTCTAAGGTGAGAGAAGTAATGTTATCCGGAGTTTGTAATTCTATGGTGATGGTTTCTCCCGGAGAGTAGCCAGGAGGCACAACAATGCTATTGAAAAGCGGTGGAATGTCAACAACGGTACTTAGGTCGAAATCCAGCTCATAAGTCGTCCAGTTGGATATTGTCCCCAGGGTGGGCATGTGAACCCGAAGCAAGCCCTTTCCCCCAGTTACACTCCAAGACTCAGATATGTCGTCCCACCATAACCCCTCATACCAGGGGTTGCCATCGGGACGACCCAGGGAACCAGCCGCAACCTCGTTACCGTCAACATAAAACTCATAATGGGGGATTCTGCTTTGGGGATAGGGTGATATATCGATAAGGAACTGCCGGTGTGGCCAGCTAAGCCCAGTCCAGATTTCACCGCTGAGGTCAACTTTAGTGGATCCTCCCCCAGGCATCACTTGGAGAGTCAGTCCGGGAACATAGGGTGCAAACTGGAACTCTCCGAGAGTAATATTCCCCGTTTCACCCGCTCCTGGTGGATTTTGTGGATAAGGGTCATTTTGCCCCACAGACCATTCTTGTACAGGGCCAAAGAGATAATAGTCCCAGCCCCCATAAATAAGTGAATAATATCCCCAGTATGTAGCGATGTCAGGAGCTAAATAATAGGTAGCATTCATACCAGCCAAAACCTGGTGTGTATCCGAGACCCAGAGCTGGTTGTCCGCCAGATATTCTGGGGTGAACCAGAAGGCATTCATGATGTTAAGGCCGTTCTCCGGGTAGGTTTCGGGCATATCATAGAAGAAGTTGTACCTTGCCAGGTCTGACGGGTCATACGTTATCGTCGAAGGGATAAGGGTGATATTGTAGTATTTCCAGTTGAGCAGATAAATGTTACTGGGAAGATATGCCTCACATAACAGATTCTCAGAGGCGTAGTAGCCAAATGCCTCACTCATCTTGTCCGCAGAAGCATACTCGGAAGAGTAAAACGTAAGAGCAGGCACGGCGATATCCATGCCAAACCAACATGCCCCCATACTCCAGTTCATCGTCGTTTTCCCCACGTCTTCGTTGTAATAGGGGTCGCCACTGAAATACTGGACATAGCAATGAACAGTCAAGTCCTCTCCATTTGAGTTGACAGTTGGTATTTCACTTACCCGTGCATCTGCCAGGCTGAGGCTGATATCAACAGCAGACAGCTTGGGGACAGTGATAATCTTTTGAATCATAAACATCCTAGAGAAATCCCTAGAGAAATCGTCCTCAATCAGACCATACGAAGCCATAAGGGCATATTCCCCGCTTTTTACTCTGAACTGAAACGACGGGTCCCAGCCAAAGGCTACAAACTCCATGTCAGGGTACGTGGCCAAAATAATCATCCCCTCTATCTCTGTGGTATCATCCACATCATACAGGGTCACGCTAATGGTGGAGAAGGTACTAAAGATATACGGGACTCGCAAGGTTTCGTCATTACGGGAGATAATGACCCACCCCTCATACCACCCCTCAGGCGCTTCCTCGTCTAGCGGACCAACCTCTACTGAAATATCTCTGCTTTCACCGGCTGGAATCTCCATTGAGCCAGGAGTTACGCTTACATAGTTGGCTTCGACGCCTTCACAAATTGTGTATGCTGTAATATTAACGCTTGCTGGGGCATCGCCAAGATTCATCAGGGCCACGGTTGCACTTTTAACCTCCCCCACCTCAAGCCTCCCGAAGCTCAGGCTAGGCTCTATGGCTAGCAGACTTGCCGCGGCTGCTTGGGGTACTTGGATCCGGCCGCCGCCCTGATCCCATAGATGGGTATCTTCTATCACCCTGGCATAGCCCATAAGGGCTGATTTCACCATTGTTGGCTCCCAAGCTGGATTAACTTGAAGTATGAGCGCTGCGGCACCAGCAACGTGGGGTGTAGCCATAGAAGTGCCTGAGGCGCCGGTGTAGAAGTCGTCAATTGGCGAGCCCATACTTGTCCCCACGGCTCTAGCGGCAATTATACCTACACCTGGAGCTACGACATCTGGTTTAAGCCGGAGGTCAGCACTCGGACCCCGGCTGGAAAAGTCAGCCATGGCGCCAGCCTTGGTGCTGGCACCAACGGTGATTGCTTTTTGGGCAACTGCTGGGGTCCCGACTGTGAACATTTGCGGGCCGATGTTTCCGGCTGCCACTACACAGATCACTCCTTGGTCTGTAGCCCAGTCAATGGCTAGGGACTGAGGGTCTGTGCCATCACCATTCCAATCGGCACCAAAGCTCATGCTCAGGATGTCAGCCTCATCGCCAGTATCAGCAACTCCGTCTGGTCCCAACGTGGCGTACTCTATGCCATTGATTATCCATGAGTCATAACCCGATCCTTGGGCGTTTAGAACCTTGATATTAAATAGATTTGCTCCCGGAGCGACACCCTTATAGAGGTAACCAGAAGCCTCCCCGGTCCCAGCAGCAATGGAGGCGCAGTGGGTTCCATGTCCGTACAGATCCTCCGTAAAGCCATCGGATGTGAAATCTTCAGCCACTATTACTTTGGGGTCGGTTGTGCTCGGATTGTCGTCCAAGTCATCAAGGTCGGGGTGTGTTGCATCAATCCCCGTGTCCAGTATAGCAATCTTGACTCCTGCTCCATCATATCCAGCACCCCAACATTCTGGAGCCCCAATCAATGGAACGCTTTCATTCAGCTCAATATGTACTTTTCTATCCAGCCATATTCTCTCTACGTCTGGTCGCGCAACGAGGTTCTGAGATGAATGGTTAATCGTATTGAAAGGCAGTTCTGCCGCCAGCATACCCAGCTTTGGGCTACCCATGATTACCTTTGCACCAGCATCTTCCACCATAGTTTTAATTGACTCGACCATTTCTGCAGGTTCTTCTTCCTCGATCCCAATAATAATCGGGAGGCTTGGCAATAAATGGTAACCCTCCTCAATCAGGTACTTAATGTTAAATAGCTCCATGTCCAGCTTTTCCAGATCAGCATGATTGGGAATTACATAGCTTCCCTCTGGAGTGTCAAGAGTTTGGAAGTAGACGCCCTTTGTTGGGTCTGCAGGCCTCACTGTAAAAGTATAATGTCCATCTGGTGGCCTCGTGGCTATAACAACGTCACCGGTGACGAGGGTTATTTCTGTACCCTCTGTTTTTTTCGCTCCTAAAATAAGCGTTTTTACTTCGGGCAATGGCGGAACTATATCACCACTGCAATATTGCGGTTCAAAAATGTCGTCTAATATTCTAGGAAAACCTGGACAATCCCACACCACGTCGGCTGCTGATACCGGAGTTGGGAAAACTAAAACGGTTGTCATAATCAGGAGACTGAAGACTAGAAGTAGACTCAGTATTCTGTGCTTTGTTTGATACCGGTGCATTTACGCATACCTCCTTTGCACTAATACGGCTCTTTTATAAGTTGACTTGATGCCAGGTAATTGGCATGTTCAATAACATTTACTTTCAGAATGCTATAACTCCTTTAAAAAAATAAACCGACCTTTTCAGGCCGGTTTCACTGTTGGCTCGCCACCACCCAAATGACCATATACAGGCGATGATTCTACGCCTCCTGTTCCCATGGGCCACCTTTGTAAGAGTTTAACTTTGTCAACATAAATAAACCTTACTTATCGTGTCGAGTCTAGTCCCATAGTCGGTGTTTGCCAATATCACTTAACTTACCTTTACCTCACAATAGCCAACATAACGGACCGCTTATCATTTAAAAAGGGAACATATTTAGTCGGTGTCTCTGAAAAAGTACGCTATCTTTTACCGGACTGGATAGGTATAATTCCTGACCTTGAAATGCTACCACCCAAGTCTGTGGCGCTTGTGGATGAAGCATACCTACACTATCACGCAAGGCAAAGGCTTCGGTCTGATGATGAAATTCTTGAAACTTTAAATTGTTGAGGCGTAATAAAAGGGAGATAAAAATGTCTAAAAAAGTTCTTATTGTGTATGGAACTCGTTATGGGGCTACTGAAGGCACCTCAGAAGAAATTGCGAAAGTCCTTCGAAGCGAAGGATTAGATGTTAGAGTAGTAAACGCCAGAAAAGAAAAGGTCAAAGATATTTTAGGATATGACCTAGTCATCGTGGGCAGTGGAATGCAAATGGCAAAGTGGACTGGCGCCGCTGAGAATTTTTTGAGAAAGTTCCAGAAAGAGCTGTCGAGTAAGAAAGTGGCTATTTTCGTGTCCTCCGGTGCGCAAGCGTTAATTGAGTACGAAAAGAAGACAGAGGAAATTGAAAAGGCGAGGAAACAATATCTCGAAGATAAAGCTGTAAAGTATAATCTCCATCCCATCTCTATGGTCATATTTGGAGGAGTTTGGGACTTTAATCAAATGTTCTTTTTGTTCAGGAAAACCTTAGCGAGTTTCAAGCCAAAAATAGAAGAAGCCGGATTTAAAGAAATAAAGCCAGGACTTTATGATACCCGCGATTGGGACAGTATCAAGACTTGGGCTAAAGAAATTGCCACAAAGGTTTAAAATACGCACCAATTTAACTGATGTCACAATTTGAGTCTATGTATGATTGTCGAAAGGTGTTTATCGGTCTTGTGTCACCGCGAAGAAAAGTGCGAAACTATCAATCTCTCTTCTCATATCATTTAGAGTCAGGTTTGTGATATATCCGATTCTACCGATTCGATTCACTATACCAAGGATATTATCATAATCATCACAGCCAATTCTGCCTGCTTGAATATTTCCCTTTCGTCCCAATGGATATCTTGTAGTATCCTCATGAGCAAAAGTAAGATAGCTCAAGCACAATAAGGCGTTGGAAAATGCCCACACACCTAAGTGATTCGCAATTGTATCTCCCCTCTTGAGTTCATCCGCGGGAGAAAAACCCAATTCACTCGTTCGCTTAATGAATTCAAGTGGAACTTTCAGTTGCTCTTCTGACAGTGGACGCACTTTTAGATTCGCAGAAATTGAGCCTGAAAGCTGTTTAAGGAATTCTTGAGGATTGTCGGTCATGCCGTAGCCTTTACGAACCCCCATAGTTGGTAGGATATCAAACGCAGTCTTTATTACATCCAGCAACAATTTACGATGCTGGATGACCATATTCAGTATTTGGTCAATAGTCTCTGGTGGTATTCTTCTTGATTCAATTCTAAAATCCACTTTATTCCCGTTCTTATCGAGCAGTGGAGCAGATCCCATGATCTGACTTTCCAATGCAGCCAGTTTTGAACCACCATCGGCCAGATCAAGCCCCATCATCATAGCGACGGGCTCTAATCCAATAGCTTGAATCTGAGAAACGATCTTCGAATTCAAATCAATTATTAGAGCCAAGCTATTGTGCCTGAAATAACTTGTGAAATCTCTTGGCTTGTATTGCCCCGATGCTATTGCGGCAGATTTGACGGCTTTCTCTACAGACTGTTGCAGCAAGTAAACTGCTAGGGCTGGGTCGGAGCATCTCACAGGCTTATTTGTCCTCTTGTCAAAGGGCAGCAGTTTCTTAAAGAGGGTGAAATCTTTGATTGCCCGATTTAGCCAACGCCGAGCATGCTCCACATTTCTCTTAGCTTTTTCTTCGTACGGCTTCATAGCAACCTACACCCTGAATCCTTTTCCATTATATGGCAGCATCTATTCAATGGCAACAAACGGGGGTAGGATCAAACAAAACCGAGCATTGTGCAATCCCCTTTCGAGGATTAGGTTCTTTCCGACGATTTCAGCTACCAGCTATGAATGAAAAGAGCAAGGATATGTTTCAATCCCCTTTCGGGGGTTAGTTCCTCTCTCAACCTTTAAGGAGAGGGGGAAAGAGAGGATTAGAAAGGCTTCGCCCTTCTTACTTTCCTCCTTCTTCTTTGGTTACGGGCTTTTTTTGCTCCTTCTTGGGTTTTTTCACATTCCTTCTGCCTTTAGT
>Ga0307379_10013114_pt1 | contig 10762 bp, 10 predicted proteins | sample UN2MG_FD_202237 | JGI IMG/M metagenome (GOLD analysis project Ga0307379, IMG submission 202237) | Soil microbial communities from Risofladan, Vaasa, Finland - UN-2 | ecosystem: Environmental > Terrestrial > Soil > Coastal area > Acid sulfate soil | place: Finland: Risofladan, Vaasa | collected... | reverse complement strand
CAGCCGGGCGTCGAAACGCTCCTTCAGCGTGCCGCGGTCGCCGATCAACGTGTCGACGAACTGGCGGAGCTTGCTCGACTCCTCCTGGACCTCGGCCACCGCCTGGGCCGACGCCTCCTTGGCCTCCGCGACGGCCTCGCGGGCCGCGTCGCCACCGGCTGGATCCGGCAGCGCAGGACCGCGAGGCGGCGTGGCGGCTGCTTCCAATAACTGGGTGATCCGGTCCAGCCGCTGATTGGTCGGGCCCAGATCGATCGGCGGCATCGGCGTTGAAGGAGATGCCGGCGGCAAGGTGGGCCACGGATTGCTGCGGCCCTGGTTGTAGGCTTCCCCGCGCCCCTGCTCGTACTGGCGATATTGTGGATCGGGCAGCAAGCGGTACTGATAATTCCCGCTACCAGGCGTCGGGCACGAACCCCCGGGACATTGAGTGATTTCGGATTTCAGATTTCGGATTTCAGATTGGGATTGTCCGGCCAACGCGGCATGCAGGGTTTGCAGCGACGTGGCGATGCCTTGGGTGTCGTCGCCGGTTCGGGCGCGGAGCAGGCCGACGATCACCCGGCCCTCGGCGTCGAAGATGGCCGAGCCGCTTCGCCCGTTGGCCGGCGTGGGCACGAAGTGCAGGTCGGAGCCTTCATAGCCCAACGCGTGGCCCCGAAAACCGGTCGACCACGTGCCGTTCGCGCAGCCGACCGACGTCACCGTCTCGCCGGGCCGCACGACGAAGTCCCGCGGACCGACGGGGATCGTTTTGGGGACCAGGCCGCCAAAGGCGCTTTCGGGCACGGCGACTACGGCGGCGTCGGCCTCCGGCGATCGTTGGATCACCGTGGCCGGCAGCGGGCTCGACTGATGGCCGGCCCGCCAGAACTCGCACTGCACGGTTTGGCTGTCGCCGACCACGTGCGCGGCCGTCAAGACGTAGACGTAGCCCTGCGACCGCTCGAACGCGCAACCGGTCCCGCGTCCGCCGTCCTTGGCCGTGATTCGGCAAGTGGCGTCGATGCAGTCGGCGATCGACGCGGTGGCCAGCCCGGCCGCCCAGAGGGTGATCAACACGATCGCCAACACGGCCACGATCCAGTAGAGCAACAGACCGAAAAGGGAACGATTCATAGGGGGCTCCTTGGTGAGGGGCTAGGGGTTAGGGATTGGGGACTGGGGACTGGGGATTGGGGATTGGGGACTGGGGATTGAGGACTGGGGATTACGAATTGTGATAACAACAACGTTTAGCGGGCGGGCTTGCCCGCCGTTTCCTGTGAACGATTCTCAACCACCCACAGTGTCCTAATCCCTAACCCCTATCTCCTAACCCCTCGATCATTGGCTCCTCGTCGTCGAACCCCAAGGCGTCCCACAGCTCGGCCGGAGTCAGGACGTACTCGTCTTCGTCGAAGTCCGGCGCGTCGTCCGCCTCGGCCTGATCCGACTCGATCGCCGAAGCCAACTTCCGCGCGTGGATCGCCTCGTACCGCTTTCGTTCCCTCGGCCGCAGTTCCAGCCCCAATCGCAACTCGGCCTGCATGAACCCAGCGACGACCGAGGGCGAGCGGGCCGCCAGGCTTCGCGCTTGGCACAGGCGACAGGGCATCTCGACCATGCCGCCGCACCCGGGACACCGCTCCAGCGGCCCGGTCGGTTGCCCGAGGGCGGCGTGGTCGCCGTCCGGCCGCCGACACAGGTCGTTGGGACGTCTTCCGGTGGAAATCGCCCCAACCGTTCCCCGGCTGACTCCGACCAGTCGAGCGATCTTTCGTTGGGCCAGTTTTCCCTCGGCCAACAAGTGCCGGATCTGCTCGACGACGTGTGGGGCGATCATGGCTGGTGGGCTCGGCGCACGAAAAAAGCCCGACGCCGGAACAAGTTCCGATGTCGGGCTCCTTGGGATACCTGGCGGATCAGGCTCTGCGGATACCGTCAACAGGCCCCGACCTTAACACAGGCGGTGGCCCAATTTCAAGAGGAGGTTTTTCGCAATCGGCAAAAAAGTGGAGATGTGTATAGTAGCCATCTCGCTCCGCGAGATGCAGCCACGTCTTGCGGAGCAAGACGGCTACGATACGAGATGCATCTACGTCTCGCGGAGCGAGACGGCTACTATGCAGCTCAGATCGCCGGGCTGCCGCGTTCGCCGGTGCGGATGCGGATGCAGTCTTCCAGCGGCAGGACGAAGATCTTGCCGTCGCCCACTTCGCCCTCTTCGCCGGTCCGGCTCCCTTGGATCACGGCTCCGATGGCGGGTTCGAGGAACTCCTCGTTCACGGCGATCATCAACTGCACTTTCCGCAGCAGGTTCATCGTGAACTCGTGTCCCCGATAGACCTCGGTTTGTCCACGCTGCCGGCCGAATCCCTGCACGTCCATCACCGTCAGTCGGAAGACCTCCACCTCGGCCAGAGCGGCCTTGACGGCCTCCAGACGGTTCGGCTGGATAATCGCGATGATCAGTTTCATGGCACGGCACCTTTCGCGGGGGTTTGCGTGCCTGCATAGTATTCTCACGGGACGAACGGCTCAAGAGCAATGCTGCTCGATGGATCGACCGATTTCCAGCGTTTTCGTGTCGCGGTTGCTTCAATGGGAATGCCAAGACGGACGGCTTATTTCCGGTTCTTCAGCGAAGTTCTTGGTTCGAACAGGGGCGAGCGCGTAGTGGTTGATCTACCAATAAATGTCGGCCGCCGCACGGCGACGATGTAGCTCGTTTGGACATTCGCTGCCTGACATTAACCGACAGTCGCACCAGTAGGGTGGGCACCGCCCACCGTCTGGCGCACCCGTCTGGCAAGCCGGGTATGTGTTGGCGTTTTGGTGGGCAGTGCCCACCCTACTGCCTGAAAGCGCCCTCTTTCGGGGGATTTTTCACCGTGCTCGGACGATTTTCATGTTCCGAGGGGGGCTTTTCCGGGGCGAACCGTTTAGAATATAAAGTGTCCCTAAACCGCAGGAGGAACCAGTCTACCGTGTATGAACTCGACCGCGCCGATAGCGTCGCCAGCGAGGCGGCCGTTCTGGTCGGCGTTCTGCTGCCGGACCGACAATCGCACGAACCGCCCCTTCTGGAGCTGGAAGGCCTGGCCACGACGGCCGGGGTCCGAGTTGTCGGCCATCTGATCCAACGTCGCGAGACGCCCGCCGGGCCAACCTACCTCGGCCGGGGGAAGGTCGAGGAGTTGAAGGTGCTGGCGGAGTCCAACGACGCCGACGTGATCATCTTCGACAACGATCTCAGCCCCGCCCAGACGCGCAACCTCGAGAAGGCCACCGGGCTGAAGGTGCTCGACCGGACGGAACTGATCCTCGACATCTTCGCCAGCCGGGCCCAGACGCACCAGGCCCGACTCGCCGTGGAACTGGCCCAGCACGAATACGCCATGCCCCGGCTGAAGCGGATGTGGACGCACCTTTCGCGGCAGAAGAAGGGCGTCGGTCTGCGAGGGCCGGGTGAAAAGCAGTTGGAGGAGGACCGCCGGCTGGTCGAGAAGCGGATCCGCGACCTCCGCCGGGAATTGCACGTGATCGAACGCCGCAAGCAGCGCGAGGTGGCCGCGCGGAGCGAACTGATGACGGTCTCGCTGGTCGGCTACACCAACGCCGGCAAGAGCACGCTGCTGAACGTGCTGACCGGCGCGGACGCGCACACGCAGGACGCCCTGTTCGCCACGCTCGACACGCGAACCCGCCGCTGGCAGTTGCCCGGCTGGGGACCCGTGCTGCTGAGCGACACGGTCGGCTTCATCCGCGATCTGCCGCACCATTTGATCGAGAGTTTCAAGGCCACGTTGGAAGAGGCCCGTCAGGCGGACCTGCTGCTGCACGTGGCCGACGGCGCCAACCCGGCCGTTTACGACCAGATCAGTGCGGCCTACAAGGTGTTGGAGGAGATCGGCATCCGGCAGAAGGACACGCTGCTGGTGATCAACAAGGTCGACGCGATGCCCGACCGTGCCCGGCTCGAAGGTCTGTTGAACCGTTACGACCACGCGGTGCCGATCAGCGCCGCACGAGGTTCCGGCCTAACCCGTCTGGCTTCGGTCGTCAGCGACGCGCTGAGCCGGACGTTTCTCGACGTGGACGTAGAGACGGGCGTGGAGAACGGCCGCTTGCTGGCCTATTTGGCAGCCCACGCCGAGATCCTCTCGAAGAAGTACCGTGACACGCGAGTGACCATCCACTGCCGCATCCCCAACAAGTATCTCGGCCGGATCAGCGGAGACGGCGTGGTCGTGAGCCCCCATCGCAACCATCGCTTCGACGGCCCGCATTCGGCCGAAGCGGTGGTGAGTGGTGAGTGGTGAGTGGGATCGAAAGAGCAAAACGCCCCCGCACTGCGTTGCGGGGGGTGATCGGTGACTGGAGAGCGGTGCGTGGCAAGACGTAGAATCCAAGGCAGCCGGGCGATCGTGACCGGGGCGTCCAGCGGGATCGGAAGGGCGCTGGCGGTGGAACTTGCGCGAGGAGGCGCCGAACTGGTCGTTACCGCTCGGCGCGAGGACCGACTCCGAGAGCTTGCCGACGAGATCACCGCCCAAGGCGGTCGCGTGGAAACCGTCGCCGGCGATATTACCGATCCCCAAACGCGACAGAAGACCATCGACACCGCGGTGGCGACTTTCGGCGGGCTGGACATCCTGGTCAACAACGCCGGCGTGGGGGCCACGGGGCTGTTCGAGGACGCCGACCCCCAACGGGTCCGGCGGATCATGGAGGTCAACTTCTTCGCCCTGGTCGAAATGACCCGACTGGCCCTGCCGCTGTTGAAGCAAGGCACCAGGCCCATCGTGGTCAACGTCGGCTCGATCCTCGGACATCGCGGGGTGCCCCACAACAGCGAATACGCCGCCAGCAAGTTCGCCGTGCAGGGTTTCAGCGAGTCGATTCGGGCCGAATTCACCTCCCACCACATCGACGTGCTGGTGGTCAGCCCGGGCACGACCGAAACGGAGTTCTTCGACAGCGTCATCGAGCATACCGGCGAGCCGTCCTGGCCCCAGCACAAGGCGGTCACCGCCGAGGAAGTCGCCCGAAAGATGGTCCGGGCGATCTGCCGCGGCAAGCACGAGATCATCCCCTATCGTTGGGGAAAGGTCTTCTGCTGGCTCAACCGCCTCTCGCCACGGCTGATGGACGGCCTGATGGCGCGATACAAGTAGTAGCTAGCCCGTGGCTTCTGTTTCTGCACAGAGGGCCTGGAAATCCGGATCGTCGCGGAGCGGCTCGAAATCCGTCTCCTCGTCGATCAGCCGGCGGTAGTCGGGGTCGATCGCCAGCGCCCGGGCAAGAGATTTCAAGGCCCGAGGCTTGTCGCCCAGCAGGCTCAGGTAGCAGGCGAGGTTGTAGTGGACCAGGGCCTCGTTGGGGGCAACGCAGAGCACCCGTTGCAGGGCGTCGATGGCCAGGTCCACGCGGCCGACGCGTTTATAACACCATCCCAGGGCGAACCATGCGTGGACGTTTTCGGGCACGGCCTCGGCGGCCTTGGCCAGCGGGATGACCGCGTCGGAGTAGCGTTCCAGTTCCCGCAGCGCCTCGCCCCACAGATAGAGCGCGTCCGGGTGGAAGCCGACCGGATCGCCGAGCCGGGCCAACGCATCCAGGGCGTGCTCGGGCATTCCCAATTCCAGATACCCTTCGGCCTCGAACTGGATCTTGTTCCGACGAACTCGATTTCTGGAGGTAACCACCATGTTGCTCCCGAACTTCAGGGGCGCAAGGATCCTGCCAAGGTAACAGACGCCGTACTCTCTATTTTAACCGCTGCCGGGCCGGACCCAAATCGCCGAGGTCAAGTGGGATCGCAAGTGACTGCGCCCCAAGCAGTAACGATTCGAAATCGACTTGACCGGCCAGATGGACATTCCCAAGTGCGCCGGCTGTTCCGACGTTTCTCCACTCGGTGGCCCGTACCTCGACACTCCGTGGCGGCACGAAAGATATCCAAGGAAGTGCCGGGGGGGGGTCGCAAAGGGCATTCGCCGGTGGTGCTTTTTGCACGGCCGCGATCCGGCGCCATGGCGTCAGGGACGCTCGACCACGATCTGCCGATGCGCCAGATCGATCATTTCCCCGATCAATTCGGCGTGGCTGCTTTCCAGCAGCAGGTCCAGCCGCTCGTGGAGTTCTCGCTTGCGGTTCATTTCTCGGACGGCCGAGACCGCACCCTCGAACGTCAGGGGGCCGCCGGTCCCCACGCGGCTGTGCAGTTCGTCGAAGTCAGCCTCGGTCCAGCCGGCGAAGAGTTCCCCGAGCGTCTCGAGGACTTCTTCGACCACGGGGTTGGTCTGGTGGTCGAATCGCCGATAGAGGAGCTGGGCCGGATCGAGGAAGAACTCGTCGACGGCCGTGGCCAGCCCCTCGGCCAGCCGGTGCAGCGTCTGCGTGTGCGGCTTGTTCGTTCCGCCCAGGATTCCGCGAATCGTCCGCACGTCCAGACCGGTCTTTTCGGCGACCTGGTAGATGGACCACCCCCGCTCGGCCATCAATCGCTCCAGGTTTTCGCCCGCCAGTTCCGACATCGCATCGATTCCCTCGCCAGAAATCCCGCCGATCGTCAAGAAGTCCCGCGGGACCCATTGACAGGCCAGTATACTTCTGTATACTACACGAGTCGCCGCCTGTCAAGGGTGATTGGGCGGGAAATCGGGCCGTCGAATCTTTTTTTCCGTCACAGTTGGGGGATTTCACCCATGAAAGATGCCGATCATGCCGGCAATGGGCCATTTCGCGTCTGGATCGCCTCATACGACCGGTGGCCGCCGCAACCCGATCACGACGCCGGGCCGACCGCCGTCGCCCTGGAACCGGCCGAAGAAAACACGATGTCGGCAGCCGAGGCGGCCGTTTACGTCGAGGCCTTCAATCGGGAAGCACTCCACCGGGGGAGGAATCTCCGGGCGGTCGCCGTGCCGGTAACCGTTCGTTATGTCGGAGAACCGCTGCCGGGCACACGTTTGTGTGATCAGATACCCCACCAGGAACCGGTCGGCGCAGAAAAAAAGCCCGCCATACGTCTGTTAGGCGTCGACGTATGACGGGCTTCCACCGCGGGATTATGCCTAACGCCTCATGCGGTGTCCCTGTCAAGAAGGCGGCAGCAAGGCAACTGCACCATAACCCCTTGACGCCTGAATTATAGCATGAAATTCGCCCCAGGCCAGCAAGAAAGCGGGAATCCCAACTCCCCAATCTGAAATCCGAAATCCTAAATCCTAACGCGGCATAGCCGCAGCCAATGGGGACGGCGGAACTGGGGGTTCGGGACTGGGGGCTCGGGAAGAGAATCCAAGCCTCGTTCCAGGAAGTCAACCGTTTTGCCTCGGATCCCCAGTCCCCAGCCCCCAGCTCCAGTCCCGAATCCCCATACCCTCCCGCTCATCCGGGCTCTTTCGCCTTCTGCGCCTCTTGCCACGGATTGGGCCAATCACCCCAATTCTCCAAGTAGAGACGGTAGGCGGCGACCGTTTCGGCCTTCTGCTGCAGCCAGGCCTTGGTGTCGGCGATGATCCGCTGTTCGGCCTCCAGCGGGAGCTGTCCGATCAACACCCGACTGCGGAGGAAGACGAAATAGGTGTCCAGCACGTCGCAGCGGCAGTAGTCGTTGATCTCGGTCAGCCGGCCGGCGTCGTACATGTCCTGGACCATGTCGCCCTGCACGTCCATCTTGCCCGGCTTGCCCAGCAGATTGGCCGCCAGGTTCAGCCCTCCGTGGAATCGGGTCGAGCCGAAGTTGGTCAACAGCTCGCACAGGTCGATATGCGACTTGATGTTGTAGCGGCTGCGGGGTTGTTCGAAGGACTTGGTGCCGGCCTGAAACCAGCCGGGCACGCCCACGCCGTAACGAAAGGCCGCCAGTTCCATCAGCGGCAGATCGAATCCGCGGCCGTTGAAGCTGACCAGCGTCGGCCGGCGATACTTCTCCCAGCCCCGCCAGAAGTTCTCGGTGATCACGTGCGGGCGGAACTCCGGCTCGTCGAGCACCACAATGTCTTGCAGCCGGAAATCGCCGCCGACCTTGCCCACCGCGACCGAGACGGGCACCTGAAACGTGTAGGGGATGAAGTCGCTTTCGTACTTCTCCATCAGTTCGGTCCGATACCGCCGCACCGCCTCGGCCGGCTCGATCGACTCGCCCGAATAACGCAGCTTGGCCACCAACCGGGCGTCGGCGACACTCTCGATATCGAAGACCAGGTAGCGGATGGGAGGAGGCATGGGAGGACCGGGGGTTGGGGATTGGGGATTTCAGATTTCAGATTTCGGATTTCAGATTTAGGATTTAGGGTTTAGGGTTTAGGATTGGGGATTGGGGATTGGGGATTCGTTGGCATTGTGTTGAAACTCGCTTGACGCACCGAAACGCCCGCCGACTGCGTTCGGCGGGGTCGGGCCGCGAACCGCAGCCTACCAAAACCGACCCGTTTCGGGGAAGATAGGGGCCGGGCCCAAGCCAACGTTTTTCAAGGAAACAACCATGGACCGATCGCGACTTCTGGAACGCTTTCTGCGGTACGTGACGATCGACACCACCGCCCGGGAAGGGGCCCAAGAATATCCCAGCTCGCCGGGACAGCTCGAATTGGGACGGATGCTGCTCGACGAGCTGCGGACGATCGGCATCGAGGACGCCCGACAGGACGAGCACGGCGTCGTACTGGCCACCATACCCCCCACCAGCGACCCGCCTGGACCGACGATCGCCTTCTGCGCCCATCTGGACACCTCGCCGGAAACGCCCGGGCTGGGCGTTAAACCCCAAGTGATCGAAAACTACGCCGGCGGCCACATCGCGTTGCCGGGCGATCCCAGCCGCGTGATCCGCACGGACGAGAATCCGGAACTCGACCAACTCCACGGCTGTACCCTGATCACCTCCGACGGGACCACGCTCCTGGGCGCCGACGACAAGGCGGGCGTGGCCGTGATCGTGGAAACGGCCGCCTGGCTCGCCGAACATCCGGAGATCCCCCACGGCCCGGTGCGGATCTGTTTCACCTGCGACGAGGAGGTCGGCCGGGGCGTGGACAAGCTGGATCTGAAGCAGATCGGCGCGGCGGCCTGCTACACGCTCGACGGTCAGGGGGCCGATACGATCGACGTCGAGACCTTCTCGGCCGACCTGGCCGTGGTCACCGTCCATGGGGTGAACATCCATCCCTCGATCGCCAAGGACCGCATGACCAACGCCGTGCGTGCGGCGGCCGATTTCCTCCAGCGGCTTCCCCGCGATCGGCTCTCGCCCGAGACGACCGAAGACCGCCAAGGGTTCCTGCACCCCTACGAGATCGGCGGCGGCGTGGGCGAGGTGAGGCTGCGGATCCTCCTGCGGGATTTCGACACGGCCAGGCTGGCCGAACAGGCCGAGCTGCTCAACGGTGCGGCCGCCGCGACCGAAAGGGAGTTCCCCGGGGCGAAGATCGACGTGAACGTGACCAAGCAATACCGCAACATGTCCCAAGGCCTTACCAAGGAACCCCGCGCGGTGGCCCATGCCGAAGAGGCCCTGAAACGTCTCGGCCGCACGGGCCAGCGGACCATCGTCCGCGGCGGCACCGACGGCTCCCGGCTGACCGAGCTGGGCCTGCCCACGCCCAACCTCGCGTGCGGCCAGCACACGCCCCATTCGCCCCTGGAATGGGCATGTCTGGACGAGATGGTCGCGGCCGTCGAGTGGCTGGCCAAGCTGACGGAGGTTTGGGCCGAGGGGGAGGAAGCGTGAGTAGCCGGTGGTTCTCCACAAGACACCCGCAGCGACGATGGAGATGGCCGACTCAGCACGACGGACCCCAACGGGGTCGAACACCAGAGCGCGGGGTCAGCGGAGCGGCACAGCCGCGAAGCGCCACCCCCGGGTGAAGTTGCGACATTGAAAAGCCAACCGTGTAAGGGTTGCACAAAAACGCACCCATCTGCGGAACGCTTCTAGCGTTCAGCGAATTCCGTCTTCTCCACAACTGCTCGTCCGGCCAATCCATGCTATAGGCCGCGAACTTGCGTGATCTGTGGAGCATCAGCGACCGCCACATCAACGATGTGCCTTAGGCAAATGATTCCATAATGAACGAACGGCCCCGGATAGTCCGCTGACGCAAATGTCGCAGCTCTCACGTAGTCAAGGAACCGTGATTTGCGATATATGCGGAACAGACGACCGGAGAATTCTTCGTACTCATCACGCGAAGTGAAGGACTCGTTGCGCACAGAATACCCGACATAGGAGTCGAATCGAATCTCGTATGCGGCACAGTTGTCGGTCGTTTCAATGGATGTCAAGCCAGTGATGACCTTGCCGCCGATGTGAATGTCGTCGGCGGGACCACCCGTGCGGGCCTCTTCGATGATGAGGCGCAACACGTTTTCTTCTGGTTCATCGATGTGCGACAAATCCAGATAGCGGTGCGAGTCAATCTGCGTCGCAAGGTCCATATTCCTGGGGCGTCGACCGGTTCTTTTTGCCGGACTAAGTGTCGGGAAGAAACGTGGAGTTGGGCAAACTGCCATCTCCTGGCAGGAGACCCACCACTGCCGTGTACATGGTACCCGATTTCAGGATACCAATGCAACCCTGTAAAGGTAGGTGCCCCGTCCTTGGTGTTCCCATGAGAGATCCGAACGCAAACAACCACCAACCTCGTGTGTGCGGCAAGTATCTATGGCGCGAAAGATAGGGAGGTTGTATAATCTGGGTTAGTGCCTTGATTTTAACACGACGCGAAACAGGAGGAAATCGCGATGGCGTTACCCAGGTTGGATCGGAAGG
>Ga0307379_10013113_pt1 | contig 10762 bp, 6 predicted proteins | sample UN2MG_FD_202237 | JGI IMG/M metagenome (GOLD analysis project Ga0307379, IMG submission 202237) | Soil microbial communities from Risofladan, Vaasa, Finland - UN-2 | ecosystem: Environmental > Terrestrial > Soil > Coastal area > Acid sulfate soil | place: Finland: Risofladan, Vaasa | collected... | reverse complement strand
ACGACACCCGCCGGATCTTCCAGCAATGGCGCACCGACGGCCGGTTCATCCTGTGGCACAGTTGCGGCAGGATCCGGAAATTCGTGGAGCTTGGGTTCTACAACGAGCTGAAGCCCGACGTGTTCGAGACGATGTCGGAGCCGCCGGTGGGCGACCTGCCGAGCCTGCGCTGGGCGCGCGAGCGGCTCGATCCCGCCATCGCCACGAAAGGCAACATTGCGCTGAACGTGCTGCTGGAAGGCACGCCCGACGACGTCCGCCGCGAAGTCCGCCGCGTCCGCGAGCAGACCGCCGGCTGGCGCCACGTCGCCGGCCTCTCCGACGACGTCCTGAAAGGCACGCCGGTGGAAAACGCTCGGGCGTTCGCGGATGAAGCGCGGAAGCTGTAGAACCGACCCCAATGGGTTCCTGATGGAGCTTTTCGAGACGGGAGACCCCACGGGGGAATACGTGGGCGATTTCACGGCGGGGGCCGCCGTTACATATTATTACAAATGCTGCCGGAAAAAGACGGCAAATCGGCTTGACTTCAAGCTTTGGCCGGGTATAATGAGGGTAGAAAGAATGATTCCGCGCGTTACGCCGACGGACTGGCGATACGGTAATGGAGCAACCCGCGGCACGATTGCGATCCTCTTTGATGTTGACACAGGTATTGTTCGGCCACACAACTCCTCACATAGCCAGGTCATTAGATGAACATGAACACTCTGAAAAGCCATAGCAGGATGATCATGTGCGCAAGCATTGTTGTCCTCATTGGCATGACCGTCCTCGTGATTCGCGATGGCACTCCGGTCATAGCGGCAGAAGAAGGCCACAATCCTTGGGAGAAACCGAAAGGAGGAGATGATGAGGAGCTCAAGCCCATACAACCATCAAAAGTTCATGGCAAGTCGGCAGTAGGAACAAAGAAACAAAGTTGCCAAGTGGAACTGGCGCTGATTCATATCCAAGGAAATACAGGCTGCTGTGATACCTTCCTCGACCTCTGTAAGAAGCCATTTGAAGGTTCAATGGCTGATCTGCTAAGAATGGCGCAGAAAGAGAGTTTGGTGTCTCTACTTGTTTACGACGTCCATGTTTCTTTTCGCATGGATTCGAATTCCCTTGCAGATACAACAATTAACCTAAAAGAAGAGATCATATCCCTGTATGCTAATGCGAATGACCTATCATCAGCTAACCCGAAGGTTTCTATCGGTATTGAGCGCGTGAAGAAGGAGGACAATAGCGTCATTGGAGGTGCGCGAGCAAGTTTGAGCACGGCGAATAAGCAACCCGTTGTGCTGAATGCAAGCACAACGGATGGCACTGTCGTAAACGCGGATGGTTCGAGATCGACTGGATCATGGTCTGACATGGTTATTGTTTCGGTCTGGTCTTCTGATTGAAAGGAGTCAAAAATGAAGCGGTTATTCGTGATCTTGTCATGCGTAGGGATTTTCGCCCAAGCCGTACAGGCATCTACAATTGAGTACTTGGACCGCACGGCTGTTTCGTTGGTGCCAGTTGACGGAGACGACGTCATCGCTGGGGTCGCTTGGCCACATCAAGGCTATGGAAAAGCCAAGATAAGCAAGACGGGGTCCGGGGTGGAGAGCGTAAGGGTCACCATGACTTTCAAGATCGATTCAACCACGACTTGGACAGCTGTAGATACAAAGCAATGGACTGAGAATGAGGAAAACATAAAGACGGTTGAGCACACTGTTTCGGATGGCCCGAGGGTATGGTTGGCATCAGCTGCTGGGTACCATACACAACAGATGATAGTCACCTGCACGCGAGAAAGTGTAGTTCCTCCCCAAACGACTGAAGTGTCTGAGACGATCCAATTTGAAGTTGTGGTTGATAGCACAGCGCCAGAACCCCTCGTCTATGCGTCCCCCCATGTTTTTGAGGTGACGCTCGACGACGACGATCCGAACATCCCCAACGAAACTGAGATCACCTATTCCGTTTCTGACGCATGGCCGAGCCAACTACAGGTGGCTCAATATAACTTGTACATGGAAATAAAGGTCTGCACAAGCCAAGATCCGTCATCAGCCATCTACGGCTGGCAGGGATGGAAAAGCACTACTTGGAGTGGGGAAGGCTACTATTGGTGCGCCGGCACCGTTCCTTGGGACGGCAGCACATATGGTGGGGGCAAAGTAGGCGTTGGTCAATACTACTACTATATCATGGCTAGGGACTATGCGGGCAATGAGGGCGAGAGCCTCTCAGGTGGGTCCATACCAGAGGAAAAGCATGTACACGCGGATCCCGTATTTGTGCAACCTGATCGAAGGCTTGCTAGCCAACACTTAGCACTACTCCGTTTGGCCAAAACTAGCGCGCACTAAAGTGTGCCATCTTTGGCCTACATTATTCCTCCACATTACGGCCCTTTCGTGAGCAGCGGGTCGCTTTGGGTGGTCCTCTCTTGGTGATGCCATGGACAGGCGTTGGCCTTTCATCTGGACAGCGTTTCGCTCCGCATTCATGTCCATCTTCGTTTTTGCCCATTGGACTTCCCTGTGTTCTGCCCAAGGTGGCGCAGCAGATGAAGGCCCCGTCGCCATAGTCTCTTTTCCCTATGAGGATGCGCTAGTGAGGGCCAACGTGCCTGTTTTTGGGTTGGCTTACGGGGGCACTTTCGAATCGTACAAGTTGGAGTTTGGCCAGGGGAATGACCCTCAGGAATGGACCCGGTTTCAAGAATCGACAAGCCCGCAATCCAGCGATCCATTTGCCGAAAAGAAAGTAAAATGGAACAAAGACTGGGGCACCGAAACCGGCAACCTCGGCACCTGGCAAACCGGCCTCACCGAATACCCGTACGGCCAACGGTGGGAGCACAACCTGCTCGGACCGTATACACTGCGGCTCACGGTCACGGACAAGCACGGCCACCAGGCGCAGCATTCGGTGCACGTCATTGTAGGACGAGTGGTGAGGAATGATATCGGAGGTGCGGTTGAATCGCCGGACGGCATCTCTCGTCTGGAGGTGGGGAAGGATTCGATAACAACCGCATTTGTTCTCGTCTCGCTGCTGCCTAGCTCTGAGCCAAAGCCCCCGAAAGGCATCATCCCCATCGGGACGGCTTACGAATTCCAGCCGCCGGGCCTGGAATTCATCACGCCCGCCCTCCTGAGATTCAAGTTTTCTACACATGAAGTGGATGCTGCAGGCGCCGTTCCTGACAAGCTGATCATCTGCTCGTACGACCCCGTAGGAGAGGAATGGGAGCCTCTTCCCACCAAGGTGGACCCTGCCAAAAACGAGGCCACTTCGCAGGTGAGCCGCGTGCAGAAGTATCTGTCGTACTACGGGCTCTTTGCCGACGTTCAGCCGCCGGAAGCTCCTGTTCTGGCACAGCTTCCCTCCAGTGTGCAGAAGAAGAATCTTCCCCTCACGGGGAAGGCCGAGCCGCGGGCTGCCGCTGTCATCACGCTCAATGGCAAGGACATGGAAACTCTCGCGGACAGTGAAGGGCGTTTCAGCGCTCCCCTGACGCTTGATCTCGGCGAGAACGTGCTGTCGGCACGATGCAGGGACAGCGTGGGGAACACGAGCGAGGCAACAGATGAACACCACATCGAACTCCACTATTCGGAACCGAAGGCCATACGCGAGATCAGGATCCTCGGCGGAGCCGGCGCGATCAAACGGGATGACAGGTGCCTCGTCCACGCCCTCGGCGGCGATGCTTCGCCCGATGCGGATGTCATGCTGGTCCGCCTCTTTTCCGCGAAGACTGATCCCAACGGCTTCCTGATGGAGCTTTCCGAGACGGGAGAGGCCACCGGGGAATACGTCGGCGAGTTCACCGCCGGGGCTGGCACCGACCCGGAGAAGAGGATCATCGCGGCAAAGATAGATGGAGAGGCGATCATTGCCGCGCGGCCGAAAGACGAAACGAAACGGGCGGAATGCAGCTACGTCGACCGCATCCCCCCGAGCTCACCGGAGATCAAGTGCGAAACCAGCCTCTACTGGAGCAGTTTCTGCGAGCCACAGGGCAGGGACATCGCCGGCTGGCGAAGCGGCGCGGGCGACTATGGAGCTTCCATCACTGCCGAGAGCGAGAAGGAGAACGGCTTCCTCAGGATGCAGAGCAAGTGGAGGAAGGGCATTCTTTCGGCCATCGCGGGGAATCCCGGGTTTCGCGCCGGCGAATTCCCAATGCTTTCGTTCGGTTTCCGCGCCAACGCGGCCGCCGCCGTTGACCTCCTCTTGACAATCTCCGGCAAGGGCTGCAAGGGGATACGGCTCACGGACGATCAACCCTTCTTCCCACAGATCGGCTCGTTCGGCGGCATGCGGGCCGACAACCAATGGCATCAGTGCGACGTGAACCTCCTCAGCCTTCTCAAGACCCAATTCCCCTCCGAAACCGACTGGAAAATCGAGAGAATAGAGTTTGCCGATTGGGACGGGGGCGATCGCATCTTCGGCACGAAGTTCTTCGGGCAGTCGGCGTCGCGCGGCGGCTGCTACGACATCGACAACTTCGGCATCATGCGGCCGAGCACCGACGGCAAGGCCACCTTCACGTGGTCGGCCCACGACGACTCCGGCATCGAAGGCTACAGCTACGTGCTCGACAGGGAACCATCGACGATTCCCCCGGAGGAGGTCATCGGCACCGAAACGAAGAAGGCCTATGAGGAATTGGCCGACGGCCGATGGTGGTTCCACGTGCGGGCGAAGGACAAGTGCGGGAACTGGGGGCCGCCCAACCACGCCATGGTAATCGTCGACACCAAGCCGCCGGAAGTCGCTCTCGAGCAGGGGCCGAACGTTCGTGTGGGCTTTGAAGCACCCGTGCTCGGAATGGCCTTCGACGAGGGGGCGGGGATCGATCCGGCAACCATCAGGCTGGAGGCGGACGGCCGGTTGATTCCCACCGATGCGATCACCGCCGACCCGAAGACGTGCGCGCTCGAGCTGCACCCAAACCGAATGAAGCCTTGGCCGCAGTGGTACGTGAATGACTTCCCTATCGAGCTGAGGCTGGCCGCGCTCAAGGATTTTGCCGGGCGGCCGTTGCCCGAGGAGAAGCGATGGCGGCTCATTGCCGACTCCCCGATCACGGTTCCGCCGGAGCTGGTGAAACGCAACGGCTGGTGCAAGGCCGATCCCAAGGTGTTGCTGAGCCTGGCTGAGGCAGGAATCGCAGGCGGGACGCCTGCGCTACTTTCTGGAATCGCAGGCGGGACGCCTGCGCCACCTTACGGCAAATGGCACCTTGCCTGGATGCGGTCGCTCGCGGGCGACCACTATGCCGAGGCGGGCCGTTACATTCGCGAGATTGGCCTCTTTGCCGGGCCCGCCGCAGGGGCAGGGGAAATCCCGATTTGGAGTGGGAGCGCGCCGCCGCGCTTCGTGGCCGAAATCAAGGTCGACACGTCTGTCCCGCGCACCGAGGCGAAAGTCCAGACCGTTGCGGCAGACGGCGAGAACAAAGCGAAGACGATCGTCACGCTGTCGCATTCGGAATTTGCATGGCGGCGCGGCGGGCTGCTCGGCCGCTACTATCGCGCCAGGGATTTTTCCGATCTCATCTGCGAGCGCGTCGATCCCTTCATCTATTTCTTTGATGACCGGGGGCAGTTCACCCCGCCTGTTGCGGGCGCGCATTCGGCAACGTGGGACGGCGCTGTCTACATCAGCAAGGCCGAGGAAGTGGAGCTTGAGCTTGCGATATGGAATCGCGGGCAGGCCAGCGGCAGCCTCATCATCGACGGCAAGCTGGTGCTGGAATTGCTCCCGAAGGACATGGGCAGCATCGGCTACAAGAAGCAAACCTTCAAGTTCACCGAAGGCATGCACGAGATCAGCCTGCGCTACGGCGAGCGGAAAGACTCGTGGACATTCGCCCTTTTCAGATGGAGGGATGGCCAGGGCTGGAAGGAACGCATTCGCGAGCCATTCGGAGACGCCGCGACCCTTTACTATCCGCAGAACGTGGGGACGACCTTCTTCCGCTGGAATGATCAGCCTGAGAAGGTTTATACCGCGCCTCTTGTGGCACCGACAGGCGAGAACGTGCTGACCTTCTGGACGGTCGACCAGGCCGGCAACGAAGAGCAGAAGCAGCGGCGGACGATTCGGAATGAAGAATGATGAATGAATGAGGAAAGCCTTCCTTCTTCTCTCCGCGTCAACGTCCTCGACCTGATCTACGTCCGCAACCTGCTCGGCAGCACGTGTTCTACCGAATGACCCGGAACGGAAGCGGCGGAACCGGCATCGCGCCGGTCCCGCCGCTTCATTGTCATCTGGCGGCTGAATTCCGCCCGGACTGCTATTCGGTCTCTTCGGCCGGGGCCTCTTGTTCGGTGCTTCCTTCGTCCGAGGATTCCTCAACGGCCGCTCCCTCTTCCGGTGCCTGCCCTTCTTCTTCGATGCTTTCTTCGGCTTCTCCGGTCTGCTCGGGAGCTGCGGGCGTGCCCACTGCGCCTTCTTTCGCGGGGGCGGCTTCCTTCGACGGCGCCTTCGCAACCTTACCGGCCAGCTTCAGGTTCATCCCGTTCTTCTCCTGCAGCAGGAACACCTGCCCGTTCTTCGAGCACAGGGTGATGGCGTCGGTGGAGAAGTTTGCCGGGATGAATTCAAACGGCAGCGCCGACTCCTCCCATGCCGCCTTGCCGGTTTCAGGATCCACTGCCTTGATCGTGCGTTCGGCCGTGAGCAGGTAGAGGAACCTTCCGAACGCCACCGGCTTCAGAGCGCTCGAGTCGTGCCACTTCTCCTCGCCCGTATTCCTGTTGAGCGCGAAGAGGGCGGAATCGTCCGCCCGGACCAGGACCGTACTCTCGTTCAGCAGCCATGGTGCGGTGCGGATCGGCCCTTGGGCCGGGAACTGCCAGACCATGGCGCCGGTGCCCTTCGATACGCAGTAGAAATCGAACCCTTCAGACCCGAAATAGAGGTTGTGAGCGTCTTGCACAATGTCGGCCGTGATGCGGCCGCTGGTCTTCACCTGCCAGAGGTTTTGGCGCTTCGTGAAGCCGAAGGCGTAGAGCTTGCCGTCTTCCGATCCCACGTAGATCACGCCTCCTTCATCCACGGCGGGCATCGACGAGATCGGGCCAAACGTGCTGAAGTGCCAGTCGGGGACCCGGTCGTCGCCCTGCAAGGCGTAGACGGCGTGGTCGTACGAGCCGACGTACTGCCGCTCGCCCGCGGTGAAGATGGGCGAGGAGACGGAGAAGTTGACGCGTGTCTTCCAGCGCGCCAGGCCCATATCGGCGTCGATTGCGTGAATGGTGCTGCCGGCGCACACCCACACGATGCCTTCGTTGACGGTCGGGCGGCTGTCAAGCGTTTGCACCGTGCCATACTGCCAGCGGGCAAAGCCATTGTAGAGGTTCAGCACCAGCACCTTCTGCTCGCGGGTGCTGTCGCGGCCGGACAGCATTACCATGTCGCCCTCGGCCCAGACGTTGTCGACTTGGAAGTCGGCCATGGGCGTGGCCCACACGAGGTAGAGGCCAAGGCGGTCGAGCACGGTGCGGTCGGTAAGGCGTGCGTTGATGGTGATCTTGGCCTTGTCGATTTTCTCGATGATCTTGCTGCCGCTCTTCCGGCGGCGCTCGTCGGCCTTGCGGGCCTTCTCGAGCGATGGCAGGTCGGGCTCGTAATCGGACGTCACCAGGCCCTTGGCGAGATGATAGGAGCCGGTGACGGCTTCATCGGACGCCTTGATGCCGGATCCGACGGTGCCGGCCACCTCGCCTTCCAGCACCGTGAAGGCGTCGAGCGGCCGGTCGATCAGCTTCACCCCGGTGCCGCCTCCGTAGGTGTTCGTTCGAGCTTCGTCGGTGACCATGCAACCCGCGGCCATCAGCAGCGCGATGGCAGCAACTCCAGCAAACACACTTCTTTTCATTGCCAGCTCCATTGCAAATGTGGCTACAGGCTACAGGCTTCGAGCTTCAGGCGGGTGGGCACCGGCGGAAGATCGTTGTTGCTTCCGTTCGCGCCGTGCGCCCCGTGCCCGAGGCCCCGGGCCTACTCATCATGCAGATTCTCATACAGCGGGAACCGTTCGCACAGTTCGCGCACCTTGTCCTTTATGCTCTTCCGGAGCGACTGCTCGCCCGGATTGCTGATCACCTGGTCGATCCACTGCGCCACCAGCAGCATTTCGGGCTCCTTCATGCCGCGGGTGGTGACTGCGGGTGTGCCGATGCGCACGCCGCTGGCTTCGGAGGCCGGCTTGGGATCGAACGGAATGAGGTTCTGGTTCAGCGTGATGCCGGCCTCGTCGAGCAGCTCGCAGGCCTTCTTGCCGCTGATGTTGCGGGCGCGGAGGTCGACGAGGAAGAGGTGGTTCTCGCTGCCGCCGGTGACGATCCGGTATCCGCGGGCCTTCATCTCGCCCAGCAGTGCCTGGCAGTTCTTGAGGATCTGCTGCTGGTAGGCCTTGAAGGAGCTGTCGAGCGCTTCCTTCAGTGCCACGGCCTTGCCGGCGATCGTGTGCATCAGCGGGCCGCCCTGGATGCCGGGGAAGATCTCCTTGTCGATCCTGGAGGCGTATTTCTTCTTGCAGAGGATGATGCCGCCGCGCGGCCCGCGCATCGTCTTGTGGGTCGTCGCGGTCACAAACTCCGAGCACTGCACGGGGCTGGGGTGCAGGCCCGCCGCCACCAGGCCGGCCACGTGGGCGATATCGACAAGCAGCACCGCGCCCGTTTCCCGGGCGATCGAGGCAAACGCCTCATAGTCGATGAACCGCGGATAGGCGCTGGCGCCCGCGATGATCAGCTTCGGCCGGCACGCACGGGCGATCGCGCGGATCTCGTCCATGTCCAGCGTTTCGCTCTTCGCGTTCACTCCGTAGGTCGCCACGTTGTAGAGCTGGCCGGAGAAGCTCTTGGGCGCGCCGTGCGAAAGGTGCCCGCCGTGGGCCAGATTCATCGAGAGAACCGTATCGCCCGGCTTCAGCACCGCGAAGAACACGGCCATATTGGCCTGGGTGCCCGAATGGGGCTGCACGTTGGCGTGCTCGGCGCCGAAGATAGCTTTCGCCCGGTCGATCGCCAGCCGCTCCGCCGTGTCCACGTGCTCGCAGCCGCCGTAGTACCGGGCCGACGGATACCCCTCGGCGTACTTGTTGGTCATGATCGAGCCGCTGGCCGCGAGCACCGCTTCGCTCACGAAATTTTCTGCCGCGATCAGCTCCAGGGTGTAACGCTGCCGCTCGATCTCGCCCCGGAGCGCCTCGTAGATCTCCGGATCAACGTGCCTCAGCGACCTCACCGCCACGGGGCTTCCAAATGAATTCAGAGCGTTGTTGTTCTCAGGTTTCAAGTTTCTTTGCTGATTTCTGCAGAGGTTGTTCTTTCTTCTGTTGCTTGCGAGCTCTGAGGAACGCCTCGATGAACTCGTCGATCTCGCCGTTGAGCACGGCGTTCACGTCGCCCACTTCCAGGCCCGTGCGATGATCCTTGATCATCTGGTAGGGCTGGAGCACGTATGAGCGGATCTGGCTGCCGAAGGCGATCTCGCCCTTCTCGCCGGTGAGCTGGGCGAGATGCTGCTCGCGCTCGCGCTCGCGCAGCCGGAAGAGCTTCGCCTGCAGCATCTTCATCGCGGTGTGGCGGTTCTGGATCTGCGACCGCTCGTTCTGGCACGCCGCCACGACCCCGGTGGGGACGTGCGTGATGCGCACCGCCGAATCGGTCACGTTCACGTGCTGGCCGCCCGGGCCGCCCGCCCGGTAGGTATCGATCCGCAGGTCCTTCTCGGGGATCTCGATCTCAGCGGTCTCCTCGTCGATCTCGGGCACGGCGTCGACCGATGCGAACGACGTGTGCCGCCGGGCCGCCGCGTCGAACGGCGATATCCGCACCAGCCGGTGCACTCCTATCTCCGCCCGCAGGTAGCCGTAGGCGTAGGGGCCGACCACGAAGAGCGTCACGCTGCGCAAGCCGGCCTCGTCCCCGGGAACCGACTCGATCATGGTCATGTCGAAGCCTTTCCCCTCCGCCCAACGCGAGTACATCCGCATCAGCATCTGCACCCAGTCGCAGGCTTCGGTTCCGCCGGCTCCGGCGTGGATGCTCAGGTAGGCGTTCCTGGCGTCGTATCGGCCCGAGAGCATCGTGCGAAACTGCAGGTGCTCGAGCTTGCCGGCGATGGCGGCCACCGCCGCCTGCACTTCGGTCATCGTCTGAGCGTCGTTTTCCTCCTCCGCGAGCTGCAGCATCACCTGCTGGTCCTCAAGGGCCGCCTCGAGTTCCTTGACGGGCTCGATGGTTGTCCTGAGGATCTTCAACTGCCCCACGATCTTCTGCGCTGCCTCCTGGTCCTTCCAGAAGGCCGGGTCCTCCATCGTTTTCTGGATCTCTTCGAGTTCTTTCTCCTTCGAGTCGACGTCAAAGAGAGTCCCTGAGCTGAACCAGCTCGTCGTGTACGCGAGCCACTTCAGCCCTGAGGGCCTCATTTATCATAGCCATTCTCCTGGTAAATGAAAGGAGCACCGCGATGGTGCCGTACAAACGGGAACAAAGCCACCAGCTAATTTTAGCAGTTTCGGTGAGAAAGTCAACCCCCGTTTCTTCGCTGCGCCCGGGGGCAGACCCCGGCAGATGCTCTGCCTCCCGGCTCACAACTTCAGCCGGGCACGGAGTTGCGACGTGTCGAAGCCGATCCCCGTCGACTTCATGTGGTGCTCCAGTGCCTGCAGGGTCTTGCGGAAGAAGGCTTTCCCCGTGGCGGAGCTTGACGCCTCAAGAGGGATCTCGTAGTCGAACGGCGC
>Ga0307379_10013112_pt1 | contig 10762 bp, 10 predicted proteins | sample UN2MG_FD_202237 | JGI IMG/M metagenome (GOLD analysis project Ga0307379, IMG submission 202237) | Soil microbial communities from Risofladan, Vaasa, Finland - UN-2 | ecosystem: Environmental > Terrestrial > Soil > Coastal area > Acid sulfate soil | place: Finland: Risofladan, Vaasa | collected... | reverse complement strand
TAGTCGCAGTTTTGTTATCATAATTGATTTTCATTTCAGAGCATCCAACAATACATGGTTTTCCCATTCCTCGCGCCACAACTGCCGCATGTGAGGTTTTTCCCCCTCTGCTAGTTAAAATTCCAACTGATTCAAAGAATGCAGGAACATCCTCTGGTTTTGTTTCCTCTCGAATTAAGATTACCTTGGTTCCATTTTCACCCATAGTAGTTGCTCTTTTTACATCAAAAACTGCAATTCCACTTGCAGCTCCAGGGGAGGCAGCAATCCCTTTAGCTATTTGAGTATAATTTTTAATTGCTTTTTGATCAAGTGTCTTGTGTAGGAGTTGTTCTAATTGGTCTGCTTGAAGTCTAGCCAAAGCCTGGTTTTTGTCAATTAATTTTTCTTTTACCATATCAACTGAAGTCTTAATCATTCCAACAGCATTCATTTTTGCTTTCCTTGTTTGTAGGAGATAGAATTTTCCTTGTTCTATTGTAAATTCAATGTCTTGTGGTTCTCTGTAGTGCTTTTCTAATTTTTTACACGTTTCTACCAATTGATTATAGGATCTTGGCATTTCTTTTTTCATTTTATTTACTTGTTTTCCAGTTCTTACACCTGCTACAACGTCCTCTCCTTGAGCGTTTACCAAGTATTCCCCATAGATTTCCTTAGTGCCATCTTCAGGGTTTCTTGTAAATATTACACCAGTTGCACTGTCATCACCCATATTTCCATAAGCCATAGATACAATGTTAACAGCAGTTCCATCTGCAACATCCTTTGTAATGTTATTTTTTTCTCTGTAAACAATTGCCCGCTCTCCCTTCCAACTTCCAAATACGGCTTTGATTGCCAGCTCTAACTGATCATATGGATCCGAAGGAAATTTTCTACCAGTGTGTTTTTGGCAAATCGTTTTGTATTCAGAAACAATTTTTCTCAATGATTTTTCATTTAAATCACTGTCCTCCTTTACGTTTTGATTTTGTTTTGCATTATCTAAAACATCATCAAATTTCTTATCATTTACCCCAAATACTACTTTGCCAAATAATTGAACAAATCGCCTATACGAGTCCCAGGCAAATCTTGAATTATTGCCTTTTTCTGCAAGCCCTTCAACTGTAATGTCATTTAAGCCCAAATTCAAAATTGTATCCATCATTCCAGGCATTGAAATTGCTGCACCGGATCTAACTGAAACTAAAAGCGGGTTAGACTTTGAGTTCCATTTTTTACCGGTCTTTTGCTCAATTTTTTTTATATTTCTTTTTAATTCTGGAATCAGAGTTTTTGGTAATTTTTTGTTTTCCTCATAGTATTTTTTGCAAACTTCAGTAGTAATTACAAATCCAGGAGGAACAGGTAATTTTAGCCGCGTCATTTCGCATAGACCCGAACCTTTTCCACCTAGAAGTTTTTTGTTCTTCCCATCGCCTTCATCAAAAAAGTAAATTTGTTTCATTTTTTTATCTAGGTAATCCAATCAAAATTAGAGGAATTTAAATCAATTTGAGAGATAAAAATTTCATTCCATCAAGAAATTTTGGAATTTCTTTTAGGCAAGTTGACAACCTTGACATTTCTGTATGCTTCGTTCGGATCTAGTTTCAAGTTCCATTCTACACTCTCTACATATTATTCGATTTCTCATGAAATTTTATGTGGTGTAAATTAATTTTAATGATTTTATGTATAGAAAGCTAACCAATAGTTTACTCAGATTCAACGGGACAAAATTAATCATAAACAAAAAAATTAGGTTAGGGCTTTTGCAAACTCGCTTATTATTTTTGTCCAATTTTTTGCTTTGATTATCCCACTTGCAACTAAAATTCCTTGGGAACCAAGTTCGGAGGCTTTTGATACGTCTTTGCCAGAAACTATTCCTGCCCCACAAAGTAATCGTGTGTTATTTTTTGCACTTTTTACAGCATTTACAGCCTTGATTATCAAATCAGGTTTTTCTTTTGAAACTGCTTTGCCTGAACCAATCAGTTCTGGCGGTTCGATTGCAATATAGTCAGGGTTTAATTTTGCATATTTCTTTGCCTCGGTAACATCTTTGACACATAAAATGGATATCATATTTTGCTCACGTAATTTTGATACCAGATAGGTGATTTCTTTGCTGGAAATCCTATGCTCACTATGATTGATCAAAGATCCATGAACGCCTGATTTTTTTAAGAGTTCAGGAACAATAAATCCAGTTGTACTTCCAACCTTGGAGACATCAACATGCTGAGCTAGGATTGGGATAGAACTCTTTGAGACCAGCCCAATAAGATGTTGAGGTGGAGCAACTGCAATTTTTATCTTGTATTTTTTTGAAACTTGTTCAACAATTTTTACAAATTTAATTATGTTATCACCTGCAATTTCTTCATAATTTTTACAGTTGATTATGAACATCTTTCTTTAAAAATTTCTGTATTGTATTTAACCCTTGATTAAAAAATCATAGAGTTTTTACTTGATCATATCTTTTTTTCATAATTAACACCGTGATCATTAGACCAATTGCCGCAAGATTTGTACCAATGATAAATATATCATTTACAATAATTCCATAAAGTAGCCATAAGGCCGCACCAGCAGAAATTAAAATCATCAAATATTTTGAAATATCTTTTAGACTTTTTGTTTTGTATCCTTTAATTATTTGCTCAACCCAACCTGAAAGAATTAAAATTCCTGCAAGGGTTCCCAAAATAGTTAAAAGAATTCCATCAACTTCCATTATTTTTTAAATCAACTCCAAAAAAATTCATCTAATCCAGTTTGTTTGGGTTTTCCAAGGATAGTATCAAAATCCATATCCATCGACGATGTAATTTGATCCAATGTTGCCTCCATAAACTCCATGTATTTTTTAGAATCAATTTCTTCTTTCTTGGCCAACTCAATCGGTTTTACTCCAGGTTTATTTAAAATCTTTACAAACGAAATTTTATCTCCCTTTTTTATTTCTCGTATTGATTCTAGCTGCTTTGCGGCCCTTACGTGTTGAGGGATGGTTTTTACATATTCAGATGGAGATTTGCTCAGCATTACATTAAAGGTTAAATCATCTAATGGGATTTTTTTTTCTTGAAGCTTTTTGGCACAAGTTGCAATTTTTTCACTAATTTGATTTTTTGCCCGTTTAAAATCATCCATCGTTTGGACTAGGGATAAAATATCAAGCAATTCGTAAAATAGTTTTTTAATAAACGCAGGTGTATGAGATTTTTTCCCAGTTAATCCCTTTACATCTACTTTGCCATCTTTTGTTACGCCAAGATAGTTTTTCTTTCTATTACTTAAAACACAATAACGGTATACCTTGTCAATTTCTAGATCTACACCATGATCAGCCTTTGCTTGCTCTATTACTGTATGAATTTGTTGTTCAGTTGGATTTTTAATAAAAATAGAATCAGTATCCCCGTAAAGAACTTCAATTCCAATTGCCTCACATTTTTTGATTGTTTCAAGAATGGTATATCTACCAATGGCAGTTGTAGCTTCAGCGGCTGGAAGAAAATACAATGGAAATATTTCAGCACCCATTACACCATAACTGGCATTTAGAATTACCTTAAGTGCTTGACTGACTACAGTGTATTGTTGTCTCTGTTCTTCTGATAGGGTTTCCTTTTTTGATAGACTCTTGTAGTAATTTACTCTCAAATCCCTCAACGAGCCAATAATAATAGAAGTGATACCATTTCGTTTTGTGCATGCCCAATGATTGGTTTGTGGAATGGTGTTTTTTTTGCATTCTTCATGAGAGCATCTTACTGTTTCATATGACAGATTTTTTACCTTAATGATACTGGGATACAGGCTGGCAAAATCCATAACAACTACATCAAAATGAATTCCCTCTTTAGGATCAACTACTAGCCCACCTCGATATTTTTTATCCTTGATAACTGCTTCAGATAAAACACCTTCTGATCTTTTCTGCAGGTCTTCTCTTTTTGGAATTAATGCATTTCTCTGTCGGTGTTCATAGTAAAGTAGACTTCTAATCCATTGTGACACGCCAAGTCTGGCAATGTCATCAATTGGCATTCTGCCAATCCTAGCAATGATTACAAGTAAATTCATCAAAAGGTCATGGTTAAAGCTGGTAAGCTCGTATGTTATCAATGCATCATTATAACAGTAGTTTGCAGTTTGGTAGAGGTTAAGATCTCCAAAATCTATTCCGTAATCAATTTTTTCCTTTCCCAAAAGTGCCTTTGAAACACTATTTAATTTAAAATCAGTATATGATTGGCTAAATGCATAAATTTGAAATGAACGATTAGAAAGGGTTCTGTACAAATCTAAATGAACCCCGTGTTTTAAAGTCGCAGAATCCCTCATCATGTAAAGTGGATTGTCTGCTTTTTTTATTCCAAGTCTTTCTGCTCGGTTGTAAAGGTAAGGTAAGTCAAAGTCATCCCCATTGTATGTTAAGACAAATGGGAATTCTTCAATGATCTTAAAGCCATCAAGTATCATCTCTTTTTCTTGATCTTTTTCATAAAATACAACTTCGATATTTTCATCTAGATCATTTTTTCCTTCTTCAGTATCTTCAGTCCTTAGAACAAAGATTTTATCAAATCCATCGGTTCCTTTGAATCCTATTGCAGTGACCTTTTTTTCTGCAATTTTTGGGTCAGGAATTCGTCCAATTTGAGCCTCAACTTCAATATCTACAGCTAGTCGTTTAATTTTAGGAATTGGTTGATTTAATAGTTCAGCCCAATCAGTAATACATTTTTTGAACTCGTTGGGATCCACCATACTCTTGCTGTCAACTTTATCCCAGAGTAGACTTTTCAGGGCAATCTTTACTTCATCTGAAATCTCTAAATTATGAGGTTGTATTTTTCCCTCAACGATTTCGTAATATTTTCCAACTATAAGGGATCGATCATATAGATAGTTTTCATAATATTTAATATCAGACTCCCATGTCTCAATTATATTTCTTATACTTTTATCACCAGTAGTCCCCCCAATAGTAAGTGGATCTGAAACAGTGATTTTTGAAATTTCTATAGTTTCATCGTTGATTAAATCCTGGCGTGTTACTTTTTCAATTTTTAAAATATCTTCTCTTTCGTTAAGAAAATCTAATTCCTCAGAATTTAATTTAGAATAACAATATGGCTTGTGTCCTGTTTCATCTAACCATAAAATTAATTTTTGAGACTTTGGATCATAGAATTTTAAAACAGCAGACCGTGATATGTTGTCATAGGTTGCAGAGACCAACATTGAGGGAGGCATCGAAGAGATTTTTTCTGCTTTGTCTACTTCAACTTGCATAATATCACTTAAGAAGAATTATCATATTGGTTAACGAGTTGTTGTGCCCACTTTGAAATGTCATCTTTGTTTAATTGTACTACTTCAACCCCAGCTTCTTTTAATAATCCAAAATCAGTTTCTGGATACGAATCAAGGCAAACAAATTTTTTAATTCCTATAGTTATGGCCATTTTTGTGCATTCCAAACATGGCACAAAAGTAGTATACAAAATTGCGCCTTTAATGCCTGCTTCTATTCCTAAAATAGCGCAATGCATTATTGCATTTGCCTCAGCATGATTACAAAGACACCTGTCAAGAGATGCACCTGATTCAATTTTACCCTCCATCCTTAATTGACATCTTTCGCATCCTCCATCAAAGCAATTTTTTATTCCTGGTGGAGTACCATTATACCCCGTTGCCAATTGTCTATGGTTACGTACAATAACTGCCCCTACTTGCCGGGTCAGGCAGTTTGAGCGAAGTTTTGCCAACTCAGCTTGTAGCATAAAATACTCATCCCAATCAGGTCTTGCAAAAGGTTTACCCATACCTAAAGAAATTATTTGAGCAATATATGAATTCGTTAAATTAGACAGTTAGACTTTGAATTTAGGAATAGTATCACCTTGATCGATCACAAGTGACATGGATGATTAAATTATGCACAAAATTCTTTAACCACTAAAAGTAGACGACAGCATGGCAAGCTATACAACAGAAGTAGGCGTTATTCACAAAAAATTCCAAAACGCTGTAAAAAGAGCAAGAACAAAAAAAGCACTAAACAAAACATACAGCGTACATAAAAAAGATCATGAGCGCCTATTGAAAAAACATCTCAGAGAAGAGACTGCGATGATTAACAAAGCAAAGAAAAAGTTAGAATAGAAGTTCTTTTTTTAAAATTTTTTTATTAATTACCAAGGTCTTTCCAAGTTTTACTATCCTTCTCTGGAAACATCTTTCTAATTCTTGTTTGATCTAAATCAATTGCCTTTATTCTTTCATTAAGATGTTTTAGAATTTTGGGATCTATAGAACCTTGGATTTCCTTTTGAATATCCGAGATTGTTTTGTTTAATTTCTTGTAGAAGATAAGATGATTATGAAAAGATTCTTCGGATTTATCTTCCTCTTTTTCATCCATATTATGCAGTAATTTAATATAAAATTAAAAGTTTGTTTCTTCACCTCAAGTAAAAAAAAATAAAAAAGAAAATTTGCACCATCCCAAGTTTGATGGTTAAAAAATAATTTCAAAAAGTATTGTTAATATTTTGATCCGAATAATACAGGAAAGGTCTTGAAATTATCCCAAAATAGGATTAAAACAGGATTTTTAGTACTTTTTAAGCACACCTAGGCTCAAATTTTCAAAAAAAACTAATAGTAATCATACGTTTGTCAACCCTATACTATACGAAAGCATAAAATCAATAAAACAAGAGTCAGAATTAAACAATTTGACTTTAGTTCACATAGATAAAAAATACATTAAAAAAAATTCTATAGAAAAAAGAGATTATCAAGTAAATCTCGCAAATCAAGCAATTCAAGATAACTGTATTGTAGTTTTACCAACAGGATTAGGTAAAACGGCAATTGCATTACAGGTAATTTCAGAATATCTTACAAAGGGAAAAGGCATACTATTTTTAGCACCAACAAGAGTCCTTGTAAATCAACACTTTGATTTTCTAAAGCAGAATCTTACAATTGAAGATATATCTTTAATCACTGGAGAAGACACCATACAAAAAAGAACCAAGCTTTGGAATGCTAGTGTAATATGCGCAACTCCAGAAATTGCCAGAAATGATCTTGATAGACAAATTGTTTCTCCCAATCAATTTGGGTTAATAATATTTGATGAAGTGCACCGAACAGTAGGAGATTATGCGTATTCTGGCATAGCAGAGCGAATTGCAAATTCCGATGTTCGGATTCTTGGAATGACTGCAACCTTACCAAGTGAAAAAGAAAAAGCAACTGAAATTCTCACCAGATTAAATATATCCACCATTGCAGAGAGAACTGAAGATAGCCCGGATGTTAAACCATACACCCAAGAAACTAATACAGAGTGGATAAGCGTTGATCTTACTCCGGAAATGAAGGCAATTCAGACCCTTTTGAAATTAGCTTTGGATGAAAGATATGAGATTTTAAAAAAAAATGGACTTCAATTAAACGGACAACAATCATTATCGGCATTACTTCGGGTTAGGCAATTTGTTTTACGCCAAAATAAAAGATGTGCAAAGCCGCTTTTTACAGCAATTCGTATTCATTACGCTCTAACCATGTTAGAGGCCCATGGAGTAACACCATTTTTGAAATTCTGTGAGCGTGCTCAAGCAAAAAAAGGAGTGGGCGTAAAAGAATTATTTGAAGTTGATCCTAATTTTACTAGAGCAGTACATCTTGCAAAAGATGCACAATCAAAGGGAATAGAACATCCCAAAATTGAAAAATTGCAGGAAATTCTTCGATCGGTTCCTGGAAAGGCCCTAATATTTTCTAGCTACAGGGATTCAGTCGACATTATTTTTAAGAAATTAAATGAAATTGGAATTACCGCAGGAATACTAATTGGCAAGTCAGGCGAAACGGGATTAAAACAAAAAAAACAGATAGAAACTGTCCAAAAATTCAGAGACGGTGAGTTCCAGGTACTTGTTGCAACACGGGTAGGAGAAGAAGGACTAGATATTTCCGAAGTCAATCAAGTAATTTTCTATGACAATATTCCAAGTTCAATTCGTTTTATTCAAAGAAGGGGCAGAACTGGAAGAAAAGATTCCGGAAAACTCACCGTATTAATTGCCAAAGATACCATAGATGAGAGATATTATTGGATAGGCAAAAGGAAGATGAATGCTGCAAAATCAATGGGAGAAAAAATGACTCAGACGTTGCAGAAAAATAATTCACAAAAAACAGGTCTTGATGCTTTCATCTAGACCCTAAAATTCTTTAATTATAATATCAAGTAATAGTTGCTTTCTTTGAATGATTTTGTTTTTCATTCCAGATTCTAAATGATGAATGTTGCTGTCTTTTCCTTGAAGTAAATTATTTAATCTTATATCATATTGGTTAGATAGAAATTGCATTAGATCACCAGTGCTAATTTGAAATTCAGGACTGTGTATAGTATCTTGGGCTAATTTAGAAACAGAATTATTCAAATAGTTTAAAATCTCTTCCAGCATGTTTTCAGTTAAAACCATGAATTATCCTAGTCTTTTGATAATATGATATCCAAATTCTGATTTTACTGGATCAGACACTTCACCAATTTGTAATTTGAATGCCGTCTCCTCGAATGGTTTTACCATCATTCCTTTCGTAAAATAACCCAAACTTCCATCCTTCTTTGCACTCCCCGTATCAATAGAAATCTCTTTGGCAAGTTTCCCGAATTTTTCGCCTTTTTTAATACGATCTAAGATTGCCAATGCTTCACTTTGTTTTCCAACAAGAATATGTGAGCATTTTATCTTGACTGACAATATTGTTTGGTATTTTTTCCATTTCTTAATTGTTACGGCGTTCAACTAAAATACCAAACCCCCGGGTGTTTTTTGTTTTAAATTAATGGTTTTTTTGTAAAATTTTAGTAAATGCCAAGTAACCTAGGAATTTTATGCATACATCCAATACCTGATTTTTTGTTTTTGTTCAAAGTGAACAACCCAATTTTTGTGTGTACCAGCTATGACACACGTTAGTTTAACATCATTTTTTTTCTAAATTTTTTCAGTGACAACGTCTGGAGATTTCAAACAACTATTAAAAATTGGATATATTCCTGGAATTGCCATAATGTTTTTTGTGTCCTTTGGAATTGTAGGGGATCACCAAGTTATAGCTTATGAAGATAACACTGATAAAAAAAATGAGTACATTGATTTTCAAAAATACACAGGAAACAGATTACTTGTTTTTAATGACACCAAAGTAGATTATTGCATTAAAGATAATGAACAAAATCCAGCTTTTAATGACATTGCAATTGCTGCCGTAGAAACATGGCATGATAGAATTGTTGAGGTTACACAAAATTCAAAAGTCTGGGATATGTCAATGCATTTGTATCCACAAGATGAATCAATTTGCGATGGATATGTCAATTATTATGATACACCAGATACTCCTTTTTTTCAATTATCTGGTGTTGCAGGATTTAGCCATCCACAAACTCCAGTTGCAAATGTAACAATTTACACAGATAATTACCAAAACACATTGTTGAACATGGCAAAAAACGATGAAAATTTTTGGAAAAAAATGAATATTGAAAAATTTCAAAACATTGTAAAAAATACCGAACATGAGCAATTTGACAATGAAATGATCAAAAGAATCACCCTACACGAGATTGGGCATTCTTTGAGTCTGAATCATCCAAATACAAATAATGGAAATTTACAGGAAACCCCAGGAATAATGGGATATGATATGGCATACAATCAGATAGATGATGATGAGGTAATCAATATTGTAAAGGCTTATCCAAATGGTTTTTCAAAAGTTTCAGAATCTAACTCAATTAAACTTGGCGGAATCAATAACAAAAAAATCCTAACCCTTGGAGAAGTAGTTAATTTAACCATAGAGCTTCCAAATAAAGAGGGAGAGTTACCACCTTCAGGAATTGAGGTGTATGTATTCCCCGAAGGTACGTCTTTACAAAAAACAGAGAATGCCCCAATTAAGATTATCCGAATAGTAGGTCAGAAACAACTGGTGAATAATGGCGGGTATTTTGAGGATCTTCATTCCATTATGACACATTGGGGTTCTTCCTCAAAAGTATTATCAATTCAGTTTAAAGTAACAAAAGAATTTGAAAATGCAGATATTATTGTAATTACACATAATGTTGGAGGTTTTGAGAAGCAGTGGTTTTTGAACGATGTACTTTCAGTTAAGAAAGCATTGTTTTCTAATGTATTATTAGATTTTGAAACCACAGAGTACAAATACTATTTGATGGGCTCAAACCCAAATAGAGAGTTAGAAAAAGAATCAGCCTTTAAGATAGAGCAAGAAAAATTATACACTGACTCACTAAGTGAGTGCTTGTCTCAAAATAATATGAAAAATTGTTCTGAACAAATCAAAGTTGAAGATTTTAAACAAAACAATTCTCCATCTCCAATATGGATACCATAAAAAATAATTTAAATTAAAATTTTAAAATACTTCTTTTGGCCTATATTCACCAAACACTTCTCTGAATGTATTACTAATTTCTCCAGTCGTAGCATATGCTTTAGCAGAAGTAATAATGTAAGGCATGAGGTTCTCATCAGTGTCTGCCGCACTTTTCATAGCCGACAAGGCCTTTTCAAGTTTATTGCTATCTCTGGATTCTCTTAATTTTTTTAGCGCTTTCTTTTGTTGTATTTCAACACTATCGCCAATTCGTAAAAGATCAGGTTGTTTTTCTTTTTCAGAATATTTG
>Ga0307379_10013111_pt1 | contig 10763 bp, 13 predicted proteins | sample UN2MG_FD_202237 | JGI IMG/M metagenome (GOLD analysis project Ga0307379, IMG submission 202237) | Soil microbial communities from Risofladan, Vaasa, Finland - UN-2 | ecosystem: Environmental > Terrestrial > Soil > Coastal area > Acid sulfate soil | place: Finland: Risofladan, Vaasa | collected... | reverse complement strand
TCTTTCCACCTATTAATTATAATAGACGCTTCTTGTAATGAAGGAGCAAACATTAATTCTTGTGAACCTGAAAATGGACTAGCTAGTTCAATCATCCATTTTTTAGTAGGATCAGGAGGGTCATCTCCTCTAAAACCTTCAATATCTTCTATATAATCATAAGGTAAATATATTACATAACTATTATTGTCGTTCATTAAATAATAGTTGTCTACTCCAGAATCACGCGCCCAGTCCCAACCGTTTGTTGCAAGAGATGTTGCTAATGCTTCCCCTACAGTTTCTTCTGGTTGTACTTGCCAGCCTAGTTTTAGAGAAGCTTCTTTAACAGAATTTCCAACAGGTATAACATAGAAATAACTACTCTTTCTACTATAACCACCTGGATCTAATGTTATTTGTACACCTACATTTTTTAATACTCCTCCAAAAGTTTTTGCAGCTCTATCATAATACTTCCACCAGAACTCTGCCCTCTTCGTAGGTTTCTCTTCAACGACATCCGATGAATCCCCTTTATTATTCATATCAACTTCTGCGGCTCTAGGCATCCATACTTCTGATACTCCAAAGTGTTGTGCTTGTTCTATTATAGCATTCAGTAAATTCTCAGACCAATTACTCATATGACTACGTAAGTTAGCCATTGCTATATCTAAATCATCTGATTTTGGATATTTTTTCTTATGCACATTTCTTCGTTCATTACCTTCTTCATTACGACCAGAAGCTTCATCACTCTTACCTGCTTTCTGATAAGTATCAGATTGCATCTCACTTATAACCCAAACTTTTTTATTAACTTTCTTTTTAGAATTACTAACAAACTCAGTATAAATCATTGGGAATACTCTAGAGAAAGCAAATACACCTGTCATATGTGAACTACCACCATAATACATAGTGTTTTTAATATCATCCGCTACATCAGGGGGCATCAGTGCATATATAGGCATTAAACCTACCCCGAACTGTGTACCTGGACCTGCAAGAGAACCATGTTCATCTTTTAATGTACTCATACGACTAACATAAGGCATCGGTTGATATCTTCTTGTAACTGTAGCAGCTGGAGTAACATAAGATTGTCGTAATGATACTACTAAAGCAGAATAAATTGTCATAATGTCTTTAAACGGTATTCTATCTGGTAAAGACGATACCCATTGATAAAGACTGCCATCTTTTCGTTCCTTTATTACTCCTAATAAAGCATCTTTTGGGAGACTTTCTTTACCTCCATAAGTAGTAGCGAATGTCTGTGCTAATCTTTCTCTTCTTTCTTTTATCTCTTCAGCAGGAGATTTCTTTGGTGCTCTTTCTATATTAGAAGCTGCACCGAAAAGACTATTAACTTCTTTTTTAGTAAACCCAGCTTGCTCTAACTCCCCTTGCTTATTTTTATTAACAAGCCATTTTATTAAACTACCACCATAATCAAATGTAGGTACTTTACTATTATCTTCTAAAAAGGTACGCAACTGTGTTGTAGTATCATCAACAGCAATTTTTTGAAGTCCTAATTTAAGAGACCCAAACAATTTTATACTATCCAGATATGCTTTAAGACTATAAGCTAAATCAGTAGCTACTTTTTCATCTTCTTGTTCTAATGGAAAAGCGTGCGAATATAATCTAGGACCTTTTGTTATATCTTTTAATTCATCTTTATCAAAAGATATATCTCTACTTACAATATTCTTAGGTGTGCCTTTATTTTCTTCCCATTTAATATTCTTAGCTACAACAGCTCCTTCAAAATCAGCTCCTTTTATTTTATTATTTTCAAATTTTGAGGGTTTGAATACCGTATCTTTTAGTGAACAATTTATAAAAGAACAACCTGTAATAGAGGCGTCTGTAAAATCTGCATTATCAAAAACTGTACTGTTAAAAGAAGAACCTTTAATAGAAACTTTTCCTAATTTAAGTCCAGCACCACTTGCCACTCCGAAACTAACATTATCAGCTACAAGATTAGTCCATATTGCATCTGCTATTTTTTGGTAATTTGCAAGAGCTGAAGATCCAGTCTTAGCAAACCAGTTCCATGTAGACGTATTATCTGTACCGTTAAGTACTAAATAACGCATATTATCAACAATAACATCATTTTTTGTATTAAAAAGAAATACACCGTACTTTTCAGTCTCTCCTACTTGAGAAAGCTTTGTTATAATAACAGAGAAGAATAGATCAGGAGAGATCTTCTTAGGTAATACACTCTTTATCTGGTCTGTTACATAATCTTTTACTTTACTTTCTGATATAACAGTACCGGCAGGAGATCTTTCTACTACTTCCGCTATAAACTTATCTTGTATATTATCAGCTAAAGCACTTACCTTATCATAAGAAACTCTGTAATCTTTTGGTTGTATTACTTTATCAGAATAATCTTTCATATTTGCAGCCAAACGTTGCATAGATTCGTTCATAGCATGTTCAAGTGTCACCAATCCTTCGGGTATATTATACGTTTCACCTTCATATGCTATTTCAGGATGTTTCATATTCATCCCGAGAAGAATAGCCATAACATCTTTAACAAATTCTTCAAAATTAGGTTTACTAGCGTTCAGCCAATCAGCTGCTAATTTATATTCAGGATGATTCTCTTGGAAAAATTCATAGTACTTTCGAATAGCAGTATCCCACTCTTTAACAAATTTTGCTCTATCCTTAACGACTACTGTTTTATATTTCTTTGCTAAATTAGTATAATAACTAATAGGATCTTTGCTCTTCTTCGTGGCATCTACAGCTCCCCAATTTAAACTATGATAAGTAGGATACCAGTAACCCTGTGAGGGGTATATGAATCCCTGTTGCTGCATTTGTAATAAATTAGATTGTAATTCTTCTGTAGTTGTAACAGGATATCCCTCACTCTGAAGCATTTGAAAAATATCATCATTACTAATAGGTCTTCCCTGTCGTGCCTTTAAAAAGGTAAGTACTTTTTGAATAAACGTAGAATCTGCCATCTAAAAACTCCTACTTATACATATACAAAGTAATATCATCACTTATTTTTGATACTACTTTTACTTTATCTGTTATTTTATGTGCTATATCTAAAACTTCTTTCTCAGTAGTTGTTCTGAAATTATCACTAAGAATATTGCCTTTTAAGAAATTAACTGCAATACCTTTCTTAGCCATTTTATACATAGCGTTGAGCATACCAACAACGGATTGTGTCCATTGTTCATCCTCCAAAGCAAAAAGTCCAGATCCAATTACAAAATCAAATGCGTTATCCCCAAAAGGTACCTTAGTTACATCTCGTACTTCAAACCTGTCATAAGGATGTTTTCTTTCTGCTACTTCAATTATAGCAGGAATTATGTCAACTCCCACATAAAGTCCTATTTTAAGTGCATATTCTTGTGCATAATCTAAAAAATCTCCGAAGCCTGTGCCAACATCAAGTACAGAAGCCTTTGCCATATCACCTACTTGAGAAAGTAACTTAAAACGTGCATATTGGCTAACTGTGTCACTCCAGAAAAGATTACCTCCATCTTCCCCATAATTCTGATAACGTTCGTTGAAGAGTTTTTCATTTTTATCATACAAAGAAGACATCTTAGAAGATACTATCTCAAAATAATCCAACCATTGCGGCCTAGGAAAACTATAACTATAATCTGAGCCATAAAATTTTATATAGATAGAAGACCCAATATCAGTAATAGTACCAGTTACAAAAGGAGCTATTCCTCTACCTGGAGAAATACCTATGTGCATTAATAATTTTTCGTCAGCTATAATTTTTACTTTATCTCCAACTTGTGGATCTTTATGTATTTTCCAAGAAAACTTCAAACTAGCGGTATTTCTACTAATCCATCCTTCTATATCATCTTGTTGAAATATTCCTGAATCAAGCTCGTCAAATTCCCCATCGTGTTGTACATATAAATCCCATACATTTCTACTGTAACCTTGTTGTTTATAGATACGCTTTAATACAAAAAATCTACCATTACGATCAAACCCAAACCGTGGTGTATACTCCTGCCCATGATCATTTACTAATAATTTATAAGCATCATCAAACGATATTTCTTTATAGTCTACATATTCATGATCAAGCCATCTACCTTGACTATGAAGTATAGCATTACATTTTTCTAAAACATCATCGGCATGTATTTTCCAAGATTTTTTCTCAAAGGCTAACTCTACACCTCTTGCTCTTATTTCAGCTTTATCATTAAGATAAAACTTATTATCATTATAATATTTAGGATCGTTAGTTGTGGGTACAGTGGCCAGTTTGTTAAGACTTTTCAAATAATATTGAACAACATGATCAATTTCGTGTACAAGCCCTCTAGAATATTTACTGAATAAATCTTCTAATGGTATATAGGAGAGTATAAGATTTTCATTATCAAAATACTCTGCGCCTACATTTTCTTCATAAAAGCGCGGTCTCTCTGCACCGTATACTCTTAAAGAATTTAGATGTGCAACCAATTCTGGAAACTCTTCTAATTCATTATGATAGTAATCTTTTATGAAAGTTCGTACCTTTTGTGGAAAATCTCTAAAGGATAATACTTTTGATATATTCTGATCAGAAGTCTTCTGAATAAGTTTACCGACAAGATCATAACCATCAAACGCACCATAACTGATAACGTTTTCTATTTCCCAGTCAAGAGAGCTTTCTGTTGGTGTTTTTCCCAATTCTTTTATTAACTTATAAGGTTCATAATCTTTTGCAATACCTATAGATTCATACCATTTAGATTCATACCATCCAGTATCCGGTAAAGTATCTGATATATGCCAACGCCCATGATTTGCTGTTACACCAGGTCTCCATGTTAAAGGCACGTCTGTAAGCTCAAAATTAGGACCTGTATGTAAAAATTTATGCCCTTGCATCGACGAAGGAAAACTTTCACTAAGAGCTTCCCAAACTTGGTTAGGTCCTATTTCGCGTAAAAGATCTTCATAGGAATATGAATTAAATGCTTTTTGAGCCCATGATAGTTTTTGGGATGCATTATTTCTAATACTTAAAAATTGGTTTAATTGTGCTTCTGTAAAAAACAAAGGCGCTATGATAACAACATCTCCTGTAGTGGTTTCTCCTACAAGTTGATAGCTATACCCACCAGGCATGTCTATTTCTGCTATATAATGTTTTGCAAAATCCTTATAGTAATTATCATCTAATACTTGACCAGCATCTTCTGGGGGTAAATACCTATTTATTAAATCTAACTGTGCGTCATTATGTACTTCATATACGTGCCCATATTTACCATAATCATTATCATCATCTAATATATCATCATCAGAAACATTCTCCTTAGAAAGTTCTTCTAATTTATGTAAAACTCTCATTGCGTTAGGCGTACCAAAATCATGATATATTTGCCAACCTAACTTTAATGAACTTTCACCTTGTATTGCATTATCATACTTATTGACTAGATCACTATCGGGTGCCTCTGAATACCAATCTTGACGTTTATCGTAACGTTTAGGATTAGTCCTTCTTAATTGTTTATCATCTATAGGATTGGTAAAATTGAGATTCTCTGGAGGAATATCTTGTGCAGGAGAGCTATCAAAATAGACATCGGAAGCATACTTTTCAAATATTGTAGGTAACGGATATTCTTTTATTATATCAGTTTCTTTGACGGAATCAGTCCCGTATTCAGGTGGATATTTAGTATACAAAAAATCTACATAACTTTCTTCAGCGTGTAACTCTACCTCCATTATATCTGCCAATGCCTGGGAAGAACCAGCTGTATCCAACCGTTTAACAGTATAAGTATCGCCAGTTTTTGACATAATGATGCCCATAGCATAGTCAAAAGTTTCATGCCTATACACTATTAATTTTCGTATTTGCCAGGAAAGTGCGTTAAATGAGAGTTTATTCATATTTATAAAACGTCTTTTGTTCTATAAATATGGTAAGAAATATTATTATTTCTCGGTGCTTACAACAGTATTCATTTCTTTTGTTGTAGTTGTACCATTACCAGGAAGTGCCTTATTAATAAGTGTTTCATATTTGGATGTTAATCTTGCCATGTAATCTTCAATGCAACAATGTCCTGCACTATTCATAATATGGATCATTTGCAGTTGCCCATCAAGTTCTACTTCTCCATTTGCAAATTTAGTATCCATTAAAACTACTACATTTTCAAGATCTTGTAAGGGGAGCATACATTGCGCACATTTAAGATCTTTTCCTTTAAGATCACAAATTACTACTTTTTCACTTTTTAGGCCTGCAAGAGATACAGAAATATCTCCTAATTTAAGTTCTGAGGATAATTTATATTGCATATTTATGTTTTACCTGCTTTTCTGATTGTTTGAATCCTACAAAATATAGTGCATTATCTGTGTTGCAATGTGTGCAAACCATATCAACCGTACCATATACAGTTTCGTCTACATATGTACGTTTCTTGCAATTTGCACAATAATAAGTATGTAATTTGCCATTAACTATTGCAACTAAATACTTAATATTTTTGATTATGTTTAGTTGGTAAAGTTTCTTTATAGCAACTTTAATGTCATCTGTATTAAAGGTTGCAAATTTTTTATTCTTTTTTGTATAAATTTCGATCATAACTATAAAATACACGTTGTTTTAAGAAATTACAATAAAAATCCTATAATACCAGAAGCTATTAGAATAAAAACAGTAAAGGCTGCCATAACTATGGAACCGGTTTTCCAGCCAAACTTAATTACAAAAGCTGTATAAAAACCTATAAAGACGATTACAGCGGAAATTATTATTCTTACCATATTAAACACCTAAAAATACTACATTAAATGCACCAAAAACTGCACCTAATAAAAGTAAACCCACTGCGATAATTATAATCACAAAAAGTGCAGCTTTAGACCAATCTAAAATTTCTAATAATTTGCCCCAGAAGGTCATATTCTTAAATCTAAATTTATAAGATAAGAAAGGATTAGATAAGTATTCTTCTTCGAAATTATCCTTATATCTTTTCATGATTACCATATAAAATATACAATATTAAGATGTACCCTATCATACCAACTAGTATCAAAATCCTCGTATTCTTTCATCATAAACTTATAAGAGGGGCTAACTGCCCAAGCCCCTAATCTTAAAAGCATGCCAATATCAGCCGACTGACTATCTCCTCCTATTGATAGCCCAAATACTTTTGGAAATTCATCTGTACATGCAGGAGGAATATAATTATCTACAATGCTAGTAGAAAGTCTAGTAGTTTTAAGATAAGGAGAAAATGTCTCAACAGATCCTGTAAGTAATCCTTTTTCATCCCTAAAGATTATCATACGATAATACATTAAAGCATCTATAGTAGGGCTGTTATAAGCAATCCAAGGAGATTTAATATTGGCTCTTTTAAATGTTACAGTATCGACAATACTAATTATTAAGCCGGAATCACTATAAGTATTATAAAGAGGAGACATTAAAGTATTTTCATCTACTTCAACTACGTATGATTGTGCTTCTTTTAATTGTATTCTTAATCGTGTATTAGCTTCTTGATATACTACTAATTCTTTACCTTGCGCTTCCAATAACTTAGCAAGACTATCTTTATCAGTAATTACATTTGCATACTTTTGTGCAATTTCTCCGTAAAGAGTTTTGTAATTCCTAAGCGAATCTTTTGCAGCTTCCATATTCTGACGTGCTATCTCTAAATTTTTCTGTAGTGTAAGTGTGTGCATATATAGAATCACACCTAAGATAACTGCTAAAATAGTGCCTATAACCCACCATATGCAGTTACACTTTTTTACTGCTACTTCTACCATTTAATTTCTCCTTTACCCATTTAATTTTTGAAGTTACTTCAAGTACATTCCCCCAGAAATCTTTACAATATTCTTTTACTAGTGCTTTAGAGATTTCAGGAGTTACTATTAGAACTATGCTGAAATTTCTTACCACAATAATATTATCAGTAATAGTTAATTTTGAACATCCTATCTCACAAGATATCTTCTTATTATTATATACCTTACTTAACTGCGCTTGAGTAACTCTCTTTCCAAGAGCTTTAGACAGAATATCTAATGTCACCTTCTTAGGATTTCCATCTTCACCGTATCTAGGCGAATCAGAGAGCGTAATTTCATAAAGCCCTTTATGTGTGAACGCATAACCATGACCTCTTTCTGGTGAAAAAGAATAAATCGTGAGCTTATTTTGTGCCATTTTTCTTGTCCTCAATTAGTTTAATAAGTTGATTTATAGCGTCTTTCCATTTTTTACCAGCTTCTATTTCTTTAACAGTTTCTAACCCATATGTAAGTTCACCGTACTTATCCTTATATTTATTTACTATCTTCCAGAGATAATATGAAGAAGGATAATATGTAGTCTCTCCTCTACCTGACCAATCACTACCACCCTTTACACGTACTATAAAATAAGGATCTTTTTCATATACTATTTTCAGATCAGATCCATTAGAATAACCAAAGTTTACACCTCTAATGGTTAAATACCCTTCTACACGAGATCTATAAGCAGTGTAATTCATCATAATTCGCCTGGGTACTTTATAGACAATGTTTTAAGCCCTAATTCTTTAAGTATTAAAGATACATCATACACTAACGCTACTGCATTCATATCATTGTAAATATTAAAATCTATAAATTCGCCGCCTATTCCCTTCTCTGATATATGATCAATACCAAATTTTGGTGCGACATCTACATCACTTACTTTAATAATAGGCCCACCATTGTATTCTTTGATCCACTCGGCTTCATTTATAAAGCGTAAATCATCAATGATGATAATGTTTTTATGTTTTGTATTGATATCAAGTTGCTGTTGCCCTCTTAATATTAAATATCGAATCCATATATCAGATAAATATTCTCTGCCTACTTCTGTACCGATAAGCTGTAATAGTTTTCTACCTTTTTCATCTTTTTGGCCATCCCAGCCGAATTCTTTTGCTATACGTTTTACATCATACGCAAAAGAAAGAATATGCACATTCCAAAAAGGCTCTAATAAAAATTTAAGCGCTCTTGCAGTAGTGCTTTTACCAGCTGTAAGAACGCCTGTAATTCCTATGATATGTTTACCATCAACATACTTATTCAGAAGACTATGACTTTTACTGAATTCAAGATAATCTAGTTCCATAAACATATTCCTATTTTATTGCTATTGAATCTGCGTCAGCTACTGGCACAGTATCAACTGTTGACTCTTTTACTTCCTTAATATACACGTCCTCTATTTCGCGCGCCATACGTTTCATCCAGAGATCTGAGGTAACCTTCTGTATGCGCGACATATATAAATCACTATAAGCGCCATAGTATTGTGATTGTATTCTAGATATAATATTGCCTTCTTTTATAGAGTGACTTCTCATAACATCTCTTATGATAATATGCAATACGCAGGCTTGCGCTTCGATAGCAACATCTGGTATATATAGATCTGAAGGGCTATGTGCTATATCATAATATTGCAGGCTATCACCCCAAAATTCCCAGATAATTCCTCCTATGCCGATAGCATGTGTCGTAACACGCTTTCCTTTTACAGTAGTAGTAACTGTTGGATGATCTATCCAGAAACGGTATTCTGATTCTGTACGTGAAACAGCGTGCATTAAACCTATAGGAACTGGAAACCTCTTTGTAGCAGCCTCTAAAGAATTTATCATAAGCTCCTGAGTTTGAGGTGATAGATAATCATACGTTGATAAATCAGCAGCTACTAAAGCTAGTTCAGATTGTGCAGTTTCAAAAGATGTAAGCGGAATGCTCGGTTCAGATGATGATATGAATATATTATCACCAGTTACAACAACCGTAATTGCGATGGCTACTGCAAATCCTAAAACGATGCCTACTAAAATCATTATAAAGTTAATAAATATACGTTTCATAGTAGAGTTTACCTCCATTTGTGAATAAATTGTTAACAGAAATTGAAAATTTTGTTTATAAAATAAACGATAGGCGTTAGCTGTGTATGTTTATATGTGAAGATGTTCGATTCATTTTATATTACCTCATGCATGTATTAAAAATTTTTCTTATAAAACCAGGTAGCTATATAAATGTTCTTCTCCTCATCACATCTCATTACACTGAAGGGAGTCCAGATATGATCAGTAATGTTATCTAATTGAATAAGTGCTGCTTTTTCTGTCATTGTTTTTACATCACTTATTGTTACTTGCGAATAGTCTGATGAATCAAATTGGAAATCAGTTAATGCATCAATTTTATGTAGTAAATCCTCTAAAGGCATTTTCTTTTCCTTTTAAACGTTTTATTAAAGATTCCATAATTCCGGATGCTATCTTTTTTGTAAATCCTAATAACGTATCTTCTGAAGCAACATCCACTCCAATTTCTAAAGATGTATCTCTTGCACTTACTAATGTAACGGTTCTAGAATTTCTATCCACTTCTAACCAGAGATTATTAGCATAAAGCACTGATGGGTATTGTTTAGTACTATCAAACTTATAAGGTTTTGAAGGCGCAAATTTCATTATTTCATATCCTCTATTTTATCGTCTGAAAATTCGTTAATATCTTACTTTTTTTAGTTGTTTAATTTTATCATTAATCGGAGTCATATAGTCATTAAAATCAAATGGTCCTGTTGGGGTTATAAAAGCTACAAACGCTTTTTTGATATATAAACTAAGTAGTTTTAAGTATCTCATATTATTTTCTCCAATATCCTATTAATTATTGTT
>Ga0307379_10013110_pt1 | contig 10764 bp, 22 predicted proteins | sample UN2MG_FD_202237 | JGI IMG/M metagenome (GOLD analysis project Ga0307379, IMG submission 202237) | Soil microbial communities from Risofladan, Vaasa, Finland - UN-2 | ecosystem: Environmental > Terrestrial > Soil > Coastal area > Acid sulfate soil | place: Finland: Risofladan, Vaasa | collected... | reverse complement strand
TAGGGCTGGAAGTGGCGAAACTGAGATTTTAGGCTGAAAGGGTGAAGTGACAATTTACACTTGGAGGTTATATGGAAAAATGGAGCTGCCATATCTGCAAAGAGGTTAGGCCGGACGATAAGATCTCGGTCGTTACTAAACCGTTGGTAATCAACGGTAAAACCGCTGGTGAGCAGAATATCCGATATTGCAACGATAAGCCCGACTGTATCCAAAAAGCGCAGGACTTCAACTTTTTTAATACGTAAGTTAGCTTAAGTTCCAAAATAAACTGAAAGGAGTCGCCGTGGAAATCATTGAGTGCGTCCATTTTGAGGACATGACAACAGGGGAGAACCACACCGAGGTCGGCGTCTGCCGAAAATGCGGCCGGACCGTCATTTATGACAGAGTCAACCCCAAAGCGCAGCCGCTCATTACCAAGCTCGGCCGTAAAGACGGCAAGATAGTTGTACCCACGGCCGGGTTCAACACCCAGCTGAGCGGCAAGGATCTGGCAGACCTTAGAGTGGCCAATATGGGGCCGGCCAGCTCCAAACACCCCATGGCAACAAAAGCGCAGGCTCCCAATATACCGCCGAGGCCGGGGGAAGACGATCCCGAGGCCAGGCTTCTGTGGTACCACGATCACAAGAAGGAGATGATCAGAGATCTTCTGGCCATGGAGTACGAAGCATTTCTTAAGAAATGGGGGGTCAGCCGCCAGACGGTCAGCCACCTTAAATCCGATAAGTACTACGAGAAGCTGGCAAAGAAAGCCCCGCCGGCGCCGCCGGCCGAGCCGAAGGCTGCCAAAGCTGGCGAACCAAGCCGAGCGGATAAGCCGAAAGGCGAAAAACTCCCCCAGCTGCCCGAATGGTCGGATGAGTGGACACCCGAGATTAAGCTGGCCTGGCTTGATATTTACGGAAGGCTAATAAAGTAGGGGGCGAGCAATGTTAGAAGCGATCATTACAGCCAAGCTGTCTTCTGGATTCAGCGCCGATTTGTATAAGGACATAATCTCGGAAACGGAGCACTACGAGATCCACCGGAGGCATCCCACCGGGGTCGTTAAATTAGTATCCTCGGAAACCTCATTTGATAGCGCCGTGGAGCTTTATTTCGAGGTGGTCAAAGAGCTGGTGGTCGACGCCGCCCGCCTTTACCAGACTCCGTCACAACCTAGATAATAATATACCAGCAAATATATTACTTTAAAGGATTTTGAACGTAGGAGGTTCGCTATGAGCTTAGAAGACGACAAAAAGACAATGAGTGCGGTCAGGGTAAAGCTGCGGTTTCTGGTGCCCGCCTTCGCCAGCAGGGTTGCGCCGCTTTACTTCGCCCTGGCCTGGGAGTGGGGCGATCCCAATCCCCACATCCCGCAGCCCGATGAAATCAGGAAAACCCTTTACGGTCTCATCGACAGCCTGGGTGGGGGATGCGTGGAAAACGGCACGGGTGGGCTGGATGTCTGGTACATCCCGCCCACCAAGACCAGACTCGGCTCCTGCGGGCTGCGCTTCACCGTAGAGGAAGAGGACGAAATAAACCCCTTGGCCTGACCGTCGTATCAATCAGAAAGGAAAGTGCTGCTATGAAATGTCAAACTTTTTTTACCCGCTATACGGACACCTGGCTGCTGGGGCCGACCGCCTCGGCAGACACCAGGGAGTTCAGGATCGGCCTGGGGCTGGCCGTCTTTGAGGTCGGCCTCTGCTTCAAATCGGAAAAGCCCTTCGGCTACGGCTGCGGCGGGTGTAGCGCCATTGGGCAAGCCCCCGTCGACCAGCTCCCCCCAGGGTGGGAGAAGCGGCACCGGTCCGACAGCAGCTATTATTTTTTGTGCCCGAAATGTATCGAGGAGGGGCGCGAGGTAGACGGCGAATGCACGGTCACCGCCGTGGATGAAATCGTCCGCGAGCTGGCCGGTGTCTACTTGGCGGAAGCCAAGGTGCTCCGGGCCTACGCCATCAAGCTGCTGGGCGAATCCGAGCCTTTCTTAAAAGCAGACCTGGCGGCCGCGCTGGCGGCCTACTCAGACGGCTTCACCGACGCCGAGGTTCCGATGGCCAAAGAGATTAAGGCGCTGCTTGAATCATTGGGGACGCATTCCACCACCCAGCGGAAAACTCTATACGAGCAAGTCTGCGAGATATTGGAAAAGAAGGGAGGTTAGTCATGGCTTTAAATTGCGGATGTGACTTTAGGGGTGGTATGCCTGTTACCACAGAGCTAATGAAGACTCACATGAAACACACCTATGAGGCGATAGTCTTCTGGGAACTGATAAGGCGCCCTGGGAGGGATGTCGAGGCCACGATGAAACTTAACCAGGCGAGGATTGACTTGATAAACGCCATAGAAGAACTCTACCCCGAGGTGAAAGAGGAGTAATAAGATGGCGCTATTTAGAAAATGCAGAACCTGTGGCCACACCGAGGAGGAACACCTCATGGAAGCCCCCGAGGGCGCCCGGGAGTGCCTTCTTCCCGACTGCAACTGCGATAACTTTGAGCCCGACGACGAGAGGGAGCTGGTACCCGCATGAATGACATGGAGATCCTTAAGGGAGCCTACGACAGGGAGCACGACTCCCGGGACCGCCGGCCGCCGCAGTACCGCTCCTGGGAGTACTACACCCTGGGGGCTTCCCGCAACGATATCAAGCGCCTACTGGACGAGGGGCTAATCACCGTCGCCATAAAGACCTCGGCAATAACTAAATACAAGCTGACCTCTAAGGGGAGCGACCTGGTATTTGCCTTCTCGATGGAGCGCGAGTTTGACAAGATACCTGCCGACTCGGTGATGGAGGCCATGGAGCTGGTGGTGGGCTTCGACGACATCAAAAAGGCAATCGGCCTGGCGGTAGAGGTCCGCCGCCGCATCAACTTCCTGCTGGAGGGGCCGCCGGCCTGTGCCAAGAGCATCATGCTGGAGGGGGTGCGCTCGGTCGTCCCCGACGCCTATATCGCCTTCGGGTCCCGCACCTCCGCCGCCGGCCTATCCGAAGCCCTCTTCGAGCACCAGCCCTCGGTCCTGCTGCTGGACGAGGCGGACAAGATGGATAACGAGGTCTACTCGGTACTGCTGGGGCTCATGGAGAGCGGCGAGATCCTAGAGACCAAGAGCAGGAAGACCCGGGGGATAAAGCTCAACACTATGATTATAGCCGCCTGCAACAGCTCGGCGAAGATGCCCAGGGAGTTCCTTTCCCGCTTCGCCCTCCACGTCCGCTTCCCCCCCTACACGCGCCAGGAGTTCGTCGACGTGTGCCGGGGCTTCCTGTCCAGAGCCGAGGGGTGCCCCCCTGAACTGGCCGCCACCATCGGGGAGCTCATCTATGGCTACGGGTTGGGTGATGTCCGCAAGGCCAGGGGCGTCTGGCAGCTAATGACCTCCCCCACCGAGAGCGAGGTGCAGCGGGTCATACAGCTGATGATGAAATACAGCCCGGATTACCACCGGTTTAAGCCGCCGGCCAAGAACCGGATGGCCGGAATGTAGAGGTATATCATAGAGACCACGCAGGTAATAATTACAACTAACAACGGGCAGAGGCTCGTCAAGGCAGTTCTCCGGGTGGCCAGGAAGGACTATCTCTGCGTGGTGTGTGGCCAGACCATCCCCCGCGGCGCCAAGCATTACTGCATCTACTACGGGATGGGGCTGGGGAGCCTGAAGTTCCCCGACCGGGCGTGTAAAGACTGCGTATTGGAGGGAAAAACTATAGCAAAGGAGGATGGGCCATGCCTTACAACGTAATCGTGGTAAAACAGCTAATTGCAGACAACTCAGCTAAATTTGAGGTAGTGTACGATCCTGGAACGGATAAGGAATTTTCTGAACCCGTAGTGTTTTTTGCCCTTTGCGATGTACTCGGACAACCTTGCACGGGCGAAAAACCCCCAGAGCTAGAAGACTATATTGGTGTAATTCTGCCGGTGACCTTTGATGCAGAGGAGGGACTGATCCCCACACTTTTGGCTGATTACAAGCTACCTGACGAGCAGGAGGTTCGCCTTAGAAAGAAGGAGGGAGATATGAAGCGCAATATGAGAAAAAGACCTTTATTACCGATAGAGAGGCATCTTCTTAATCGTACTATACCACCAACAGAAGTATTGTCTGGTGCCTTTGCCTATGAACTAGGGCGTGTAATTACGGAGGGACTCTGGTCCGATTACCCTGCGAGTTTCAACTCAGGAATGAATATTTTTGCCAAGAGAATTCGGGAATGGCTTACTAATCCGCCTGAAGGCGTATATACCAAACCATGAACAGTAAGGAGGTTAAAACGGAGAGGGTAAAGAAGGGTAAAAAACCGTTGATACCGCCAGAGTTAGCTGATAGCATCAAGGTAGCGGCAGAGGGTACAGCCAAAGTATCTGTGGCACCGGTCAAGACCCACTGTGATGGGTGTGGCCAAGAGCTGACCCGCTTCCGGTGGAATACCAGATCCGATATATTGATCTGTAACAAGGGCGGGTGTGTCAAGTGGCGCCAGCCACAGGGCTATATCAGGAGAGAACAGTAGTACGATCTGTGGAGGTAAACGTATGTCATGCGCTAATTATATGAACCAGGAGGCTATTGACCGCACCCTCCGGCAAGCCAACGAGAGGCTGCAGAGGATAGATAAGGCCTGCGGCATGGAGAATCCCCCGCTGACGTATTCTGAGGGGACCTGCTGCTGCCCTGAGTGCCACGATGCCGGCCGCCCCGATATCCTCAATGATTACTTCAATCGAGCGGCCGGAGGGGACGCCCGCTTCCACCGGGTCTGCTACAAAAAAGAAGGTACAGAGGTGAAGGCATGGTAACAATAGACGAGTCCATCGCAGAACTCACAGTGAGGGCTATGCACGAGGGAATGTGCGGGTACAAGAAAAGGGCAAAGTGTATGAGGCTGGGCATTGAAGCCCTGAAAGAAGTCAAGAAGGCTCGTGGGGGTGACCCCGCGCTAGATGGTGAGCTTCTCCCGGGGGAGAAAGATGAGGCAACGAAGGATTCTACATAAAGGAGGGTAGTCATGGCTGACTGGTATGAAGTAGAGGAAGATGGAGAGGTGGCTCATATTCGAGCGAGCAATACGCGCACCGCCTTCGATAAAGGATTCCGGACGCTTTGTGGCATGGATTACAAACTACGGCCAGGGGCTAAGATGACTATAACTTGTTTAAGGCTCCGCGGAGGTGATGAGAAGGTCAAGCTCCTAGAACAAGTATATCAAGATTCCCGTAAGAAAAAGGCGCATTAAACAGTATCCGTATACTGTAGAAAGGAGGGCAAACAATGAAGACAACAACCATTAACTGTGACCACTGCGGCAGGGTGGTGGCCGAAAAAGACGTCAAAGAAGGTTATGAGAACAAAAGCGACTACTGCCCGGAATGCTATGCGGAGCAGCAGGGAGTGTTTTACGCCGGCAGTAACCTCGACGAAGCCCTGAAGGCACGCTGGGAGGCCGGCGGCCTGCCGCTCACCGGCGGAGGCGTGGCCACCGTCAACCTGATATCCCCGCACGAAACTAAACTGGTGCCCAAGTACGTTTTCTCCGTCCTGACGGTCAAGCCGCTGGACGACATGGCCGGCGACTTCTGGCTCGGCCCCTACCTGTTCAAGGATTTCAGGGACAAGCATGATAAATGCGGAGAGAGTGGATTTGACATCTACCGTGACACCAAGCGTGTGGCCATAATCCGCTGGAGGAAGATGGCTAAAGGCGGCCCCAGATGGGAACACGCCCTCTACTGGGACAAGGACAAGCCCGGCGAGCTTAGGTGGAATACGGCCGAGGCTGACAACATCCAGAACCTGGGCGAGGCCATCCAGCTGGCCCTTCAGGACCTCGAGACGGAATACGACACCTGGGCAAACAACCTGGAGGCTAAGAGCGGCCAATTGAGTCAAGCTGATGCAAAGTGATGATTAATGATGCTTAGAGGAGCTTTATATGGAAGTACCCCGTGAGGAGCTGACCGAAGATAAGTACCAGGAGATGGCGAAGATAGCCGTTGAGAACGTCTGTGCCGAGTGTGGGGCCGAGCTGCAGGTCCACACGGTTCCGGAGTCGGGCGCCGTCCGGGTAGGCTGCCTGGACCGCTCTCACTGCGGCTGGATAGAGAAGGAAACCTACACCGAGATATACCGGCGCGGCGGCGAGCTGCACCCGACCGTCAAGGCAGCCGTAGAGAGCCACCTGATGCCCAAGGAGGACCTGAACCGGGCCATGAACCTTCTGGCGCTGCGGTACCCCGCCGCCATCAGAGACCCGGCCACGGCCGCCCTATTCATTGTCGACTGTCAGCGGCTGGACCTCGACCCGCTGATATCGCCGCCGGAGGCGGTGCCGCTGGTTTTCAACACCACGATCCGGCGGCAGGGCGCCGCCGACGAGAAAAAGGCGGCGGTGGTAATGGTGATCACCGGCGACGGGTGGCTGTCGATGGCCGCCCGCGGCTGTAAAGAGGACTGGCTGGGCCCGCCGCGCACGATGCGCCTGGAGGAGTACCTGGCCGCCCAGCCGGAAAACGCCGGCCGCCCCAGGGAGGAGCTGGCCGCCGTCGCCGCCGAAATCAAGAAAAGCGAGTCCGGCGACCCCGCCGCCTGGGCCTACATGGCCGTCGGCCGCCGCCGCGCCGGCGACGAAACGGCGGTGGCGGGCTTCTTTACCCACGCCGACCGCGACGACGCCAGGGGGAAAAAGCTCCCCTCCGCCACCCAGCCCGGCAACCAGGCCCGGGTCCGCGCCGTGAAAAAGTGGGTGCGCCAGGTGTTTCCCGAATGTCGGCAGTCTATGATCACCCTATCAGAAGAGTGGTATAGCCGGAGTGAAGGTGTCCAGGCTGCGCAACATTATATCGATGCAGAGTACAGAATGATAACAAACCGAAGCGAGACAAAATCCGGCGCGAGGACTGGGGATGGGGGCGGGCAGGATGGGCCGGGTGGGCTGGGCAGCGGCGGGTCGGGTGGGCAGGGCGGCCAGGGGCGGAAAAAGGCCGAGTCGACAGATTTCGGCGAGCAGAAGGTTGAAAAACCCCAAAAATCCGGCGGAGGGCCGGCGGGCGCAGCGGCGGTGGCTGGTGCTGAACTCGGCGCCGAAATCATCAAGGGTGTCGGCTTCAGTATCGACCCCCAATTTCTCGCCGAGGCACTGCCGCTCATAAAGTGGAGCGGGGACACCGCCAAGAGCTGGCTCGGCACCAAGTACAAAATTGACACTACCGGCGACCTCTTTAAGGATGTTCTGCCCCGGTGCACCAAGGAGCAGGCCCAGGCTTTCGTTGCTGAGGTGCAAACCAGGTTATCCAAGATACAAATGAAGCTTTAGGAGTAAAAAATGCGCCGAGCCATCGCCAGAGGGCGGGTATTCCCCCAGTCTTACTCAACCGACCGCCGGTTTTCCCGGCTATCAATTATGGCCATTGCTCTATACCCTCTTATGTGGGCAAACGCCGACGACCAGGGCCGGCTCGGCGGCGACCCCGACGAAATCAAATACACCTGCTGCCCCAATATTGACCATATAACTAAGTCAGATATCCCCGCGCTGTTAACAGAATTAAGCGAAAACCATCTCATAGTGTCATACAAGACATCTAAAACCGAAGCCATCCAAATGCTAGATTGGTGGGAAGTTCAAAGGCTACAGTGGGCATGGCCATCTGAATACCCGGCGGCCGACGGCTGGAAGGACCATCTCCGATATAAGAAAAACGCTAAAGAAGTCCTAACTTTGAACTGGCCCGTCTCACCTGAGGACTCACCTGAGCGCTCACCTGAGAACTCGGCATTTTCCCCCTTAACAACCCCTTTTGAAAAAGAAGAAGAAAGAGGAAGAGGAAGAGGAAGAGGAAAATCACCTGAGGCCTCAGGTGAGAAACCCGCTCCCTCGCCATCTGATTTCTGCACAGATAGAAATAAAATTTCTGCACAGATACTGGAGCAATTCCGATACTGCTTTGGTCACGTTAAGGCCAAAGAACCCCGAAAAAATATTCCGCGCGAGCCGGCCGCAAAAGAGCTGGCGCAAATGAGGGATTTGACGGAAGAATTACTCGCCGGCGGCGGCGTCCCGCTGGATTTCGTCAAGCAGGCCTTCAGGGAGGCCGGCAGCCAAGAGGAGAAGTCTAAGAAAAGCATCAGCTATGTTGCCGCTATCCTGCGGGAGTGGCTCGACCGGCCGCGGGAGAGGTCGCCGTGATCACCCGGCCCCACAGGCGGAAAGGAATGGCAAGAGCGACTGAGAAAAATAACCTGAAGGAGGTACCACCTAGATGAAATGCCCATACTGCTCGGATAGCGAGTCGGAGGAATATCTCGGGCTTGAAGAACTGGGGCTACACATCGCCAAGAAACACCCGGAGAAAATCGTATCCCCTGAGAATATCGCCAAGGCACTGGAGGCGGTGGCGAGCCAGAGACAGCTGTACGAGCTGGCGGCAAAACTAGCCGGCGTATCTATCGGGGCCAAGGGCGCGCCCCAGGAAAAGGCATTGGCCTGCTTCAGGTTCTTCGTCAAGGAGCTCTTCGCTCTGTATCGAAAAGACAAGGAAGAAAGGAAACCAAAATGAGAATCATAGACTGCATGCCGACACCCGGGTCGAACCTTTACAGCGTCGTCTGCTACTGCGGCTTCCCCTTCAAGACCACCGCGGATAACAGGGGGAAGGTTAAGTGCCCCCACTGCAAGCGAGAGGGGGATCTCCGCGAGATGATCAAGGCCTGGAAGGCGACTCCGGAGGAAAACCTGCAGCGCCTGAAGGCGATTTCCGCCGATGCCCGAGCGCTATTCACGCAGTATACGGCTATCCCGGAGCCGGATAGGGTGAAGGACGAGGGCAAGGCGATGGAAGCCAGGCTTGACGAGTACTACGAGGAGGCCAAGGGGATAATTAGCACAGCGGTCGCGGCGGGGTGACGCCGTGGAGCTAGAGAAGGCCAAGAAGATAGCCCGGGAGCTGGTGGTCATGCTTGCGCCGGTCTGTGAGAGGATCGAGATTGCCGGCAGCATCCGCCGGCGGAAGCCCGAAGTCGGCGACATCGAGCTGCTTGTTATCCCGAAGTACGACGGCATGGTCGACCAGCTGGACAGGGAGCTGGGGGGACTCATGCTGCAGCAGATACTGGGGCACCGCAGGAATAAGCTTGGTAACATCACATACGGGCCGCAGAACAAGCTCCTGTTTCACAAGCCGAGCGGCATCGGCGTGGATATCTTTTCGACCACCGTGGCGTGCTGGCCGGTTGCCCTGGTGGTCAGGACCGGCGGCAAGAGTACCAACCAGGAGATCTCCACCAGGGCTATAGAGCGAGGGATGCGCTTTCACGCCTACGGCCCGGGCTTTACCCGGGCAGACAACACCGAGTTGGTCTGCAGTAGCGAAGAGGGTGTATTCAGGGCGGTAGGGCTGCGCTACCTGGAGCCCTGGGAAAGGAAATAAAACAGAATGTGCGTAAAGTGGATTACGGGGCTGGCGAAGCGGATGTTCCCAGGGCACAAGGTGGAAGAGGCGCCGCCGGCGGCGGCCGAAGAGAAGAAGCCCGAGAAAAAAAAGAGGCCGGCTTATCGAGTGGCGAACACCAGCCGGGGCGGACCCAACATGCCCAAATACCAGCCGTGCCCGGAATGCGGCAAGGGGGCAAAGCGCGTCTCCAAGACCATGGGCGGCGCAAATTATCAGCACGGTAACCATCAGTCGTTCTTCGTGAGGGCGGCTTAAAGGGCGACAGTGCTCAGGGGATGAGCCGCAGTTTCCTTAGAATCCTTGAGGCGAAGTGGCCCAGGTGAAGAAGCAGCCAGGCGAAGAAGACCATGCCGCTCGCCGCGATGACAATTATGGTTGTCCTCGCCCATCTATCGATGCCGGCGAGCGGGAAGAGCAGCATCCAGAGAAAGAGCCCCGTGCCCACTCCGAAAAAGATTATGTCTAACCACCACCACTTGGCCACGTGCCGGCGCCATTCATAGGTCCAGGGCTCCAGCCGGCATACGAAATCGCGCCAGACCCAGATATAGAGGGCTTCAAAGAACGCCTTTATTTTCTCCATTTACCCTTTACCAGCTCTTAACCCTATATTCATAAGGTGCTATTACCCCATCATCAGCTACGTTGTTGCTGTGGACCTCAACCCGAAGCGGCCCGTAAATTTCTGCCAGTGTCCAGAACCAATAAATGTATGCTACGTTTCCGTCAGTGCCGTCGGCGTCCCAATCATCGTTACCAATCATTTCCTCTCCACCCATTACATTCAGATAGGAGCGGATGGTTATTACAGATGCCACATTCCATACACCTGGGAAAAGTTTAAGATAAGCTTCTTGAAGTCGCCACCACTGGTTAGCCATTCCGTAGGTAAAGAGGTCAGCGCCAGGCTGGCCGCTGGTAGCGACGCCGCTATTCCAGAGCGCAGCCGTAGTGCCAGGGACTATCCGAGGCTTTTGAACTAACAATCTAACGTACGATAATAACGACAAACTCTCTTCCTCCAGGTCCTCTAATCGTATTCATGGAGCCCGCAGAACAGTGAAACCGTAGCCAGGTTGGTCGCGTTCCAGCATCGACCCCAGACCTTGGTGCCAACGGCTATTTTCCGGCTCCAAGTTTCAAATATCTTGCGCTGTGAAGACGCAGCGTCTCGAATAAACATAAACTCGCTGAAGGATCCCTCAGAAATACCCGTCGCGGCATCTACTGTGCTCCAGATAAATTGCAGGCGGTAAATACTATTTTGGGTGTTAGCTACCACCAGCGCCCGGTGAAAGTCGAACCA
>Ga0307379_10013108_pt1 | contig 10764 bp, 4 predicted proteins | sample UN2MG_FD_202237 | JGI IMG/M metagenome (GOLD analysis project Ga0307379, IMG submission 202237) | Soil microbial communities from Risofladan, Vaasa, Finland - UN-2 | ecosystem: Environmental > Terrestrial > Soil > Coastal area > Acid sulfate soil | place: Finland: Risofladan, Vaasa | collected... | reverse complement strand
ACCTCCCCACGAAGGGCGCGGGGGACGGGGCCGAGCGGTACACGATGGCCTTGGGCGTCCGCCCGGCCGGCCAGCCGGAGGCCGCCCCGCCGCGGGTGGGCGCCAAGCAGTTCCTCGAGGTGGCCATTCAGGGCCCGCCGCTGGCCTTCGATTTTGCCTCCCTGGGCCGGAAGCTGCCCGTGACGGCCGCCGGCGCCGTCACTCGCCATGCCGTCACGCTGGACAAGGACAGCAAGACCTACGCCCTGGCCGCGGAAGGGGCCGGCGGAGCGATCGGCCAAGCCGTGCTCGTGAAAATGCAGCTGGCGAACAAGGGTCAGGCGGATGTGTCGATCACAGCGGTGCTCTCCAACCAAGTGATCGGTAAGGTCTTCGGGCCGGTCTGGCCACAGGAGGCCAAAGCAAGGACCTGGTACGTCGGCTATCACCAGGCGACCGGGCCGGCGAAGCAGCCGCCGCGGCGCGAGGAGGCCGCCCTCTTGCTGGGCGAGCGCCCCATCCGGACGCTGGTGGTCCCCAGTGCCGGGTACAACCTGGGACTCGTGGGCATGGCTCAGGGCTTGACGATAAAGGCCGGCCAATCGCTCACGGTGCCACTCTTGGTGATCGCGATCAACCGGCCCGAGGCCGGGCCGGACATCAACCTGGCCGCGGCCCTTGAGGCCGTGAGGCCGCAGGTCTTGAAGACGGCAAGACCGGACTAGTGGTGTGTCAACATTGAACTTGTCGGTGCGGGTGCCATGCTTTCGCTTGCGAAAGCATGCGCCATGGGTCAGGACCGCATGCTTTCCCAACGGAGGGAAAGCATGGCACCCACAGAATCAATGTTGACCCACCACTAGGCCTTCGAGCGGACGCCCTGGGTATCGCGGCGGGAGTTTGCTATATTGAGATACAACAGTATGTGATTCTCGGAGGGTTGACGTAGCCGCACGCAGCCCGGTTCGACGACCTGTTGGCGCTTCAGGCAGCGCGGCAGCCGCCAGGAACCCCCCGTCAGGAACACCGAAACGGACTCCTGCCGCGCTACGGCCGCACGCCCGTCGGCTGTTCAACGCCAGCGACTTTGCTACAAGGATGGGTGTTCGGTGAAGTGAAACGTCCAGTGGCAGCGAGGTGGCGTTCGAAACCCGTTGCGTTCGGGCCGCCGGCCGCTTTTTTGCTGTTAACCAACTCGGCCTGTTAACGAGAGAGCGCGAGAGTTTGAGGCCGTTTCGTTCGGGCTGCGAGCGCAACCCGATAGGTTGGGGCCGAAGCCCGAACGCGACAACTCCGAACCCGCCTTCGCTCTTCGGCTTCGGCGGGCAGGCCGAGAGCGCGGGCGGGTAGCGGCGAAGGCGCCCTAAGCCTTTGGCCGGCCGCACTTACGGCGAAAGCCCCGAGGCGTGCGCCGTCGGGGCTCTCCGTTAGGTCCGTCATCGCGACAACCTGCTCGCCGCGAGACCAGCATCTGGACCCGTGACGACGCCCATGACACCTGGGCGAAAACGACGCTGGAGGGCGACCCGAAGCAGCGGCGCTCGACGCGCGCCTTGGCCATTCATCGCGACCGGCAGACCGGCGTGGACCGCCTCTTCATCGCCGACGGCGCCGGAGCCCCCCGCGCCGTCTCTGTTTGCCGTTTGGTGCACTCGCCGAAGCGCGGTACGATTGCACCACCGAGAGACTGTCCCGCTTCTCGTCGCAGGCCGAGAGGCTGGAAGCCTTCTTTCTCAACGGTTTCCCAAAGGTAGACAGGAGCGGCAAGATGAGGATGCACGTGGGGACGGCCGTGCTGTTCGTCGCGCTCCTTGTTTCCCCAAGAGGCGTCTTCGGCGCCGAGTATTTCGTCAACAAGCAGGGCTCGGACGCGAACGATGGGGCGAGCCGGAAAACGGCCTTCCTGACGATACAGAAAGGCGTGGATGCCCTCAAAGCCGGCGACACGTTAACGATCGGACCGGGTGAGTATTTCGAGAACGTGCAGCGCACCGATCTCGGCAGCCCGGACGCCGATACCGTTGTCCGGGCGGAAGTTCCCGGCACGGCGGTGCTGCGCGGCGATGTTCCCGCGCCCGAATTCAAGAAGGTTGACGGGTATCGGTTCGTTTATGCCGCACCGCTCGAGCGGAAGCCGAACGCCGTCATTGAGCATAACACGATTCACACGTTGGTCTCGAAGGCCAACATCGCGGAACTTGAGTTCAATCCGGGATTCTTCCACTACGATGCCGCTTCCCAAACGCTCACCATCTCCAACCTGGATCTGAGCGCTCCGGACCGGTGTCGCTACACGGTGTCCGTGAACGAGAAGAGTGGCATTGCACTTTACAGTCCCCAGCGGGTTGTTATCGAAGGATTGGCCGCGACCGGATTCCATCCCGGCTGGGGCATATTGCTCGGCGCCCCGGTTTCGTGCACGGTCCGCAACTGCGTCTGTTTCATGAACGTGGGGGGCATCGTACTGGAGCCCAACGAGGGCCTCGGAAAGGGAGATGGCGGGTCCAATAACGTGGTGGAGAACTGCGTGTGTTATGGAAACACCTTCGGCGGGATCGTGCGTTACGGCGCCAACAACGATGTCATCCGCAACTGCCGAACGTACAGAAATGTGACCGAAGGCGAGGAGCACTTCGGCATTATGCATTACGCCCGCATGACGGGACCGCTCCTCATAAAGAACAACATCTCCTGGGGGCATAACTTCAACTATTCCGTCAAGGGGGGCAACCAACAGGAAAGGCTGGAGAACTGCGTGGGGCCAGGGTACGTCCGGATCGCCACCGATAAGATGGTCCACAACCTGATCGGCGGCGGCAACGAGTATGACCGCGCCTCCACCAACGCACCCGCCGACACCATTCTCTTTCTGCGCGAAAAGGACTTGGATGAGGATCTCGAGTTTGCCGACCCGCTCAACCTCGATTACCGGCTTCAGCCCGATTCACGTTTCCGCGGCACGGCCCCGAATGGGACCGACCGCGGTCCCTTTCCCTACGCGGCAAGTATCTTCTACGCGTCCCCCGCCGGCGATGACCGGGCCAGTGGTCTGTCCATGCGCAAGCCGTGGCGCACGCTGGAGCGCGCGCTCAAGGGTCTGCGTCCGGGCGATACGCTCTACCTGACCGAGGGCGAATATGCGGGCGTGCCATGGAACAAGGCGGGCAACGGGGAAACGCCAATCAGGATTTGCGCCCGCGGGCGCGGGGCGGTCATCGTCACGGGCGGACTCTCCCTGACCGGCGGCGCGGGGATTGTGTTCGAACGCCTGAATTTCTCCCGCGGTGTGACTCTGAGCAAGAGCTGCGACTTGACTTTCAAAAACTGCACGTTTTTCGGCCCCGCCGACGGACTGAACGCAGACCAGGTTGAGGATCTGAAGGTCACGCACTCGGTCTTTGTGCGCGTGCCGTTGAATCTGAGAAAGAGCCAGACCGTAACGCTGAGCGGAAACGTTTATGCGAATGCCGGGAAGCCCGCCGTCCGGCTCGACACCGTCGGCGCGATTCGCTATTCGGACTACAACAACTACCGCAGTACCGCGCACTCGTGGGAGGTCAGCGGCGCAACATGGTCCTTCTCCGACTTGCAGCAGCGGCATGACCGCTACTCGCAGGCCCTCACGCCGGAATTCACCATCGAAAAGGGCGTGCCGCGCCTCGCCAGTGACATCCCGTTCAAGAGCCTCGGCCCGCGCAGCACAGCCTTGGGGATTCATCACGAGTACGATGTCGCCCCGAGAGGTCTGGCTCTGGTCGGCCCCTTCCTTCATTCGACGAGCGACACGACGGCCAATATCGAATGGTGGGCGTCGCATCCGGCGACCTTCTGCCTGGCATGGGGCGAGACGCCGGAGATGGCGAATACCGTGCGTGGTTTCAGCGGTCCCGAACGCTTCAACACGTTCAGCCTGACCGGCCTGAGACCCGGCGAGACGTACTACTTCAGAATTGCTTCGGCGGACGCCTCGCGCGCGGACGCTGCCCTGGCCGTGCTCAAGCCTGAAGATCCGCCACTGTCTTTCAAGACCGCCCCGAGACCGGCCGACCCGCGCGTGTACTACGTCGCGCCAAACGGGAATGACGGCAACAACGGCCTGCTCCGCGAGCAGGCCTTTCGCACGATCTGCCGTGCCGCAGCCCAGGTGGGTCCCGGCGACACGGTCATGATCGCCGCCGGCGAGTACAACGAGACGGTACGCATCCGCGCGGCAGGAACCAAGGATCGCCCGATCACGTTCCGCTGTGTGCCAGGCGAGAAGGCAGTGCACCGGGCCGAGGACCTGGCCCGGTCCTTCCAGGTTGTCCTGAAGCCGGATAACCGGTTCGACGGATTGTATTTCCGGGGGCAGGGCTTCTGGCGCGAGGGTTTCGTGGTGCGTCAAAGCCCGCGCGTGGCGATCACGCGCTGCCTGAACGCCATGGTTGACGCCACCGAGAGCCCCGAGATGCTGGTCCGGAATTGCGTACTGCACGGGGGATGGACCTCGCTTGCGCTGAGCCGTTGCCCCGATTCGCTCGTCGAGAACAACGTGTTCATCATGACGATACTGCGGCAGCTGACCGTTGACGCGCCAACCGTTGTGCGCCGGAACATCTTCTGCGAGTGCGTCCGCAACAAGACCCATCAGACACTGCTGGAGTTGTCGGGGAACGTCAAGGAGTCGGACAACTGTTTCTACTTGCGTTGGCCGGAGGAAGAAAAACTGGCGGTCAACAACATGCCGTTGCCGCAGTACCGGGTCCGTGCCGGCTCAAACGCGTTCGCCGCCAACCCCATGATGCCGGGCACGCCGGGCAGATATCAGGGCTGGCAGCACGCCTCCGACAAGGATTTTGACGAGTTCTTCGCGACGAACCCGGAATTGATTCTGCGGGGCATCGGCTTGCAGCCGGAGGCGTTCGCCGACTTCCACCTGGGAGCAGCCAAGTGGCCGTACGACCGCGCGTGGGCGGAGAGATTCACCGAAGCCTCCAAGGCAGCGGCGGCGCTGGCGCAGGCCGGCAGGGATGCCCAAGCGCTGACCGCCTATACCAACCTGGTGAAGAATCTGCCGTTGAGCGACCGGCTGAAAGCGGACGTCTTGGAGAAGGCGTCCCTCTGCGCCCAACGGTTGAAGGACTACGACCAGGCGATGAAACTCGCCAAGGCAATCCCCGTGGCGCCTCTTTCGATGCACCGGCAGATGCAGTTGATGCTGGAACAGAAACAGTATGACGCCCTCCTGGCCGCCTTCAGCCAGAAGGCGATGGGCGGACGGAGTTTCCACCTGAGTTTCGCGTATCCGGAACAGGAAGACGTCATGGCCGATTTGTACTATTACCGCAGCATTGCCCACCGGGAAACGCGGGACCTGGCGGCCGCAGAAGCGGATCTGAAGATCATGAACGACAAGCGGAGGCAGCTGTCGTACCGCTCGGGCGAGGCCATTCACGACCTGACGTGGCTGCGCTTGGGCGACTTCTACCGCCAGTATCTTAAAGACGAGGAGCGAGCCCTGGCAGCGTACCTCAACGTGTGCAACCGGACCACTTGGGCCCCCTGGGGGACCCCTCCGAAGCCGGTTTCGACGGGTGCCAGCGAGACGCTCGTAAAGGCGACCAGGGTGGCGTCCGTGATCCTGCGCAAGCAGGGCAAGCCCGAGGAAGCGAGGAAACTCGAATCCGACCTGCTGAAAGCCCAAGCGGAAGCCGCGACCGCCCTTCGCAAGGAGTAGGAAACGATAGGCAAATTCAAGGAGTTGCTGGGGCTTCCCGGAAAGTTCACGGCGGACATGGAAGCGTGCGCGAGGCGGATCGAGGGTTTCGAGAAAGCGGCCCGCGAGAGAGTCGTGGCCGGCGTGAGAGGGCTGGCAACTGATCTCACGAGCGATGCGCGGGACGTGCTGATCAAGGCAACCGACGCGTCCGAGGCGGAGACCCCGCAGACCGCGCTGCGCGCTCTGCTCGTCTTTGTGCCTCTCGAGAAAGCCAACGAACTGCTGGCCAGGGCCCAGGAGCAGGGCACGGCGCCATAGACGGGAACATCACAGGCGTCGACATCTGGAAATCACCTCCCGTGGTGCCATGCCCCGGCGCCCCCGCGGGGCCCGCAACCTCCGAGCGCGATCGCACAGTGGATAGATGGCGCGCATCGCCAGGCCGGGTTCGAAACCCGTTGCATTCGGGCCGCCGGTCGCTTTTTTGCTGTTAACCAACTCGGCCTGTTAACGAGAGAGCGCGAGAGTTTGAGGCGGTTTCGTTCGGGCTGCGAGCGCAACCCGATAGGTTGGGGCCGAAGGCCGAACGCGACAACTCCGAACCCGCCTTCGCTCTTCGGCTTCGGCGGGCAGGCCAAGAGCGCGGGCGGCGAGCGGTGGAAGCGCTGTAAGCCTTTGCCCGGCCGCACTTGCGACGAAAGCCCCGGCTCGCCGTGAGCCGAGGCTCTCCGTTAACGTCCGAGCCGCGAATTGTTCGCGGTTTTCCGTCTGGCTCCCCGCGCGTAACCCTCTTCGGAAAACGCACGCGGCGCTCTCTGTTTGCTCCGGACGGCGGGGCGGTGCCGGGGCTGTTAAACAGTTCGCCCAGAGGGTGCCTGTCATGCCCGCAAGTCTGTCCGAACCATTACGACACAGGGCCGGATGGGGCTTTCGGGAGGGACAGTGGTCTCGTCCGGCGAAATCCCTTGACGGTGGTGGGAGACGTGATTAGCGTGAAGGCAGGTCATCTGCGAACCCTGCCGGCGATCTCGTTTGATGAAAAAGCACGCCTTCGTCCTCGCGTTGTTCTTGCTCGTTGTTCTGGCCACAGGTTTCCTTGGCCGGGTCGAAGCGGCGGTCTACAATCTGCACTTGGTCACCGACAATGGGCCTGATTACACCGACATCGAGTCGTTCGTCCGCAGCGTCACCGAGCGGTGGAAAACGCCTCAGGAAAAGTGCATTGCGATCTGGCGATGGGGCCGGCGAAGCCGGCGGCAGACGAGTTGCGCCCATGACGACGGGCGATTGATTTGGGATCCGATCCTGCATTACAACTCGTACGGAACCATGAACTGCGGCGTGATCTCAGCGCTGAACGTCACATGCTTTCTCCAACTGGGCTACCGGGCCCGCTACATTCAGCTTGGTGACCATACGGTGAGCGAAGTCTCCTGGGACGGCGGCAAGTCGTGGCACTTGTTCGACTCGTCGATGAGTTTCTTCTGCTACAATCACGCCGGCGAGGTCGCCAGTTGTCAGGAGATCAAGGAGTCGCATGCCTGTGAACTCTCCGGCGGAAAGAGCGAGCCGGGACACTACTATCTGTACCACGGTGCCCCACAGTGTGTGTCCCACCTCGGAGCCGGCGGGTGGCGCTGTGCCGCCGACCAACCGGTGGCCTACAAGCGGACCCTGATCAACGGTGTGTCGTCGTACACCAACGGGTTCTCGGTGAGCAAGTACACCCAGTACGCGCGCTTCGGGCATCGCTACGTCCTGAACCTCTTGCCTGGTCAGTCGTACACCCGCCACTTCAAACCGCTCGATGGAAAGGACTCCGGCGTCGCCAAGGAGAACAAACCGTACTACTACCGCCCGCTCGGCGGCCGCGATCCCGACGAGCAACACGGACTGGGTAACATTCGAGGCAACGGCCTCTGGGTTTTCCAGCCCGATCTTGCCGGAGCGGACCCCCAAAGGCTCTTCTACGACTCCCAAAACGTGCGCACGCGGACCCAAGACGGCACAGGTCCTAATCTTCACCCGCACAGACCCCGGCAACGTGCCTCGGTCGTCTTCAAGGTCTCCGCGGCGAACGTGATTACGTCCATGCGGATCGAAGGCAGAGGCTTGCGCTCGAAGGCAGGCGACGTGCTTCGCCTGCTCGTCAGCCGCAGCGCGGGGATCCGATGGACGCCCGTCTGGCAATCGAAGCGCACCGGCCCGCAGGACATCCGCCTCAGGCTGTGCGATGAGGTTGCCGGTGTGACCGAGTGCTTGGTGAAGGTGGAGATGCTCGCCGCCGACGTGACGACCGACGTCGGACTTGACACATTGAAGCTGACCACCGTAACGCAACTCAACCGCCGCACGTTGCCCAAGCTCACGCTGGGCACAAACCGCGTTCGGCTGTTCGCAGATCGACAGGTGGAAAGCACCTTGCTGTGGCCCCCATTGCACGCGGGGCTCTATCGGCAAACGGTCTTCCAGGAGGACGGCGTTCACTGTACCAAGGAGCCCGACGGAATCTATAAGGCCACCCTGGGGTCCGCGGTAAACGGCAAGGAGTGCTTTGCGACCTGGCGGCTGGAGGTTCCCACCGACATCACCAACGTCACTTACGGTGTGGTCGCGACGAACCGGTCGTCGGCCTCCTACGTCTCTCTTCAGCACGGCTTCGACGGGCGGAACTTCAGTGAGTTCTTTCGCAAATCCGACGGCCTCTTCCCCTTCGACAAACAGGTGCTGCACACAGTCGGCGAGTCGAAAGTGCCCGCCGGTATCCGCCGGACGTACCTCAAATGCGCGTTCTTCTGTCGAGGCGGCGCGGCCGGCTATGGTATGGACGGCATCCAGGACCTGTGGATGCGGGTAGAGCACCAGCCGCGCGACGCTCGATTCGAGCCCTTCGAGGTCACCTACCACTGGACCGAGCACCGGCAATCCGGCGACGTCGCTCGTTCACACACGGAACTGATCGAGTCGCTACCCCACGAGTACGTCGTCCATACGGCGGGTTTCCGCGACCCCACGATGAACTGGGTCCGCATGAACGTGCGCGGCTACGACCCGGAAAGGAAACAACCCATACGCGGCTACTCCGATGGCGAGGACGTTGGCCCGGGTTGTGAACACCGCCCGGTGACTTACGCCTGGGGGAAGAATCTAGCCAAGGGGAAGCCCTACACCACCAGCCGGCCGTCAAGCACCGCCTCGAAAAACCCCGACACCGACGGTCGCGAACTGACCAATGGGATCATCGTTGCACCTACCGACTACGCCACTGGCGGTCCGGTACAGGCCGCGACGGCCTTCTGGGCCGCTGGCGATCCGGTTACCTTTGTCGTGGATCTGGGCAGTCCGAAGGGTATGGCAGGTGTCCGTATCAGCACGCACCAGCCCAACATCCACTATTGGCATCCGAGCCGAGTGGAGGTCGCCGTTTCAGCCGATGGCAAGACCTGGAAGCAGGCCGGTACGATCCGGCACAACGATCTCTGGAAACCGCCGGGCGACTACGAGCCCTGGGAGCACGACGACGATCCGAGCTACGACGACCTGCCTGCCGGCGGCCGTTTGGCTTATTCCTATCCGCTGGCCTTTGACAAACCTCTTTCGGGGCGCTACGTCCGTCTCACCTGCACTCGGTTGGACGGAAAGGGCTTAGGGCTTTCAGAGTTGGAGGTCTTTGATCGCGTGACGGTTCGCCCTTGGCCTTGACCGATTCCACGCCCGGCCTTTGTCGGGCGAGGCATCTTTCAGGCCCACGATGCCCTGGCCCCGGAACTCCCTCCGCCTCTCGGCTCGGGGCTCTCTGTTAACCAGAGCGACCTTGGAAGTTCGCTCCCGTTCATTTGGCTCCCCGGGTAGGACTTGAACCTACAATCCCGGCGCGCCGGGATTAACCGCCGACCGCCTCTCCGAGCAGGTGCGTCCGAATCCACCGGGCAGACTTCATACGCTTGATCTGCCGTTCGCGCTTCACCGCTTGGCCGTGCGTGGCATGGGGCTCTTTCCAGATCAGCTGCCAAGGGCCATGCTTATGCGGCCAGGTCATCTCACCCGACACCGGCGTGTTGTGCTCGCGAAGGCGTTTCTCAAAATTCGGCGTCTGACCCACGTAGAAACGTCCCTGCGGATTCTGTAGGATGTACACCCAGTATGGCCCTTCCTGTTCCATGCCTCCCCCCAAAGCAATGGGCCGGATGTGGTTCCCCGCATCCGGCCCGCTGTATTTGGCTCCCCGGGTAGGACTTGAACCTACAACCTAGCGGTTAACAGCCGCCCGCTCTACCAATTGAGCTACCGGGGAATCAGTTCCGGCGGTGGTCTTACCACGTATCGGCACCGGCACCGAGGCGCCTTCAGCCGAACCCACCGCGAGTCGGGTCGGGGAGTATAGCCACTCGCCTCTGACGCGTCAAGGCGTCTGCCGCCAACTATCCGGAAGCACGCCGTCAATCGATGATCCACCGCACGCTGCGAAACTCCGGCATCGGCCCGGCCCATTGGCCGCCCAGGCGCACCGGCTTGCCGTCTTGCACGATGTCGGCGTAGGCGCGCAGGCCGAGTTGGTCGATCTCGTCCCATGCGGCCAGCGGCGCGGCGTCCTTGGCATTCTTGAAATCTGCCGCTTGCAGACGGACCTCCTGCCAGTCGTCGGACGCCTTCAGGGTCACCTGGGCCGCGTATTCCTGCCTGCGTCCGCGATAGCCTCGCCATTCGTTCTCGCAGACGATGACCACGAGCCGGTTCTCGCGCGCCGACTTCACCTCCAGCGCCAGCCGCGCGCCCTTCGGCCCCCGCCATTTCGGATCGGTCACCTTCCGCGTCCAGAACTGCCAGTGATGCGGGTTGCCGCCCGCGAGCACGTACCAGTCGTGGAAGCCCCGCGCGAAGTCGTCGATGACGAACGAAGGGCGGTCGGTCGCCTTCACGCCGGCCGCGCGCAGGGCCTGCGGCGTGGCCGTCAGGAGGCCCGAACTCAGGCAGAACCGTTCCACGCGGCGGTTCCGCGACAGCGTCTCAGGCCGGTCCAGGTCGTAGTGGACGTTCGCGAACGCGACGAGCGGACGGTCGAGGTCCATGACGGGGCACTCGCCGAG
>Ga0307379_10013107_pt1 | contig 10765 bp, 16 predicted proteins | sample UN2MG_FD_202237 | JGI IMG/M metagenome (GOLD analysis project Ga0307379, IMG submission 202237) | Soil microbial communities from Risofladan, Vaasa, Finland - UN-2 | ecosystem: Environmental > Terrestrial > Soil > Coastal area > Acid sulfate soil | place: Finland: Risofladan, Vaasa | collected... | reverse complement strand
TCCCAACGGCAGAGGATTCCGGCTTAAACCCGGTTCAGTGTGGGTTCGAATCCCATCGTCGCTACTTAGACATTTTTAACTGTTTTTTGTACTTATATATAATGCTCTTGTAGTTCAACTGGATAGAACATTGGTTTCCTAAACCGAAGATTCAGATTCGAGTTCTGATGAGAGTACAATGGGTGATGTGAGAAAATAAATGCGTCGACATTTAATATCATTGGGGGTATTTGAATATCTAATTGATTTTGTATCGGGAAACGCACAGGCTTTTAAACGACAAGCAAACTCGGACACAGAGATACATAAAGCACCATGATGTCAGTGATATCCGCTCACCCTTTTAAATATTTAAAAAAAGATTTGACTTTTGTTTTTTACTGTTGTATATTCTAGTATTAAAAAAATCCATCTGTCATTTAACGTGGTAAGATACGCTGTTCTTAAATCGTCCTTACTGTTATAACAGTCGAATTTAGGAAAGATGTGAAATTGAAAAAGATGTTAAAATTGAAGTAGTCATGACAACTAAATATAATTTAGATTCAGTTTTAATAAACGTTTCATTAAAATTTTGTGCGGAAGTGGGTTCAAGTCTCACTGGATGGGCAATGTGTTTAAATAAGTTATACATAGATATAGAGGGTTGACAGAATGGCAATTGTGCCAGTCTTGAAAACTGAGGCTGTCCTTTGGACATAAGGGTTCGAATCCCTTACCCTCTGCTCATGGCGTATCGGATCGGTTGTCCAGCAGCGGCTCATAACCGTTTGCTCTAATGGTTCAAATCCATTATACGCTACTTTTAACATAGCTGTAGTTTAAAGAAAAACACCTTACGTAGTGAGGGAGTTGTGGGATACAAAACCCACCAGCGTAGCTGTAGTTTAAAGAAAAACACCTTACGTAGTGAGGGAGTTGTGGGATACAAAACCCACCAGCTTTATTTTGGGGCTATGGTCTAATGGCTATGATCTCTGACTGTCTATCAGAAGATGAGGGTTCGATTCCCTCTAGTCTCGCAACTGTGTAACCAAAAGTTCACAGGTATCGGTGGTAAAATAAGTTGGTCGCTTTTAAATCCGAGGTGAAATCTAAAAGTACTCTTGGGGTTGACCACCCTTTGACGAAATTATTAGTTCATCATTTCCATCATCTAGGGGTCAGGATACCAGCCATACAGCTGGAAACGTTTGGTTCGAATCCAACTGGAAAACTAATGTGGGGTTATCCCTGTTTGCGGGGCGTGGTGAAGTGGTCTAACACATCAGGACGACAACCTGACACTCACTGGTTCGAATCCAGTCGCTCTGACAGTTATCGATTGTGAAAGTTTTTTACATTTTTTCTATTTATCTTTAGTTAATAAGTGGAGATAGTAATTTAATGTTAAAGAATTTTTCATTGATAAGTATATTTTTTATGATTGGTTGTGCTTCAATTCCTAAATCGACATATCAAGTAAGTGAAACTATCGGAGAAACAATACGGTCGAACGAGGTTGCCCACTTGGAACTCGTCGACAAATATTTTGGTGAAAAGCGTGAAAAAATTGATTTGTGGATCGTGAGGGTATATTTTCCACATCTCATTGATAATATAAAAATGGAACTTAAAAGAGAAAATATGTCAGAACAATTAACTGAAAATCAATATGAAGATGTTGTTGCTGTAGTCATTGGGACGAGAGACGAAATGCAATCTAATTTGGAACAAATTCGAATAAGCGTAGTTGAAAAAGTAAGAACAAATTATTCAGAACTAATTCGTGTCAATTCTGATTTAACACAACTTCTTAAATCTAGTTCAGAATTAAAAGAGGTTCTTGAAAAGAATATTAATAAATCAGTTGGGATTGAGTTTGATTTTGATGAATTTGACAAGTCGTTCAATAATCAATTAAAAACTGTTGATAAATTGGTCAATTGACGGGAGAGTTAATAATGAGTAATTGGAAAGATGTGCTTAATAAAGCAAAGGAAAAAACAAATGAAGAATTAATAAATGAAATTAAAAGTTTTACATTTTTATCTGAAGATGAAATTACTGCTATTGCTCCTACAGCAATTGACAAAACAAAACTAGCAGAAGTATTGTCAACTATACAAGACGTTACTAAAAGCAACGAAGATAAAAATAAAATAATAAAAGAAATCGCAGACACTTCTGATATGATTCTCGGTTTAATTAATAAAATATTTAAGAGTTAATAGATTTTGAATAAAATATGAAGTATAATAAATGGGACTGTCGCCAAGTCTGGTCTAAGGCGTCGGTGTTACATACCGATATTCTCGTTGGTTCGAATCCAACCAGTCCTACAAATGCCGAATAGAGGGCATGTAATAGAAACAAAGTAAAGAGGTAAATCGTAGATGGAAACAGGCACAGTTAAGTGGTTCAATTCCACTAAGGGATTTGGATTTATAAGTAGAGAAACAGGTGACGATGTATTCGTTCACTATAATGCAATTCTGGGTGAAGGATACAAATCGCTGGACGAAGGCGATAGTGTAGAATTTGAGATCATAGAAGGAGCGAAAGGTCTACAGGCAGATAAAGTCCAAAAAATATAGTATAACAAATATATGCCGAGTTTTACTCGGCATTATTTTCATTTAAATCTAAAGGAGCTATATGAACGTTAATTATTTTCCTTAGTTTTAATCGACTAAAGGAGAAGAAAGATGAAAGAGACAGTAGAAACTACTACGAACAGTAGCGTATACAAAAAACTGCAAACGGCACAGATAATTAAAGATGATTGTTTGTGTTGGTATTGTTTTGTAAAGAATGATTCAAAATATGGCGGTGAAAACTTACAACGCAGATACCTTCGAAGCTGGAAATCCTTTAGAAGAACTCAATATAAAGGATGTGATATATAAGGAGAACTGAATTGAAAAAATTAACTGGATATATATGTGATCTTTGTAGAAAATTTAGCCGGACAGATAATCCTATTACTGGGAATGGCAAAAAACGTACTCTTCATTTTTGTAGCTTGAAATGTAAAGCAGAGTGGTTAAAGAAAATTACTCCGCATATTCAAAAATAAACTGCCTCCATAACTCAGTCTGGTCAGAGTAGTCGCCTCTTAAGCGATTAGTCGTAGGTTCGAATCCTACTGGGGGTACAAAATTAAACATTGACACATATCAATTAAATTGTTATATTCTCATAATATCTAATAATTAACATAAGAGCATCAAAACATGCAAACATTTTTACCATATGATGATTTTCGTAAGACTGCTATTGTATTAGATTACCGACGATTAGGAAAACAGCGAGTTGAAGGGAAGCAAATATTAAATTGTTTAATGTATAGAAAGAATAACGATCTTTATATGTTTGATAAAAACGGTCGTAAACGGAGACGTGGGTGGCTTGATCATTCTGCTGTAAAGATGTGGATTGGTTATGAAGAAGCACTAAAAGAATATGTAAATGTAATGATAACCGAATGGGTGAAGCGCGGTTATAATAATACAATGGATTTGTATAGAGTTGATACGCGAAAATTGAAATATCCAACATGGTTTGGGGATCAAAAATTTCATTCCAGTCATAGAGCAAATTTATTACGAAAAGATTTTAAGTATTATAGTAAATATGGTTGGGTCGAATCTGTTGATTTGCCATATGTTTGGCCGAACCGATGAATTAAAATGGAGAATAAAAATGAGCAGTCATTGTTCAAGCTGTGGAGTAGAAATACCAGATGGACAAGGAAAAAGTTGTTCAATGTGTTATGGTGACATTGGTTACGGTTCTGATGGATATTACCAGCAATGGGCCGACGAACAGGAACGACAGGCCGACGAACAGGAACGACCGAACGAAGAAAATTGTGATGAGGTATATTAAAAAAATATAAATAACAGAATAACAGGAGGAACAACATGTTTTCTTTTTCATTTGTAATTGTTTTTATTCTTGGTCTTGGGATTGTTTATTATTTTATCAAACGTGTGAGTAAAATTGAAGATAAATTAATAGATGAACAGATTGAGAACATAATGCATATTACTAAAATTACAGAGAATCTGAAAGAAATTGACATCGAAAAAATAAAGGAGAAAAAGATAAAAATTGAAAAATTTAAGAAATTATAATTAATTATATTAACATAAAACAAAGGAGTTATATCATGCAGTTCAGTAAATCTAAAATTAGTATGTTTTTTTTAGCAATTTTATTTGTGGTTTTATTAATTTTTGCTGGTTCAATTTTTGAAACCAACGATGAAGGTTTTTTTCAAATCAAACAAGCCGCTTTTACTGGTGAAATGTCAGTGAGGAATAATCCTGGTATGTATATGCAGAACTTCGGTTCTATCTTTACATACAAACAAGTTGCCACTATTGGTATTGGAGATCAAAAAGGTGAGGGGTCTTCTGATTTGCCAGCAGTAAAGGTCATTTTCAATGATGGTTCTAAGGCCGATATTAGTGCTTTAGTTCGTGTATCATTACCACAAGATGATGAAACACAATTACAATTGAAAAAGAAATTCTCTGGTGGTTATGACCATTTTATACGTGCTGGAGTCGTACCTATTGTAGAGAATGCCATCAAATTATCTGCCAATTTACGTTCGGCGCAAGACGCCTATACGACACTCGCACTGTTCCAGCAAGCGATCGAAGATCAATTAAAGAATGGAACTTATGTGACAAAGAGTGATAAGGTTTTTATAGAACGGGCAACTGGTGACAGGGAGGAACAAAAGATTACAGCTGTTGTGACATATCCTGAAGATTCTGATCTTATTGGCTCAGATGGATTGCCTTTAGCTGGAAGACCAATGAGAATGCAACACCCTTTCAAGGAACTTGGTTGTACGGTTCAGACCTGTGTTATTGGGATGCCAGCATTTGATCCAAAGGTTGAGGAAATGATTGCTAAACGTAAAGATGAAGCGATGAAGACTGAATTAGCGAAACAAGCAGCTATTCGTGCGAAACAAGATGCTTTGACTGCTGAGGAACAAGGTAAAGCCAATGTAGCTACTGCTAAGTACGAAAAGGAAGTTGAGTTGGTACAAGCGACAACGAAAGCTCGTGAGGAATATGAAGTGGAACAATTTTCTGCTATGAAAGCGAAAGAAACTGCTAAGAAGATTGTTGCTGAGGGTGACGCTAAAGCTGCCGCCAACCGCGCGTTGGTTGCTGCTGGTCTTACTCCACAACAAAAGATGGAAATGCAAATCAAGATTGCTGAAGTCGTTTCTGCCAATGTCGCCAAAGCGCCTACACCACAAGTTGTAATGTTAGGTAGTGATAGTAAAGGTGGGAGTCCTGCAGAGGAAGCGATGAAGGTATTTGGGGCTGAGAGAGCTATTGAACTTATCAACAAGGTCAACACTGGTATAAAATAATTTTAATGTAAGTGAATGAATATAAACGTTAAGCTTTTCGTGGAACAAAATGAAAAGTTTAACGTTTATATATTTATATAAAACGAAGGAGAACAAAATGAAATTTGCATATTGGTTAGGAAATTATGGTTAGGGCTTTACGTAGGTAGGATGTAGACCACCGTAATTCTTCTTTATTCTTAAATGTTATTAAACTAATCTAAAATAAAGAATAAATTGGAGAATTAAAATGGAACGTAAAGATTTTTTAAAATCAAAAAAATATTATCTTAAAGGGTTATCTAAAACTATTACTGCACTTAAAGCAGAATTCAAGGAACTCGAACGTCAAAACGGTGAACGTGGGGCGATGCGGCGTGAAGTCCGCAAAGCGAAATACGAGTTTAGACATCAACATATCGCATATTGTTTAGTCAGAAAAGTTAAAGGTGATATTTATTGTGGTAAAACATTGACTGATGAAGCGATTGAGAGATACTATCAAATCGAAAATAAAGTTAAGGATGGAAATGAAGCGACTTTTGATTACATTAGACACTTGGTTGACGAATATCCCGTTGTACAGGAGGTACATGATGAACCGATTGTACGTCTTGACTCGTAATGATTTGGGTCTGGCGTATCAAGCTGTACAAGGTGCTCATGCTGTTGCTCAGTTTATGATGGAATATCCTGGCCACGAATGGAAAAACGGATACTTAATTTTTCTTGCTGTTGAAAATCAAGCAGAACTTGAAGAATGGTATTTTAAGTTTTTAGTTGAGAATGCAGACCGCCCAAAATTTACAAATCCGATAGCATTTACCAAATTTAATGAATCTGATTTAAATGATGAAATGACATCGATTGCTATATATACAAAGGGGAGCAGATTCAAAAAATTATCAATGATGCAACCAACCGTTGCTGAGTTCAGTTATGGTTCGAATGATGGTGGCACCATGATAAATTAAATTGTGTAGCAACATCGTCACGTTGCTACCCCTTACCGTCTGTGGCCGACTGGATGGCGGTCGATCTCTAAAATCGATATATGTGAGTTCGAATCTCACCAGACGGACGAAGTATTGTACAAAAATAATATTTGACTTTGTAAAAAACGTGTGGTATATTCTAGTGTCCAAATAAAGAAACGAGCGCTATTACAACTATAATATATTGGTGGAAAAGATGAAACGTAACGAACGCAGAAAACTTCATTTACAAAAAACTCGTCACGGCGAATTTGTAACAAAATCTTGTAAGAGTAAGAAACCATATAATAGTGAAATCGAAGCCCTTTCGTGGGGAAGATTCGCTAATGAAAGATACAAGCACGATATTAAATATTCGGCTTACTTTTGTAAGTTTTGTGAAAAGTGGCATTTGACCAGTATAAAGGATGAAAAATTATAGGAAATGTTATTATGCGAGAATTAGCTAACGCGGGAAAGGGAGTTTTAATTGCCTTGACATTCAGTTTAATTTGTTGGGTATGTTTCTTCGTGTGGGTACATTGCCATTTTTTAAATAAAACATGAAAGTTGATTGGGATTGTTTAGTCTGTCATGATGTCATGACAAAAGTATTAAATAAAAAATAAAATGTGACAATGTGACGTGTATATTCTTTGGTACGATATTTGTAGTGTAACAGTTATAAATAATTCAATTACACACAAAATATAAAGGAGATTAGTTATGACTAATACAACAGCATTATATCGCAGACAAAATATACCAACCTTATTTAATACAAAATTATTTGGGGATTTATTTGAAGATTTTTTCACACCAACTAAGATGAGAATTCATGATTCTGCTAAAATTGATATTAAAGAGTTTGATGACAGACTCGAAGTTGTTGCTGACGTACCTGGTTTTAAGCGGGAAGATATTTCGATTAAATATGAAAAGAATTATTTGACTGTTTCTGGTGAATTGGTACGTGAGAAAGATGAGAATGACGTTAAATATTTACACAAAGAAATTGAGAATCGTTCATTTCATCGTACTTTTTATCTTGGAGATTCGATAGACTCCACAAATATTGATGCTAAATTTAAGGATGGTGTATTGATTGTCGTGTTACCAAAAAGCGAAAAAGAAAAGATGAAGGAAATTGTTATTAACTAAAACGATGCATCACTTAACCAACAAACGAGAGAAGGAAATTTCCTTCTCTCCAGTTGTAGGAAAATATAATGGAAGTAGAAATAATAGAGTTTCAAGATAAACGTTGGCAAGTAAAACGAAAAATGCCTGACGAAGCTATCTCGGCTGATGTATTGGAATTAATAAAAAAACATAGAAATGCTAGTGTTGTTTTAAAACGCGACGGTGTGTTATATTTTGTTGATGAAATATCCATTGCTACATTTGAAGAGTTGATTTAACTGGCGGTCGATGACACGAAATAAAATTTAACGATGACATTTTTATTTTATATATTTATCAGTAAACAAATAATTAATAACACTGTAGACAAATAACCAACAGGAATCGAACGTATGGCAAATGAACAACGAGAACGGTTAGGTCAAAATCATAAAAGCAAATATGTTCCTGACGAGATATTAGATGTATTAACTGTTACTATGGACATGGATGGTCGACTTAAAGTATTGGCTGAGTATTTCAGTAAAGAATTAATTTTTAATACTGAAGACGAACAGACTGAATATGCTACATATCATAACATATGTGACAGTTTGTTAGAATGGTTTGAGTGGTTAACTACAGAATACTTTACTGCAAAAACTGACGAGGATGTTGACGAATTTAAAAGATTGTTATCAGTGTATGAAAATGATATTATTATTCTCGAAGAATATGTTGAATTTTTATCCAAAGATTTTTAAAAATGTAGAAAAAAATGGAACTTTATATAAAATACTTTGTATAATTTAGTATGTTTCAAAAAAATATATATATTTATTATATATAAACAAATACCGTAGAGGAGGTGTGAGAACAACCTTATTTAATAATTTTTAGGGTCGGAGACGCAACGTTATCATACTTGATAGGTGAGAAAAAGTGGGATAGTTAAAAACTTTTCTATTCCAGTCAACAACTGTTGGCTAACATAAAGTTTCTTGACTATAATGAACAAGCAAAAAAAATTCATTGAGAAAACAATAACAATGTAAAAAAAGACGTGGTTATTCACGGTAAAAAAAATTCGTCGTTGGTCATTATTTATCCTATTAATTTTTAAGCAAACAAAATTTCAAAATTATATCGCGGGTTGGGCTGGAGTGGTTCCAGCAGCTGTTTCATAAGCAGAGTTGACGTGAGTTCGAATCTCACACCCGCAACAACTTTATACGATTTAATACAAAATCAGTTGGGTCGTTTCGTGATGATTATCATGCGAAATAATTCGTCGCTACGGTGACGAATTTAAATTCATCACGTAATATTTATCTAACATTTATTTAGGTTCATGGTGTAATCTTAATTACCCGACTAATATTTGTTAGTCGGGTTTTTTTGTTTAATGCGTAATTAAAAAGTTATTAATTTACTAAAAAAGAAATAATACGTGGAAGAATACGAAGTTTATGCTAACAAAAATTGAACTATTGCAAGAAGGTGAAACAATAATATCCAAAGAGCCTGGAAATTCGATGACGCCACGTATCAGATCTCGACAGCCTGTTAAAATTAAACCTATAACGTGGCAAGAATGTGAAGTGGGTGATGTTGTATATTGTAAAGTAAGGGGAAACCTATATACACATTTAGTCAAAGCTAAAAATGATAAACGTGGTGTATTGATTGGAAACAATCATGGGCGAATAAACGGTTGGACGAAACAAGTATATGGAAAAATAATTGAAATTCTATAAAAAATAACACAGGAGGTTATTATGCAAAAATATACAAAGAATTACAACACACGAGTAACTCCACAGTCAGAAGCAATTCCTGGCCGTGAGGGTGAAATGACTGAAAACTATGCTGGTGGAGTTGTATTTAAGATAGACGACTGGAAAATGTTAGATAGATTTCTTATATTGGGTTCAGACGCACCAACGTATTATGCGTCAGCCAGGAAACTTACTAGGAACAATGCTATGAACATCGTCGATCTCATCAACGAAAATGCATTGCGTGTCGTGGACACAATTGTTAAAATTTCTGTTGATGGACGTGCTCCAAACAATGATCCTGCTCTGTTTGCTTTGGCGATGGTCGCTGGAATTGGTGATGCTGAGGGTAGGAAATATGCGTTGGATAATTTGTCAAAGGTTGCTCGTATTGGAACACACCTATTTCACTTCGTCGAATATGTAGAGGCGTTTCGTGGTTGGGGTCGTGGACTCCGTTCTGGTATTGCAAAATGGTATACTGATATGGCGGTGGATAAATTAGCGTATCAAGTTGTTAAATATCAATCAAGGGATGGGTGGAGCCACCGAGACGTATTACGCAAGATTCACGCACAGACATCTAATTCTGAAATGAATAAAATTTTCGCTTGGGTAACTCACGGCGTTGGTGGTGAACATACAATAAAGACTGATTTACCTGCCACACATCCAAATGCTGCAATTGGCGGAACTGTTGTAAAGTCGTTCCCACACGACATTGACGACATGAAAGCCATCGACATAATATATGCATTCGAGTTGGCAAAGAAAGCTACTTCTGAAAAAGAAATAGTTAATTTGATTAAACAATACAATCTTCCACGAGAAGCAATTCCCACACATTTTATGGGCAAGGAAGTGTATTCTGCTCTGATGCCTAACATGGGAATGACAGCATTAATTCGCAACTTAGGCAATCTGTCGAAAGTTGGCGTTTTAGAAGCGGGAAATTTTGATGAAATTAACTTTGTCGTTGATAAACTTACTGACGTGGAAGTATTAAGTAAAGCTAGGATACACCCACTTCAAGTTTTGTCAGCACTAAAAACATATGGTGCTGGTCGTGGATTCAAGGGTTCTGGGGTTTGGCAGATAGTTCCACAAATTGTTGATGCTTTAGAAAAAGCGTTTCACTTGTCTTTCAAAAACATAGTTCCATCTGGAAAAAGAATTTTGATTGCGTTGGATGTTTCTGCTTCAATGACTGTACCACTCCAATCCAATCCATTGATTTCCGCGAGGGAAGCATCAGGATTGATGGCTATGGTCACAGCGAGAACAGAAAAGAATTACACGGTGGTTGGATTTACTGGTGGTTCGCGGTTCCGTGAGCAGGATTTAGGTAATATTTCGTTGTTAGATATTTCTCCAACTCAATCGATGGAACAGGTTATATCTACTATTTCAGGATTACCTTTCGGTGGAACTGACTGTGCTCTTCCAGCAATATGGGCAAGGAGCAACAAAAAGGATTATGATGCAATTGTGATATTCACGGATTCGGGGACTTGGGCAGGAAGTATTCA
>Ga0307379_10013106_pt1 | contig 10765 bp, 11 predicted proteins | sample UN2MG_FD_202237 | JGI IMG/M metagenome (GOLD analysis project Ga0307379, IMG submission 202237) | Soil microbial communities from Risofladan, Vaasa, Finland - UN-2 | ecosystem: Environmental > Terrestrial > Soil > Coastal area > Acid sulfate soil | place: Finland: Risofladan, Vaasa | collected... | reverse complement strand
GGCTGGACCAGGGTCTCGCCAAAATAAGCCAGCAGGGTCTGGCGGCGGCAACCCGGCGCCTCGGCCAGCGCCAGCAGGGCGTTCAGCCGCTGATGATCGGCGCGCTTGCGCTCAGGCGGCGCGTCGCCCTGGTCGATCTGCATCCGGCGCAGTTTGATGTCGTCGATGCCGAACAATGTCAGGGTGTCGGCGGGCGCACCATCACGACCTGCGCGGCCGACCTCCTGGTAATAGGACTCCATCGATTTCGGCAGATCGGCATGGACCACAAAACGCACATCGGGCTTGTCGACCCCCATGCCGAACGCCACGGTCGCCGACATCACCACCGCATCCTCGCGGGTGAACCGGTCCTGGCGGGCGCTGCGGGTCTCCGGGTCCAGCCCGGCATGATAGGCCTGCGCGTCAACGCCAGCGGAGACCAGCGCCGCCGCAATCGCCTCGGTCTTCTTGCGTGAGCCGCAATAGATGATCCCTGCCTGACCGGGGCGGCGCTTCACATATTCTAGGATCCGGGCCTGGGGCGACGCCTTTGGCTCGAACGCCAGATACAGGTTGGGCCGGTCAAAACCGCGCAGGAACACCTCCGGCGGTTCGGCAAACAGCCGCGACTGGATCTCGTCGCGGGTCTCGGCGTCGGCGGTGGCGGTGAAGGCGGCGGTCTGCACGCCACCAAGCGCCTCACGCAAGCTGCCGATGCGCAGGTACTCGGGCCGAAAGTCATGGCCCCACTGGCTGACGCAATGCGCCTCGTCGACTGCCAGCAGGGTAACCTTGGCGCGCCGCAGCATGCCGATGGTCGCCTGCGACGACAGCCGCTCCGGCGTCATATACAGTAGCCGCAAGGTGCCGGCATCCAGCGCCTCAAACACCCGCTCGGTCTCCCAAGGGTCATTGGCGGAAGTCAGCGCGCCCGCCTCGACCCCAGCCTCGCGCAGCGCCGACACTTGGTCGCGCATCAGGGCGATCAGCGGCGAGATCACCAGCGTCAGCCCCTCGCGGCGCAATGCCGGCAGCTGGAAGCATAGCGACTTGCCGCCCCCGGTCGGCATGATCGCCAGCACATCACGCCCCGCCAGGATGGCGGCAACGACCTCCTCCTGCCCTGGACGGAAGGCGTCGAAGCCAAAGACTGATTTCAGCAGTTGCTTGGTTTGTTGCATCTCGCCCCAGGGAGAATCATTGGGGCGACACTAGAGGGCAGGGCGGGCAGTGTGAACTGGGCAAACGGCTATTGACGGAAAGCCACCGCTCACACCGAAAAACTGGTCCCGCAGCCACAGGTCGACGTCGCGTTGGGGTTCTCTACCGCAAACCGCGCCCCGATCAGCTCATCCTTGAAGTCGATGACCGAGCCGGAGAGGTACGGCAGCGACTCCGGGTCGACCAGTACCCGCTGGCCACCACCCTCGATCACCAGATCATCCGCCGCCGCCGTGTCCTCAAGTTGAAACTCATACTGGAAACCCGAGCAACCGCCGCCCAGCACGGCAACGCGCAACGCCTTCGGCGCGCCGGTCTCGGCAATCTCGGCCAGGCGGGCAAAGGCGCGGTCGGTGACTTTTACGGGGATCATCAGTTCCATGCGTTGTCCTCTGTCACCCAATGGGGTGTCGAATCAGCTATAACCACGGCGCCCTGGCACTATAACAGGGCACCACAACAATGAATGTATTCGCGATCTGCGGCCAAACAAGGGCCAACCCCGGGGGGACGGACCATGGACGAGACACAGCTGGCGCCCTACGCAGCCAGCTCCGGCAATTGCCGGGGCCGTCTGCACCCCGAGCCGGAAAGCGCCCACCGCTCGCCGTTCCAGCGTGACCGCGACCGGATTATTCACTCCTCGGCGTTCCGGCGGCTGAAGCACAAGACCCAGGTCTTTGTCGAGCATGAGGGCGATTATTACCGCACCCGGCTGACCCATTCGATTGAAGTGGCCCAGATCGCCCGCACCATCGCCCGCACCCTGCACCTCAACGAGGACCTGGCCGAGGCGGTGGCGCTGGCGCATGACCTCGGCCACACCCCCTTCGGCCATACCGGCGAGGATGCGCTGGCCGACTGCATGGCCCAGTATGGCGGCTTTGACCACAACGCCCAGGCGCTGAAGATCGTCACCGAGCTGGAGCAGCATTACGCCGAGTTCGACGGGCTGAACCTGACCTGGGAGACGCTGGAGGGTATCGCCAAGCATAACGGCCCACTGCTGGCCACCGCCGGCGCACCCACTGCGGCGCTTCCCATTGCAATCGTCGACTACAACGCCCGCCATGACCTTGAGTTGCACACCCGCGCCAGCGCCGAGGCTCAGGTCGCGGCACTGTCCGACGATATCGCCTATGTGAACCACGACCTGCATGACGGGCTGCGGGCGGAGCTGTTCACCATCGACGAGGCCATCGCCCTGCCACTGGTCGGCGGCTGTTTTGCCGAGGTCGACGTCACCTACCCAAAGCTGGAGCCTCTGCGCCGCCGCCACGAGGCATTGCGGCGGGTGTTCGGCCTGATGGTCGAGGATGTGCTGGCCGAAAGCCGCGCCCGGCTGGAGGCCCGCGCGCCTGCCTCAATGGCCGCCGTTCAGGCGCTGGACGAGCCGGTTATTGTCTTCTCCGGTCGCATGGCGGGCGACATCGAGGTGATCAAGAGCTTCCTGTTCCGCCGCATGTACCGCCATTACAAGGTCCGGCGCATGCGCAACAAGGCGACCGGGGTGGTGCGCGATCTGTTCGACATTTTTCTCGGCGATCCCGGCCTGATGCCGGTCGAATGGAGCGACGCCGCGGCTGACGCAACCTCGGAGGAGTTGCGCGCCCGGACCGTTGCGGACTATATCGCCGGCATGACCGACCGCTTCGCGCTGGAGGAGCACCGGGTTCTAACTGACCCCTCCGCCCGCGCCTGATACCTCCGGGAGCCGTGATGAATCTGTTTGCCGAGATCAAGACCGTTGTGCTGGAAGCCGTGGCACGCCTCGCCGCCGACGGCGTGTTGCCCGGCGAGCCTGCCACCGGTGGCATCACCGTCGAGCCACCGCGCGATGCCAGCCATGGCGACATGGCGACCAATGCGGCGATGGTGCTGGCCAAGCCCGCTGGCGTGAACCCGCGCGATCTGGCGGAAAGGCTGGCGGCGTTGCTGAAGGCTGACAGCCGCATCGCCGAGGTCACCGTCGCTGGGCCTGGTTTCATCAACCTGCGTCTGGCGCCCGCGATGTGGCGCGGCGTCATTGGTGTGGCCCTGGCCGAAGGCGCCAGTTTCGGTCGCTCAAAAATGGGCGCCGGGTTGAAAGTCAACGTCGAATACGTCTCGGCCAACCCCACCGGCCCGCTGCATGTCGGCCACACGCGCGGCGCCGTCTTTGGCGATGCGCTGGCCAGCGTGCTTGATTTTGCCGGCTACGACGTCACCCGTGAATACTACATCAATGACGGCGGCGCGCAGGTCGACGCGCTGGCCCGCTCGGCCTTTGAGCGTTACCGCGAGGCCCACGGCCTGTCGCCGGAGATCGCCGAGGGGCTGTATCCCGGCGACTACCTGATCCCGGTTGGCGCGGCGATGAAGCAGAAGTTTGGCGATAGCCTGCTGAACCAGCCCGAGGAGGCCTGGCTCGGCACGATCCGGGACTTCGCCGCCGACATGATGATGGACCTGATCCGCGCCGATCTGGCTTCGGTCGGCGTTGTCATGGATGTGTTCTACTCCGAGAAGTCGCTCTATGGCAGCGGCCAGATCGAGGCGACCCTGGCCGACCTCGACAGCCGCGGGCTGATCTACGAGGGCGTGCTCGAGCCGCCGAAGGGCAAGGTTCCCGAGGACTGGGAGCCGCGCCCGCAGACCCTCTTCAGGGCGACCGAATATGGCGACGATATCGACCGGCCGATTCGCAAGTCGGACGGCGCCTGGACCTATTTCGCTCCTGACATTGCCTACCACAAGAACAAGATCGACCGCGGCTTCGACCTGCTGATCGACGTGTGGGGTGCGGACCATGGCGGGTACGTCAAGCGCATGACGGCGGCGGTGGCAGCGTTGAGCGACAACCGGGTGCGGCTTGATACCAAGCTGTGCCAGCTGGTGCGGCTCTATAAGGGCGGCGAGCCATTCAAGATGTCGAAGCGGGCCGGAACCTTCGTGACGCTCAGCGACGTGGTCGACGAGGTTGGCGCCGATGTCACCCGCTTCGTCATGCTGACCCGCAAGAACGACGCGCCGCTGGACTTCGATTTCGTCAAGGTGCTGGACCAAAGCCGCGACAACCCGGTCTGGTATGTGCAATACGCCCATGCGCGGATCCACTCGCTGATGACACGGGCTGGCGAGGCCGGGCTGGCGACAGATGATTCGACCTTCGCCTCGGCGGAGCTTTCGGGCCTAGTTGACGACGCCGAACGCGGAATTATTCGCAAGATTGCCGAATTTCCACGTCTGGTTGAATCCGCTGCGACCCATCACGAGCCGCATAGGATCGCATTCTATCTGTATGATTTGGCAGCGGAATTTCATTCCTGGTGGAATCGTGGCCACGAAGATCCCGCGCTGCGCATGATCCGCGACGACGATCCGGGCCTCAGCAGCGCACGATTGGCGCTCGCTCGTACGGTTCAGGTTGTGATTTCGGCAGGTCTTGGTATTCTTGGGGTGACCCCAATGAACGAAATGAAGTGACCATGTGTTACATATAATGGGGTCTGAGCAGGACTAGCCCCCAGATACGGGGTGGATGGCAGGCACGGAACCCGGATGCGCGACGAATACGAGGACGAGTACTACGCCGACGACCAGGACGTTCAGCAAAGCTGGGGCGGCCGCGTTGCCGCACGCGCGTCGAAATGGGTCGGCGCCGCGCTGGCGTTGATCATTGTCGGCGCGATGGTGTTCTGGGCTTATGGGCTTGGCCAGCGGGACGCGTCGGCTATTCCGGTCATTCGCGCCGTACTCGAGCAGGCCAAGACGCAACCCGATGACCCGGGCGGCGCCGTGATCCCGCATCAGGACATCACAAGTTACACTGCCGGTGGCGGCGCGAGCGCTCCGACGGAGACTACTTTCGCCAAGCCGCCCGAGCGGCCGTCTGAGGCCGATGTCGCGATGGGTGCGCTGAAAGCGGCAGACGCGGAGACAACCGGCGCCGTGGCTTTGACGACCGGCACTGACACCGGCACCGGCGCTGACCCCGCGACCAAGCCGCGTTCATCTGCTGGTAACGGGACGGCGTTTGCCCCTGAGGTTAGCCAGTCGGCGCCGCGGCGCCCCACCGACTTGTCGCAACGAATGGCGGCGGCCCAGCAATCGATCTCTGCCGAAGCTGAACTTGCCGCCGGTGCCGCCGCCTCCGCCGTGCAAATCCAGCTCGGCGCATATCCGGACCGCGAGCTCACGCGGGCTGAATGGACCCGTATCTATCAAGCGAACCAGGATATCCTGTCCGGTCGTGCGCTTGTTGTGCAGAGTACAATCTCCGGAGGCCGGCGCTTCTTCCGGATGCGGGCAGGCCCGTTCAAGGACCGGGTCGAGGCACAGAACGTTTGTCGGGCATTGCAGGCTCGTGGTCAGGATTGCCTGGTTGCGGTCAACGGCTGATGGGCGCGCGCGCAGTCATATTCGGTTTGGCTGGACCGGAACTTTCGTCCGACGAATCGGAATTTTTTGCCGACAGCGATCCTTGGGGTTTCATTCTGTTTGCGCGCAATGTCGAAAGCCCGGCGCAGGTATCGCGCCTGACCGCCGATCTGCGCGACATGGCTGGGCGTAACGTGCCGGTACTGATCGATCAGGAGGGTGGCCGTGTCGCCCGCCTTGGCCCGCCGCATTGGCGCCGCTGGCAGCCGGTGATGCGGCTGTATGATGGGCGCGACGAGGCAGCGGCGCTGGAGGCGACCCGGCTGCGTTACCGGATCATCGCCGAGGAACTCGCGGCAGTGGGCATCGATGTCGATTGCATGCCGCTGCTGGACATTCCGGTGCCGGGCGCGCACGATGTTATCGGCGAACGCGCCCTTGGCAACGAGCCGCAATCGGTGGCACGCCGGGGCAGGGCGGTCTGCGAAGGATTGCGGGCCGGTGGCGTGTTGCCGGTGATCAAACACCTGCCGGGCCATGGCCGCGCCGCCGTCGACAGTCATCACGCGGTGCCCCGGGTCGACACCCCTCGCGCTATTCTCGAATCCATCGACTTTGCCGCGTTCCGGCCCCTGGCCGAAGAGGCGCTGGGGATGACCGCACACGTCGTCTACGAGACAATCGACCCGGAGCATTGCGCCACCCACTCACCCAAGGTGATCGAAGCGATCCGGCGAGAGATCGGCTTCGAAGGGCTGCTGATGACCGATGACCTGTCGATGAACGCGCTGACCGGCAGCATGGCGGACCGCGCTACCGACGCGCTGGCGGCTGGCTGCGACGTGGTCCTGCACTGCAACGGCAACATGGCCGAGATGCGCGAGATCGCCGCCCATACGCCGCCACTCGCAGGCTGTGCCGCCGAGCGCGCGGCGCGGGCCGAGGCGGAGCGCGGTGCCGTCGAGGATATCGACATCGTCGCCGCCGAGGCACGCTATTCAGAACTGACTGGGGAGAGGTTGCATGCCTGAAGGCGCTCCGATCATCGAGGCTGAGCCGTTTGACACTCCGCCGCGCGATGCGTTGCCCCGTGAACAGGCGGCGATCGACGCGGAGACCTTGAGTATCAATGTTGATGGCTTCGAGGGACCGCTGGATCTGTTGCTGACGCTGGCCCGGACCCAGAAGGTGGATCTGCGAAAGATTTCGATCCTACAGCTTGCCGAGCAATACTTGGCCTTCGTAATCGAGGCCAAGCGGCTGCGGCTTGAACTCGCCGCCGACTATCTGGTCATGGCCGCCTGGCTTGCCTACCTCAAATCGCGCCTGCTGCTGCCCCCACCGCATGACGATGGTGGGCCGTCGGGCGAGGAGCTTGCGGCTCACCTGGCGTTTCAGTTGGAACGGCTCGAAGCGATGCGCCGGGTCGCCGCGCAATTGATGGGGCGCGACCAGCTTGGTCGCGACATCTTCGCCCGTGGCATGAGCGAGACCGTCACCGTGAAGCGCCAGACCGAATGGAGCGCCTCGCTCTCCGACCTGCTGCGCGGCTATGCAAGAGTGAAAACCCGCGATGAATACCGCCCACTCCAGGTCGACCGTAGCGCCATCTTCTCGATGGATCAGGCGTTGGAGCGGCTGAAGAAGCTGATCGGGGTGGCGATGGAGTGGGGCCAGCTTGCCTCGTTCCTGCCCGAGGGATGGGCGCTGGAGCCAGCGAAACGCCGCAGCGCCATCGCCAGCACCTTCGCCGCTTCGCTCGAGCTGGCCAAAACCGGCCAGGTCGAGATCCGGCAGGAAGCAACCTTCGCGCCGATCTATCTGCGCGCGCGCCAGCCAGCTGGGGCTGATACATGAGCGTAGTGGAAAAAGTGGAGGCGCTGTTCGACGCGCCGCCGCTGGCCGAGCAGGAGCGTATGGTCGAGGCGATCCTGTTTGCCAGCGCCGAGGCCCTGACCCTGGCCCAGATTGGCGAGCGAATGCCGCACGGCTCCGACGCCAGCGCCGCCCTGGCGCTGCTGCGCCAGCGCTATATGGGACGGGGAGTCGCGGTGGCGAAAATCGGAACCGGCTGGGCCTTCCGCACCTCGCCGGACCTCGGTTTCCTGATGCGCCGCGAGGCGAAGGAGACCCGAAAACTCTCCCGCGCCGCCATCGAAGTCCTGGCGATCATTGCCTACCACCAACCGGCGACCCGGGCCGAGATCGAGGAAATCCGCGGCGTGTCGCTGTCGCGCGGCACCATCGATATCCTGCTCGATCTCGAATGGATCAAGCTGGGCCGGCGGCGCGAGACCCCTGGCCGGCCGATAACCTTCGTCACCACCAACGCCTTCCTCGATCACTTTGGCCTCGAGAGCGCCCGTGACCTGCCCGGCATCAAGGAATTGCGCGACGCTGGACTGCTCGACTCGACACCGCCACCGGGCGAAGTCGAGGATGAGGCGCTTGAAGATCAGGACCTTGGCATCGACGATATGTTCGAGGATGAACCCGAATAGCGCTCGTCGCGATCAAAACGCTGCAAGATTTGCGACCGGCAGCCAGCCCTCGCCGCCCGCACGATTTCGGCACCAGGCCCAACCGTGCGTCTCATGCAGGGCATTGACCGCTTCCCCCACCGAGCATGTAAGCTCGATTGCCGAGTAATCTCGGGCTGCGGTTGGCCTCCGATCAGTCTCTGCTACGAGATTGTCCGGGATCCATCCCTCGCGACCACATCGTGAAATGGCCCAGAGCCAGCGATGACGGTCCCAAATGTGCTCTCGCCCGGTCAGCGAGAGTTCGTCCCCCCGCACCAGCTTGATCGGATCATCGTAACTGGCAGCGTGATCTTTCTGTACGACCCGCAGCGCCATTGCGATCAAACCGGATCTTGAAAGTGCTTCGACAGCCGCAACTCCTGCCCCTGATAGTTCGAGCCGATCCCGGCGCCGTACAGCACGTCCGGCACCTCCGCCATGCGCTCGAAGACCAGGCGGCCAACCATCTGGCCGTGCTCGAGGGCAAACGGCGCCTCGTAGCAGCGCACCTCCAGCACGCCGCGTGATCCGGCCCCGCCGGTGGCGTGGTGGCCGAAGCCGGGGTCGAAGAAGCCCGCGTAGTGCACCCGGAACTCGCCGGCGATAGCCATGTAGGGCACCATCTCGGCGGCCGTCTGTGGCGGCACGTTGACCGCCTCGCGGCTGACCAGGATGTAGAACGCGCCGGGGTCTAGGATGATCGCGCCGTGGGCACCGGGGCTGACCGGCTCCCAGAACTCGGCCGGATCGTAGTGGTTCAACCGGTCGAGGTCGATCAGCCCGGAATGGGGCCGCGCCCGCCAGCCAACAATGCCGGTATCGCCGCGCCGGGTCAGATCAACCGAGAACCCAAGGCCGCCATCGATCAGCGCGTCGCCATTTACCAGCGGCTCACGGGCGTGCAACGCGCGCAGGTCGGCATCGTTGATCATCGCCTCGCCGCGGCGGAACCGGATCTGGTTCAGCCGCATCCCAGGACGCACCAGCACCGAGAACGTGCGCGGGCTGATCTCGGCGTAGAGCGGCCCGGTGTAGCCCGCCTCAACCCGGTCGAACTCGATTGAACGGTCGGTGATCAGCCGGGTCAGCAGATCGAGCCGCCCGGTCGAGCTTTTGGCGTTTGCGGCGGCGGAGATGTCGCAGGGCAGCGCAAGGGTTTCGGCCAGTTCAACAACATAGACGCAGTTGGTCTCCAGCACGGTGGAGTGTGTCAGATCGATTTCGTGCATGGCATAATCCGCCAGCCGGTCGGCGACGCTGCGGTTCTTGCCCGACAGGAAGCTCGCCCGCACCCGCCAGGCGCGGCGGCCAAGCCGCAGATCCAGGCTGGCGGGTTGCACCTGCTCGGTTAGGACCGACTCGGCGGCGGCAATTTCGCCACGCCCGATCATCGCGCGCAATTCCTGCGAAGGGACCACACCTTGGCGAAGATCGTTCATCTTAGCTCCATCCCACAAACAAAAGACGCCAGCGACATCGCCGCTGGCGTCTCGTGGTGGTCGGGCCGCGGAGATTCGAACTCCGGACCTCTTGCACCCCATGCAAGCGCGCTACCAAGCTGCGCTACGGCCCGACAATGGTGGAGCGGTTATAGCGGGTCCGGTGTTCAGTGCAATGGATATCGGGGGCGACACTTGGCGAAACCCAAGGAAATTGGCGGTGCCGGGAAACGCCCGTCCGAAGTCGACGGATTTCGTCGAGTCAAGGTAGTCTAACGCAAACAGGCTTCGCTGTGCGAAGCCCGGCATTCAATTCAATTGTGTTGTCAATACCGACTTTCAAGCCGCTCCAACAACGCTTCGAGCCGCGAGATGCTGGCGCGAATCCGATCTGGATCGACCGCCTCGACCACCTTTACCGTGCGCTCCGCTTTGACCCGTTCCTTAAGCGCCGATAGACGCTTGGTCGCGTCGGCAGGTACGGTGACCGAGACTTCCTGCGTTTGATCCAAATCTTCGGATCCGCGGGCGATCACGGATTTTGTGCCTTTTTCCCGCAAAACCTTCTGCGCACCCTTGATGGTCATCCCATCATCGTAGAGCAGCGCCTTGATGCCGCGAAGCAAGGAAACATGGTCGGGGCGGTAAAGCCGCCTTCCGCCGCCACGTTTCATCGGCTTGATCTGGGTGAAGCGCGTTTCCCAAAACCGCAAAACGTGCTGCGGGAGACCAAGGTCATTTGAAACTTCACTGATTGTACGGAACGCGTCTGGAGATTTTGACGGACTACCCGAAAGCGACTCAGCAGTGACTACCATTACTCAACACTCCCGCCATTTACTCTATCCTTCATAATATGAGAGGGACGGAACACCAGTACACGGCGCGGGTCGATTGGGACCTCTTCGCCTGTTTTAGGGTTACGACCCATGCGCGCGCCCTTATCGCGAACCGCGAAGGTGCCGAAGGAAGAAATCTTTACATTCTCGCCCTTTACCAAGGCATCTGAGATTCTTGCCAGAACTGTTTCCACCATTTCAGCAGACTCATTCCTGGACAATCCAATCTCACGATAGACTGCCTCGCTAAGGTCGGATCGCGTTAACGTATTACCCGCCATCGTCCGGCCTCCCTATCAAAATTCAACACAACACGGTCACGCACAACCATGAGTATAATTTAATATGGGAAAAAGAGTCAATGTCAATGACTCTTTTTCCCATATTAAATTATACTCATGGT
>Ga0307379_10013104_pt1 | contig 10765 bp, 8 predicted proteins | sample UN2MG_FD_202237 | JGI IMG/M metagenome (GOLD analysis project Ga0307379, IMG submission 202237) | Soil microbial communities from Risofladan, Vaasa, Finland - UN-2 | ecosystem: Environmental > Terrestrial > Soil > Coastal area > Acid sulfate soil | place: Finland: Risofladan, Vaasa | collected... | reverse complement strand
GCATGCTGTACCTGTTCTACGGGATCGTGATGGCCATCGTCGCCGTCGTCGTCGCCAATACGTCGTTGATGTCCGTCTTTGAGCGCACGCGCGAGATGGGTATTCTGGCCTCGCTGGGGATGAAGGGTCGGCAGATCATGGGCATGTTTTTGATGGAGTCTGCCACGCTGGGCCTGCTGGGCGTTCTCCTGGGCGTGGGGCTGGGCTCGCTGGGGGTGTATTACCTGGTCACCGTGGGCATATCCCTGGGCGATATGGATGTATCTGAGATTGCTGGGACTGGTTCTGGTGGATTCGCCATGGGGACCACGCTCTATGGCACCTTCGCCTGGGCGGATACGGCTGTCTTATCCGTCGTTTGCTGGATCATCATACTGCTGGCCTCGCTCTACCCGGCCTGGTTCGCGACCCGGAAGGAACCAATTGATGCGCTGCGAGCTTTGTAGCTCGATCGAGGCGGGCAATCTATCTCACTCATGGGGAGAAAAGAAATGGTAGTCATCGAGTTGCAGGATGCCACAAGAGTGTACAAGATCGGTGACATGGAGACCCACGCGCTGAGCGGGGTGAACCTGACCATCGAAGATGGTGAGTTCACGGCCCTCGTAGGGCCTTCCGGTTCCGGGAAGACCACAGCGCTTCAGTTGATGGGTTGCCTGGACAGGCCCACCAGCGGCCGCGTCCTCCTCCGGGGAGAGGACGTCAGTAAGCTCAGCGCCAACAAGCGGGCCGACCTGCGCCGGGGGACCATCGGCTTCGTCTTCCAGTTCTTCGCTCTGATCCCCGGCCTGAGCGCCTACGAGAACATCGAGCTCCCACTGCTCTTAGCCGGGAGTAATGGCAAGCAGCGCAAGCAGCGCGTGGCAGAGCTGCTGGAGGCGGTGGGGCTCACCGATCGAGCCAAACACCGGCCCGACCAGATGAGCGGCGGCGAGCAGCAGCGCGTGGCCGTGGCCCGCGCCCTGGCCGCGAACCCCATCCTGATTCTGGCGGACGAGCCCACGGCCAACCTGGACACGGAGAACGGCCGGCAGGTGATGGAGATTATGCTGAGGCTGAACGAGGAGACGGGCACGACCTTCGTGTGCGCCACTCACGACCCCCGTGTGATCCCTTTCGCCAGGCGCGTGGTCGAGCTACGCGACGGCAAGGTCTTCGATGACAGGAACAGTGAAGGAGATACGAGATGAGTGAAAAGTGTTGGGGAACAGCCATCATTCTCCTTTTGCTGGTCGCCGTCCTGCTCACCGGCTGCGGCGGCGCACCCGAGCCGTCTCCTACGCCCGTGCTCCCGGCGCCGACCCCTGCGCTCCCCTCCCGGTCCACAGGAGGCGCGGTGACCGCCTCGGGAGAGGTGGTGGCGGCTGAGGAGGCCCAGATGGGCTTCGCTCTGGCCGGCCAGGTGGAAACGGTGGAGGTGAGTCTGGGGGACGAGGTACTGGAAGGTGATAGCCTCGTCTCGCTAGAGTCCTCCAGCCTTGAGGCCGGGGTGGCCCAGGCCGAGGCCGCTGTAGATGCTGCCCGGGCCCAACTGGCCGAGTTGGAGTCCGGCCCCCGACCAGAGGATCTGGCCATGGCCGACGCTGCCTACGCGAGCGCGCTGGCCCAATACAGCAAGCTGGAGGCGGGTCCCAGCGACGAGGAACGGCGAATCGCGTTGGCCGCCCTGAGGAAAGCCGAGGCCGCCGTGGTGCAGGCTCAAGCCGCCTACGACGAGATAGCCTGGCTGGAAGAGATAGCGGAGATGCCCCAGACCCTGGCCCTCCAATTGGCCACTCTGGACTACGAGAGCGCACTGGCCAACTACGAGCTGGTTACCCGAGGCGCTCTGCCAGAGGATCTGGAGGCGGCCTGGCGCAACGTGAAGAGTGCCATAGCCCAGGCGGACAAACTCCGGGCGGGGCCCACCCCCGAGCAACTGGCCATCGCCGAGGCAACTGTGGCCCAGGCCGAGGCAACACTGGAAATCGCCCGCGCCACCCTCAATCAGGCCACACTGACCGCCCCCTTCAGTGGCACCGTAGCCGACGTCCAGGTCAGTCCCGGTCAGGTCGTGATGCCTGGCCAGGTGGTGCTCACCCTGGCGGACCTGTCCCAACTCCAGGTGGAGACCACCGACCTCAGCGAGAGGGATGTGACTGAGGTCCAGGTGGGCCAGGAGGCCACGGTCTACGCGGAAGCGCTCAACGTGGACGTGCGAGGACGGGTAGCCCGCATCTCCCCGCTGGCCTCCACGGTGGGCGGCGATGTGGTCTACACTGTCGTCATCGCCCTGGAGGAGTTGCCGGAGGGGCTGCGCCTGGGGATGAGCGTGGAGGTGGAGATCGCGACGGAGTAGAGTGGCGGCGCGCCCGCGAATATGGTACGAGCCTCGGTAGGGGCACGGCATGCCGTGCCCCTACTGTCCGTCCAAGCGTGGCTGGAACGATCGACCTCCCTGACCCTCTGGACCCTGCCTTCGGCGCTTAGTAGGGATGTGTTGTACACGGCGGTCGTCACCCTGGAGGAGCAGCTGCGCGGACTGCGGCGGGGTGCTCCGGTGCGCCATCTCCTGGCCATCGACGGGAGGGATTAGGCGGTAGGGAAGCGGCGAGTGGTGGGCTGAAAGCGACCCAGCAGGCTGAGCCATGGGGTATGGTGCCTGGCCTGTCCTTGTGTGCGATAATGGGAGGCGAACTGCCGGCTTCCCTCGGGAAGCATGGCTGGAAGCCGTTAGGCGCAGCCCAACGCGCCATCTGTTGGGAGGGTAGTTGATGACAACGATCTCGATTCGAGGAGTCTCTCTCTTCGTGAAAGTCGTCGGACAAGGATATCCGTTGTTACTCATGCATGGCGGCCCTGGCATAGATCACTCAGCCATGTTGCCATTCCTGCCTTGCGCGGATCACTTCACACTGGTCTTCTATGACCATCGCTGCAATGGCCGCTCGGAGGAAGCTGATATCTCATCAATGACCTGGGAGAATCTCACCGCGGACGCAGAAGCGCTACGCCAGACGCTTGGCTTCGACAAGTGGGCGGTTCTAGGTCATTCATTTGGCGGCATGGTGGCACTGGAGTATGCGCTCCGTTATCCACAGAGCCTGTCTCACCTCCTGCTGCTGGATACGGGCGGCGACATACGTTGGGTGCAGCAGAACGCGCCGGAGATTCTGGCGAAACGAGGCTACAGTTCGGGCGTGGTGAAGACGGCCCGACGCTTCTTCAAGGGGGAGATTGCACCTGACGAAATGGTTCCAGCTATGCGGAAGCTGGGAAGGGCATACTACTGGCGGCTCGGCCCCTTGCTGCTGGCACGCGAAATGATGCTGGGGCTACGCATGAAGCTCAGACCCGAGGCGCTGATCTTTGGGTACAATCAGTTGCTCCCGGGCTGGTCGGTTATGGATCGGCTCGAGGAGATCAAGGTGCCTTCGTTGGTCTTGGCAGGGCGTCACGACTTTCAGTTTCCGCCGGAACATCAAGCCATACTCGCGGATAGACTACCTAGCGCGCAGTTGGAACTTATCGAGCGTGCCGGTCACAATGCGCCCACGGAGCGCTCTGCGGAAGTAGTCCAGGCAGTCGAACGCTTCATGGCCACGGTCAATCCAGACTCCGCCTTGCCTACGCATCCAGCCGGCGCTGAACAGCAGTCCGACCTAGCACAGTCGTAGCGGTTCACCCCCACGCGCGTGGGGAGAACGCAGGCGCTCAACGCGGACGTCCCAGGACGGGTAGCCCTTGTCTCACCCCTGGCCTCCACCCTGGGCGGGGACGTGGCATACACCGTGGTCATCACCCTGGAGGAGCAGCCGGAAGGTCTGCGCCTGGGGATGAGCGTGGAAGCGGAGATCGCGACTGAGTAGGGGGCCGGTTCCTCTCATCTTCAGATACCCCGAAGATTTCTGACTCTCGCCTCGGTCTGGTCGCGGGCAGTTCCACTTCATGTACCCCGATAGCGCGGACCAAAGGACGATGCTGCAAAATACCACCGGCCAGTTGAACATCCTCCACACGCTGGGCAATGAGCGGGTTCTGTCCTGGGCGGATACACCACGGGTGCCCCACCATCGCGACGCGGAGGGCACTGCTCAGGCCCTATCATCTGCCACACAGGGAGAGAGCCCCCCGTTCCCTCGATGAGGGGCTCCCAATCCATCCTGCGCCGCCTACTTGGTGTGAATAATGATGTTCCCTCCCATGAGATCACCGGATGCTCGATAGACAGGATCATCGAGGTCGGGGTCTTGATCTGAGGTCCACACCTTGACGACAAACCTGTCCGGCTGGTTGCCGCCATCCAAGTTCCCATCCCTTGCATCCACTCGGAAGTAGAACAACTCATCGGGATGCAGGTTGATGGTGGCGTACCCCTGGAACTTGGCCCAGTTGCCGTTGATCACCATCCAGTGCATCTCAGTAGAGTGGAGGTTGAAGTCGCCCACCCGGTTGTGGAACTCCAGTTGTCCGTCGGGAGTGGTGGCGCCCTTCTTGTACTTGACCACGAAGCCGAAGTTGGCTTTGTTCTCACCTGTGATGCCAGGCAGGAGATCACCCGGTTCGGTGCCGGGGATGATCCAGCCGCCCCCGGTGGCGAAACCGGCTCTGGAGTCGTAGACCACCAGGAACACTTGCGCGACGTCACTTGAGTTGTCGGCCAGATCCTGCGTGTTCACCTTGATGGAATACACACCGGGTGGCAGGCCAGAGATGCGTGAGGAGGCCGTCCGATTCAGATCGCCCGCCTCTCCAGTGAGGGTCATGGCTTCCCAAGTGCACGCTAGTGATTCTGACTCCGCACACCACTGGGCCGCTTGGATTCCGGAGAGTTCATCAACGAGATGCGCCACCAGGTCGGCAGACTCGGAGACATCAGCGGGGTTGGGGAAGAGGTCGGCGATGTTGGCGGTAGGAGCCGTCTTGTCGATACTGATGTCGGTGACGGTGGTAGTGGCACCGTTGCCTGCCAGGTCCATGGCACTGCCTGTGACGGATTGACCCTCTCCCTCATCGGATAGGACTGTGCCCGAAGTGCAAAATGCCACGCCCGACAAGGCATCGTTGCACTCGAACGAGACAGTGACGTCCTCGTTGTTCCAGCCATAGGTGTTGGCAGCAGGTTCCCTGCTGCCCATGATTGTCGGGTCCGTCAGGTCGATGTTGATGTTGCTGACGGCGGCCGAAGCAGTATTGCCTGCCAGATCCACTGCGGTGCCGCTCGCGGATTGCCCTGCACCCTCGGCGGATAGAGCAAAGTCCGGCGGGCAGAATGCTACACCTGACAACGGATCTTCACAGTCGAACTGCACGGTCACTTCCCCACTGTTCCAGCCATTGGGGTTTGCCGCAGGGGTTCTCGTGACAGCGATCTCTGGAGACGTCATGTCGATGTTGATGCCACTGGCTGTCGCAGCTGCACTTGGGCTACCCGCCTTGTCTGTGCAGATACCTGAAGCTGATTGGCCCGCCCCATCACTACTTAGTATAGTGGGCTCGCTGCAATAGTCGATGCCCGACAGGTCGTCCAAGCCGCTGAAGGTGATGGTAACATCGGTGTTGTTCCACCCATTGGCGTTGGGTTCAGGGGAGGCATTGGCGGTCGCCGCCGGGGCGGTCTTGTCGATGTTGATGTCGCCGACGGTTGCACTGGCCCTGTTTCCTGCCAGGTCCACCGCCTCCCCGGTAAGTGATTGACCTGCGTTCTCATTGGACAGGGTGGTGTCATCCGGGCAGGATACCACGCCCGATGTGGCGTCGGAGCACTCGAAATAGACAGTCACATCTTCGTTGTTCCACCCGTTGGCATTGGGATCGGGCAACGGTGTACCAGCGATGGTGGGAGGCGTGAAGTCTATCCTCACCTCCTCGCTCACCGGTGGGTCTTCAGGGTTGTCGGCGTTGTCTTCTGAGTAAGCCCGGATGGCAGTAGGGCCCTCTACCTCAATCGTGAAAGGCTCCACGTACGTAGTCCACGCGCCGCCCTCCAGACTGTACTCTATGAGGGCTACCCCTGAACCCCCGGGCTCGTCGATGGCCGACATGGTAACGGTCACCGGCGAGACGTACCAACCGTTGTCGCCCAAGGTCCCATCCACATCGATGGTAGTAGTTGGTGGCGTGATGTCACAAGAGATCACTGTGACGTTGTCCAGCCACGCCTTGCGCCCGTTGAGACATAGCGGCCCCGTCCCGTATGAGGTGTCCACGCTGACGGACGACGTCCAAGCGGGCGTGGACATGTCATCTGCGTAGAACGAGACTCGAGAGTCTTCCAGAATCTCGATCTTGAAATCATGGAAGAGTCGTGGAGCGAGCGCCGGCAGGTTAGGACTATGTTCATAGGTCGTTGCCGAATCTCTGACCGCGGCCTGCAGGCAGAAACCGTCGGGGCACGAGCTACCATACTCGAACCGAGCGGCATAGTCCCCTGTATACTCCCCGCATGTCCAGTCACGATACGGTATGACCGCGAAGGCATTGTGCCACGCCAGCCGTTCGAGGCGGCCATGGTACACGATGGTTGTGCCAGGAGTCAGCGCGAACCCCTCCACCGAATTCAACCCGCTGCCGTAGTTGGCGTCTCCATTGGTTTGGAGGCTTGGTACCAGATTGCCGAGGCTTGTGTCGATGTAGGAAAGGGGACTCCCGAACAGCGTCCACTGGTTCAGATCGGAACTGAAGTCCTCGTGGAACAGGACCTGGCATTCGAGGACGACCTTCACTTCTTCGCCCACTGGCGGGTCCTCGAGGTTGCCGGCGTTATCCGCTGACCGTGCGAGGATGCCGGTGACGCCCACTTCCGCAATCGTGAATGGCTCTGTGTAGGTCGTCCACGTGTCCCCGCCGTCCGTGCTGTACTCGGTGTATGCCACGCCGGAGCCCCCAGGCTCGTCGGCGGCCGACAAGGTGACTGTCGCAGTGGAGACGTACCAGTCGTCGCTACCCAACGTTCCGTCCACATCAATGGTAGTAGTTGGTGGCGTGCTGTCGGGACGCGGGCCCCACCAGTCCCATGCGATGTCACTCGCGGGATCGGTCGTCAGTTGTATGGGCCTTGCCTGGTCATCCAGCCTGGCAACCCATATGTCGACATAGGTTGCGGCGCGATTCGACGACATGAACGCCAGGGTCTGCCCGTCCGGCGACCATACCGGAAGACCGTCATCGTAGGGGCCGACCTGGAACGGCCTCACATCACTGCCATCGCTGTTCACAATGTAGATGTCGCAGTCAGCGCCTCCAGGGTCCCGATGGTAGCGCTCGAAGGCTGTCAATGTACCGTCGGGCGAGTACCGGGCGTACGACCCATGGATCTTCTGGCCTTCCCCATCCAGCAGAGGCCTCAGGTTGGAGCCATCAGGGTCTATCAGATGAAGATGGGTGTCTGCAGTGTCGTAACTGCACCCCACAGGATCGGCGTGGAAAACGATTGTGTTGCCATCTGGAGCCCAGTCGGGCCCTGCTTCTCCTCCGCACGTGTTCGTCAACTGGGTCGGCGGGCCTGAAGCATCGCTCGGCACCAAGTACAGGTGAGCGTCCGTGCCACCCCCCATGACGAACACTATTTGTGAACCGTCCGGAGACCAGCGAGGTTCGCGGACATGGTCGTAGCTTCCTCCTAGCTGCCTGAGGAGGTTGCCGGCAGTGTCCATCACCCAAATCTCGGTGGCGTCGCCCCCGTACCCCCTGGCGAACACTATCTCACTTCCATCAGGCGACCACGCCGGAGCGATGTCCGCTCCCGGGTGCTCCGTAAGCCTGCGAACGTCGCTGCCGTGTGAGTTCATGGTGTAGATTTCTATGTCGCCATCTCTGCGGGACACGAAGGCGATTCGCCCTGGCGGAAGGTCGTTCGTTCTGTTCTCCCACCAGGCCACGTAGCCCCCGTGATGCACAGCGGCCAAGATATCAGGATCGTCATCGCCATCTAGGTCGGCGGCATAGACCCCATGCGGCTTCCGCTCATCGTAGTGCACAGTGTGCTTAGTCCAGGTGAAGGGGTCGCCGGGAGAAGCGTTACCACTTGGGGTGTTCTCCCACCACGCGATCTCACAATCTCCGGAAGCAGCAGCGACAACGTCCATGTCGTTGTCGCCGTCCATGTCGATGGCGTGAACCGAGTTAGCTCCCCAGAAGTCAAGGTCTACGGCATGCTCGATGAAGCCGGGCGGGCTACCGCCGTCATTCTCCCACCAAATGACGTCGCCAGCCGAGGTTGCAGTGCCTAGGACATCGGTGTCGCCATCCCCATCCAAATCCTCAGCGCGGACGAAGCTTGCTCCGTCGAGATTGCCCCTGATGGTATGCTCAGCGAAACTGGGCGGCGCACCGCCGTCATTCTCCCACCAAGTGACGGCTTTGGCGAGGTGCCCAGTGCCCAGGACATCGGTGTCGCCATCCCCATCCACGTCGGCAGCGTAGACACAGCCCGCGCCGTTGAAGTCATCGCTTATAGAGTGTTCGGTCCAGGTGACAGGGTCGGCGGGGGGAGGATTCCCGCTTGGGTTGTTCTCCCACCAAGTGACGTCTGCCGCGTACCAGCTTGCAGCGCCCAGGACGTCGGTGTCGCCATCCCCATCCACATCCGCCGCGTACACAGAGAATGCCTCATCGAAATCGTCCTCAATGGTGTGTTCGGTCCAGGTGATAGGGTCCGCGGGCGGCGCATTCCCATTTGGTGTGTTCTGCCACCAGGTGATCTGATCACCTCTCTGGGCTATGCCCAGTACATCGGTGTAGCCATCTCCGTTGACATCAGTGGCATAGACCCACCGGGCCCTGTCGAAGCCCTCTCTTATGGTGTGCTCGGTGAAGCTGGGTGGTTTACCTCCCGTGTTCTCCCACCAAATGATTTGGCTAGCATACAGCGCGCAGGCAACGATGTCGGTGTCGCCATCACTGTCCATGTCGGTGGCGTAGACCGAGACTGCCCCGTCCCAGTTGTCCTTGATGATGATGGGGTCGGTGAAGATCTCCTGTGTAGCAAACGCCGGTACTGCCATCAGGAGCCCGAGAGCGACCAGCAATGCGAATGTTGTCTTCCTCACGATCTGCCTCCTTTGACACTCGATGCAGCTTTCAGTACCAGAGGTGACGTCCAGAGTTCCTATGTCATAGTCTTCACCTCCGTTCAGTTAACTCGCGTGGAGACTGACGCGGAAGCTGCCGTTCCTACTAATCCCGAGTTAGACGGACCCGCCGCGCGGATGGTGCGACCCGGCACCCGCGTCTCCGACGAGAAAGGCGCCGACCTCAACCAGCTCATGTGCTGGAGGTCGGCGCCTCACCGTGTCGAGATCGCTGCTACAGTCGGAGCCCACTGTTCACAGTGCACGAATCCCACCTCTGAGGACACATGCTGCCACATTGTCGGCCCTACCTGGCATTACATGGAACCTTATGGCCATTATACCTCATAAGCGCGACCATGTCAAGCGGGGTTGGCATGAGATGTCGGCAAAGCCGTGGTACACCTCTCTTGGATCTGTTGTTGCCTGGCAAGGTAGGTGATTCCCGGGATAGTCAAAGGCGAGTATCTGCACACCCGCCGCGCATGCCCAGTCCCACCACCTCATCACCGAGGACGTTTGGGACCCCCGGTGCTCTCTGCATCGCCCCTTCCATACACAGCAGGTGGCGGCTGAGCAGCACCTCTCTCGGTTGCGCTTCGATCCGGGCTAGGCGACAATCTGGGTGAAAGACAGGCCGCCACCGCCGCCGCCGCGATAGACAAGGAGGATATGAAGATGATTAGCCGGATATGGCACGGCTGGACCACGCCCGCGAACGCTGACGCCTACGAGTCACTCCTCAAGAGCGAGATCTTCCAGGGCATACAGGGTCGTGAGATCGCTGGATATCGGGGGATTCATCTCTTGCGGCGCGATCTGGAGAATGAGGTGGAGTTCGTCACCATCATGTGGTTTGACTCCATAGACGCAGTCCGTGCTTTCGCCGGGGACGACTACGAAGCAGCAGTGGTTCCGCCCAAGGCAAGAGCTCTGCTCTCGCGGTTTGATGCACGCTCGCAGCATTATGAAGTGAAGGTGGAGATGAAGGCCTGAGCTCCCCAGGTGCTTGCTCCTCAGCACATTAAGGCTCTCCAAGAGACGACGCCATGGGGCCAGGACCTCGCGGCACACCGGTAGGTGCCTGACGAGGAGCCAACCGAAGCACTTGACAGATTCTTGAGAACTCTGTATGATGGGACAATAAAGACGGCTGATATCGGATAGCCTCTTTGACCAGCGGCATGTACGCAGTAGCGTGAAGGGGTGAGCAGAGATGAGAAGATGCGCCGTGGCTGCCGTGGGGCTGGTGTTCCTGTTGTGGCTACTCGCGGTGGCAGGAAGTGTATGGGGCGCCGGCAACACCTACACTGTCAACTCCACCAGCTTCACCTACGACGGCTCGTGTGACCCCTTGGGCACCACCACCGACTGTACGCTCTGGGAAGCCATCGTGGCAGCGATGGTCAGCACCGGCACCGATACCGTGGCCTTCAACATCCCCGTCACTGACCCCAACTACGGGCACAACACCACCGGTGTCTGGACCATCGTTCTCACCACCACTCTGCTAGGCCCTGTTGACAATATCGTGGACGGCACCACCCAGGCCACGAATATCCTCTCTGACACCAACCCCTACGGCCCAGAGATAGAGATCTCCGGAGAGAGTCTGTCCGGAGGAGTCAGCTGCTGGTCGATTGGATCGAACGGTACCATCAAGGGTCTGGCCATCAACCGCTGCCCTGCCTACGGCCTGTTCGTGAGCGGAGATG
>Ga0307379_10013103_pt1 | contig 10766 bp, 2 predicted proteins | sample UN2MG_FD_202237 | JGI IMG/M metagenome (GOLD analysis project Ga0307379, IMG submission 202237) | Soil microbial communities from Risofladan, Vaasa, Finland - UN-2 | ecosystem: Environmental > Terrestrial > Soil > Coastal area > Acid sulfate soil | place: Finland: Risofladan, Vaasa | collected... | reverse complement strand
GCTGGAAGGCCCGGCCGGTCAGACATCATGGAAGAACAAAGCTGATTATGTGAACTGGTACTCCAACCTGCAGAACCCGGCTGATATGTGGGCCAGGTACTCTAACGAGAAGACGGAAGCTCAGAAGTTTGAAGCTGCTCGTAAGATGATTGAGATGAAAGAGGCTACTGAATCGGGCCAGGCTGATCTTGCAAAGACCAAAGCCGGTACGAGAGTTGACAATGCTAATGCTGCCAGACTGGAGAATCCATCTCAGGACAAAAAGAACACGGTGTCAGAGTTCACAAATGTTCTTGGTGAGACAGTACGAGAGTCATCTCAGGATGTTGAGAAGGCTAAGGCTTATGCCCTGGAACTAAATAGGAGTGGTGAGTTTGCTAACAAGATCGATGCAAAGACATCTGCTCGTATTATGAATTTTCAGGACAGCACTGACCTGCAGAGATTGACTGAGAGTTATCTTAAAACTCTGAATGAAGACCAGTTCAAGGCTAAATTTAAAGAGGCTAAGTTACCCAAAGAGTTCGTTCAGAAACTGTGGGACGAGGGTGAGAAGCCTTTAACTGAACAAGAGCAGAAGTCAGGCCGTGGATTTTGGGATCGGTTCTGGGCTGTATTCTCTGAATAACTATAAAGGAAAAATATAATGGCATCAACATTAATGGAAGATTTGAAAAGGCTCAAAGAGGAGCAAGAGGGTGGGACTGATGCCACCTCTACCGGAGCATCTGCTACGGCTATTGACTCTAACATGGGCTTGATTGGAACACGTGATCGAGATAAGATTGCTGAGGCACGGCTACGTGCCCGTGGCAATCCATCTAAAACTAACCTGACAGCTGAGGCAATGGCTAATGCCATTCGACAGGTCGAGTCAGGTGGGAACTACGAGGCCAAAGGGGCCAGTGGTGAGTACGGTGCTTATCAGATCATGCCCGGTACCTGGAAGGGTTGGGCCGGAGATCTTGAGCAGACCCCGGAGAACCAGGATAAGATTGCCCGGCAGAAGTTCCAGGAGTGGATTGATAAAGGTCTGACTTCTGAGGAGATGGCTGCCAAGTGGAACAGTGGCTCTGAGAAAGACTGGAAAAACAAAAAGGGTGTAAACAAAAAGGGTGTTGCCTATGATGTGCCTGCTTATGTAAATAAAGTTACCAAAGCTCTCGGGCACCAGGCCACATCCAATATGCCTACTGATGATTACATGGGTACACCTATCGATGTTATGGGTATCGGCCACAAGATTGCAATGACAGACGAGGAACGTCAGATCATTGCTAAGCAGTGGGGAGTTGACATTGATGATGTTCCAAGAGGCAACCAGAAAGATCGTGCCTCAATTAAAGACCACGTCCGTGGTGTTGCTTACTCATATCGTCATGCTGATCTTGGCATGGAGATGGGTAAGATAGGTAGCAAGATTAAGCAGAAGACAGCCACTAAAGAAGATCGGGCACGTCTTGCCGAGATCCGTAAGGAGATGGAAAGCATTTATGCTGATGTTAAAAAGTCTCCATTTGTTGCTGGATCTTTTGGTACCCTGCTTCCGTATCTGGTTGAGTCAGTTGAGAAGGGTGGCAAGGGTGCTCTTACTGGTGGAATAATCGGTGGTATCACGGGTGCAGCTCTTGGTAACTTAATACCAGGGGCACAGGTTCTTCCAGAAGAATTGCTGACCGGCCCGGCCGGTATGACAGCTGGTATGAAGATCGGTTCACTGTTCAGTTCAACATCTAATATTGCAGACATCGAAGGTGGCTCAGCTTATCTTGACTTCCTTGACATGGGGATGGACGAGGGTAAGGCTGCCATTGCCTCTGACCTTATTGGCACAGGCTCCGGCCTTCTTGAGATGGCTCAGTTCAAAATGTTGAAACGGTTGTTACCTGGATCTGACAAACTGGTTGACGGTGCCATAGCCAAAGCTATTAAGAGTGCAATGCACAACAACAGGATGGGACGTGCCACTGCCCGACTTGCTGGTACATCACTACCTGAAGCTGGTATCGAAACACTCCAAGAGTTCTGGGGAAATGTTGTTGAACTTGCTGCTGCTGAGATTAATCCAGAGTTAGATAAGATGGATCTTGGTGCAAAGGATCTTGCTGAAGTAAAGACAAGATTGAAAGACGGCCTGTTTGAAACGTTCATAGTTACGGCTACCGGTGTTGGTGTGACAGCCATCCCTGGTGTGGCCTTTGACTTGTCACACTCAGGTGGCAATACAAAACTTGCATCGTCTCCTAAGCCAGGTGTTACGTTAGTTCCGGCACACGACACAGACAAGAACCTGAATCTGAACGACAGGTCAACGAAGGATGGTAACCCATCCGTCAAGACTCTGTTTGGTTTAGACGGTAACGAGACCACAGAAGCAAAGCCTGAGCAGAAAGGTTCTGGAGTTGCACTGAGTAATGATCTGAACACAACCCCCCGGCAGAACGAAGAGCAGCACACAACAAACTCTTCAATCGATGCCGTGATCGAGGACGTGTCACTTCAGAAGGCCAGTCAACAAGAGACCGTTGCTCTTCAGAACAACGATCGACAGATGCAAAATCTACAGGGCCTATACAATGATGCCATCAGTATTGAGGATCATGAGACTGCTCTGCAGGTTGCTGAAGACTATAAGAAGGTGGCTGATGATACTGCCAACAGGCTGTCTAAGTTCCAGGAAATAAAGACACGTCGGCTGGAGAAAGATCAGAAGCTGCAGAATCCAAAAGAGGTCACGGAGATATCTCTGTACCTTAACGACCTGACACGTAAGTCAGGTGACATGGTTACAAAACAAATCCAAGCTGTGAAGTCTCAAGAGTTCCAGAAGGAGATGGACTTCGAGGAATCAATTCGAAGTGATCCCAAGGTTCTTAGAGAGCAGCTGGTTCAATTAGAAACAGAGCAGACAAACCTCAAGGCACCGACTGCTAACTTGTATCGTAAGGTTTCTGATACGATGCAACAGCAGAGGGTAATGACCAATGAGGAGTTCTTCGGCCGGAAGGCCAAGACCGACAAGCTGCTTGACATCCGGAATGATCTTGAAAGAAAGATGATGAAGGAGGTCAATGACCCAAAGATATCCGGAGTTGAGAAAGCCGTAGACCGTGCATCCCTTGAGTGGGTGGACGAGACAATCAAAGCCAAGAGTGACTTTGACATCGGTAACGATCACCTGGATAGAATGGAAGTTGTTGCCAGAAAACGTGAAGCTGAGCAGAAGGCTGCAGCCAAAGCCCCTGCCATTGCTGCTGCTAAGCAACGGGCAAAGGGTGAGGTTGGTCTAACACGTAGGGAGGTCAATCGTGAAACTGTCAGACGTGAAGCTAACAAATCTGTACCGGCTGCCCGGCAAGCTGCTCAGGAAAAGTCTGAGACTGCTAAACGTGTTGAGGCTGTCAAGAAACAAAAAGCCCAGGTACGTAAACAAGAGCAGGCACCAAAGCCTCAGTCTCCTTCAAGAGCAGAAGAGTTGGCAGATAGCAAGGCTCGAAAGATTGCAATCGAAAAGCAAAAGGCTCAGGTTGCAAAGACAGAAGGCCGGAAGCACAGCATACCTAAGAAAGCAAAGGTAGCTGATCTTAAGAAAAAAGAAAGTGAGTACGTTATCCTAACCCCGGATAATCCTGCCTCTAAGGTAATAACAAATACAGCCAACCGGGCTGCACGTGTTAAGTTCCAGAAGTGGTTGGATGACCAGGGTATTGATTATGAGATTGGTGACCACTCCATGTTTGAGGGATCGACTGAGAAGCCGTTCCTGTTGAAGGGTGTAACCAAAGAAGAAGGCCAGAAGATATCTGACATGCTCGGCCAGTCTTCGTTCATACATGCCAAGGGTGACGTTGCTGATCTGGTTGAAGGTAAGAACACCAACCGGATAAATAAACGTGACATCAAAGTGGCACCTGATGCTACCGACTACTACACTGTAATCGGTGGTGAGAAGATGACCATGCCGTTCTTTGGTGAGAAGTCCAGCAACCTTGACGTTGCCGAACTCCAGGTACAAAATGAAAGCCAGAGGACACAAGCCAAGGGTATGTTCCGGGCTGCAGCTGTGAAGTTAAAGGGTAAGGTGTACGAGGCTGCCAGTCACACGAGTGCTGTTATGGAGAACAAAGTTCTTGAAGACTTTATCAACAACTCAACTATTCAAGAGCTGAATCATTTCTACTTACAGGGCTTTGTAACACACGACGGTAAATTCCTTGATAGGTTCGAAGCATCACAGGCCATAGGTCTTAAGCCGAATGAGTCTCTTATCAGTGAGGACTTCCTGCTAAAGCAGAAGGCCGAAGCACATAAGAGGAATGGTATAGAGATCAATGGTTTCGATAACATGAAGCTGAAGGATCAGATGGGTACCATGGAAATTGCTGATGCCTTGTGGAAGAAAATGAACACCAGTAAGTATACGTTCCTGTTCGATAAGACAAGAGCTGGTGGTGTCAACACTGTAATGATAACAGCAAACGGTCAGTATGCCAAGCTCGAATCTGTGAAGAGATCGTATCCGAACATGAAAGAACGTGACGATGCTATACAGAATTTCGAGGGACGTATGAGACCAGATCCACAGACCGGAAAGATGATTGGGACCGGTGGGTACAAGGGTGTCTACCATTACATGGGTAAGACAGCTGCCATCAACATCCCTATTATATCAAGGTCTGAGACCAACATCAACAAAGCTTTCGAGACCGTAGTGCACGAGCACGTACACGGCCTTGTTGATCTTTTCCTGGATGACATGACCCACGGTGAGATGACACAGTTCACCAAGTCACTTCAAGAGTTGTGGGACAGTATCCCACGTATGTTCCTGAATGCAGTTAGGGATGGTAAGAATACACACGTCCGGATTGCAACAGGTATCATGCAGATCGACAGGAACGTTAAGGAGATCATAACCTATGCTCTGTCACACCCTGAGTTTGCTGCATGGCTGGATAGTATCCCGGCATCAGAAGGGTACGTGTCGAAGAAGTCTAAGATAAGAACAATCTGGGATCAACTTGTAGATCTAATACTGACGAAGGCTGTTAAGATGCCGTCCAAGTACGACGAACTGCAGGATATCCTGAACAGTCAGCTTAAGCTCGGTGAAGATGCTGTGCTTATGACAGACATGGCTGTAAATCCAGCAATGCCTAAGGTTGGTTCTATCATTGACGGTATCCGTATTGATGATATCGGTGACGGTACAACCTCAACACCACAGGGCATGGCCCAGGTAACCATCGTTGACAAGAACATGAAGGGATTCAAGAACACCTTCGTGGTAGATCCTAAGCAGAACATCACGGCTCAAGTTAAGCAGAGGGTGGAGGACTTAGGACAGGCTCAGCACTCTGAGTTTGTACAGACGTATGCAAACAAGAGGGGTTTCGAAGCTGATGCTCAGCTTGCAATGATCGGTGTCTTTAGAATGGACATGTCCCAGGCTGCATATGATGATGGTATCCAGCTGGACGTTGACGAGTACAACGATGTGCTGTACGTACAGCAGCTTACAATACCTGAAGATAAAAAGGCTGCCGGTGCAAAGCACGTCCGGAAGTTAATCAAAGAATCACGTAGACTGAATAAGCCCATTGCAGCTCAGGTTGTCAACAACGACCTCATGGCCAGGATAAATGATAAGGCCAAAGATGTGAAGTACATCGAGGAAGAGTTCACAACCGAAATGAGGTTTGCCAAAAACGATACGTCGTTTGAGTTCGGTGCAAACGTCACACCTAAGATGGTGCAGAAGTGGTCTGCTGAACTGGATGGCACTGCTGAGAATGCTTTGCCGACAACCGTAGTAACCAATGCTGATGCTGTGTTAGAACAGTTCGGTGTTGAAGTTGACAAGAACACTGATGCTGTCTGGATACCAGAACACCAGATCAAGGTGTATGGTGAGAAGGGTAAGAAGTCGAAGAGGACTGTGCCCGGCCAGGTGGTTATCATATCCGATAATATTAAATCCCAGGAGCACCTGCTGTCCAGGTGGTTGCACGAGCAGGTTGGTCACCAAGGACTACGTAATTTATTTGGTGAGAACACAGCTCTGCTCAATAGGTTCTTAGATCAAGCCTACAGAATGTTTGCCATCTCTGACAAGGCTTTGCTAAATGAAATACAGGATCTGTATGACATTGGCAAGGTGGACGAGAAGACAGGTCAACGTGTACTTTCGATACCGGAGACCCGTAGGGCAGCAGAGGAAGTCATTGCACGTAAGGCTGAGAAGCTTTCGATGACATCCAAGAAAGGACTGGTTAATAAGTTCAAGTCGTTCCTTAAACGTTGGCTACCCAAGTCGTTCATTGGGAAGGTCGTGAAGTTTAAGATGAAGGATGCCGACATAATGAACATCCTGGAAATGGCAAGAGAGAATGTGATGACAGGTGAGACTGTCTATGGTGAGATGCTGAGCAAAGCCCTGCAGGACCGGGCACCGACAGTACCTTTTAAAGCCTGGAAGACTCTACCTAACTTCATGTTCACTGACAAGAAATACAAGGAATGGATTCGTGAGGTTGAAGCTGCTGCCCCGAGTATTCGTAAATGGTACACGAAGCACAGTGACTCACTGCACAAATCCTTTGGCAAGGATGCCGACCTGTTCAACATCCTGCTTTCCATAACCAGCCCACAGGCTGATGTAAATACCAACGTCATCTTTGCTGTGCAAACCTATGCTTATCTGATGGGTAAGACCGATGAACCTAGTGCCATGTTCAAAAACAAACTGAAGGAACGTATCGACAACGAGTGGACATCCACTGAGTCAATGTTCCGAGATCTTGAATCAACTAACTTCAAGGTCACTGAGTTTGTACGTGGGCTGATGGGTGATCCGGATGCAACAGTTGGTGACATGTGGATGTTCCGTGCTTTCTTTGGAGACCACACTACCCAGAATAAAAATGCAGAGAACTTCAGTTCGACACACGTGGTTGCCATGAGGCAGAAGCTTCATGATCTTGCAAACCAGATGTCGTCCGAGACCGGCCAGACTTACACGGCCAGGGAAGTGCAAGCTGCTATATGGGTACACGTGAATGCCAGGATGTCCGGTTCAGACTTCAACCAGATTGCTGACTATGAGTCTGGCTTCAACAAACCATCTTTAAAACTGGATGGCAAGACTCCGTTGCAGTGGCTGCAGGACATGGTGCCCGATATGAACAAAGGCCCACTGTCTGATAAGATGGGATTCAGTAGGGTACCTATGGCACCTATCTCCCCATTGGCTAAGCAAAGGATACTGCAGATCCGTAATGAGATGAAGGCCCGAGGGCAGAAGGTCGACCAGTACAAGGTTGATGCTGACGGTACAATAACCACATCCTTTAAGACTGTAGACGATGCTATCCAGAACATGATGGATGCCATCGTTGCCGGTGGCAACAGGATAGTTGTACCGATGGAAGCTGCAAGCTGGTACCGGGAGACGTTTGGCTTCGAGGGTATGCAAGAAATCGGTGATGATGTTGAGATGGTTCTTATGAAAGATGCTGTCAATCTGTTCACCGACACGAAGCAGGGTAAGATAACTCTGCCTATGATTAGAAATAATCTGGGTGGGTTTAGTGGAACGTATACACGTGAAGCTTATTTTGCCAAGCAAGTGAAAGATAATATCCAGTCCATAGCAACCGACGATGAAGTACAGTCGGGTGCTGATTGGTTGAGGACTGGAAACGAAGGCATGGCCCTCACCACAAAGATCCACGAGTGGAGAGACGGCATTGCCCGTAACATAGATCGTCTGGCTCAGAACCTGGAACAACAGTTCTTGGAACAGTTCGGTGGACGGAAGTGGACACCAGCTGCAATGATTGGTATGGGTTCAAAACGTACTCTGCACACCAAACAGACTGAGCTTCTGCAAAAAGCAATGAACCTTTATATAGACTCTGGCACCGGCCGAAACCGGGTGAAGGCCGAGGCTTATGCTAAGGAGCTGTTAGCCAAAGAAGATGACGGCAGCATTACAAATGCTGAACGTCTCAACCTTGAAGTCCTGGCACGTATGCTAACCATGGATCAGGACGAGAAGGCATGGGCTGACAGTAACATCCGTCCATACTACGAGAACATGTTGGAACTGGCACGTGAGCACAAGCTCATTGACAAGCACGTTGACAACTACGTGAAACGTATGTGGCAGATGCCTAAGAAATATGACGGTGCTAATGTGAGTTGGAGTGGTTCCGGAACTACCGGCTTTACCCTGACACTTGACTCTGGTAAACAGAGATCCTTCGAGAGTATTGTCGATGGATGGAGGGAAGGGATGGAGCTAAAGGTTGACGGTGCCATCAACAACATGCAGGCCTACGGCAATGAGTTGGGTTACACGTTTGCCAACAGAAGATTCGTTGAGTACATGAGAAACCTAATCGATTTTAAAGCTGACGGCTGGATGGTCGAAATAGATCCAAAGAAAAATCCTGACCGTAAACCACCTCAGGGTTACGTGAGGGTGACAGACCGGGGCTTTGCTAAGCCTGGTCACATGCTCTTTGCCAAGAAGCAACTGGCCGAGGAGCTGAATAAGTTAGGAGAAAGGCCTACCCGAGCTATATGGGAAAAACCTATTGTGAAGGGTATACGTAAGATCAATGCCATGATCAAGAGCACCGTGCTATCAGTGACGATGTTCCACCATCTGGCCGGTATGAGATCTTATGTGTTTGGTGTGAAGGGTAAAGGGTTTAAGATCAATCCTATATCTGCATACCGTAGAGGCCTGGAGAAACTTGACGAGGGTGGTGATATGTTTGCATCACCTAACTATGGCCACATCGGTTCCATCACTCAGATGCTGGTACAGGAAGGTCTCACGATTGGTAGGACACAAGACTGGGACGAAGGTGCTATTCAGAATAGTTTAATCGAGTCTGTTCTGAAGAAAGGCTCCAGCAAAATGTCGTTCTCTGCACTGAAGAAGTGGCAGGGACTACGACGTGCCAAGAGATCCATGGTCACCGGGTTGTTTGGCAGGTTGTTTGCCGGGCTGAAAGCAGAGAGTGCATCGATTGAGTTGGTTCATAGAGTCAAGCAGTTCGAAGAGAAGAATGAGAGAGCCATGACACCGGAAGAGTTGAAGCTTGCAGCACAGCAGGTTGCCACTCTGATCAATGCTGACTTTGGTGGATTACACCTGAGCAGGATGGGACGTAATCCTGACCTGCAGAGGGTGGCCCAGATGTTCTTACTTGCCCCCGACTGGACCGAGTCCAACTGGAGGACGGTGAGTGGCATGGTTGGTTTAAACAAGGGTATAAACTATCTCATAGGTGACAACAAAGAGCTGGAGGGTATGGGTCAAGTGTACCGGAGTTTCTGGTTCGGTGTTGCTTGGAGATCAGCTGCAACCGTAGCCCTTTCTAATGCTGCAATCGTTGGCCTGTATGGTGACGATGAAGACAAGAAGGAATACGTTGACATGGTTAAAGAACAGTTCACCATGAAGAATGGCTTCAAGGGTAGGTGGTTGTCCCTGGACGTGACACCACTGTATAAGAGTCTCGGGATGGAGGTGGAAGGTAAACGACACCTGTTCAGCATCGTGGGTCACTTTAAAGATATCCTTAAGCTTGGTGACCTGAGAGGCCTGGTTAAAGGTAAGGTCTCCCCGATTGCCCGGATAGGTGAGTCTGCCCTTACGGGTACAGACTGGAAGGGTTCACGTTTCACAACCCTTGCAGAGCTGATGAACACCGGGAGCTTTGTTGCTGAGGGTGGCAAGTATGCACCACAGCTGGAGGCCATGTCACAGTGGGCTACCCTGCTTTCTATTGCAGGCTATAATGTTCGTCAGTCATTCCCAATACCCGGCAGTGAAATTATGCAGTGGATGCAGGGGGAAACCTCAGGTCTGTCTGCCCTGTCCCGTGGTATGGGTCTGGATGTACGTGACGTTAAGAAAGAACCAGTCCAGCAGCAGGACTTCGAGAAGGAATCGAGTAAGATCAACAAACTGCAGAAGGCCCTTGACGATGCACGAGAGGCCCGTAATCAAAAGCTAATCTTCGAGGCACGTAAAGACATCAGTGCCTACCCAAAGTTCAACCAGAAGAAGGCTAAGATCGGTGCCACGAAGTCAATGATTGCCATCCAGAACAACAGGATCAAAGGCATCAAGGCCAAGCAGAAAATGGATATGGAGTTGACCCCGGCAGAGGAGGCCAAGCTGAAGGAGGTCAACGATCGTAAACAACAAATCTATAAGAAGGCAATGGAAGTCCTCAGCCGAAAGGAATAGAATGGGATGGACGAACGGATGTTGGAGGATAAACTTGATAAGTTGCTAAGGGTCACCACCAGGACCGAAGCCCAGGTAGAAGCATTGCTGCTTCAGAATGCCGGGCACCGGATAACCAAACTGGAGACACGGAGTAAGGTCCTGACATGGGTCGGCTCAGTGGCCATGGGTATTTGTAGTTTGGCCATGGGATATATCAAGTTAACAGCTGGTAAATAGTACAAACAAAAAAAGCCCCACCGGATTAATTTCCAGTGGGGCTTTTCCATTTTCAGGGGTACCTGTGCTATGCCCGAGGTCACGATCGTCCAACCTCGGGCCTCTCAGGGCCTATGTTTTATTTTGAATGATATCAGTCTCTTGTGGACAGTAAATAGATGATCCAGAATAATAGTAATAATTCCAATGGGTTAATCCTTCTCACTGAAGTTGCTGCCGTCATCGTCACAACAGTCACAGGGGTGATCATACCCATCCCGGTGATCGAACCGGCACC
>Ga0307379_10013102_pt1 | contig 10767 bp, 11 predicted proteins | sample UN2MG_FD_202237 | JGI IMG/M metagenome (GOLD analysis project Ga0307379, IMG submission 202237) | Soil microbial communities from Risofladan, Vaasa, Finland - UN-2 | ecosystem: Environmental > Terrestrial > Soil > Coastal area > Acid sulfate soil | place: Finland: Risofladan, Vaasa | collected... | reverse complement strand
CTTCCAAAAGCCTGGGATAAATGAATTGGAGAGATACCCGTCAACATGGGTGAGAAACACCATACCGGGCTTGACGTATTTTAAAGCCTCGTAATAATCCCGGCCAGTCATTTGCTTCTTGATAAAAGGCATGGCCACCAGCCCTATCTTACGGCCAAGCCACCCAATAAATTTAATGAACCATGCAGGCATTACCACTTCCCTAATGGGCACTTTGACCCATGAAAAGATACTTTTCTCTTATAGCCGCAACCGCAAACAAGGCACCCGATCCAAACCCTGCCATCGTCGTAGGTTTTTGTTTTAAGCTTGGGGCAACCCTCACAAACTTTAAGCCTGGTTTCTACCACCTCGTTGGTAGCAAGAACCCTGCCATCTTTAAGACTAGACCTAAGCGTATCTAACATGCTCTTGGCTTGCCCGATTATGCCAATCTCAGCCATTGGAGGCCATTGCTAACGCCTGGTCGATTGCTACTTTAAGCTTGGCCTCATCAAGTGCAGCCAAGACTACGCGCAACCCTGATGGCCAAACAATCTGCCATGACCCATGATTTAGCTTTTTGTATTTAACGCCTTTGTACTCATCCATGGATTAGCCCTTAAAAAATTCATAAACCATTTGTACGCCCACATTAGTACCAGCAGCGTGCTTGATTATGGTGCCAAATTTGTTTGAGTTGTAGACCGGATCATAAACAACAGTTTTAGATCCGCGACCATTTACTTGGATTTTATCCTTGCTGTTGAAGTAGGCTAGGTTCCAGCCACCGGCCACATGGGGTACAGATCCACCAAGATTTTCGGGAATGTCAGGCGCTACGATTGTCCACATATAAGTATCCGCAGTAGGGGCATCTTTGAGCATTAAGATGCCACCAATAATATCCATGTCGTGGGTTGGTTGCCACGCCATTATGGTTTTAACACAATCGGAATCTAAGCGAGTTTGAAACTGTTCTTCTGTTTCTGATTCATGGCCAGTCTCTTGAAAGGTCAGCTCATCCCCAGCATCGTCATAGAACTTTAACGTAGCATCCCCGTAGTCAGTACCATCAGCAATAGTATCCCCATCATGCTTGCGATTGTAGAGGCTCTTGTATACCCCTGTCGTAAAGTCTAGGGAGCGTGGTTCATAATGCCAGCCCGACTTGGTGTACTTGTTACGTTGAATTGGGGAACCATCGGTGTCGCGTGGAGAAGGGTCCACATCTTTCAACCAGTCGATTCCGTCACTAATACCCATATCGGTTGTGCCATCGTCGGATCTTGCGACAACTGCCAAGCCTGCGCCAATATCAGCGAGTAGTTGGGCATTGGTTGACCAGCTTACCATTTCCACCGCTTGTATTTGATAGTAAGCAGCAGGGTCAATACTCTGACCAGCCCAAGTGTGTGCTACAGTATCAGCGTTTTTGATAAACTTAATGGTCATTGCCTACCTCTAAAGATTCGTTTGTATCCAAAACCGGACAAATGGTTTGTTCCTATTTCCGGAAACAACTTTCACGCCTATTTCATCGGTGGCCAAAAGTGGATCGGATAATCCGACGACCAATGTTCTATTCACACCATCCAACATTGTCACCGATCGGAATGGTGTGGCCGCATTTGGTGGATTGAAAAAGCCAAGGGTAAAATCACCGGAATCGTTCACGCTACCCACCGACACCGCCACATAGATACTATTCTCTGGAATGATCAACGGCGCTTCCAAAGAATCAAGACCAGGAAATATTTCAAGGTATCGCCCTGTATTTGCATTACCACCATATTCGGCTTGAATCGGGTAGCGGTCATTAGACACAGCGCGAGCTAGTGACTCTTCTATAGCGTTTTGCACATCGGTAGAAGTAAACGCTTGTGGCAAACCTCCAAACCCTGGGTTTCTTCCCGCTTCAAACGGAGTATCTATTGCTTCCTGTGTACGCCCAAACAACACCACGGCACTATCCCCGCGCAAAGCAGGGAACACCAGGAGCAGTAATAGAAATGCGTGCCATTGTTTCATGGTTCAAAGTTCACAATCATTTCAAAGTTAGTAGACGCCGCAGCGCCCTTGATCCAAAACTGAGTTTTATAACCCTTGATCGACCAAGCAACAAACTCCCCTTCACTGAGAGTTAGGAAAGGTCCACCGATAGCTTCAAAGGAAATTAGGCATTGCTTGATACCCGTCTGACCCGATGGGCAACGGATCAAAGCCTCTGCAATTGGCTTACCCGCCACCGCTGGAACTGCCACAGCGGTTGTTCCTTCCGTTTGGTTGTAGTGCTTGGTTTCGCCTACAATATCTTTTTGCTCAAACTGCGCAACTCGGCCAGCCCCCAATAAAGGAGCTGACCAGAGCGCAATAATTAAAACTAAAAACTTCAAACTATCTCCTACGGATTAGGACCAAGCGCCGCTACCCAAGCTTTAAGGTCCGCAGCTTCGTCGGCTGTGGCATTGGCACCCTTAACGTAAAGCTCCTGAGTACCAGTGGCCCCAGTGGTAAACTCCATGCAATCCAACTTTTCTTTAATCGTGTAGTGTCCTGGCCCCACCTGGAACTCAGCCAAAACATTCTCAGTAGCATCATCCAAATGGACAAGCTGGAAGCAAGATTCAGACATAGCGCTAACGATAACTTCAGCGCACTTATAGGTAGTGCTAACTGCAAGTGTAATGTCTGAGTTAGTGATTTTTGTAAGGGTTGTTGTACCCGCCAAGTTTCCTGCACCAGATTTTAAACAATCACCGGGGTCTAGTGTTACGGGGATTTGCCCTTGAGCATTTAGCTGGGGAATTGTCGCATTACCAGAGCTGTCTTGAAACGCTGTTACGAGTGCAGCTATCTTCCCTGCTACTGCGTCAGTGTCTACAACAAGCCCTACCAGCCCGTTTAAAGCCCCACCCGTTGCCGACTTCATAATTCTAAATAAGCTGTTCTTACCTGCCATTTTAGTGCTCCAATCTAAATAGTGTCTGTCGCCATTATAGCAGCAAACGCTTTGGTTATGGGGTTGTCCTCGGTTGCATCAAAGAACACCCTGATAGTTTCACCAGCGCTGATCGGACGCGCAGGAGCAAAGCTGTAGGAATAACTATGGACAGACGGAGAAGTAGCGAATTTAGCAAGAATTTTAGAATCACTGTCGCGCACTACTGAGAAAACACCGGGCTCGCAGCAAGTCCCGATTGCCTTGGTTAAGTTTCTGGTAGTGCCACCAGGTACAACAAAGTTAAATATCTCAACTGAGGTAGGCGTAGGGTCAGAATCTTTCTCATCCTCTATAAAATAAGGCGTTCCCGCATCGAAAGTCACGGGCAAAGCGCCATTATTTATCAGTGTCTCAAGAACAGATATGTCTTTAGCGCTGGTATACATACCAAATGTGGCGTCACCGCCAGCTACGGTAGCCTCGATAGTAACGTCACTGTGAAACTTTGGTATACACACGCTCTCATAGTAGGGAAGCGCCACCGAGTCAGTGACTAAGGTATGCGTACCTACTACTTTTTCTTCAGAACACCCATTACCCGCTGGCGTTCTATCAAGATAGCGCACAGAAACCGTAGCACCGGGGTCAATGGAGCATACAGACAGCGTAGAATATAGACCATTCCCTAGCGCCGATAGGTTAGTTCGATAAACACCAGCGCCCCTGGGCTTTAGCCCAAAGGTACAATCGGATTGGAGATTGTTAAGTTGAACGACCAAGCGAGCCCCTAATTAAAAGGGAGCGCTAGAATCCCCAGCGCCCCCTCGGTCTTTAGATTATGTGAGGCTCAACTTTAAAGTATGTTGATACCTTGGGAAACGGATACTTCCGTTGCACTTTGAGCGTGCCCTTGGAAGTCGCCTCTCCACCAAGAAGCAAGTAACCAGCGATCCCCAGGAGGTGTTGGGTCCATTACAGCCCGTACTCTGATTGGACGCCGTACACCCAGCATGAAGCGGCTACGGTTAACAAGCTTAATTTCTGAGCGATCATCCGTGATACCGTCATACACGCCCAAATCATTCAAGTCGTCACGGTTGTACTCGGTGATAACAATCGGCACACCGTCGAGGGCTGCAAGAGCGCCGCGAAGCAATGTTGCCATTGGGCCAAACTTCTCAACAGTGGAGACTTCAGGAAGTGCTCGCATTTGGTGATAAATCTTAGAGGATACCATCCAAACAAGGTCGCGCTCAGATACACCGAACTTGCCCATAGCTGTCCGCATGTCTCTTAGCTTGGCAACTGTGACAGCCAGGTTGCCAAAGTCGGTAACTGAGCCGTTTCCAGAGTTAGCCAAAGCTATCTTGCGTAAACCGTCCCAAGCTTTTCTTGCATCATCGCCGCCAGTAACGTCACTATCTTGATGAGTAACAGCGGTGTCACCGTTTAGAACCGCAGTTTCAACGGCGCGTGCCTGAGCTTCAACAATCTCGGAGCGTACTAGGCCCAAGATGTTTGGCGCTGAATCTTCGTTTAGTTCTTCAGGAAGGCACATGAACTCAACCAACTTGACTGCATCAAGAGTGAGCTTACCAGTGCCAAAGTTGTTTGAAGCTGTTGAAGGGTTGCAAGTCTCAGCTTGAATCCGCGCAGTAGTAACATTTGTTTGAATCGGAACATCATATGGGTTGGAAGGCATGGTGATTGATCGGAACTGACTTGCAACTTGGCGAGCTAGTTCAAACTCATCAATGTAGTTTGCAGATACAAGCGTGGGCACCCACTCGTCACCTTCGCCGCCAACGGTTGAGCCGAAAGCTTTGATCTTTGGAGCCAAGACATTCTTAGCAAAGTAAGAACCGTCCAAGATACCTTTGACATTGGAGAAGCTTTCGCTATCGCCATTGGGTCCACGGTCAAGGCGCTCGCCATGAACAAGCTGTTGAATCATGCGGGACGTATCCCAATCATTCTTTAAGCTTGATACAAGAAACTTCAATTCTTGTGGGACATGCTGGAAACGAGGGTCGCAAGTGTTAACTTGGAGAAGTTGCTTAACACTCCCGCAACCAAAGTAACGAAGTGCTTTTGACTCATCGCTGTTGATGCTGCTATGGACGCTTTTATAACCGCCGTTAGCAATCATGTCAGCTTGAGATTTTTCATGGGCAGCGTTGGCTTCTTCTGCTTTAGCTACTCTCGCCTCTAAACTCTTAATCTTCTCCGCGCTTGTATCCATTACAGGAAGCCTCCTTGCCTTGTATTAAATTTCAATAAAATTTGGATTTAGTATCCTAAACTTTTAACTCTTTTGCTTAAACTGTCCAATGCTTTTTCAGCCTCGGCTTTAGCATCTTCACTAATAGTACCACTATCGGTACTTTCATCACCATCTTTAGAGCTTGTATCCTCTGAAGATATATCAGTCTTTTGGTTAAGTCCAGCAATCCCAGCGTTTAGCTTTTGGATTTCACCGATAAGCGTTCCCAGCATCACGTTGGTTTGCTTTTGTTGCTCTAAAAAAGGACTACCAAAATCATCTTCCGACTTGGAGGTTTCGATTTCCACAGTGCTGGGGTCAACCCCAGGTTGGTCCACCTGTTTAACGTCGGATGCTAAAATTATATCAGTGGTTGTAAGGGTTGCAAAATCCCATTCCCCGGATTCTTTGAACTTGTCCACAGCCGCAAAGCAAGCGTCAAAGGCAGCAAGCTTGGATTCAGGGGAAAGCGTACACTTGCCGGAATCCTGGCACTCGCTAATAGCAATGGCTACAGCCTCGTCTTGCTCCTTACCGTCAGCGATCAAGCCAGGAACCTTTCCACTTACGCATTCTTGGAAGTCCTGCTTTATTTGTTGCTCATCGCTTTTAGCAACTTCTCCTTCGCCTTCTTTTCGATCTTCTGCTTGTCCCTCTCCTGCCTTTTCGCTATCTCCCTCGCCTTCATCTTCTTCATCTTCTTTTCCGGCTTTGTCTTCATCACCTTTGTCGCTTTTTGCTTCTTCATCTTCTTCCTCGTCCTCATCTTCCGGCTTGTTGCCTTTGTCTTCTTCCTTGTCTTCCTCGTCCTCTTCGTCAGGCTTGAACGCAGCCGCAGCCGCAGCCTTGAAGTCATCACTAGGCTCAGAGTTGCCAGCTAGAATATCCTTGACCTCATCAACAGAAAGGCTAGAAGCCTCGGCGAGCATTTCTATGATCTCAGATTTCTCCTGCCCGGCTTCTTCTAGCGCGTGGATCTTCTCATGCAGCTCAGCTGCATAGTCCGCGCCCTTTTGGGCCAGCACATCTTTCTTGATCTCATACAAAGATTTAGTAGCCAGGGATTTCTCACTGACTGTAAAGAGGGAATCCTGGTTCATGGGCACGCCCACAATGGACACCTCAAATAGCTCAGCCTTGGTAATGCGCGTTACCTCTTTCTGGTCTTTGCCCTCACCAACAGTTTCCTTGTTGGTTTCCTTTGGGTCAAAGCCAACGGAGAAAGCCTGAAGGATTCGTTCCTCCACCAAGTCGCGCACCATTTTAATACCCGGAGCTTCTGAATTGGATAGCCGGACCTTGAGATATAAGCCTTCCTCGGTTGGCTTAACCTGGGTAGCTCGACCAACTGGCGTGCCCCCAAGCATGTCAAATCCGTGATTAAAAAGAATGATGGGATTGTTTTTAAAATTATCCAACTCCCATGCCTTAGGGTCAATAATCTCGCTGCCCCTATCTACTGTAGCTTTATTTGCAAAGCCTTCAATGAAGACAGCGCCACCCTTTTGCTTAATGCTAAACGTGGTCATTGAAGCAAGCTTCTTAACTGCTTTGCCATTGCGTTTTAGTTCCATGTTTCACCTCTATTTTTTAAAGCAGCTAATATTTCCAAGCTTATAACAAACAGCCTCGGTATTCTCGTAACGCTCAAAAGACATACCTGTAGTTGTCCCTGTGACCTTCACCACGGTAAAGGCTAAATCACCCTGAGCGAAAGCTACATCAACCACATAGTTAGAAACCAAAGCAAGCATAGCGCCAAGTGTAATACCAAATAACCAAATCTTTAAGCTGTCCATCATCAAACTCCTAAAATGTCTTCGTCTTCCGGTGCTACTAATAGAAGCGTGCAGCGGCAGTTGATTACTTCAGCTGGATCGCGTGATTTAATATCTCTAGGGTTTCGCAACCCATTGTCAAACTTAGCGTCAGCATCAACTACATCGCCATCAAGCGCAGCGTGAGAATCCCTAACCCTATCATCACCCGCCGTAAGCCAGGACTTCTTTAAGCCTGGGATAACTTCCTTGGCGTTTTCAAGAGCCGCAGCCTGGCCGATTGATACAGCGGTCAGCGTTTCAGTGCGTGCGATAGTCTCAGCCTTACCAGCCAACTCACCCGGCGTACCAAGTAGGTCGGCAATCCCGCGCATGATATTGGTGATTGACTCACCGCGCTTTTGTCCAGCTGTTATTGAGCGCATGATTCGCTCGGTATGTGTTGCGGATATGTCTGCAAAGGAGCGCAAGCCCCTAGCTTCAAGTGTAAGCCTGCGCTTATTCTCGTCGCGTGCTTGTAGTGTTGCTACTTCTTGGCGAGCCTCGGCATTGAAGATTAGGCTAAGTTGGCTTTCATAACCTGTGTCGATACTCGTTTCCAAAGTTCGGGCTACGTCAGTAACCCAGCTCTCTTCATACTGACTCTCTAAAGCTTTCTGTATCCGGCGCTCAAGTACGCGCCTAGACGGTAGCTCTTTGTGTTGCAAAGACTTTGCAGCCTTATCGGATTCAGCAATCACATCAATCGCTGTGCCCGTCATTGATACTAAAAGGTCTATGGCCAGTGTTGTTAAGCCTTTAATCTTTCGGCCTTCCTCATCATCAAGCGCCTTGGTCATTAAAGCCCTAAAGTTTTCGATGCGTGGGGTTAGCTTTATCTTGCTGCGAGTTTCAGGCTCATCCTCTCGCTGGATATCATTGGTGTTTTCAGTGGGCGCTACGGGGATAGCAGAACTTCTGACTGTAACCAAAGGATAAGGGAGATTAGCGTCAGGGTCTTCAGATTCTTCCGCTTCCCATACTCTTGAGCGAACTTCGTTAAGCGATAGCCCACCTTCAAGCATTGCCTTAGCGATTGTCGCCTTATCCTGAAGGTCATCTTGAAGCGCCTCCACATCGGATAGGTCAAATTGAAAATAGCGATCTTCCCCAAGCTCCATTTGGAAGTGCTTGGTAAGCATACCAGCTACCATGTCCATCGTGGGCTTGAGCGTGGATTCCCAGAAGTTTCTTAGGGCTAGTTTATACTCTTCGCTCCCCAGGCTTCCCGCAGTTTGTAGCCCTACTTCGTGCTTGGGTACTTTAAGAAGCGCTAGAATAGTTTCACGGTTGGCATTGGTATGATCCAAGAGCCGTTGGTCCGAGAGGCTGTGAGTTAACGGGGTTGCCGTTACGCCTTTGGGAAGTACCAGCGTGCGCCGCATGTTCTTACGCCCCTGATAAGCTGTCTCAAAAGACCGCAGCTGTCTTAGCGCCACATCTTCGTTAACCATCCGGTCAAGAGATAAAGCTAAGCCTGGCGTTGCTTGCTTCAAGTAGAAAGCATTTAGGTAGTCTGTGGAGTACCTGTTGAAAAGTATTGACTTCCTGCCCGGAACAAAAGGACTGAGGCCCCATAGAAGACTGTTGGGATTTGGTCGGCGCGTGTGGATAACATCTTTGGCCTTGAAGCGTTGCATCCCGTCAACTTCCCTAACCCCACCAATGTCATCTTTAAAAGAGGCTAGGATATATTCAGAAAGCTTGCCGCGATTGTCAAAGTCCATTGTGACATTCTCAGTAGGCAGCGCGATAAGCTGGCCGCTACTGGGAGCGTTCCAAATGATTCCGTTACCCATGAGCGTATGTTCAACCACCCAGTTATACATAAACTGGTGATAGTCCTGCCAATCGTTAGGTTGTTCAAGTAGCGCGTTTAGTGGATGCTCCGGGTCAGGTTCGCTTACTTGCTTACCGTCCCTTATCTCACTCTTCATAACCACCAAGGGCTGGCTGCTAATCTTGTTGGCGATTAGGTCAGTGACGATATAAACCCAGTCTTCCGAAAAGAATAGGCTCTTTAAAAGCTGCCCGTCCATCCAGGCTTTTATTTCTTCTTTCCAAACCTCGCCGCCGCCACCCTCGGCTATTTGGGATAGGTCGAAAGACTTAGAGATATAACGGTCAAGCTCGCGCACCACGTTTACCTGGTCGCGTATCGGAATCACCTGTGCTTTATCCTTGGCCATGCTGTCCCTTAAAACGGTGAATCATCGCTATCTATTCTTAGATCATTGTACCATTTATCAACATTGATCTTATCATCGGGCAAGTCCTCAAGAAACTGTAGCTTGAAGTCAGCCGCATACTCTTGAATCGCACTGTTAGCTAACATCAAGCTGGACACCGTATCGTCGTGCATACCTTGTGGTGCCGAATATCTAAAGTTTCCTGAATCACTGGTGATAACCTCATAGCTTTCTAATTCTTTAGTTTGCTCTGGCCAATTAGCTAAGGCTATCCCTTTAGTCTCAAATGTTAGCATAAGTTCGTTTACCATAGCCGCTTTACTTGCGTTGGTAAATACCATCCCCTCAAACGGAAAAGGAAACTGCCCTAGCATATCGTCTATGGCTTCCCCTACCCCGGTCCTATCATGCTTGACTAATATGATAGTCTTAAACTTTTTGACAAATTTATAAAGCTCTTTTAAAGCCTCGACGTATCCGATGCCGTGGAAGCGCATGAACCCCAGCTGCTTGGGCTTGCCATCAACCCGGCCCAGGGCTGTGAATACAGTGTAGTCCTGCTTCTTGGCCCAATCGACTCCTATCACCACATCGTAGTTGATTGCCTCAGGGTCAATCCAATATTGAGTAGCGCCATAAAGGTCTTCCAGTAGCGTACCCTCGATACAACCCCGAAAGCCTATGAAGGTGGAGCCATCATCTATGAACTCGGCTAAGTAGTATTGCCTAAACAATCGTTCAGGTAAGGAGCCCTTGGCCCTGGCCACAACAGCCGGGTCGATATGAGGATTGTCCACGGTCCTAGCTGTAATGAAAGCTTGCTCAGGTAACTTACCATTCTTGAAGGCCCACTTCATATGCTCAGCCGCTTCTTGGCAACCCTTGTGGAAGTGGTTCTTGCCGAACGGGGTACTGATAAACATTTCAGGCCCACCCGTGAAAGTCAGGGTAGTACCAGCGGAGACATACGCAGCATAGGGACACTTAGCAGCCTCATCGAAGATATGCCCGTTGATACCACCACCCTCCATGCTCTTGGGGTCTTTGCAATGCCAGAACTCTATCTTGCTGCCTATCTTGGGAATCTCGATGAACATCTTGCCATCATGAAACTTGCTATGAGGTTCAGGGGGTAACATGCCACGGAAGTAATCCATACCTACCCTGGCTTGGTCATAGATAGGCGCGATCCATCGCCACTTAGTTCTAGGGTTAGATAAAACTGCATCGGCTTCACACGCCGCAGCTGAGATACTTTTCCCAAACTTCGTGCCACACGCAACAAAGAGCTTCTTTAGCCCAGGCGTTTTAAAAGCGCTCATAATTAGCTGTTGCTTCTTACTGTGCGCTTTGGGGAATTTAACCTTGACTGTTATGCTTTTCTTTTCGCTCAATGAATCTCCCCGCAATACATACAGCGCCCATCGTGATACTTCCGATACCAGCCTTTTCTACACATAAACCGAGAATATGGTTTAGCTAGATTAACCTTCCAAAGAAATCCCCACCAAGCCCCGTAACAAAACATATTCAGGTTTGATCTGTGCTTACCAAGCCAAGCTCTTAACTTATCCC
>Ga0307379_10013101_pt1 | contig 10767 bp, 13 predicted proteins | sample UN2MG_FD_202237 | JGI IMG/M metagenome (GOLD analysis project Ga0307379, IMG submission 202237) | Soil microbial communities from Risofladan, Vaasa, Finland - UN-2 | ecosystem: Environmental > Terrestrial > Soil > Coastal area > Acid sulfate soil | place: Finland: Risofladan, Vaasa | collected... | reverse complement strand
CACCACAATAGGTTTGAAATAGTATAGTAACTCTATCCGATAGATCCTCAAGTAAGTCATCATCAATCTGGCGGGTATTTCCAAACTGGTAATAATCTTTTATTTCATCCAATGTTGCAAGGGCGTAATCGGCTACTGACATTTTACTTCTCCTTTATGTAAAGTGGGAGACCTGAATAAGCATCTCCCACGTTATATAGGTGATTAGATAGTAAGCTGAACAAAAGCTGATCCTGCTTTAGGAGCTCCGTCCCAGCGGGTTACAGATCTAAATCTAGTTTGATACTCAAGGAATTTTCCATAAGGATCAACATCTAGACCCATTATACCTAATCTTCGTGCGACTGCATAGTAATTAAGGTTACCAAAGATACCGATACAAGAACTGCCTGTTGAATCTGTTGGCATAGCTTCTACCAATCTAACTGGATAACCATATAGTGTAAATCCACCATTTTCTACATTGATGATAGGCATTTTGTTATCATCTGTTTTCGCTCTCCAGTAATGTAGGAAAGTTCTGTGCATATAGAACTTGGCACCAAGAATCTTATTTGAAGGCAATGCCGCAACTGCAGCAGATGCCATTGCAAATGTGATACTTCCTGGACCAGAACCACCTGAATCAACAGTGTTGATACCAGCGGCACCAATTAGAGCTGTAAATTCTGTTCCGTTGAATGTTTGGTTATCAATTTCTTGTCCAATGCTTTCTCCGAACTGTTGTGTCAAGCGTGATACGATATCGTATTTGCTATCCATTAACAACTCATTTGAAGCTGTTGAATAAGCACCCAATTTAGCAGGTGTTAGATTGATGTTACCAAATGTAGGATCAGAAGCAGCTAGTGCTATTGCTTCATCTTTCCATGATACTGTGATTCCGGCATCCTCGTAAGGAATATTGAAACTATCTGTTGATGTAGAAATAACATCAGCATCTTGAAGAGCTACAGAAGTAAGTCTTGCAAATGCGAATACTGCATCAGCATATTCCTCAGGAACAAAATTTCCACCCTGAGAAGCTGTAGTTTCATTCATTGCTGCTTTGCCTTGAATCAGATTGATAAACATTTTAGCGATTTCATTTTTAACATCTTCATCAACCAAGGTAAGTTTAACACCTTGCTTGGAAAGGTCGTAACCTTTATATACTTCAACTTTGCTCCCAGGTTTACCAGGAACTTCAAGAGCGACTTTCTGTGCTGGAGCTTTTTCGATAGCTTCAATCTTTGCTTTCATCTCCGCACTTTCCTCTTTCATTTTTGCGATGGTTTCATCAACCTTTTCGCCTTGTGCTTTAACAGCATCAAGTATACCTTGATTTGCTTCTAACAGCAAACCTTTTAGTTCTTCTTTCTTATCCATTGTTTTTTAACTCCTTAACATTTTTAACAGCTCTTCTATATATGGGTTTTCTTCGTTGTCACTCTTGATGTTAATCTCGTTGGATTCATCAAAGTCTTCAAAGAAATAATCTAGATAAGTGCTGTCCTTCTCATCTAGAGTAAAACCTTTACATTTTACACATACTAGTTCATCATCGCAAACTGAACATTTGTGAATATGAACCGTATTACCACTATCAATTGTTTGTTCTGAATTATCTTCGATTAGTTGGTTTTCTTCTGGGGATTCATAAACAGAAGTATTCTCATTATCAAGAACTTCATCTAACCATAATTTCAATTCATCTAATTCCAACTCATCAATAACCTTTAGTTCAATAGCATCCTCTACACCCTTTGAAGTCAATAGAGCTCTTGGGTTAGCAGGGATTGAAACTAAACTAATCTCCAACAGTTCCTGACCATTGAATGTTGCCCTTGGTTGTTTATTTCCATCACCATATGTAATCTTATCACGATCAGGACGGAAACCTACACTCGTGGCATTCATAAAACCATTTGAATATAGTTTATATAGAGTATCGCCTATTGAGGATACTTCCGGAGTTGGAAATTCAATATCAAACATCAATGCTTTCTTTTCTTTATCAATCCACACTTTCTTTGTTTTAGCAACTGGGAAATCGAATGGATTATGATTAGCAAGCACCACAGGATTCTTCTTATAACTTCTTAAATCCCAACCCTCTACCATAACTCTTTCATTGTCACGATCAATAGATTGATCGCTTCCAATAAATCTCAACACTCTATCTTCTTGCTTTTCTGGTGTCTTGGTTAAATACTTGATAATTTTGTCTTTCATTTGTTTATGCTCCTATATACGATCTGGTTACATTTTTTATAAACTAATGGCTGCATGAATTGAACACAAACAGTTGATAGATTTATTACCTGGAAACTGCTCTCCATTTTGGAATGGTTGATTAATTGCTACAGGTCCTTGATTTGCATTACCTTCGTGGTCTGCTCTTCCATTTCCAGATGTCATCCATAGTTTATATTGTATACCACTTGTCTTATAGACTCCTAATGAAGTCTCATTAATCAATGAACTTGACTCTGTTCGTGCAATCGTGAATGATCTCTTGTCTGCAAACTTATAAACCTTCTTAATTCTAGTTGAGATATCGTCGATTGATTCTCCAGCATCAACACCAACAGCTATTTCCGCCTTCAATTGATTAAATATGGTCTTATTTATATTTTTTAAACGATTAACTCTTTTAAATAGAATCTCTTTATCAAGTTGATAATCAATCTTATTATTGATAAAGTCTAAAGACATTTTTCCAGCATCTTCCATAATGCTTTGGAATACTGGTGTTATAGCAGTAATTAATCTCTCATCCTCTCTCTCAAATATATTTATACGAGATATTACTTCAGATATTGAGATCTCTTTCTGTTGATATAATCCCTTTAGCACATTAGTTCGTTGTGAGATAAAATACTTCTTGATCTTCCCTAACAATATTCGTTCATTTCCTGTTTGATGTCTTAAGAATATCTGTCTTTGTCGACTTATTCTAGCTGATTTCTCATTTTTTTCTACAGTTTGTAACGCAATTGCCTTTTCTGGTTCTTGTTCAGCTAATGGTTCTATATGCTGTCCAACCTTAACTGTTTCCATTTCTGTATCAATTAAGTTAATTGGAACGTATTGAACATCTCCAGTTGGAGAGTCCTCAAATCCTAATCCGAATCTTGTATTCAATTCATTTCTTGAGAATCCCATACTGAACAATGTAGTTGCAGCATTAACATCCTCTTCCATTGAAGATTTAAGTTCATCGATCTTTGAGAAATCAAACTTACCATGGATACCATTTGTTACTATATAGACTAGACGTGAATTGATTACCTCTTGCATACGAAGCATCTGTGGTTTTACAGTTTCTTGCCAAAAGATTCTTTTCTGTGTATCTGATGTTGCTCTGTTAATTCCTTCTGTGAATCCAGCTAGTGTTTTTGGAACACCGAATACAGATAAAACAACATCTCTGGTAAATGCTCTTGAATTGATATAGTCCATTTCCTGTTGATTTAACCCAACAGTTTCAAATGTCATACCTCCTCTTAAGATACCAGTCTTTCCTGCATTAGTCACACCTTGATGTCCTTGTTCCCAAATCCTTACAAGTTTCTTTAATTCAGCTAATGTTGAGTTGTCATCTTTGTCTACTTGTAATACCATACCAGGTATTGCATTGTTATCAAAAAATTTAGCTTGATAGACAGAAGCTTTATAATCAGACTTAACTTCCATACTAACTGCATCCAATGGACTCAATCCTCTGAATCTATTGTAAGGGTTTGTATTCTTAAATTGAATTACTTCATCAAGTGAAAGAGATACGCTTCCATTGTATAACCATCCTAACAATTCACCGGTATCAGGAGATACAACATCTTTCATCTTCCTTGGATCAAGGACTATAATCTCTGCCGGTATCTTTGTCGTGCCCATATTCTGACCCACACTTCTTACAATATACCAGAATGCTTCACCATACAACGTATAGAAGGTAGATGTAGATGACCATAAATCAAATCCTGACATTGTATCGTTTGGGTTTTTAAATAATTGGCATAGTGGATGGCTCTCTGAAATGGGTTGATCATTATCTCCTAATAACACAAATGGCGCCTGTGGGAAGTTGTTTGCGATTACAGTTACACACTTGTAAACCAAATAGCTTTGTGAAGCAGGAGTTACAATTTCACCGGCTTCTTGCCCACCCATCATTAGCGGGGAAGCCTTAAGCCACGTGTTGGCGTAATCTTTTGTGAATTGATCTGCTATCTGTTTGTTAAGCACATCTGCAAATCCATCAAGTTTTTGAGAAACAGCTTTATCAACTGCCTCTGTGAATCTTGGGTCATTGTCATATGATCCTGTTGTCATATCAATCTCCTATGTATGGTGCCAAAATTCATGACACTCCTTACAGATGATAATCAGGTTTTCCCTGTAATTATGCTCTCTGTTTGTATCTTTATGATGCATTTCAAGTATACGTTCTGATTTACAAAGACAACAATTGGTGTTTATTTTTTTTAATTCTTTTGCCCACCACTGGTATTTACCACCTCTCCAATTATATTTATTTCCTTTTAGTGCCTTTTTTATTTTTCTTTTTGTTTCTTTGGAATGTTTTATTCCTTTACTTGATTCTCGCATCTTTCTTATAGTTTCTTTAGTGTGTTTATATCCTACTGGTCGTGACATATCTTTTCTCCTTATCAGAAATTAGGGCGGAGATGTTGATAAGGAACATCTCCCTTACGTCCGTCGAACCCTGGTTAGGCGAAAGCTATTTGAGCTTTGGGTCTTATTTTGCCATAGTGCGTATACAATGCATATCTAAAAGAGTCACAGGTGTGGTCATTGAATTTCAATGGATCTTCTAGTGTATCTCCATCCTTCGTTTCTTTATATTTATACGATTGTATTTCTTTGACCAGGTTATTGCTTCCTGCGTCAAGATGTAGTTTGTTTCTTCGACAAAAGTCAATCCCGTCTTTGACTGATTTGTCTGCTGGTTTACAAATGAATCCAGCTCTGTTTATTTCTTCTATGCGTGCTGGTTCGGCGTTGTCAGCATAGATGATTCTATTACGTCTATGCTTCAAGGGAATCATTATAATAAGTTTCTTAATGAGATCAGAGTTTGTTAATCCCCGTTGATAGAGTAATTCTTTAATATAGTATTCACTATCATATTCTCCTATCTCAAGAAGAACACTAGGATCATTAAATCCAAAATCCATGCCATATATTACTTCCTTAAATGTCTTAGGGAACTTTGTTTCTATAACATAGTTGTTATAGATAACTGCCTTCAATTCCCCCCATTCTCCAAGGGTGTATATTTGATAGTATCTTGGATCTTCCCTTTCAAGTTTATTTAATCTTTCAATGTATTCTTTATCAAGGAATCTGTTATCTTTATATGTTGAATGAAAGACTGTTGCATCACTCTTTGGATTCATGAAAAATTCATTGTATGGCCAAAGAAGTTTGCTAATTGGGTTGAATGATATAGCTATTTGCTTATAGCTGTCTGACCTTCCTCTTAATCGTAAATCAATCTGTCTAAAGTCAGGAAGAGATAGTTCTGTTGCTTCCTCCAACCAAACTCCTGTAATACCCTGAATTGATTTGAGTTTCTCCGGGTCGTCCAAGCCACCGGTTAGTATCTGTGAATCATTTACAAATGTGAATGACATATCTGACTTGTTTGGAGTAACCAAGTCTGTCAAGTTCCATTCACTTATTATACTTTTAAATTCTGCAAAGATTGATTGTCGGCATGATGGTTGAGTCTTTCTTAAACATAAAAACTTATGATGTATACCCTTTCCCATCCCAACAAGAATTCTTAATATCTTTTTTTGAGCAATGAATTTAGACTTACCTGATCCTGCTCCACCATATAGCACCATGTAACGATTCCTATCTTCTAAGTATGGATAGAATGAGTCGTTAACTACATCATGCAAATTACTCAGGTCAATGTTTATGTTCATAGGTTATCCCCTATATGTCTATGTCTTTAGGTGCATTGAGATGTACGTTTAAACTTTTAGTTTCTATTTCTGCCTCAACGTGTTGTGTTGGGCGACCATGTGCATAAGCAAGTAACAGTTCAATAGCGCGAATCTTTTCCGCTGGTTTAATACGTTCCCATCTATCTTGTCTTTCTTCTTGAGAGTAACACGCCATTTCAATCAAAATATTGAATAGGTCTTCTGTCACTTCTCCAGATGCTTTTCGCAAGTATTTTTGCACTTCTGTCAATTTTGGGCGACCTGCTTGATTTGGAGATGCTGTTCCGGGTAACCATCTACCACGCTCATCAGTTAGAATCTTTCCTGTTTTTTTGGTGTTCATAGGCATTAAACTGATACTCCTTTCATTAGCAACATCCCTTTGGCCTAACTCTAACAGGCCAATCTGTTTTCTCTGCATCCTCTGGACGAATGAGATGTTCCTTACAGCGTGGACAAAATATTTGTCTAAATCCAACTGTAGCTTTATATCCACATCTACCACAGAGAATCAAATGATCAAGAGGATATTTTGGTTTTTGTTTTCTATATGCTTCAAATTCTAATACTAATTCTTCAAACTCATTTGTCCCATCCAGATTTTCAATTAGTGGTTCAAATTCTAAATCTACTGACCCATCCTCTTTTAGGAATGGTTCATCTTCTTTCATAAGTTTCAAGAAGGCTTCTTCATCATCTGTTATATAGTCTTCTACCATTATGCTGGTCTCCTTATCGTATCGGTCTAATTGTTTGTTCTAAATGTGGGTGGTTAACCAATAAAATTAAATACAAGATATATGGTTCTTATGTGGTCGATTGCTAAAACATTTAGAACAAACCAAAAAAAGAAAATGGTTATTTTTAATTGGTGGGTCTATATATATTAATTATTGAAAGGACTGTTTGTACATTTTTTTGTAAAGGAGGTGACTAAGTGATTACGGATTATAAAAATAAAGGTCCAGGAAAGAGATTTGGTAAATACATCAATCTGAATATAACAGAAAGGATGTATAAAGATTTGAATGAGGTGTCCAGTAAGAATGAGGAAACAATGGCTGAATTGATGAGAAGAGGTATTGCCAAAGAAATTGAAAGGAGTAAGTAGTATGTTAACTAAAGATCTGGGTGGTGAGTTTTAGGTTCTCTTTTATCCTTTCATTCCTTGAAAACTCATCACCCAACTAAAAAAAGGAGAAGCGAAGTGCAAACTAAACTGAATATAAAGAAATTGAAAAAGATCTGTAAGTGGACTCCACAACAGAAAGATATTATTTGGACCGAACATTATTTGAATCGAGCATTTGAAGCACATGAAGCACACGACGGGAATTACGGTTTTATATGGGTTACCTCATGGGGTTCATATGATATTTTAAAAGATGAGAAAGTTGTTTTCATATTGGATATTAATTATGGCCTTACACACAGTAAATGGGAAGCATTAGATAATGTAGGAAGAGTAACTAAGGTTTTAGAGAAACTTGGTTATGAAGTTATAATGGGAAATGGCATAACTACTATCAATAGAGATGCAACAAAAGACCGTATAATTGGTAAGACAACTATTCCTAAAAATACACCGATTGAAACCTTGAACTATAATCAAACATTTAGAGGGGATGATTTCCCTAACCCTTAGAACAAATTAATATAAAACAACTCATTGAGCTTATGCCACGGGGTTGTTAGTATTCTTACTGTGATTTGGGTATTGCCATTGTCCAAATCTCCAAACTAGATTTATTGAGGGGACAGAGCTTCGGCCAGCTTTTTCTACCCTTGTTAGAATTACCCTCAATGAATCATCAACTATCTACAAGGGAGATATCAAAATGAAACAGAAATCCGAGTTAAGCCTTAATCAAATATATAATAAATGTATTGAAATTTTAAGAGATTATGATAGTGGTAAGAAATTATGTAGTTCAGATTGTAATTTTGTTTTTTTGTTCGCTAAACGACATCCAGATGCAGATGAACTATTTGAAGATTGGTCTGGGGATATACTAGTTAAAAATCATCCAAATTATCCCAATAAATGTTTTTGGGTAGTCAAAAACAATGGATACCTTCAACATTTTAGTTTGAAAAATTGTAAAGCTGGTAAATATCCTGATAGTTTAGAAAACTTTAGAAGAGCATGTGGAACAACCATAAGAGATTGTTTAGCAGATTTAAGAAAAGATTGTGTTGAAAGGAATAATTTGGATGGAGTATTTCAAGTTCATCACGCTAAAATAAAACTTAATGATTTAATAGATGAGTTTATAAAACAATATAAAATTGATATAAAGAAAGTTAAATTCAATACTGATCCAATAAGTTTCAAGGATAAGGAGTTATCAAATAAATGGTTTGAATATCATAATAAAAATGCAACATTACAAGTTGTTAGAATTGAACATCATAAATATATACACTCTAATGAGTATAAATATTTTGGAAGTTCAAAATGAATAAGTCCAATGTAGTAGATCCAAATGATGAAGATTTCAAAAAACTAACCACAGAACTTATCAAAAAACAATTAGAAGAAGATCCTGATTATGATGGAAGTTCGTTGGTATTAGGTAGGAGGGGTTTGAATGTCGTTATCCGTAAATGAAATAACAGCGTTTTTTCAATGGTGTTTTAATGAATCAATTGGAGTAACAAGAAGTAAAGAAATGCTTAATGAAATTTTAGAAGTTGTTAGTTGGAATGTATCTAACGATACAGAAGGGGATAAACTATTTCCAATGGATCAGGAACTTAGATTAAAATTTCTACAGGGATTTCTTGATGAACATATAAATAAAAATAGATCATTTGAAAGTGCTTTTGATTTAACTGTATCAGCCGATGTATATAAAAAGAAAGATGATCAAACAACACAACAGTTTTGGACTAGTTTACATTTAAGCAAAACCGAAGTCATATCTAAAAAAAGATTAGAGAATATAGTCGACTCTATTGATGTCTCAGTTCGGAATCATTTGAGATCTCCTAAAATTGAAGTTATGAAAAAGGTGTTGGAAAAAATTAATAATTTGGGATACGCCTCTGGATCTAAAATAGATGAAGACATTGGTGATATAATTTTTGAGTTGTATGATATTGAAAAAAGATCTGAAAGGGCAAGAATGCTTGCAAGTCAATCCTCCTGTATTGTTGGATTAGATGACTGTTATGATATGAATGAATATATACTTGGATGCAATGATCCAGTTAACAGAACACCAACAGGATTTGAATATGTCGATTCTGATTTAGGGGGTGGGTTTCAAATGGGTAGGATTTATATCATTGCTGGAGGCACATCTTCAGGTAAATCTGCCTGGTTATTGAATGCCGCCCATGGTGGTGCTATGTATAATAATTACAGAGGAAGATTTTTGAATAAGAAAAAATTATTTCCATATATCACTCTTGAAAACAATAGAAAGGAATCATATACGAGGTTAGCGTGTTCTCATTTTGGTTTATGTGTAGAAGCAGTTACCGAAAGCATTAGAAATAATCCTAAGCAACTACATGATCAATTAAAGGCAGATTTATTAAAAAATAATTCATATCTTCCAATCCTGGAATATCAAGCTAGATCAATAAACGCTCTTTCAATAGGACGAATTATTGAGGATGAAATTGAACAGTTTGGCGGACATGATGAATGTGTAGTGGCTGGGATTTATCTTGACTATCTTGATTTAGTTAAATACAGAGGGACTAAAAATTTATATGAAGCTCTTGGTGAGGTAACTGATTCATTAAGGGATCTTAGTAAAGATTATGATGTGCCAGTCATAACAGCAACCCAATTGAATAGATCTGGTAGTGACATTTCTCATTCAAGGGATTTGGATTTGAGACTGATGGGCGATTCACATAAGAAATCAACGAACGCTGATGTGATAATTGCTATTGGAAGAGATCCAGACGATGAAAATTTAATTCATTATCGTGTTGTTAAAAATCGTGGTGGTAAAATGGGGACTCCTCTTGATTTGAAAGTTGACTATAGTCAATTTAGATTTATAAGTGCATCGGTTTCGCCTCCAAAAGGTGAGAAGAAAGAAAGATTTGTCCCTGACTCAACTATTTTGAAAACAGATGAGAAGTATATTTATGGGGATGATAAACATAAACGCTTGAGTAGTTTTGGAGGAGTTCAACTATTATGATGGAACATGAAGAAGTTGAAATTGAGAAGATGGTTCTATTTGAAAAATATTTGAAAGTGGCTAATGAGATTATGTTAGAGGATTTAAAGTTCTTTTGTACAGATGTCTTTAAGATAAAAATGATTAAAGACGATACTAAATCTAACTATCGTCTTATTGTTTTATATTTATTTAATTATTATAATAATGATATAAAAGGTCTCTACGAACACCTTAAGAAAGGATATATAACAAACAAGATATATCAAACAGGAGGTATTCAAGGACTCAGATTAATTAGAGAATATTCAAATTTCAAAAAACAAAAGAAGTGTAACCCTTCAAAATTAGTTCATAAAATGGCAAAAGATCTTGGATATGATGCAAAAACTCTAGATACTCTAATCTCAATGTATAATGGTATTGAAGGCAATTTTCACAAAAAAATAGGTCAAACCTCTGACGTCGTACCCCTATCAAATCGGAGGGGTGCGAAGTCAGAGGTTTTTGGTTAAATTAACAAAAAAAGGAGAAAAAATGACTAAATGGTAATAGATGAAAGATGTCCACGTTGTAAACATAAATTTGATGAGATTTCTATTAAGGAACAATCCTTGGCAAAAAATGATTATAAAGTCAAAGTATATATAATAAGGATA
>Ga0307379_10013097_pt1 | contig 10768 bp, 8 predicted proteins | sample UN2MG_FD_202237 | JGI IMG/M metagenome (GOLD analysis project Ga0307379, IMG submission 202237) | Soil microbial communities from Risofladan, Vaasa, Finland - UN-2 | ecosystem: Environmental > Terrestrial > Soil > Coastal area > Acid sulfate soil | place: Finland: Risofladan, Vaasa | collected... | reverse complement strand
TGGCCGATCAGGGGCGCACGATTCGCTTGCCGGCGCACGTTGTGGACGAGCTGAACAAGCTGAACCGGGTCTCAAAGCGGCTGGCTCAGGAACTCGGTCGGGAGCCGACGAACGACGAACTCAGTGAGGAGCTGGAAGTTCCCTCGGAGCGAGTGAGTGATCTGTTTCATCTCGTAGGTCAACCTCTGTCGCTCGAGACGCCCGTGGGCGAGGAGGAGGAGAGCACTCTGGCGGAGTTCATCGAAGATGACGTCACGCCGACCCCTTCTTCCATGACTTCGAGCGCGATAATGTGGGAACGGGTGGAGGATGCGCTGGATTCGCTGACTCCTCGCGAGGCGCGTGTGCTGCGCTTGCGTTACGGACTTGAGGACGGAGAGGACTACACACTCGAACAGGTGGGAGAGAAGCTTGGCCTCACCAGGGAGCGCATCCGGCAGATTCAGGCGCAGGCCTTGCGACGCCTTCGCCACCCGAGCCGCAGCAGGAATCTCAAACCCTTCCTGAACTGAGGATAGGGGGGGCACGGGCAGGCCAGCCCAATCCTGAACTGCCGCATTCAACGTGGCCAGGCTAACGAGCCAATGGAGGAGGGGAGCGGCACCACATGTCACGAACAGTGAAGTTGAGCCTTGGCGCTGGGGTGGTGGTGTTAGTGGCGGTGCTGGGTTTTCTGGCCGCCTCATCGATGAAGGACTCGGCAGAGTTGGGCTTCTTCGTCGCTGCGGACCTGGATCCTGACTACTTGCCGCTGCCTGGAGGGCAGGTGGGTCTGCCCACCGAGGAGCCCGTCCCTGTTGAGACCTGGGCTGGCATCGAGCAGGCGGCAATCCCGTCCAGCGAGGGACGGGCCATCTGGGTTCCTCGCTGGTCATACAGGACCGCCGCAGACGTCCGGACTATCGTCAACAAGGCAGCCTCGGCCAACTTCAACATCCTTCTGTTCCAGGTCCGGGGCAATGGCGACGCTTACTATTCCTCTGTGTACGAACCGTGGTCTGAGAGACTGGCGGGGGCGCTGGGCCGCTACCCCGGCTGGGACCCCCTCGCCCTGGCCATCGAGGAAGCTCACGCCGCGGGTCTGCAGCTGCACGCCTATGTGAACGTATACCCCTCCTGGCTGGGTGTGAGTCCTCCTGCTACCAGCACGCCCCGACAGATGTACCAACAGTTCAACAGCGTGTATGGGAACCAGTGGGTGCAGTGGGACCGGAATCGCAACCCCATGGGGCTGAACGAGAGCTACCTGTCAGCAAACCCGGCTCACCCCGCCGTGATGGAGCACGTGGTTGCCGTCTGTCGAGATATCGTCCTGAACTACGACGTGGACGGGCTACATCTGGACTATGTGCGGTACTCGGGTCCGCATTTCTCGTACGATCCGGTAAGCGACCAGCGCTGGCGGGCGGAGGGGGGTGGCGATCGCGCCGATTGGCAGCGTGACCAGGTCAGCGAACTGGTGGGCCGCATCCACGACGAGGTGGTGCCACTGCGACCGGGTTTGGCCCTCTCGGCGGCCGTGTGGCCGATCTACAAAGACAAGTGGGGCTGGGTAACCTATGGGAGCACGACCTATGAGGGTTACGGCGGGTTCTTCCAGGACTCTCGGGGTTGGCTGGAGGCCGGCAAGATGGACATCCTGGCTCCCATGTTGTACGGCACGGCGGTGATGAACAGCCGCGACCGGTTCAACACGCTGGTCGGCGATTTTATGGCGGAATCGTACGGCCGTCACGTCTACGCGGGCATCCACGCCAACTACGGCTCATTCTCCGAGATCGAGGCCCGCATCAACATGGCAAGGCGCGCCGGGTGCCAGGGGCAGGCGATCTTCGCCTACTCGGTGGTTGATGGCAAGGGGTACTGGGATGAGTTCCGCCAGGGTCCCTATGCCAAGCCGGCAGACGTCCCGGCTATGCCCTGGAAGTAGCCCACCCTCTTCATTGGAGAACCAGCGGCTGCCCCGTCCCAGGCGCAGCGAGCACCCTGCCGTCCTGGTAGACAATGGCTCCCCTCAGGCGCACGCATAGCACGCGCCCCCGGATCGTTCGGCCCTCGAAGGGCGTCCACCCACACTTGGTGAACAACTCTGCGCCCCGGACCGACCACGAGGCGTCCAGGTCTACCTCCACGAGGGCATCCTCTGGCGGCCGCAGACCCAGAATACGCGCCGGTCCGTCGTGCAACAATCTCACGACCTTCTCCAGGGGCAGCCGACCCTCGCTCGCCGCATCCAGGAGCAAGGGCAAGGTCGTTTCCAGCCCCGGCACCCCCGCAGGCGGAGTATCCGACTGTTTCTCTGCGAGTGTGTGTGGAGCGTGATCGGAGGCCACTGCGTCGATGATGTCCAGGTTGTTCCAGAGGGCCTCGTTGTCCTCTCGGGTCCCCAACTGGGGCTTAACCAGGGCCAAGCTTCCCATGACCTTTGAGTCTTCCTCGGTGAGAAAGAGGTGATGCGGGGCCACTTCGCAACTGATCCTGGCTCCTTGCTCCTTGGCCTGCCTCACGAGCTCGATCTCCGCCTTTCGGCTGACGTGGCAGATGTGGAGGCGTTTGTCGTATAGCTGCGCGAGCCCGATGGCGATGGCCGTGGAAAGCCCCTCAGCATGGGCGGCGATGGGTCTATCGCTGGGCCAGGACCTGAAGTGCGCCATCAGAGCAGGCAAAGAAGCGACGCGGAGCGGTCCGTAGGTCTCGTCGAGGTACATCTTGAGGCCCACTACGTGACGGTCGACTACGGGCTCGTTGGCATTGTGGGGTGAGGCGCCCATGTAGAGGCCGAAATCACAGCGGGCCTTCTGGGAGGCAAGCTCGACCTTCTGGTCGAGGGTCTCCCTATCCACCACTGGAGGGGTGTTGTTGGGCATATCGACGACGGCGACGAAGCCGCCGGCCAGAGCGGCCGCAGTGCCGGAGGAGAAGTCCTCTTTGTGGGTTTCACCAGGGTCACGCAGGTGTACGTGGATGTCGATCAGACCCGGCAGACTGAGCGTTGCCACTTGTCGTGCTCCCGTTGTGCGAGTGTTTACCCAGGCGCGCGGCAGCGGGGTTGTTCGGTGTGTGGCGCCCAGAACAGGTCAGTAGGCCCCGCGAGCGAAGAGGACCGTAGGGATGGTCCTCAGCATGATCTTGAAGTCGAGCCACAGGGACCAGTTCTCGGCGTAGTAGAGGTCCAACATCGCCATCTCATCGAAGCTCAGGTCGCTTCGGCCCATCACCTGCCAGAGGCCCGTGAGACCCGCCGGGATCTTGAGACGGTCGTGGTGCCAGTCCTCATAGACCTCCACCTCCGAGGGCAACGGCGGACGGGGACCGACCAGGCTCATGTCTCCTCTGAAGACGTTGATGAGCTGCGGCAGTTCATCCAGGCTGAAGCGGCGTATGACCTTCCCTACACCGGTGATTCGTGGATCATCCTTGATCTTGAAGATTGGTCCTTCGGCCTCGTTCAGCCCGCTCAGCTGTGGTTTCACCGCCTCGGCATCCTCCGCCATGGACCGGAACTTGTAGCAGGTAAAGGGCTTTGCTCCACGACCCAGGCGGGTTTGCCGGAAGAACACGGGGCCTGGCGAATCAAGCTTGATGAGTATTCCGATCAGGAAGAGCAGCGGGGACATCAGTGCCAGTAGCGCGCTGGATATGGCGATGTCAATGAAGCGCTTGAGAGCTATCTTCCAGCCTTTAAGGGTTGGCTCCTTCATGCCGATCAGTGGAACGCCATCCAACACGTCTGTGTCCACCTGGCTCAAGCTCATCTGAAGCAGGTCCGGCACGAACCGCGCTCGTACGCCCCGGCGCTCGCTATCCGCGATGATTCTCAGCACCTTGCGGTGAGACATCCACGGAAGGCTAATGATCACCTGGTCCACGCCCTCGTTCTCCAGGATGGTTGCCAGATCCGTAGTGCTTCCCAGAGCCCTGAAAGGGCCTATGTTGCTCTCCTGCTTCTTGGGATCGTCGTCGACGAAGCCTATCGGTCGATAGCCGAGATCGGGTCGCGCCAGTATACTGCGCATGATGGCACGACCTACCTGGCCGGCGCCGACGATGAGCACGCGGTCCACACCAATACCGCGGCGCCGAAGCCGCGCTGCGATCTGTCGCTCGATCAGGCGACTCAAGCTCAAGAACGTTCCCAGCAGCAGGACGACGTAGAGGAAGATGAGCCGGGAGAAGAAGTGGGCGCGGTAGAGGAAGAAGATGAAGATCATGATCGCCATGCCCACGAGAGTGCTGGTGAAGATGACGTAGACATCGTCCAGCCACGATGATCCGCGCCGTCGATCGTACAAGCCCTCCGCCTTGAACACCATGAGGAGGATCACGGTCACCAAGAAGGACACGGGGATGTAGGCTCTGAAGGGCACGTAGTAGGCCTCGGCCACCGCCCTGATCCACTGTAGTTCGTAGCGGATGTAATAGGACAGTACAAAGGCCACGTTGATGAGGATCACATCCGTGATGACCAGAGCGATGGTGGACCAGCGCTTATATGTGCCAAACACGTCGACTCCTAGGTGGTGGCATTGGCCACAGCCCGATCGTACACCCTGACGGTTTCTCGGGCCGTCCGCTGCCAGGTGTAAGTCCTTGCCCTGTCCAACCCCCTGGCTCTGAGCAAGTCCCTCAGTTCGATGTCGGTCAGCACACGCTCCATTGCCTGGGCTATCTCCTCTGCACTGGTGGGGTCCACGAGTATGCCGGCGTCACCCACAACCTCCGGGAGGGACGAAGTATCGGATACAACGACTGGAGTACCACAGGCCATGGCTTCCAGGGGCGGCAGGCCGAAACCCTCGTACAGGGAGGGATAGACGAACAGATCTGCGGCGTTGTACCAGAGGGGCAGTTCGTCGCGTGCGATGTAGCCAGGAAAGAGCACCTCGTCGAGCAGGTCCAACTCCTCGGCCAACGAGAAAACCTCGTCATGCCGCCATCCTTTGGGTCCGCCGATGACGAGGGGAGGGGGCTTCATCCGTTCTCTCAGCAGTGCATAGCTCTTGAGCAGCGTGGTGAGGTTCTTCCGCGGCTCTATGGTACCGACGAAGAGCAGCATTCTGGGTGGCAGGCTGTGCTTCCTCCGCAGCTCGTCCAGCAGCCCTGGTTCGTCTACCGGCCGGAAATCGTCGTCCACTCCGCAGGGCACCACGTCCACTTTCTCCTCTGGCACACCCAGAAGATTGATGATGTCGCGCTTGGTGCTGGCTGAGATGGCGACGACGCGCTTCGCCCGGCGGGCCGAGAGCGTGCTGCCCCATCTCAGGTATAGACGTCTCCAAGGCTGAAGACGCTGCGGGAAGAGCACAAAGCTGAGATCATAGATGGTGACTATCCCCGGACACGGCAGCACCACGGGTTGGACGAACGCCAGAGAGTGAAGCAAGTCCACTCGCTCGGCCATGAGTCGCATGGGCTGCACTAGCTGCTCCCATGCTATCCTGACCGCTGGCCGAGCAGTGGGCAGGGTCGATACCCTGGTCTGGAGTCCTGAAAAGGCCTCACCTGCCTCTCTGTCGCCCAGGAAGACGGTGAAGCTATGCTGACCAGCCACTGTGGGTAGATGCTTGAGCAGACTGTAAACGTACCAGTTGATCCCAGCAGCGCGGTAGCTTCTAGACGAAGACAGCAGATGGGCGTTCAGGCCAATGTGCATTCTATGAGGCTATTATATTCACATGACCGAGCGCAAGCAAGGAGCTTCGGTGATGTCGGTGGGGCCAGCGTAGTGGCTTCACGTGCGCTGACCGGCCAAAGCCTTGACGTAAACCTCGTGAGTCGCCTGTGCGATCTTGCTCTGAGTGTAGTGTTGGACAACGTGTTCTCGTCCCTTCTGTGCCAGCGATCGGCGCAGCCCTCGATCGCCCATAAGCGCCTGCAGATGAGCCCTCAGCGCCTGCACGTCGTCCTCGGGAAAGAGCAACCCCGCATCGCCGACGACGTGGGGAATCTCGCCTGAGTCTGACCCCACTACCGGGATGCCGCAAGCCATGGCCTCGATGAGCACACGGCCGAACTGCTCCTTCCAGTTAGGTCGCGCTCTGGACGGCAGGACCAGAGCATCGAGCTTCCTGTAGTGGGACGGCATCCCGGATGAGGGCAGCGGCACCTCGAAGGAGACGCGGGTCTCCACTCCCAGTTCTCCCGACAAGTCCTTCAGGCGGGCTTTGAAGGGCCCCTCCCCCAGGATGGAGACGTGCCATTCCCCCTCCATCTCGGCTACTGCTTGGAGGAGGAGGTCTACTCCCTTCTCTTCCACGAGTCGTCCCGCATAACCGATTCGAAAGGGGCGGGAGTCCTCTGCCGGCCGGCCCTCAGATGGGCTGTACAGTTCGGTGTCCACGCCAAACTGAGGGATGACAGTCACGGGTCCCCGGTACCCTTTGCCCCGCAGGACGTCCACACCGTCACGATTTCCGGCTATGGCGTGGGCAGCGTGTCGGTAGTTGTACTGCTCGATCCAGCTGAAGGGAAAGGGGTACCTGCGAAGGAGGTTCTGCCAGGTGAAGAAGATGGGCGTTGCGCCAGCGCCCGAAGCGAGCCGCATCGCATGGAAGGTGGCCAGGTTATAGGGCTCTTCATCGATGTGCAAAATGTCCGGCTTCAGGCGCCGCACTTGCGCACCGAGCCGCGGATAGAAGTGGAGGTGGAAATGGCCGTTGAAGGACAATTCCTCCACCAACAGCTCGTAGCCCGCCGTGTACACTCGCTCCAATTCGATCCTGCGTCCCTTCTCCTTCCAGTAGGGGGGAACGATGACGGTAAGATCGACATCTTCGAAAGAAGCAAGCTCCTCCATCTTCTTCTGATACGCGCCCCTGACGCAGGCCTTGGAGACCATCAGTATCTTCATCATCCCGTCCAAGGGTTAGACTCTCGCCGCCACCGACTCGTAGACTTCAAGAGTCTGAGCGACGGTCTTCTCCCAGGAGAAGAGCTGTGCCCGTTCCAGTCCCTTCGCGCCCAGTTGCGCTCTACGAGGCGAATCCTGCAGTAGCTCAGTGAGCGCCTGTGCCAGGCCCTGGACATCGTGAGGGGCGAAGAGCACAGCTGCATCCCCCGATATCTCGGGCAAAGAGGCAGCCTCGGAGGCGATCACGGGTGCTCCGCAGCACATGGCCTCGAGGACAGGCAAGCCAAAACCTTCGTAGAAGGATGGAAAGACAAAGAGACTGGCCTCGCTGTAGAGGACGGGTTTGTCCTCTTCGGCCACCCAGCCCACGAAAGACACCACGCCCTCCAGGTCCCACCTGCGGACCATGACCCGGGGATCGGGGAAGAAGTCTGAGTCTCGCGAGGGAAGGCGCCCAGCGATGACCAGTGGTGTCTGGCGGACCAAGTCAGCTTCCAATGCGGCGTAGGCGGCGAGGAGCGTGGACAGGTTCTTTCGTTGATCGAAGCCGCCAAGGTACAGGACATACTCATTGGGTAGACCGTACTTCTCACGGACTCGCTGTACCCGCTGAGCGTCTTGCACGGGCTTGAATCTCTCATCTGCTGCCAGGGGGATAACGTGCACCTTCGCCGGGTCGGGCCGCAGTAGACGCAAGATGTCGTCCCGTGAGGCCTGCGAATCGGTGACGATGGCAGCTGCCCGTTGGGCACCGGCCGACACCAGCCGCGTATAGAGGCGAACCAGGGTGGAACCGCGATAGGCAGGCACGACGAGAGGAATCAGGTCATGAATGGTGACCACCGTCTTCTCTCCCCCAACCAGGGGCGGCGCGAAGTAGGGGACGTGGGTAATGTCAACGCCTTCATCGCGGCAGGCGCGCGGGAAGGAGATCTGCTCGAACCATACTTTGGCCAGGTTCCGTGTGAGGGGCACGGGCGACCTCAGGAAGCGCTGGCCCATGGACTCTATGCTGGGAGGCATGCTATGGCGGCTCTCGCCAGTCTGGAGTCTGAACACCAAACACTGTGGGCCGTCAGAGGTGTGCAGCAGCCCGTGTACCAGCTGACGGGTGTACTGGCCGCTGCCTGTGGCTTCCCGATTCCAGAAGAACCCGTTGATCCCCAGGCGCATCTATCTCTTCTCTATCCCGAGGACCTTCTTCACCCCACCGGCGATTCTATCGTCTTCCTTGATGCTCTCCTTCATGAACCGTTCCATGAAGTCGCTTCTGCGCTGCCGGAGGGCTAGAGGCGCGACGACAGCGATATCTGCGCTCTCCACTTCCTTCCTCCCGTCAGCGGCGGCCCTCGCCCGGGATGCTTCGAGCAGTACTATCTCCGCACGGTGAGACCGGACCTGGAGAGAGTTGATGAGCTTCATCGCTGGCTCCGCGATCTGCGGGGGAATGGTTACTTCGGGGAGCATTTCCTTGGCCTCGGCGATCTCATCTGCCAGGGTCATTGTCTCCTCGGCGTAACCCGCGGCGAAGGTCACAGGGTCGTCGGCGAAGTTTCTGTTCCGCTCGTACACCTCGAGGCGCTGCTCTGGGGACTGCACGGGCGCGACCACCACGCGCAGCCCGAGGCGATCCATCAGCTGCGGTCGCAGCGCACCCTCCTCCGGATTCATGGAGCCGATGAGCAGGAACTCGGAGGTAAAGGTGCCAATCAACCGCCCCCTCCTCACCACGTAGTAGCCCCTGGAGGCCGCGTCCAGGATGCAGTTGACGATCTCCTCATCCAGGAGGTTTATCTCATCCACGTACAGCACGTTTCTGTGGGCGTAGTACAGGATGCCTTGCTGCAACTGCCAGCGGCTCTGCTCCAGAGCTACCCTGGGGTTTGGTCCCCCGATTACGTCCTCCATGGTGGCATTGAGGGGCAGTTCCACCAGGTGCATCGGGGCCAGGTAGGTGATGTCCTCGCCCCTCTCCAGCTTGGCGGCACAGTCGGCACAGACGTACTCCATGGAGATGGCGGCCAGTCGTGGCTCGCAGCCGTCAGGGCAACTGCTGTGCGGCCCTGGGGGGAGCAAGTCGACCAGACCTCGGGCCGCCGTCGTCTTGCCCGTGCCCCGCGGACCGAGGAGAAGGACCCCTCTGACTCGCGGGTTGATAGCAGACAGGATCAAAGCGGTCTTCATCTCGTCCTGGCCTACCAGGGCCAGCAGGGGGTAGTTTACGATCTCGGCCATCACCTTGCGCACCCGTTGTCGAGGAGTGTGTTCAGTTCCCCAAATGTGTCCTGGCTCTGCCGTGCGGGCTACTGCGCGTATCCGTTGGGATGAGTCCGCGTCCAGCGCCAGGCGCTGTCGATGATGTCGGCCACGTCGGGGTATCGTGGTTCCCAACCAAGTTCGCGCCGAATCTTGCTCGAACTCGCCACCAGCGTTGCCGGGTCGCCAGGGCGTCGAGGGGTTATCCGCGCTGGAATCGGGTGCCCCGTTACCTCGCGTACCGTGGCTATCACTTCTTGTACGGTGAAACCCTGGCCGTTGCCCAGGTTGTAGACGCGACTGCTCTCGTCCAGCGCATCGAGAGCCAGCACGTGAGCCTGGGCCAGGTCTACCACGTGTATGTAGTCCCGCACGCAGGTCCCGTCTCTGGTGGAGTAGTCGTCTCCGTAAATGTCCAGGTGATCCTTCAGCCCCAGCGCGACTTTGAGGACGAGGGGTATCAAGTGGGTTTCGGGCTCGTGATCCTCCCCATACTGCTCTGATGCTCCGGCCGCGTTGAAGTAGCGAAGGGTGGCATAGCGCAGCCCATATCTGACCTCACACCAGTGGAGCATCCTCTCGATCATGAGCTTGGATTCGCCATAGGGACTGCTGGGCGCGAGTCTATCGTCTTCCTGAATGGGGACGCGCTCGGGCTCGCCGTAGACGTTGGCCGTGGAGGAAAGGATGAAGCGCTTGACGTCATGGCTGGCCATAACCTCCAGCAGGTTTATGGCATTGCCAACGTTGTCCCGCACGAAAGGGAGGGGATCGCGCATGGAGAAGGGGACGACGCTGTGCGCAGCGAAGTGCATGACTGCGTCGATGGTATGTCCATCGAATACTTCGGCGAGCCTCGCCTTATCTGCGAGGTCTCCTTGCTCGAAGATCGCTCTCGGATGTACCGCGCCGCGATGGCCGTAGAGCAAACTATCGTAGACGACCACTTGGTGGCCGGCTTTGACCAACTCCTCCGTGGCCACGCTTCCGATGTAGCCAGCGCCGCCTGTGACGAGGATGTTCATAGTCTGATTCCTGGACTATTATAAACACTCCTGCTCGATTTCTCAACTCAATCGTGCGAGAACCGTTAAGCACGTGCCAGAACAAGAAGGAGGGCATGGGAGTTCGGTCTCTTCCCATGCCCTCTCTGGTGAGGGCTCAAGTTCGGGCGAGCAGTTGTCAGGCCGACCAGTCGGCGTTAGTAGGGCCAGGCCGTCTCGTCAATCGTTTAGCTGTTGCCCGCATGGTCGAAATCATCTGTATGATTGCCGAACACTTGCGAGGGCGCGCCAACCGTCAAGGCGGAAAGCAGAGTGCCTCGCTGCTCGAAGAGGGTGCTTAGAGGTTCATGGCCATCAGGGACAGCAACGTGGTGATCATCAGCGCCGGGATTTTTTTGTGGCGCTGGGAGCAAACGCGTGGAAACGAGTTCGCCCGAAAGCGGGAGAGGCGTCGCCCCTGGGCACGGTCAACCTCATCATGGAGGGAGAGCTGTATGTCCGGAGTCAGTCACAGAACTTGCGGTGGGCCTTGAGGAGCTAAGAGACCGCTTCTTGGCTCTGCCTCGTCTCTGGAGCCACAGAGCAGGTCGTCGTGAGCCACTGCGTCGCATCCGTGCCTGACCAACTTACGGCTCCTCACGCTACCATGGTATTCGTG
>Ga0307379_10013096_pt1 | contig 10769 bp, 5 predicted proteins | sample UN2MG_FD_202237 | JGI IMG/M metagenome (GOLD analysis project Ga0307379, IMG submission 202237) | Soil microbial communities from Risofladan, Vaasa, Finland - UN-2 | ecosystem: Environmental > Terrestrial > Soil > Coastal area > Acid sulfate soil | place: Finland: Risofladan, Vaasa | collected... | reverse complement strand
GTGCGGTTTCACCACGTAGCTGATCCCGCACCCATCCAGGAACCTGGTTACCGGTGTCTCCATCCGGGCTTTCCTTTCCCGGCTCATTGAAAAAAGCAAATAAGAAGGGAATTTTAGCAGCAAAAAACCTTGACTGAATGAAAATACCTGGGGGAAGGTTTGAAGGCAAGTCTAACAGAAGGCTGCCGTACTGAATCGGGTCATTGACCACTCTCCGGATTCAACTGTGCAATCCGGGCGGTGATAAGAAGACCATGCACGCTGAGATGTCGTTTCTATTGACTGGAAACAAAACCGGTGTTAATTCAATAAAATAGGCAGGGCTTCACTTTGTGGATGACCGGTATTTTGTTTAAAAACCCGGCGCGAGCCCCGCTGAACCATACTCATAAACACAACCGACATACCCATCTGGCCTCAGGATCATAAGAGATATGTTTTCCCTGCGGGTTGTAAAAATATCTAAGGTGTGCAGCTTTCTGATCCCTGTCATCTTTTTCGCCTTTTTGTCTTTGCTGCCTGCGAGCCCGGGGGCCGGAGGAATCGGATACAGGGAGGATTTCAACGCGGATGGCAAAGTGGCGGTGACCGATGTTATCGCCCTCATTCTCTTTGCCAGGGACAACCCGGATGACCCCAGGTGCGACCTCAACGGTGACGGCGTCTACTCGATCAGCGACGCCCTGGAGCTTCTGCTCAAACTGGTCCGGGATGACCTCACAGCGGTCATTCAGCCTGTGGAGACAGATCAGACCCTTCACAACCCGGGCCGGGGCTTCATCTCCACCGGCTGTTTCAATGACTGGATCCTGCGGGGAGTCCCCCGCCATCCCAAGTGCTCCGTGGCCCAGTTCCGCTGGTACTGGGACGAGATCGAACCAGTGGAAGGACAGATCAATTTCCAGCTTATCGACTCGATGATCGAGAAAGCGCGCGCCAATGACCAGAAACTCATGTTCCGCGTGATGTGCCAGGACGGGGTCATCCACTGCCCCCGCTGGCTCCTGGCCGCCGGGGCTAAAGGAGAGCCTTACACCGATGACTTCAAAAACTGGCAGCCGCACTATGACGACCCGGTGTTCCTCGAAAAGCACGAAAACCTGATAAAAGCTTTGGGCCAACGCTACGACGGCCACCCGGATATCGACCACGTGGATATCGGCTCAGTGGGACGCTGGGGCGAGTGGCACACCAGCGGCACTGGCATGGCCATGCCCCCGGACTCCATTCGCTTCAGGATTATCGACATGTATCTGGACAATTTCAAGAAAACGCCCCTGATCATGCAGATCGGCGGAGAAGCCGGGCTGGCCTATGCAGTGACCAGGGGTGCCGGCTGGCGCGCGGACTGCCTGGGCGATATGGGCGGGTTCAGCAGCACCTGGAACCACATGGAGGACTTCTACCAGCAGGCCCTGGACGCTGCAGAGGCCAATGACGCCTGGAAACAAGCCCCGGTGATTTTCGAGACCTGCTGGACCATGAGATTCTGGTACGAGAGGAAATGGGACATCGATTATATCCTATCCGAGGCCCTGCGCTGGCATGTCACCGGCATGAACAACGGGTCGGACACTATCCCTGAAGCCTGGGCGGACAAGGTGTGGGAGTTCGAGAAAAAAATGGGCTACCGTTTCGTGCTCAAGGAGCTGGTGCATGCTTCGAGTGTGGACGCCGGGGACATTCTGGCCCTGGAAATGGAGTGGGAGAATAAGGGCGTGGCCCCCTGCTACCTGAACCATCCGCTGGCTGTCGAGCTCCGGGCGCTCGAGGACACCAGCAAAGCCTGGGTCATGGAAACCGACACGGATATCACCGGCTGGCTCCCCGGCCCTGCCTCGCTCAAGACAGGGGTCGCCGTGCCGCAGGAAATCCCGCCCGGGGAATACGAGCTTGGAGTCACCATGCTTGACCCTTACAGCAAAAAGCCCAGGGTCATGTTCGCGATCCAGGGAAGATCCGCGGATGGCTGGTACCGCCTGAGCCGGGTGCGGGTCCGCTGACAGGAATACAGTTTGACGGTCTTATTTAAAACAGACAAATCCATAAAATAAAGCCGGCCAGACAATACACCCTGATAGAGAGCGGAGGCTGCCCTGCCATGCGCACAATCTACGCATTACCTGTTCTCTCCCTGATCTTTCTCCTTCCTTCCTGCGAGAAAACCGGTCCCTCGAGGGAGCCTGAGACCAAGGCCCAGACAGTTGAGACACTCGCGGTCGATTACGCTGACTATGTCGATCCCCTGATCGGCACGACTGCCATGTTCACCTATCCCGGCAACACTTTCCCTGCGGTCTGCCCGCCTTTCGGCATGACCCAGTGGTCTGCGGAAACCGCCCGCACAGGGGAGCTCCCCTATTACTACAGCCCGTACTCTTACTATGAAGACCCGGTTATCGAGGGCTTCGTGGGCTCGCATTTCCCGAGCGGCTCCTGTATGAGCGATTACGGGAGTGTCTCGGTGATGGCCATAAGCGGCAGTCTGAAAGTCAGCCCCGGTGAGCGCGGCTCGCATTTCAGGCACTCCGCCGAGATAGCCAGGCCTTACTACTATGCCGTGAACCTGGATGATTCCGGCATCCGGGCCGAAATGACAGCCAGCGGGCGCTGCGGATTTTTCAGATTTAACTTCACCGGGCCTGGGGACTCCTATGTGATCATTGACGCAAAAACCCGTGGGAGCCTGGTAAAAAACCGTCCGCAGGACACCCGCGCCGCGGGCTGGGTGAAAATAGACCCTGCCGGGCAGGAAATCTCAGGTTTCAATGCCTTCCGATTCACCGGCTTTTTCACGGCCCGTTTCGACCGTCCCTTCCTTTCTTTCGGCACCTGGAGCGGAGAGCTCGTGCGGCAGGGGAATATCGAGGAGAAAGGCGGCAACGGAGTCGGGGCATTCGTGCGCTTCGATCCCGGGGGCACGGTGAAAGTGAAAGTCGGCACCTCTTTTATCAGCACTGACCAGGCGCGGAAAAACCTCGAGCTCGAGATCCCGGACTGGGATTTCGACGCCGCGGCCCTGGCAACAAAGGAATCCTGGAACCGCGCCCTGGGGAAAATACGGATCAACGGAGAGTCCGAAAGCCGCAGGACGATTTTTTATACGGCCCTCTACCACTCCCTGCTCCTGCCCAGGATCTTCTCAGAGCACGGCCTCTACCGCAGCGCTTTCGACAACCGGGTCCACCAGGGAACCAGCTACAACGATTTCTCGCTCTGGGACACTTTCCGCGCCGAGCATCCGCTGCTTGTTCTCCTCGAGCCCGCCCGCACAGGGGAGATGGTTTCCGCGCTCCTGGCCATGTACGAGCAGGGCGGCTGGATGCCCAAGTGGCCCAACCCGTTTTACACAAGCGTAATGAGCGGCACGCATGCAGATGCCGTGGTTGCCGATGCCTGGCTCAAGGGGGTGCGCAATTTCGACCCGGAGCTTGCCTACCGGGCCATGTACAAGGATGCCATGACCCCCGGGGACAGCGTATACGAGGCCAGAGGGGGTCTCGAGCTGTACAAGAGATATGGCTACCTGCCCGCTGACTCGATTTGGGAGGGCACCTCGCGCAACCTCGAGTTCAGCTACGATGATTTCTGCCTGGCGCAGATAGCCGGGGCATTGGGCAAGGAGGAGGACCGGCGTTTTTTCCTCGGGCGCTCGCAGAATTATAAAAACTCTTATGACAGGGAATCAGGCTTCATGCGCGGGAAAAACGCGGACGGCTCCTGGATCGAGCCTTTCAGGACCACGGAAGACGGGGACCGCTACTACACCGAGGGCACAGCCTGGCAGTACACCTGGTTCGTGCCCCACGATGTCCGGGGACTGATCGACCTCATGGGAAGGGAGGAAAGGTTTACGGCTAAGCTCGACTCGTTCTTCACCAATGCGCTCCCCAGGAACCTGGCCCAGTGGAACCCGTACTACCACCACGGCAACGAGCCGGCCCACCACGCGGCCTACCTTTTTGCTTACGCAGGCCAGCCCTGGAAAACCCACGCCTGGGTCAGGAAAATCCTCTCCCCGGACTACCTCTACAGCGCTAAGCCGGGAGGCCTGCCTGAGAACGACGACTGCGGCCAGATGTCAGCCTGGTACGTTTTCAGCGCCCTGGGCTTTTATCCGGTCTGCCCTGGAGAGCCAGTGTACGTGCTCGGCAGCCCGGTCTTCCCGGAAGCAGCTCTCCACTTAGACAACGGCAGCGTTTTCAGGACCGAGGCCCGGAACGTGTCCGAGCAGAATATCTATATCCAGGCCGCCGAGCTTGACAGCGAGCCTTATGAAAAGTGCTGGATCTCACACTCCCGGCTTCTCAGCGGCGGCACCCTCACTTTCACCATGGGCCCTGAGCCGAACAGGGCCTGGGCCTCCGCCCAAGACTCCAGGTCGCTGTCCGCGAGCCAGCCGCCCGGGCCGTGAAAATTTACTTTCTCTTCACCTGCCGCGCTGTTTCCTTAATTCCTCCCTGTGTTTCTCGCACAGCCAGCGGTAAGTGTTGTCAGGCAATTTCACCCGCTCCAGCTCACCCCACTGCCTGGCCTCGTAATTATGGGGTTTCAGCTTTTGCAGCAGAGCTGCCAGCTCCATGCGGGCAACACGATCTATATCACCACCAGCTTTTAAAAATGTTTTCACGCTCTCACTGATAGGTACAGGCACACCTGTCTCTTCTGAAACCCTAAGCTTTTGAATAAATTCCCCGGTTTCAACCAAAATGTCCCCCTCAGACCCACCCTCAAGGTCCGGAATGACATCAACCATGTCTTTCATGAAATTTATTTCATCCTCGATCTTTTTAAACTGCGGGGATGGAATCAACATAGGCGCTCCGGCAGACCCGATCTTGACCGAAATAATAAGCAGCTTGACAATTGCGCTTAAAATAGGGGCCGTTTTCACCCACCATTTCCGCGGGCATTGAAAGTTTATCTGGAATTCAACTTTATGTATGCCCTTCTCATACTCGCAGCATGGCGTGAAGCTGAATTTTCGCTCGAAAAACCTCTTAGGGTTCCATCTGCTTCTATCCACGGGCGTGATTATGAATATCAAAGGAATAGGGGTAAAATCACGTTCATCTAATAATCCGTCTATGCCGTTGAGCATCTCTCGGACATTTTTCTGGCCCTGCTGTTTTATGTATGCTGGAAGCTGTTTTTGAGTCTTTAAAATATCATCGATTTTTTTATCCAGGCTTTCGCTTCTCAAAACAAGAGCTTTAATGTCATAACCAAATGACTCAGCCCATTCCGGTTTTATTTTTAATTCTTCTCGAACTATTTTCCTCAGATTTTCCTCTAAGCTCAAAGACTGAGGAAAACTGCTTAAACCAGTAACAAGGAATATTGGCTCAACAAGATGATGGCCTATAGCGCAAGGAATTTTAATATTTGGAGTGGTTAATGTATAAGCTATTGTTCCCTCGTCGTGAAGGCCATTGCACTGTGAATCATCTTCCCTAACGCAACCATAAAAGCGTTCTGGTTTTAACCCTTTAAAAAAGTCGAAAACAGCATTAGCAAAGCCGTGTAATTGTTCCACCATGTTTGGCGGGTACGCCGCCCGCACTATGATTGATAGCGTTCTCTCTTCCTTGTTGAACTCGCAGAGCGCCTCCGAGGTGAACGGGTCTCCTTCTTCCCCGGTCCGCAGGAACACCCCGTTGTGCCAGTACACGCCCTTGGGCATCTTCTCAGTCCGGGCGATCAGGTGGTGGGTCTTGACTATGAAGCGGCTCATGATCCCTGCCGGGGGAGTGACATTGAAGCGGTACTGGATCCTGCGCTCCCTGGTGCCCGGAATATTGCTCCAAGGGATATGGGGCTTGGCGAAACCGAACCGCAGGGGCACCAGGTTCGTTCCGGGCATGTCCTCCAATTCGTAACAGAGCTCGAACTCTTTCATGCAGTGGTAGAATTTCAGGAACAGGCCAGGGTACTTGCCCTCCCACTCCTTGCGCAGCCAGTCTCCAGAGCACTCACCGTAGTTTTTTACCAGTTCCTCGTGCTCCAGCACGTGGCTGATCGCCTTGGTCAGCCACTGCGGCTCGAGCACGATAAACTCCCGCAGCTCCTGTGAATCAGGGAAATGGGTGATCGATCCCATATCCCCCAGGAAAGAGGCGAGCCTGTCGAAATCTCTTTCTTCCACCCCGGAGCTTTCGAAAATACCGTAAAGCTCTTTCCTGGTGCCGTGGGCCTTTTTCTCCGAGGCTGCCTTGACCGCCTTTTCTGAATCCGCGTAGTTTTGGGGCCAGATCGCCCCAACAAGCTCCAAGTCCGTAGCGAGCCTTTCCAGGTGTTCCTGCAGCTCGGGGATATTTTTCCTGTTCGCGCAGCCAACCGGGAAATAGAACGGATCGGTTTTAAAAAGGTCTGGGTACTGCGACTTGAGACTGTCTGTGGGCACGTGCGGCAGCTTGGACTCGCACTCTGTGGCCACCAGCACAACCCCGACTCCCGGGGCGCGTGAGCGGATCGTGTCCAGCCAGTATTCCACCCGGTCGTAGCGGAACTGCTCGCGGCCCTTGAACACGACAATGTACAGGGACCTTTCCGTAAGAAAGAACTGGTGCGACTGGTGGTTTATCTCCTGGCCCTCGAAGTCCCAGATATTGAGGGTTATTTTTTTGCTATCGTCATCCGGGTGGTCCGGGTGACGGAAAGTCCAGGGGTCTATCTCCACTCCCAGGGTGGTTGTCTGATGTTGAAAATCAAGGCCCCGCAGGGCGCGGGAGAGGCAGGTCTTGCCCTCGCTGGCGTCACCCAGGACCAGCAGTTTGGCCTCGTAGCGCCTGGCCTCGCCTTTCTCGAGGATATTCCTTAAATAGGCCAAAACAGATTTTGTGCCTTGCCTAACTACATATGGAGGAGGGACTCTAATGGGATTCCCTGCAAGGCCTAACTTTTTAAGCTTCTTCAAATTTCCTAATTCAGGCGGCAGCGCGGTTAACTGGTTATTGGCAAGGGCAAGCTCTCTCAGATTTGTTAGGTTCCCGATTTCTGGTAGCAGCGCGGTCAGCCGATTATTGGAAAGTTCAAGCCATTCCAGGTTGTTTAAATTCAAGAGCTCAGGTGGCAGCGCGTTTAACTGGTTATTGGAAAGGGCAAGCCCTCTCAGGTTGTTTAAATTCAAGAGCTCAGGTGGCAGCGCGGAAAGCCGGTTATTGGAAAGGTCAAGCCCTCTCAGGTTGTTTAAATTCAAGAGCTCAGGTGGCAGCGCGGAAAGCCGGTTATTGGAAAGGTCAAGCGATTGTAATTTTATTAAAGTCCCAAGCCCAGATGGTAGTGCGGATATCTTGTTTTCTCCTAGATAAAGGTCAGTCAGGTTGGTTAACTTCCCGATTTCTGGTGGCAGCTTGGTTAGCTGGTTCCTGTTTAGGAAAAGAATTCCCAGTTTGGTTAACTTCTCGATTTCTGGTGGCAGCGCGGTCAGTCGATTATTGGAAAGGTCAAGCCCTGTCAGTTTGGTTAATTTCCCAATCTCATGCGGCAGTGCTGCCAGCGGGTTATTTGAAAGGGAAAGCACTTTCAGGTTGGTTAATTTTCCTAGCTCAGTTGGCAGTGCTGTAAGCTGGTTATGCGGAAGGAAAAGCACTTTCAGGTTGGTTAAATTCCCGATCTCTGGAGGAAGGCTGGTCAGTCTCAAACCGCTCAATTCCAGCTTTTTGCTTTTGTCTTTTGCGGCCTTTTCTATTCTTTTCAGGGCTTTCTGATAGGACATTTTTTTGGCCCTCCTGCAGTACTATCTAGTTAAGATTCAGGGACCAGGAGCCGGTCGATACTCTCAGGGATCTATAAATCTAAAGAGCTGCACACCACTGTGTCCACTTTTTTTAAGAGGCATAAAAACATGAAACATAAACTCCCCAAAATCCCCTTGAGAGGGGGATTTAATGATCCGCTCTCGATTTATAATGGCTTTATTTCCGTAGTCAAATCAATTTTACTTGTCAGGAAGGAAGACACCTGGCGCCGTATCCTTACATTTCCATGGTTTCCTCGTTCTTCCCGCGGAATGTTTGCAGCCTGCGCACCAGGCGCGGGCCAGCCCAGAACATGAGCGCTGCTGCGGCGCCCCACTGGAGGAAACAACTGGCTATACTGAAAGTTGAAAGAGGGTTCCACCAGTTTGCGGGGTCCCAGCCCACAGAGCGATAGAACCACCAGCCCAAAAGAGCCACGAACTGCACCGGGATGAGCCAGAGAACAACCAGCCCGTATGTTTTGCCCAGGCGGATATCCCGGTTTCCTCCGGTATTGACCATCTGCTCGCGGAAGCGCGCAGGTCCGAAAGCTCTCACAGCCAGGCAGAAAAAGAACCCGTTTACCAGCAGGCCCAGGCCCCAGACCCAGTCCTGGTTATCGAAAAAGCCGCTGTAAAGAGCGCTGGGTATGCCGGCGGCAGCGATCAACCCGGTCACAGCCGCGGTGGCGGCTTTCCTTTTCAGGCCCAGGTCGATCAGGTTGCGCACTGCCAGCTCCACCATGGAGATAAGGCTTGAGAGAGCAGCCAGCAACAGAGCGAGGAAAAAAAGCACGAGCATGAATTGGCCGCCCGCTCCTGTGCCCAGGAGCCTTGGAATCCAGATAAAGGTGAGCCCGGTGCTGTTTTCGCCCGGCGTGCTTGCCACCGCGACAGCTTCCGCGGCAGGGAGCAGGGCGAACACCGTGGGAATTACAGCCAGTGCCGCTAAGATGCTCGCCGTATTGTCTGCCAGCCCCATGATAATGGAGTTTTTCACCATCTGTTCCCGCGCCCGGGCGTAAACCGAATACGTGAGCAGGAGCCCCCAGCCAGCCCCGGTGGACCAGGCTGATTGGCTCAAAGCCTCGAGATAGACATGGGGTCTGGCGAAATCCTGAGGGTCGAAGTGGAAGAGATAATTGATCCCGGCTGAGGAGCCAGGCAAAAGGATAGCCCGGATGGCAGAATAAACGAGAATGATTCCCAGCATTGGAATAAATATACGCGATGAAAGCTCGATACCTTTGCGGACCCCGGCCAGTACGATCACGCCGGTCACGAGAGCTGCGGCCAGATGAAACCCCACCGCCTCCCAGCTTCCGGAAAAGGCCCGCCAGTATTCGGGACCAGTTGCCGCATTAACCGTGCCCGACACCGCAGCGGTAAGATATTTCAAGCACCAGCCGGTCACTACCGTGTAATAGCACATTATCCCGGTAGTGATCAGGGTGACAAGCCCGCCCATCCAGGCGCCGCGCTTACCCATCATCCGGATGAAAGAACCCAGTGTCCCGCAGCGGGTCGATCTGCCGATAGCGCTTTCAGCCACCAGAAGCGGTATGGACCAGATAAAGAGAAAGAGGATCCAGAGCAGGATAAACACTCCCCCGCCGTTGGCGGCAGCCACTCTGGGGAAGCGCCAGATATTTCCCGTACCGATAGCGATGCCGAATACAGCCATAAGCAGCGCCCACCGCGAGGAAAACCTGTCTTCCTGTATTGCTCGTGTTTTATTTTCCAATCTATCAAGCCTTATTGCGGCTCCCTAAAAAACGGCCCCTGCAAAATTTATAAGCGGGGGCCGCTGATTAGAGACTCTCTTAAATTTAATGAAGCCAGGATAGAACCAATGAGATTTGCCGATCCAGTGACCCCGTGTACTTACTGCCACTTGTCGGGCTTACCGTCGCCATCCGTATCGAACCCGGCCTGGCCCTTGGAGCCATCCTCGTTATAGCGCTGCCAGACATTGGGCTTGCCGCTTTTATCGGTATCGTAACCCACCTCTTTCATTTTACCGTTTGGATAGTAACTGATCCACCGGTCCACCTTGCCGTCCCCATCCGAGTCACTTTCCATCCGGTCCTTTTGCCCGCCAGGCAGATAAAAGACTGTCTGGTCGATTCCCTTGCCCTTGGAGTCTATTTCGGCCTTGGTGAGATCGCCGCTGGCCGGATCGAAATGCTGCCATTGGTCTATCTTTTCATCATTGTTGGTGTCTTTTTCGACCCTGATTTTATCGCCAGCTTCGTTAAAGATGATCCACGTGTCGAGCTTGCCGTCGAAATTCTCATCAGACTCTGTTTTCACTCTCACTCCTTCGGCTGTGAAACGACGCCACTTGTCCACTACACCGTCGGCGTTATTGTCCGATTCGATAAGCTCGATTTTGCCCTGGTTGTTGAGATAGGTCCAGGTGTCCTCCTTGCCATCGCCTGTTGTGTCTTTTCCCTCCTTGAAGAGAGAAGCCTTGTCTTGGGCATGAAGTCCGACGGCCAGTGCTGCAATCAACATTCCACAAAGACATAATCCAGCCGGAAAACGCATCCAGACCTCCATTATTGGTTGTTGGTTAATAAAGAAAGAGTGAGAACTTTACCGGTTCATGAAAAAATCAAACTAACTTTATTTTTATCCTTTGGCAAGAGCTTTTAACCCGACCGATTGGTAATAATTGGAATGGACCTGCCGGAGTGTTATAAGCTGTGAAAATTTTGGACGGGAATTTTAGGCGCTTAATGCGCCTACATCGACAACAAATTGTCGATGTGAGAATACAGAATACAGGAGTCAGTAGTCAGAAGGTGTAGCAACTACACTTTTGGTAAAAAAAAACCGCAACTGCCTGGAGAAAAGAGTTTTAAGGCTTTTTTCATTTTCTCCTGCATTTACCAGTCTGATATGCGATCAGGGGGAACTAACTGTCCCTCTTTGAAAAAGGGTTTAGCGGGGATTTATCCGTTTTTATTCTGACTCCTGTCTTGTACGGGCATAGCATGCTGTTTGGTAAAGACACATGGGTTACACT
>Ga0307379_10013095_pt1 | contig 10769 bp, 10 predicted proteins | sample UN2MG_FD_202237 | JGI IMG/M metagenome (GOLD analysis project Ga0307379, IMG submission 202237) | Soil microbial communities from Risofladan, Vaasa, Finland - UN-2 | ecosystem: Environmental > Terrestrial > Soil > Coastal area > Acid sulfate soil | place: Finland: Risofladan, Vaasa | collected... | reverse complement strand
CAGTGTGCGCGGGGTGACGAGAGTCTCGAAGGCAAGCATGTTGCCAGCGGTGATCGCATCCCAGAATCCAAACCCAACGACCTCGGTCCAGTTCTCGGTCGCGGGACCGAAGGTGACCACGGCACTCGGGTTCATGGTTTGCCCCGTCCGAACGAGAGTCACGCTCTGTCGAGCGTAGCCAGCGTTCGAGCATTCTGTCCCGCCGGTACCATCGTCCGCAGTTGGCGTGGTCGTGAAGAGGCCCACGTACCACGCTGTCGGGCGGGTGACGGCAGCGTTCGTCCAGAGCCAATCCAAGGACCGCTCTTCTGCGAGATTTGTGTAATCAGCCATGATCTACCCCCTACACCGGGTCTGCGACTTCGATATCCCACGCGGGGAAATCGACAGTGTTACCCGCAGTCAGAACCTGCGAGGTGCAGGTGGTGACGTACAGAAGCCTGGTGGCGTCGCTGAGGGAGACATGGGTCGCGGTCCCGCTGGTGTCCACGGTGACGCCGGTCTTCGTCGCGACCGTCACCTTTCGCCCAGAAACGTCACCATCTGCGTTGGTGTAATCACCACCGGCCATGACGACATCTGCGAGAGCAAACGTGGTCACCGCTTCGGTGCGTGTCGTTGGCTGCGCGTTGCAGACCGTCATGATAGTCGCGAGGGCGATGATGTCCAGCATCCCGTCCAACACATCGTCGTTACAAGCTTTAGCCATTTCAGAACCTCCTTAGTTCGTGTTTCTAAACATTGACTTCATATTTCAGGACACCCGTCGCGCCCCAAATGATTTCGACATCGTCAACAGTGGAATCCACGATGGACCCAAGGTCGATGAATCCTATCGCGATATCAGCAGACTGCGTGGTGTTGTAGACGATTGCCCACCTGGCAGTCGTGAATCCGCTTCCGCTCTGAACCCAGACGAGGTCGTCCCCGTCAAGGGTCCCCACTCCACCGACCTCGGTCCATGTCCTGCTGGTGATCTGTTTGCCACCGGCAGAGTAGTTCGCCCCGGTGACCTCATAGGTCGAATAGTCAGACCACGTCGGCGTCACATCTCCGACAGTCGGCGTGAGAGTCGAGTTGATGAGCGCAACCATGATCTGGTCTGCCGGGAAGTTAGAGCGGTCAACAGGGTCGCCCATCTGCCGAGCGAAATCGTTGAACAAGAAGAAATCACCTGCTGGCATCACAACCTCCAGATGGAGCTTACTATGGCTCCGGCCATTCTCATGCGCCACCCACGATCACGAAGCCACCCCTCCTCTGTCGGGTTGCAGATGAAGGCAGTCTCGATCAATACCGATGGCATGTTGGTGTGGACGAGGACGTAGAACCTCGCCTCCTTGTCTGGGTCACCGTCTCCAGAGTCAACTCGACCCGCAAGTTTCGGGAACGATTCCCTCACCGAGTTGAAGATCCCGGTGGCGATCGGATCGGCCGGCGTCCACCCCGGAGAGGTCCAGACCTCGAAGCCGTGGGCCGATGGGTTCGCAGCGGAGTTCGCGTGAATCGAAAGGAAGAGATCCGCACCGGCTGCGTTCGCAGTTTCACACCTTCCTGGTAGTGTGAGCGTCGCATCGATGTCGCGGGTCATGATGACTTCATGCTCCGGCGCCAGACCGAAGCGGATGAACTTCGCGATGTCGAGGACGGCTTCAGCTTCGGTCAGGAGAGTCGGTCCAACTGCCCCTGGGTCGTCGCCGCCGTGACCCGGATCGATGCAGATCTTCATTTAATTTCTCTCAGAAGCTGTTGGAGCAAAATCTTGTTCTCGCCGGTCACCTTCTGCAATTCAGTAACCTTGACATCAAGCTGCGATAGCTGGACCTGGAAATCTCCAGTCCTCCTAACTGCCGTGACCTCGCTCTTGTTGTCGTGAAGTTCGATTCTCGCATTGATCATCTTGTCGATCTCTGGGACTGCAACGTCATGGAAAATCTGGAGATTCTCCTTGAACTCTACTCTTGCGACCTCCCTGATTCCGTTATGCACGGCACCCCTGATGGTGATCAGACCGACAAGGAGGGCAATGACCATCCCCGAGATCGTCAACCACGTCGTCGTCCTCTTCACGCTCGCAGTGTAGTACGTGTCGATGGAACCGTTGTCCTGGATGTTCACCTTCGCAAAGGTAGCTCTTTGGTTCTCACACATCAGATGCCTCCTCCGAGGTTGAGCGCCAAGCTCTCGTGCCTCGAATTTACTCCGGTCGGAGCGGTTATCTCGAGAGTTGCTTGCTTCGTTTCACCGGCTGCGAATGCTCCGATATCAACAGCAGTCGAAACGTCATTACCGACCCAGACGTAGGGTCCGGCCCCAATCTTCACGCGCATCCAACCTGATAGCGAAGTCCAAAAAGGAAACTCTGCGCGGGCGCCCGAGGAATAGAAATCGACCTCGATCTCATACGGGACATCACGCCTGAAGTGATCAAGCCTGAAGTGCCGCAGCGGGACCGCAGCGTTACGGAGTCTAACTTCCTGAGACAATCACCTCTCCGTTTTTCATCTTGCGGCTGAGTTCGCCGAGTTCAGCACGGCGCTTCTCGCCCGCCTCGAAATTCTTTTTGAGGTGGTCGGCGGCGACTTCGTGCGCTCCCCTGATAGTAGTCGTGAGCGAGTACATGCCCTTGGTCAGAGAGGCGTTCGTTTCTGCCTGAATGACCATCGCGTCGGCTATCTTGCCGAGGCCCGCAGCCATCTGCTCGAGGGCATCTGCAAATCTGCGCTCGGTGTCCGATGTCATCCCCTCATCTTTTCCAGCCATGCTGTCTCCCTATACGACGTTCCACGGAACAAAGAATAGACCAATGACTTCTCGCGGATGCTCTACGAGGATGTCTTTTTTCTGAACCACCCAGACCCTCTCTTCCATCCCACCCGGCTGATCGACCCGTCCTATGCCCATTACAATATCACCTGGGTCAGGAGGATACTGCCAAAGAGCGATCAGCGCCGGGTCGTTGAAGAGAAAGATGTAGAACTCGCAGAGGGTCCACCACTGGGCGGCGATGATCTCCTGGGCAAGCTCGAGCGAACCCCTGCTTCTCTCGAATGCACTCTGGACCCCGGCGTCATAGGCATAGTCGGCTCCGTACCATTCGATAGCCGCCTGGTCCTTGGTGTGAATCACGTCATGCATCTCTGGGTAGACCGATGGTCTCGTGAACCACGCTTTCGTGAAGACATCGAGGACGCCGTAAGACTCAAAATAGTTGCCATACCAGAAGTGGGCGTAGACGGTCGCCGTGATGCGCCACTTCGCAGGAGCGAGGTAGAACCGGTAGTGCGATTCATCACGGATGTGGCAGAACGACATTCCCTTGTCGTCGCGGATCGGATTCCCATCGTCGTCTATGAAGCCATACCACTCGGTTCCCTTGGTGAGATCACAGCCGAGGAAGCACGGGCTGAAGTTCACCGTCGGGACATATGCCGTCCCGGCGTGTCCACCCTGCTTGATAACCACTGGAGCTTTCAGTTGAGGTTGCCCGGTCTCGTTCTTCAGTTCGAGCCTGAGCCATTTCAGGTTGTCAGGCGCAGGAACCTTCTCCCTGACTTCGACCTGAGTGAGTTCTCTCCCAACCCGACGCTCATCAGGATCGATGCTCTCGCTCTGGTCATCTGGTTTCTGGGTCTCGGAAAGCTCCGCTGGGACCGGGTGGTATTTATCACCCCAGAAGTCGTAGTGCCAAAACCTGACTTGGAGACCACCAGCGGCGCCGTAGTAACTCATCGACCAGTCAACCCAGAGGTTCCCAGGAAGCGGGGTGGGCCACGGACGGAACGGAATCCTGCGATCGACGCCGAGGATCAGGTTCCTGATGTCCTCGCGCCGGTCCCAGCGGAAGTCGTACTCCATGTCGAGCTCGCGATAGTACCCCTGATCCATCCCAGGAACCGGGTTCCTCGGGTCGTAGACGAATTTCGTCCCGGCGTCGAAGAGTTCCACGAAGATCATTTCTTCGATCTCCGGCGGAGCTTCAGATTCGTCTTCTGGTCAGTCCACGTCCCATCCTTGTTCTTGTCGAATTTATGGGTGAAACCGACGAGAATCCAATCTTCCGGCAGGGTCTGCTGCGACATGACGAGTTGGTTCCCGTAGGTCTCCCAAAAGACCTGTGGCATCTTCACAGCCTGACCATACTCAAGCCCGAGCAGCGGGATCAGGATGTCCATGTTGATATTGAAGTCAGGCTCGCTCGCAGCGAACTGCCTCGGAGCGATGTCGTCTATCAGACCCTCGATGTCGTCGTCATCCTCGTAGGAAGTCGGGACCTCATCCTCATAGACCTCGCCGTAATCCTGCGGCGGGAGCTCGGGGTCATCTGGCGCGTCGGCGTCAACCTCGATCGTTCCGTCCTCCGCCCTGCGGATCCCAGACCTCCGGTGTCGGTTGCTGTTGCCGGTATAGCTGATCTGCTCGTGGTTCGACTCTGGCGACACGGACTCTCTGATCACTGCCTCGGCGTAGTAGTCATAGACCGCGCCTTGCTCGACATCCTCGTCGTAGAAGATCGCGTGGCCCTTGTCTGTCGTTCTCCGAGAGTTATCATTCGGAGCAGTCCCGATCATCGTGTAGGAAACCTCTTTCGGTTCCTCCGGCGGATCAGGGTCGTCAGGCTCGGTGTGTCCGGCAGACGGAGGCTTCGGGTCTTCTGGAACGCCATCTGGATCCGTCGTCCCACTGGTTCCTACGATCGTGGGTTTCGGAACCGCAGGGGGAGGAAGGATGTAATTTCCGTATGGATCACCAGACGGATCTCGATCAGGTTCAGAGATCGTCGCCCGGTAGAAGTTGTATTTCTCTGGGACGATATCGAAGCTTTGGAAGAGTCGCCTGTTCTTGATCGTCGCCCCACCGCCGCTGACTTCAAGTTGGACGCCTTCGTATTTCGCGCTGAGGAACTGTTTCGCCTTCAGCTTGGGAGGCGTCAATGGGAACGGAAATTGGTAGAAGAACCCCGTCTTCTTGATGTGGCGAGGACCCTCGATCTTGAGGTCCTGAGGCTTGAGCGAATTCTTTTTGATATTCCAGATCGTCCACTTATCGACTTCCTCTTCGACGATTTCATGCTCGGTCTCGACGTTCTCGATCCACTCGGCAAACTGGGTTCTCGTCTCGCCCTCGATCACCCGAGCCTTCGTTGTGGCCTGGTCCCACTTTTCTCCACTCTGCACGACTCTATCGAGAGTGGTCACTCCTTCGACATTGAGTCCAGCCGCCTTGAGCTTCTCGGATTCCTCTGGTGTCAGCGGTCTCTCAACGACGGGAGCATCGTAGACCACGAATGCGCTGATGAACTTGCTGCGTCCAAGGTTGTCCCCAGAAGCGAGTGGTGTGAAGCACCAGTAAACGACCTCTTCTTTTTCGACGGTCCGATACTGTCTTCCGAACCCCGGCAAATAGCAGGACGATTTCGTCTCTCGGGAGTACTCCATCGGAGGACCCTTGTAGATCTCATAGGTGAATTGCTCTGAATCACCTCTGATTGCGACACCAAGCTGGTTGAGGATCGTCTTGTCATTTTCGATCAGCACACTCTCTGCCACGTTGGTCCCGCCAGATCCACCGTTGTTGTAGTACCCGGTGATCACCGACATGACCCTCATCGTCTCCGTGAACCCAGGAGTGTCGAGTGGGACATCGAAGACGGTGTGCGAGTACTGGTTGGGGACTAGCGCCATTTTGGAATCCTTATGATCACCCTGCGGACCCTACTGTTAGTGGTCGGCTTCGCAGTGAGCGCCTTGACGATGTCAGCAGACAGCACCAGCTTGTTGGACGTATGCATGACCTCCGACATCCTGTCAGCAAGGACGAGAGTGTTGTTCTGCCGGACGTAGTAAATGTGAGGGGCGTAGGGCTTCGCGAGTTCAGTGAGTGCGGTCCAGTACGACCAACTCGGGTCGATCACATACGGAGCAAGATCGTAGTCTGGGATCGTCGATTTGAGCTTGATGCTTCCAGCGTTCGCGAGCTTTCGGAGTGCCGTACTCAGCCTCGACATTCCTGTCCAGACCTGATATCTGCCGATCGGCTTGTTGCCGTAATTTTCGATCGCTTTCTTGACGTTGTCCTCGTTGTTCCTCCTACTCGGGACCATGATGATCGTCTTTCTCGGCGCCTTCCTTTTGGAAAGCCAGACGTAGTCATACCCTTCGGCAATCACCATCGGGATCTTGTCGGTCCCGAGATCGACAGTCCGATATCGATCCGGCGGGATGGTGCCGTTCCTGATCATGATTTCTTGGAACGGCTCCGCTGGGTTGTAGGACCCGTAGATGTCGAACCTGCTGTTCTCGTCAAACTCCTGCCACCCGACGAAGGTGATGATGAATTTCCGATCTACCGAGTTCTCCTGCGTGACGGTGACGCTCTTCACCCACGGGGTGACATCTCTGCCATCCATCAGGACGGTCACGACAAAATCCATACCACTCATTCAAATACAACTCCCGCATCCAGAAGCTTCTGGTGCGTCTCGTCATCGACAAGGTTAATAAAGATCGCACCGTCTCCGCTGACACCGTACACCAAGATCGATGCTTTGAATTCTGCGACCTCTTCATGGCCCACGAGAACGGAGGCAACAAACTCATGCCTCACCTCGATTGCCGACAGAAGAGAGGCAACGAATTCGTCAAGCTGAAATCCCTGCACCACCATCGACTGGACGAACTCATCCCGCTTGTAGGCCTTCGCCAGGAGCGAAGCAACGAACTCATTCAGCACACCCTCGCCGACGAGCAGCGACGCCTTGAACTCGTTGAAGATCGTGGTGGCGACCCAGTACCAACCGGTCGCCTGGAGGCTCGGGGTAGCATCGATCAGTGACCAGATGCACTCGCCGCCAGTTGTTGGATCAGTGTCGAGGACGACCCAATCGATCGTAGCCTCACCTTTCTTCGAGTCCTCGATGCAGACCCAGTACATGTTCATCAAGATGTCGGAGATGAATGAAGGTTCCGGCTGCGCGAACCAGAAGATGGAATCGATGAGGACGCCGTCGTACAGGAACGCGACCGGGATGAGACTCCCGGCGATGTCGAACCAGTAAAGATTCTGCGTATTGGCGTAGATATCGTCGTAGGTCGTGAAGACATTCGGGTTGACGAACTGCAATTGCCCCCAGTGAGAGATCTGATTTCTCGATCCGAGGGCAAGCTTCCCGTTGACCGTGACCGCGACCTTATCCCAATCGAGCCGGATGAACTCGAACTGGAGGTTTGAGAATTCAGGCGTCACGAGATTGCTGATCGTCGCCAGCGTCGCTCTGAATCTGAGGTTGTCTGTCCCGAGACCGTCGTCGAAATCGAAGCCTGGGATCGGCTCGCCATTCACACAGGTGAGCCACGGGGCGCCAACATCGCGCTGACACTCAAGCAGAATTGAAGTCCCTGCCGGTGTCGTTTCTGCCCACGACATGATCGACGAAGAGTATCGATCGACGGCAGCAAGCGGGTTCCTGTCACTGATCCACTCGCCAAGCATCTCGTACTTTGTCGGGATGCTCTCGAAAGCCATGTCGTCAAAGGTGACGTTCCCGTTCGCCGCTGCTCTCGAATACCCGAGGAACCCAACCTCGCCAGGACCTGGGAGATCGGACTGTGAAGCGACGAACGTCCACGAGGTAGGTTCTGCGGCATCGTCCCGCCAGCACTTCCCGTAGATGTTGATGCCTTCGATTTTCCCTTTGAGGTTGTACCAGTGACCGTCATTCGCAGGGACGACCCCGCCCATGTACACATCACCAAGGTAGACCTCTGTGGTCGAGGACGTGTATCGCCTCGCGATGAATCTGTTGTAGCCGATCCTCAGTTCAAGACCGATCGCCTTGAGAGTCGCACCGCTCCCGATAGAGCGGAAAGTGATCCCACCGCCTGAGTAGTCGGCAGTGTGGAATCGCATCTTCACCTGAGCGACGAGGTTGACGTGGGACGGCTCGACATCGTAGGTCACGAAGGTTCTGTTCTGACCACCGGTCGAGGTGCCGCGCATGTATCGGTTCCCTCCAGCCTCCTGCTGGATAGCCCACACGCCAGTGGTACTGACCTGCGTGAAATCTCCCGGTAGACCACCGACTGGGTACTGGTTGAAATCGTTGAGCCTTCGTTCCTTCGCGAGTTGGAGACCTGCCCCAGCAAGCTCGAGGTCAGTGAGTTCTCCAGCAAGGAAACTCGTCGGCGTCGCGTACCCGTCACTGAGTGCGTTGCTCCTGACGACTGCGAAGTTGACTTCCTGCGAGTGACCTACCAGAACGTCAGTATCGCCCTGGTCAGGGTCCCACCCAAGGACCTCTATCGCTTGGACTTTTTTGAACTTCACGTTCGGAGCGACAAGTCTCACCGAGGCAGTGTTCGGCCAGAACCGGTTGAGTTTGACGACAGCGCATCGGACCCCAGAGATCCCGACCCGTGGCGTGGTTGCATTGATCGTCGTCGCCACGCATCACCTCTAGTAGATCTTCGCGTTCAGCCGGAATCTCTTGAGTTCCTCAACCGTGATCGGAGTCGCTACCGTCCTCATCCAGAATGCTCGGTGGCCCGTCTCAGTTGCCCCGACAAAATCACCGATTGCATAGTTGAGCGTCATCACTGCTGTGAGATCGACATACCCTCCTGCGATGTTCACCCCGCCCGGTGCGATCGTTGCGAGTTCAGACGACTCACCTACGATTGCGGTTCCAGATTTCTGGATCAGGATCTCCATCCCCGCACTGAACGCGGACGGGTCTTCAACGTAAAGCCGAGAAGCTGGCGGGAACGACGTTCCACACGCTTGGCTTACCACGGAGTAGGGAACGGACTCTACATCCCTGAAGGGCAGGGAGGTAGCCACTAGCGCCCCACTACCGTAGCCATTTGAGGTGATCGACAACCCAGCGAGCGTCACTCCGAAGGGTTCGACTGCGATGTCCCAGTATTCGCTGATCGTGTGGCCTGTCGTGGCGGCAAATGTGATCCATACCCCGTAGTCGAGAAGCTGCGCCGACCCCGTGATCGGGATCAGGCCCGGTTGGTAAGTCGAGCCGCCATCAAGAGAGTACTCGAAGGTGTCAGGCGTCCCTGTCCCGTCGATTCTCACGCGGACGGTTGACTGAGCATTACCGTTGAAATTCCCAGCGACAGTCAGGTCATCAAGTCCACCACCTGTGAATGCAGGAACTCCGATCGACGGTTGCTGTGCGCTCTGGATCACGCATTCGTCAATCGTTACCTCGTTCATGATGAATGCACGATTCCCGATCGGCCAATCTGCCGGGTCGATATAGCGGACTGGAACGAACTTCGTCACCGCATCGATCGTGACAGTTGACGCTACCCTGGCGCGATGAGCAGTGATCGGTCGCCAGTTACTGGAGTCAGGATTCCCAGTGATGTCGAACGTCATCTCGACCTGGTCGTTGGAGTCAGCGGGCCACGCAGTGTCTGTCGTGTTGCCCCTGACGTTGAACTGAATTTCGTCCGTGGTCTGAGTTCCTGGTTGCCACCCAGCCGCTGGGATTTTCATCCCTCCGAGCGGAGCGTAGAAGTCGGCGCTGATAACGCCACGCCACGCCACATCACCGTTGATTGCTGGGTGAAGGTTGACAGGGTTCTCCCGGTAAGATTCAGCTTTGACCTCGAACTGCGTCGCTGAGTAGAAGACAACCGTGTACCTCTGACTGACTGCTGGTTCTCCGGCCTCCGCATAGTCGAGCGAGCCGGTGCCGGGTCCAGTAACCTGAGATGGCTGCGTCACGTCTGGATAGTCATCCCAGATATCAATGTGGGCAGTCGCCCCGGAGTAGTTCCTCACCCAGCCCTTGACCGCTTGCCCAGTCTCGCCGCGCTCGACAGCACCGAGGTAGTACTCGTTTCCAAGGGTGTCGTCCATCGGCGCGAGAAGATCGATGTCTCCGTTGATCAGCGGAGCGTAGAACTCGATCGGGTAGATGTAGGTGAATTCGAGGTACGGGTGATTCGGCTCATTGTCGCGCCAGTTGAAATACAAATCAGCATCACTGTTTGCTGACTTCCCCTCGAAGTACATCATCGCATCATTATTGTCTCGTAGCGCCCGCTCAATGATCGGCTTGCAGTCAATCCTATTTCCAAGCTTGTCGCCGGACCCAAGCGGATTTGCAGACCAGAAGGTTGATGCTACGATGCTTTCTTCGACATCGGAACCCCACCACGGAAAATAGGCATCACCGTCCCAAGTAATGAGACCGGTCTTGTCCTTATACCGGTTGGTCACATTGTCGAGCGACCAATCTGAGATCAGTCGATAGAGACGGACTTCAAGAGAGTCGCTATTGTCGAGTAGAGCGCAAACGAAGTTGCACTGGATGATGATCGGGATCTGGCCGAGCTTTGCCCTGACTTGATTCATCAGGATCTTCATCAGTACGTATTTGTGACTCTGGTTTGGCGTGTACCACCCGATCGTCATCTGCTTGTCGTCGTTATATCCATAGTCTGGATTTAGGGCAAACTCTTGGAGAATAGTATCTCCCCAAGGCCCATATGGGGATCTGATGGCGATCCCGTTCGCAAACCAGTCAGCAAACTGACCGGGGTTCTGACCGAAAATCCAAGTCCTCATTTCCCCTCCCTACACCGTGAGACCGCGAACTCTGAGGTTCGCCATCTTCATATCGCCGGGTGCCGCACTCTGCGGGACGTTTGCCCTGTACCAGAAGTGGCAAGCACCACTCGCCGTAATCACCCCGGTTGGCTCGCCGCCCTCGGTCAAGGTGAGAGGACCCGGTCCCCACGTACCTGGGG
>Ga0307379_10013094_pt1 | contig 10771 bp, 5 predicted proteins | sample UN2MG_FD_202237 | JGI IMG/M metagenome (GOLD analysis project Ga0307379, IMG submission 202237) | Soil microbial communities from Risofladan, Vaasa, Finland - UN-2 | ecosystem: Environmental > Terrestrial > Soil > Coastal area > Acid sulfate soil | place: Finland: Risofladan, Vaasa | collected... | reverse complement strand
AGCCACAAAGCCCTGGTCGGCTGCACTGTTGTACCCGGTCCAGATCGCTACCTGGTTCGGGCTGACAACGACCACGCCGAGGCCGCTCGAGTGGGCGGCCGTCGCGCCATCGGCGTCATCGAGGGTCACCAGCGTCCAGCGATCCGTGTAGCCGGTGTCGCCCCGGATGGCGGTGCCCGTGAAGTTGTAGGTGACGTCGGGGCCGGTATCGAGGCCCGTGAAGGTGTGGGTGTAGTAGTCGCCGTCGACAGCCGCAATCTCGATGCTGCTCTCCGTGGACGTCCGGAAGTCCACGTACCCGTCGAAGACGGTGTAGGCGTCGGTGCCGGCGGCGGGGGCGGCGCCGTTGTCCCCATAATGGACCCCACTTGCCGAGGTCGCCAGCGTGACCGGTGTATCGTCGCCGGTCGCGACGTCCTTGAGGAGCCCCGAGACCGTGCCGTTGGCGGCATACGAGGTGGCGTTGGCGTGCGTGCCGGTTCCTGCAACATGGTCGTTGAAGGCGGTGAACTGGACGGTGGGCGGGCCGCTTCCGGCGGTTCCGATGTCGGCGCCGGCGCCGCCCCACCCGTCGCCGACGGTAATGTCGGTGAAGCCGCCGTAGTCGATGGAGAGCGAGGCGATCTCGCCCGCGTCGTAGCCCCAGGCGACGAAGTCCATGACCGTGCCGCCCGAATCGAGCACCATCACCCAGCCGGGACCTTCGGGGTCCCACGGTATGGTGGCGCCCCAGTAGGCGTCGCCGGGGTCGTCGGTCTGGTAGAGCACCTGGCCGGCGGCGACCGAAGCCGGCAGGTTCCACGCCGCAGCGAGCACGTCGTCCGGGCTGCCGAGCGACGGGTCATTCACGAGCACGACCCAGTCGGTGGTGTCAATGACGTCGTCCGAGAGGTTCTGGATCTCGACGTATCGCGTGTCGCCGGTCGAGACCTCGGTAACGAGGAGGCCTGCCTGGCCTTCGGCGATCTCGTCCAGCCAGTCGGCATCATCGTAGGCCGGTGCGGTCCACGCGAGGGGGTCTTCGCCGTCGGTCGGTACGTGAAAGGTTGCGGCGTCATCGGCGGCCACCAGCGTCTGCGACGCGAAGGGTGTGCCGCCGATGGTGGTCCAGGCGCCCTGCCACGGCGAATACGCCGTCTCGTATTCGCCGACGCGCACCGTGGCCGTGCGTGCGGCGTCGGCCGTGCCCGTCAGGTCCACCGTGCCGCCGGTGGTGGTGTCGTAGCCCTGGGATTGGGGGAGGCCGCTGGAGACGGTCAGGTCCGACGGAATGAGCGCGAGGATGGCGGCTCGCCGTGCGGCCGCATGATTCTTCATACTCTGGATGGTGGCGGGCGGCACGAAGCCCCCGAGGACCTGGTCCAGGAGCGGGTTGATGTTCTCGGGCGCGAAGGTCGTCGCGGCCTGTTCCTGGATGATCTGGTAGTATCGCTGGGCGAAGGTCGGCCACTTGAGGAACCGGGCGACGGCCGGGAGCGTGCTCGTCGGGAACAGCCCCTCGGGCGTATAGTCCGCGGGCTGGCTCGTGCCCGCGCCCAGGACGCTGTCGAGGTCGTGGACCAGCAGCGAGAACCGGGGGTCGCCTATGCCGCGGTACAGCGAGTAGTCGTCGCCGACGAAGTGGTTCTGGTTGCCCGTGCCGCCCAGGCTGTTCTCGCGGTTGGCAATCAGCAGGTTCACCGCGAAGTAGGTCAGCCACTCATCGACGTCGATGACGCGGCGGACCTCGGCCTCGTACTGGTCGTCGGGCGTCGTGTTCAGGACCCGCAACATCTCAATCAGGTCGGTCCAGTCGTCCTCCGCGGCGTTGGTCTGCTTCTCGTAACTCATGCGGTACGAGTCGGGGTCGTCGTCGATGTACCGCATGTCGGCGTCGGGCGAAGAGGTGCTGACGCCCTTGTACATGTTGCCGCCCGTGTCGTCGGGGAAGTGGGAGTCGGCGAACTCGCTGTTGTACGGGGTCAGGCGGAAGTACGAGCCGTTCGAGGGGGAACCGTCGCCGCCGCCGTTCAGCCCGTTCGTCAGGAGCACGACGGGCGAGCCGTCGGCCGCCGGAAGCCCGGCCATCTGGAAAACGGCGGCCCCGGCCACCTGGCTGTAAGCGCGATGCGTGTTGAAGTCCACGGCGCTGAGGCCGTACCACGGGTCGTCGGTCGGAATGTTGACCCGGTAATTGTGCGGGTGTGTGCCGCGCGTGCCCTCGCCACGATTCCGCACGCCCGCCTGGTACCGCAGCCGGGCGCCCGTGCCGTCCATCGTGATGAACGTGGCGTTCATCTGGGCGTTCGAGTAGTCCTCGGGGTGCCCGTCGTTGTGCTGGTCGAGCCACGCGGCCAGTTCGCTCTGGAGGATGACGAGCCGGTAGATGGGCTGGCTGTTCAAGTGCCATTCGCCGGGCACGAAGGAGTTGTCCACCTGGAAGTAGGCGTTGGCGCCCTGGGTGCCGCCCGGGTCGGTCGGTCCGGGCCACGTGCGGGTGTTGGCGGCGGCGTCGGACGCCCCGACGTAGAACTCGACGATGGTGAGGTTGGTGGCGAGCGGCCCGATGGTGGCGCCGTAGACGCCGTCGCCGGCCAGCGCGTCGCCGTGGAGGCCGTCGTCGGCCATCGACACCGCCGTGAACGCCGCCGGGCCGCCGTCGATCCGCCAGTGCAGCGTCACGCTCTGGGGCGCCGGCAGTTCGTCCACGATGCGGGCCGTGATCGTGACGGGGTCCGACGTCGATGGGACGAGCGGCCAGTGCGCCACGTCGAGGATCATCGGGGCGATGTCGGCGGCGGCGACCGAGTTGGCCGCGCCCGGCGTGCCCTCGGCGGCGAGGCTCTCGGCCCAGTTCTGGCCCTGGTTGTTCGAGACGGCGGGGTTCCGGAGTTCGAGGCTCTTGCCCCCGCCGTCGGCCCCCGTGACCCAGGACCATCCGCGGTACCACGTGGGGTTGGCGGGGTCCACGGGGTCCCGCTCTCGCCGTGCCCAGTCGCCCTCGTCGGCGTACCCGACGATGTCGATGCGCGTGCCGAGGGCGTCTTCGAGTTCGATGTCCTCGCCGGAGTTTGAGAGCCGGCCGTCCCATCCTTCGGGGCCGCCGGTGAGGTTGCCGGTGAACTCGGTGTACTTGGCCATGAAGGCCGCCGTGTCGGCCGCCACCACCAGGTAATCGCCGCCGGCCAGCGTCACGTCGGGCAACGTGTAGTTGGCGCCCCGGTTCAGACGCCAGCCGTTCAGGTTGACCGGATCGATGCCGGTGTTGTGGAGTTCGATCCACTCGTTGGCGAGGTCTTCGGCCACGTAGCCCGGGTCGCCGAGACTGCCGTAACCCGGGTGGTACATGATCTCGTTAACGACGATGTCGGTTGCGTCGAGCAGCAGACGCGGTTCCATCGCCTCGAAGACGGGTGCCGCGCCGGCGCGCGGACGCACGCCCTGCTTGCGGCTGTCATGCGGCATTCATGCTCTCCAGGACGACCGGGCACCCCCGCGGAACCCGCGTCGCAACCTTGTTTGGTACGCTCATGGCCACCCTTTCGGTGGCCGAATCACGGATCCTGCGTGGCGATGCCGCTCATGGTGGGTGAACACGTCGAGGCGTGCGCCGCCGACCCGGGCCTCCGCAAGCCGCCTCCTGCCGGCTTGGGCAGTCCTGTGCCGATGGTGTTCTGGCTAAAATCCGTTCCTGGACCGGTCCCCCAACCGGGAAAAGGCAGGTCCGGCACGGCCTCACCGCCCCCGTACGCTGTACTCCTCCGTCGCGCAACAATCCATAGATTATAGCGTAATCCGGGGCAAAAGTCAAATAAGCGGGCTTCTGGGCGCTGTCAAGAAGTCCGTGTAAATTCGTGGTCTTGTGGGGCAATAGCCCCGATGTCTCAAGCGTTTCCAGAGGATCCAGACGTGCCGTTCCCAACTGCGGGTGTGTTCCCAGATCGGCACGTGGTCGGTCGCCTTTTCGATCTCGCCCATCAGCCGTTCGATGGGGTTGGTCGTGCGGACCCGTCGGCCCGCCACGTCCGGCTGCCGACCGGCCATCGCCACAAGGACAGCCTCCGTTAGACTCTTTTCTGAGGAGGCGGCGATGGCGTGCCTGTACAGACGAAGGAACCCGTTCCGGATCAGTTACTACGTGGGCGGCCGGCAGGTCCAGGAGCCCCTGCACGCCGACGAGGAACGGATCGCCCGGGCCAAGAAGCGCCGGCTCGAGTATGAGCCCGAGGTTGGGGACCTTCAGCGCCTCCACACGTCAAGGCTGCCGTGCTCCTGCCCCACCCCTCTGGGGTAATCCGTTATGTCACGACTGTGGCAGGCCCTCAGCCGCTCGGCCATGTCACGTCGCCCATCGACTTGCCGCACGCCGCAAGCAGGGGCTGCGAACACGCACACCGCCGTCAGGGACGCCCAGGGACGTGCAGGCACATGGGATGACTGCTTTGGCCACCCCACGGGGACAAGCCATGGCAAACGCGCGTGGCGATGGAGCTCTCGGGCTACTGCGGCTTGACTTGGAGACCTTCGACGGGCATGCCGTCTTCCTGCCTCACGCGGCAGGAGAATGCCCAATGCGTGTCTTCATTGGTAATCTTCAGAAGAAGGACGTTCGGCCCTTTGTTCAGCCTGACCTTTGCCACGTCCTGGCCGGGCGTGCAGCCGCGCTTGCCCCAGAAATCGTGAACGAGCGTGCCGTTGAGCCATGCCTTGATGCCGTCGTCGCTGCCGAACTCCAGGCGTGCGGCCTGCTCCGAGGGCGCTACAAGGGTCGTCTTCACGTAGACACAACAGCGCTGCATCCTGCCGACGGCCTTCTCGAGGTCGGTGGACTCCTTGCCGCCGCCCTTCTTGAGCCGTTTCCACGTCACGCCGCTGTCGCCCTTCTCGGGCGGGAAGGCGGTCTTGTGGACGGCGTCGCCGCCCTTGTCCTTGACGCGGTACACGTCCGACACGAGCCACGCCCGGACATAGATCTGGGTCTTGCTCAGATCGGCGATGGTGGCGGTGGCCCTGTCGGCGACCGCCTTGTTCTTGCTCTGAAGGAGTCTCTTGGCCATGGCCGTCGCCTCGGCAGCATGGCTTGACCGGAGTTCCCAGATGAGGTTGGCGGCAGCCAGTTCCGCTTCGGCCTGGAGCGCGGGGTCGTCCATGCAGGTCTTCAGCATGTCCAGCGCTTCCCCGGTTCGGACATTCTGCAGGCCGCTGAGGATCTGTTTCTTCTCTTCAGTGCGTTCGGCCAGTTCCATGGCCGTCTTGAACATGGCGGTTCGCTCGTTGTCGTTCAGGCCGGCCGTATCCAGACCCGCAATGCGGATGTACCCCCTCAGCGCGACGAGGCGGTCCACCTTCTCGGGAGCACCTTTTGCCAGGCTCAGGAGGTCTTTCCCCGCCGACGCGTTGGGCCATGCCGCCAGGGCACGCAGGGCCTGGCCGTAGAGCGCCTTGTCTCCGGATGCCAGCGCCTTTCGTTCCATCTCCAGGGCAGCGGCGTCGCCGGAGGCGGCCCCCAGGCCGAGGATGACACCCTTGGTGGCGTCGGTGGCCCGGTCATAGTAGCCGGCGATGGTCTGGAAACACTTGGCCTTGTCCTGCGCTCGCGCGATGATTTTCTTGACGGCATCCTCGGCGCCGGACCGCTCTTCGGCCGCCTTGAGTTCGACGAGAGCCTTCATGATCGCATCCATGTGGTCTGCGCCGGCAAGCGACGCCAGACCCGTCCAGGCGTCCTTCCTCGCATCCGCATCGCTCTGCTTGACCAGTTTCAACAGTCCGGGCACCACGGCCTCGGATCCGCGGGCGATACTGGCCTCGATGGCCGCCTTGCGGAGCGCGGCCTCTTCCAGGGCGGCCGCGAGGGCTTCGTCGATCTTCTCGGCCGTCATCCGGGCGATGGCCTTCGCCACCTGGGTGCGGAGGGCATCCGAATCGGCCATGGCCAGCAGCGTGCGGACGGTCCCGGCGTCTCCCAGTTTGCTGACCGCGGTGATGGCGGCATCGCGGACAACGGCCGCTTCGCTTCGGATGAGCGCCGTCAGGCCTGCGAGCGCCGCCTTGTCGCCGCGCGACCCGAGGGCGAGCACCAGGCCCGCCTTCCGCTCAGGCGAGAGGTCGCCGAGCAGATCGACCATGGCTTTGGTCAACACCTCGCCCTTTGTCTCGGCAACGATGCCGAGCGCGCCCTTGCCGAGGGCCAGGTCGTCACCCTTGACGGCACGGGCGATCCTGGGAGCCGCCTTGGCTGCATCGGCCGAAGCCAACGCCCTCAGGGCGGCGATGCGGGCGGGGCTGAACGTGCCGGCGAGGACCGTCTCGCAGAGGGCGGCTGCTTCGTCCCCCTGCAGGCTCGCGGCACAGGCGACCATGGCCTGCATCTGGACGGGCACCAGCACGCGGGCCGGCTTCAGGGACGCGAGGGTCTGGGCCGCCTGGCTTCCGCCGATCTTGCCGAGGGCGTGGATGGCCGCCTCCGCCACGTCGGGCTTCCCGCTGCGGGCAAGTTTGCCGGCCGATGCGACGGCCTTGGCGTCGCGGACTTCGCCGAGACTGCCGAGGATACCGATCTTGACCCCGTCGGGCGTCTGCTCCAAGGCATCGCGCATGGCCTGGTTGGCTTTCTCGCACGAGAGCCGCTCGAGCACCAGGCGGGCGTAGTGCGACAGGATTTCGTCACCCAGCAGGTTCGACAGGGCGGGAATGCACGCCTCCGTCCCCACCTGCTGGAGCATGCGGCAGGCGATGGCCTTGCCGGCCTGGGTGGCATCCTTTGAGGTCACGACGCCGATGAGCCCCTTCTCGAGCCGGCCGTACTCGTTGACGGGCGTCTCCTCGAGCACCTTCTCGACGGCTTCGCCGGCGTTCGATTCGTCGCCGTATTCGTAGCGGGCCAGGTCCTGCCAGACGTCGCCGACCGACGCCTGCACCAACAGTCCGGAGGCTATCACGGCTATTGCGATTCGCTTGATCATCGCTTCGTATCCTTGCATGAGCAGGTTCCAGAACACCGGCCGCCGGAGGGCCGATCACCGGGGCCGAATCATATCTGCCAGGGGCCGCGCCGCGGCCGGTCGACGAGCCGGCTGGCCTCGGCGTCGTCGACGAAATCTTCCTTGTCGGGGTCCCACTTGAGGTCGCGCTTCAAGCGGAGGCAGATGTTGCCCAGGTGGCAGACGGTGGCCACGCGGTGCGCGTATTCCACGTCACGGAAGGGGCGCCGCCGCTCGACGATGCAGTTGACCAGGTCCTCGTGCGGCGACCCGGCGCCGTTCTCGTACCACCGGAGGCCCGGCGGAGGAATCGGCATGCCGGCGAACGGCTGTGCCATGCCCTTCTCGCACTTGTACCCCTGCCCGCCGCCGACCACGAGCCGCATGCCGTTGGCGAAGACGTATGTCAGGTTCTTGCAGTCCTGGTTGCCGGGGTAGATGATCTCGGTCGGGCCGGTATGGTCCACGCCCATGCCGTGCATGGCGCCGCCGAACTTGTGGCCGCCCCAATCGGTCATCATGCCGCCGGAATAGTCGTACCACGTGCGGAAGCCCTTGCCGCCCAGCCCGTACGCACTGCTGCAGCGGAAGGGATGGTACGGGACCCAGGGGGCGGGGCCGAGCCACAGATCCCAGTTGATCGTGTTCGGCGGAATCGGCTCGCCGGGCAGGTAGCACATGCGCGGCGGGCCGCCGGGCGAGGCGTAGGCCTCGAGGATCTTGCCGTACCGGCCGCTCCTTGCGGCACAGGCCATCCGGCCGTAATCGCCGATCACCCGCTGGCTGCCGCTGGAGAAGACGCGGCCGTAGGCGCGGGCCGCCTCGACCATCTTGCGTCCCTCGCGGATGGTCAGGCTCAGCGGTTTCTCGCAGTAAATGTCTTTGCCGGTTTTCATGGCGTCGATCGTGACCTGCGCGTGCCAGTGGTCGGGCGTTCCGCACATGATCATATCGATGTCATCGCGTGCGATTAACTCGCGATAGTCAACGTAGCCCCGTGCGCCCCGCTTCTCCCACGCCTGCAGGGCCGAGTACTTGACGTCGCACACGGCGAGCAACTCGACGCGCTTGTCTTTCATCAATTGCCCGAGGTCGCCCGAGCCGCGCCCCCCCGCGCCAATGCCGGCCAGGGCGATACGCTCGCTGGCGGGCGGGGTGCCGTCCGCCGCCCCCAGTGCCTTGGACGTGATGACGGTCGGCAGTGCGGCCGCCGCGACCGTGGCCTGGAGGAATCTGCGCCTGCTCATCTTCATCTTCCGCGTTCCCATATGGCTCTCCCCTTCCGTGGGTCCTGCGTATTGCGTATGGACAATCCGCCCCCCCACCTGCAAGCACGCCGCGTGTCCCCCCTGACATCAGGCCCATTCGAGGGATCGTGCGGATGAACCCCCCGCTCGCGACACTCCCAGGCGTTTCGGGCAATTCTACCCTGTTCTCCTATCATGTCCAAGGAGTTCTGGGTTCCCGAATCCCGAACGGAACCTGCCGCAGCCGTCACCCGGCCCCATGCGGTGGCACGGGAAGTGCGTGCGGGGCATGTCCACCGAACGGCTCACGCCCCTTCACGCGCCCGGTCGGCCCTCAGCGATTGGGCGACGGCCGGGGTGCGGTGGGTTTCGCGCCCATCACCCGCAGCGACTTGTGCTTGATGGAGAGGATCAGCGCCGTGGTGGCGGATGCGGACAGGCGCGGGTCGTTGCCATAGTCCTGGGGATTGTTGTCGCGGTTCGGCTGATAGTAGAACGTGCCGTCCGGGCAGTGGGCCAGGTTGAAATGCCAGACGTGCTGGTCCATGAGTTTGCGGAAACTGGCCGGGTCCACCGCCGCCCCCAGCGCCGTCCACCCCATGCCCAGGAGCGGCGAGCCGTGCGTGTCGGGGAAGGTGTTGAAGTTCGTGCCGATGCACCGGGCGTTGCGCAGCGCAAAGTCTCGGAATGCCGTTCCGCCGAACGGGCACATGGCGTGGGCCACCGCCGAGCCGCCGGTCCGGCCCATGTCGGCGTACTTGTTGTCTCCGCCGTTGCCGTCGGCGTACCAGACGTAGCCGATGTTGTTGGTCGCCTTGGCCAGGAACTCGTGGGCCAGTTGGAACCGCCTGCGATCGACCTCGATGCCGCACTGGGCCATCAGCGACCACGCCGCCATCGCCTGCGCCGTGATGATACAGATGGGTCCGTAGCCGTTGCCGCCCGGTCGGTCGGTCGGCCGATGGCCCCATCCGCCGGCGCCGCTGTTCTTGCGGTAGGGCTTGGTGAACTGGGCCTTGAGGAGCCAGCGGTTGATCTCCTCCAGTTCCCGCAGGGCCTGCTTGTCACCCGTCGCCAGGTAGAACTCGGCCAGGCAGACGCCGTAGAGGCCGTACTTCCAGCAGTCGAGCCCGCCGTAATCGATCTGGTCGTTGGTGACCTTGGCGAAGTACCCCATCGCCCGCCGCACCGCGGGCATGTACTGCTCCTGGCCGCTCGCCAGCAGCGCCAGGGCCGCGAAGGCGTTGACGTGCGGCCGCCCGGTCCACGAGCCGTCCGGCCGCTGCCGCCGGACGAGGTACGGGTAGAGTTCGCTGAGGATCCGGTCGGTCTTCCTGCACGCGAACGGGTAGGTCTTGGAGAACTGGCCGTAGCGTGTCGGCAGGGCGAGTTCGATCCGCTTCTTCTCGTCGCCGCGGATCACGTCGAACGTCAGTTTGCCCTTGAGCGTTGGGCCCTGGCTGGCCTCGAGCGCGTTGCCGATATCCATCATCGGCCCCTCGTAGCCGAAGTAATCGACCCCGTAGCCGAACTTGTGCGGCGTCTTGAACGGCTTGCCGCCCGCGCCGACGATCTTGTCGCCGACCTTGAGTTTCCCGTGGGCGGGCGTGTCGGGGAAGACGTAGGCCACCTCCATCACGGTGGGGGCCTCGGGCACGAGTTTGCCGCGCGCGCCGGTGATGCCGAGGTTGATGAACCACCCGCCCGCCTGGGCGTCGGGGACGGCCTTGGTCTGCACGTCGTAGGTCGCCTGCTTGCGCAGTGCCTGCGCCGGCACCGCCATCGCGGCCACCAGGAGCGCCGCCACACACCCCATCCCGATCGACTGTCTCATCAGGCTCTCCCAATGCTTGATTCGTAGAAAGCCGCGTGGGTGCGGAAAACCCACCCGGCGGCTCCGGCCGCCCCCTTCCCGATTCCCGGACCAGGCGTTGTACGAGAATCGGTGGGGGTTCCGCATCCTAATCCCACCCCTCGGCCAAGGCAAGGGCGAAGGGAGGGAGGGCGCTGTGTGAAAGAGCGCTCGGTACCCCCACGGTCTTTCACACGCCCAGGCGGACGCGGGGAGGAGGGCTGGCGGCGCGGGGCCGGCTCCAGGCCGAGGCGACCCAGCCTGGAGCGGCCCCCACGCTCAGGCCACCGACCGCCCCGCACGGCAAGATGCTTCGCTACGCCCAGCATGACAACCACGCACGGCTCCTCACAGCGGATAGCGCGGTGGGCAATCTTGCCCACCGCGTTTGCGTGGCTCTGGGCGCAGCGGGCAGGATTGCCCGCCGCGCAGAGGCGCACCGGCCGCCGCGCAGAGGCGCACCGGCTCGCCGCGCGGAAGGTGGGTTGCTGCCACGAATGACCGTCAACCGCTCTACAGTCGCACGTCCAGGGCCGGCAGCGCGAGCGGGTCGAGCAGGCTACCGACGGCGAGGTCGCTGTCGGCGGCCGGGTCTGGCGCTGCCGGCGACTGGCTTGCCCAGCCGTGGGTGGCACGGCAGCCCGAAGGGCGGCCGTGTTGGACACCGGGGGCCCACGGCCGCCCCGGCGGGGCTGCCGTGCCACCCGCGC
>Ga0307379_10013092_pt1 | contig 10772 bp, 18 predicted proteins | sample UN2MG_FD_202237 | JGI IMG/M metagenome (GOLD analysis project Ga0307379, IMG submission 202237) | Soil microbial communities from Risofladan, Vaasa, Finland - UN-2 | ecosystem: Environmental > Terrestrial > Soil > Coastal area > Acid sulfate soil | place: Finland: Risofladan, Vaasa | collected... | reverse complement strand
CCAATAAAACCCCTTCTGTATTCGTTTCTGCTTTCATAAGTCAGATTATAACAATGCCTACAAGCAAACTCACTATCCCCTATATATAAAACCCCTACCCTTCTTTTACAATAATTACAAATAAACCACCATCTTTGCCCACCATAATTGCATTTTGTTGAAACAAGCCTTACTTTATAATCCTGGTCTATTTTTTCTCCTGTATCTCTCTTTGTAGTGGTATATTTAAAGTTTATATGCTCATCTCCCGGATTACATATATCTACACAATAGTTAACACTTCCGTTTTTTTGTCCGCCTCTGGTCCATCTTATACCCCCCCAACAATAACCTACTAACTGTTTGTTTTGTTTTAGAAATTTTATCGATATGCTTCTATAACTTTCTGCAGTTTCTTTTTTATAACTATAATATCTTCCCATAAATATATTTCTCCATTAATTACCGAAATCATTAGGGATTGTTTTTAAAGACTACAAAACAAACTTCCTTAAACCTCAACTTTTTTCAACTGATAAAATAGCTCTCCTGCTTGATAATTAAGCAGAAAAGAAGGATCACTATATACTAATCTGGCTATTCTGAAAACTTGTTTTTTTTGTCAACTTTGTAAAGTAATCCGCGATATTCCGCGTAACTTTTAACCTATTTTTACCTATTTGTAGTTAAAATTCTCTGATATTCTCCGATTTATCGGTAACTTCTACCGGATTTTAACCGCCCTTAAATACTGCTAAACTGTAAACCTACGGACACTTTTCAACTAACTTTTGAAGTCTAATATTTACCTTCCTATTTATCTCTAAATCCCTTTTTCTAACCCTTTCCTTCCAGTTAAAAGCTTTACACCAATTATTTACAGCCCTTCTTGAAACATTAAACCTACGTGCTACTTTTAGTAAGCTTCTTTTTCCACAAAGGCTATATAATTGTTTATAAAAATTACTACCCCTTTTAACGTGCTTACAGGCTTCCTTTTTGTTTCTTACCGGTACTAAACCCCCAAGTAAAAAGTAATATTCGTATGCTTCAATATGCTTTAATTTTTCTCTCATTATTACCAACTATCACACTCCCCAACTTTCTTAACATTAAAATATCACTTAAATTAAACAATAAGCATTTGTTCGCCCACTACCTAAAAATCCTCTTTGTATTTTGCCTACTTTCTCTCTCCTGGAAGATATACAATACCCAGAAATCCAACTGTCAGCAAATACACTTAATTAACACTAAGAAGAGACCGGGAGAAGATACACACCTATAACTACTCACCTATAAGCCTACTAATGGGGTATGTTTAGACCCCTAAAATGGGGTATGTTTAGACACTTTTTATTTATAAAAAAAGAATATATCGAGCCTATTAATGGGGTATGTTTAGACCCCTATACAGGCAAACTCTTTTTATATGACATAATAAAATAAATATCATTAGCTGAGTGAGCTTTTATCTTTTCTTCTTCAACCAATTTCTTATAGGCAGTATCCCACCTTAAAAGCGTTATTATTCTTCTTTTTCTATTCATTCCTATATAGTATCTTCTCCTGCTAATAAGATGATAAAATTCTAATACTCTCAGTGCTTCTTTAATGGTTTCCTCTGATAGCCCTGTGTCCTCAATAATGGATTCAGTTTTTACTTGAGTGTTTCTCCATTTATTGCATTTACTTGATAGATAATGATATATCGTTAAAATATGTTTTCCGGGAAAGCAAAATATTATTCCCGAATTAATAAACCCCATTGGTATATAAGAAAACTGCTCTAATTTAGTTTTCTCTATTCTGTTTCCTTCGTTATCAAATATACCGCTTTGGTTTAATTCCGGGTTAAAGTTTATTAGCGTCTTATCCTCGTTATCCATTCTTTCCCGGTATTCTTTTTTCTCCATATAAGCACCGCCCTTTCTTTGGCCTGGCCAGCTATCAGAATGAAAGAGCGGTCTAACTTTCCGACCACCGGCCAGGCTAAAAGCGATCATTTCTGACCGCTATATCTCTTTTAGCTTTTCGACCATTAAAAAAAACTTATCCAACCACTCCACACTAAAATTTATTCCCTTCTTTGTTGGTATAAACTCATTATCAACTTTGATATATTGCCTTATATCGATCCTTTCCTGGTCCCTGTATTCCCCAACCTGGAGCCTGAGCTTTGTTCTATCCGTTACATCAAACTCATCTAAAACCTTCATAAATACACCACCTTATTTTTATTGTTTATACTAATCACTTGCAATTTAAAAATGATATGGTAAAATAAAAAAACCTGGAGGAGAAATGAAAAAAGACCGGGTAATATATCTTTTAAAAAAGGAAAGTTTTCCTGATAAGTGGCTTTCCTTTTTTATTTATTTTTACTAATTATAAGTCACTATATAAGGGATAGTCAATAGAAAATGACTAAACAAATAGTATCCCCTATACTTAGTTATTTTCCGACTTAGGTAACCTTTTAAATAATCGTTTTAAAAAACCTTTTATCCTTTGCCCCCTGTCCTGTCTTATGACCTGTCTTGTCTTGTCTTGCCTGTCCTCTTTGTCTTTGTCTTTATTCTCTACTTCGTTTATTGTTTCGGCCTTCTCCGGTTTTCCTTCTAACATCAAAACCTTATTAGTTAAACCCTTAATCAATATGTTTGTTTCCCGGCCTCTCTCGATTAACTGATCTATCTTTCCGGATAAACTTTTAATTTGTTTATCCTTAATAACAAGCTGATCCTTTAAAACTTGAGTAGTATCTTTTAGAAGGGTAATTACTTCGTTTTCCTGTCCTGTGTCCTGTCTTATGGCTTGTCTTGTGTCCTCTCTTATGTCCTGCCTTATTTTATCCGTTCCGGGTATTTTAAGGCTCTCTAAATCAACCTGGCTAAATCTATATTGGATCGTCCCTCTATCACTCTTAACTTTTTCCGGATTGATTAAACCTTTCCTAATGTATCTAGATAAAGTTCTTTCACTTTTCCCTAGTATCTTGCAGGCCTCAATAAATGTAATATCGTTTTTTATAACTTCTTTATTTCTCATTTAACCCTTTTTATTTTTTCTCAATAAACTTAACTCCACCTGTATATTCCTCATATGATACAAATTCATCTGAAAGTATTTCAACGCTTCCATAGTCTTTTTTTTCTTCTTTATTGTTGGGCGATAATAACTTAACTCCACCACCATAGTCTTTCTTTGTTTCAAACTCTATTGGTTTAAAGCCGCTACTATCTTCCTCATAATTTATTTTGATCCACTCATCTAAATAACAATAATAAGATTCGCCTGTAATTCTATTTATTTTTACTAAGATATTTGAATATGTATGTGTGTATATATTTAATGTAGGCCAGAATAAGATACTATATATTGTAATTAATAGAAAAATAACGAGAATTTTTTTTATATCCATTATCTTAATCCCCCTCTTTTATTATTAAATAACTCGCTCAGAATAGGCCAAAATTTAAACATAGATTGCCTTAATCTGCGTTTCTTACCTCTAATATAACTTCCAGCTATTGCCAACTTTCTGTAAATGATAATAAATATATCCGCTATCGCTTTCATACCAACCGCAATAAGTTATTACATAAGTGAAATAACAATAAGCCTGGCTATATTTCCCATAGATAGATACATCATAAATCTTTACTACGGCATTGACGGTTACGATATTGCAATAGGTATGTATGGTATTAGCTAAATCTTCCATCTGACAAATAGCATAATATATATCCGATCCATAGACACAATAACCTTTTGCCCTGCTCCAGTTCTGATCATTTAAGGCTAAAAAATATTCGTTTATGACACTCTTTATTTTTGCCTCATCAGTAGCAGGCGTTACAATCCCCCCACCGCTACAACCTACTAAAAACATAGCTAATATTAAAACTAAAACTATTGAAAAATATTTCCTTTTCATAATTTAAACCCCCTTCTTAAATATTTTCTTAATAAAATCTTTTATCTTTTGTCCCCTGTCCTGTCTTATGACCTGTCTTGTCTTGTCTTGCCTGTCCTCTCTGTCTTTGTCTTTATTCTTTACCTCGTTTACTATTTCGGCCTTCTCTGTTTTACCTTCTAACATCAAAACCTTATTGGTTAATCCCTTAATTAAAATGTTTGTTTCCCGGCTTCTTTCGATTAATTGATCTATCTTTCCGGATAAACTTTTTATCTGTTTATCCTTAATAACAAGCTGATCCTTTAAAACTTGAGTAGTATCTTTTAGAAGGGTAATTACTTCGTTTTCCTGTCCTATGTCCTGTCTTATGGCTTGTCTGGTGTCCTCTCTTATGTCAGGCCTTATTTTGTCCGTTCCGGGTATTTTAAGGCTCTCTAAATCAACCTGGCTAAATCTATACTCTACGCTTCCCCTTTGGCTTTTAATCCGTTCCGGTGTTATCAGGCCTTTTTTAATATACCGGGATATTGTTTTTCTACTTTTCCCCAGTATCTTGCAGGCCTCTAAAAAGGTTATGGTAATATCTTTCTCTGTATCCCCATTTTTCATTTTAACCCCTTGTTAACTCTAAAAGTATGATTAATCAGACTCGCTACTCTAATTTTTGATTTTCTTCTTCTAATTCTTTTTCGTTTTCTAATGCTTCTAATCTTTCTTCTAAATCCCTATTTTCTTTTAATACATCTTTATATTCGCTATATATATGCATTAAAAATGCTATTAAAAATACTATAACAAATATAAGAAATCCAAATACTCCCCAACTAACTCCCCAATCGTTCATTTTTAGCCACCTTAATTTTCATTTTTTAAGCGATATTTTAATCTTTTATTTACCTTGTATCCCTAATAAAACCTAATTTTCTTAAAACCCATATAAAAATTGTAATCATGCCAGCAATTAGCGTAACCCCCCACAAAATAGTGCCGATAAGGTCTAATATACCAGTAAGTTCTCCTCTCTCTGTCTGTAAAAGAAGATAAGGATAAAACAATATAAAAAAAATAAAAAGTATTGATTTGAAAGCAATTATAATTATTTCTTTCATATTTTTAAAATACCTCCTGTATTATTAAATAGATCGTTCAGAATAGGCCAAAAACCCCCCTAATTTTTAGCCTGGTAACGTTTTTTTAATCTTATTGAGTAGTTTTTGCTATTACCCTTCTACTTTTCGATATTTCCTTCATCAGGATATTCTTTATTATCGAGATTGACTTCCCGGAGTTCACCACCACAATTAGGACACTGATCGCTTGAACCCCAGCCATAAAAAATACTCTGACAATTCAAACATTCGTATCCTGGCATAGTTATTTAGTCCCTTCTAAAAATGCTTCTAAATTCTCTTTACTTACATACCAATTTTTACCGACCTTAAAACCACCGGCAATTTTCCCTTTTCTTAAATATTCACATATAGTTAATGGTGTTATGTGAAGTATAGAAGTTAGTTCCTTTACTGAGTATAGCGTCTTTTTCCCTAATCTTATAGGCATAACATTATAAACCCCCTTATTTTTTCTAATATTACCATATTAAAACATATATTTCAATACTATTTTATATAAAAAAATTGAATATCATAATTACTTTACATAGTAAAGATTATAGGACTAAAATGTATGTTTGTATCTGTAACCCTTTGTTTATAAGGGTTTCGTAAGGATATAACTATACTCTGGTTAATATATCCTGAAATAATGCTTACCAACCCCACATATAGCGTATAAAGGATAAGAAATAAGGGGTATTTCCGGATATCATTGAGGGTATTTTAAGGGAATAATCTCCTGCAGAACGTCAACTTTTGTCAACTTATAAGGATCGCTTTTCGTTACCTGGTAAAAATCTTTTTTATCCTTCCCGAGTGATCCCCGAGTAACTGCTAAAAAGTAAAAGCCTTCTTTACTTCTGAAAAGTAAACTTTCGTAAACCTTTTTAGATAAATTAGTTACGGAAAAGCGTAAGTAATTTATCCTCTTTAATCTCAACCTGGTATCATTTTGGATACCAACTTTTACCAACTTTTCGTTATCAATTTGGATAACAACCTTTCTTAACATTACCGGCTATTTCTTACCGCTTGAAATCTTAGCTTTTTGTAACCTGAAATTGCAACCTTTTGCAACATTTAAAACTTACCTTTTCCAACAATTAAGAGGATATCTACCCCCTGAAAAGTAAACTTTTGTAAACCTGAAATGTCAACTTTTGTAAACCTTGTATAATTCCGTTATCCATTTGGATAACAATGGTTATCTACCTGAATAACCTTTGTAAATTTGTTTTGTTGAGGGACCGCGATAAACCGCGATTTAACGCGTAAGCCTTAACCTATTTTGACCTATTTATAGGTTATATCCGGAGTGATCCTCTGGGATTTTGTGGGATTTTGCCCAAACTTCTAACGATATTCTACGATTTAGCGTTATAATTCTCCTGATATTTCCTGATTTTGCCTGAAAACTTTTCCGATATTCTCCGATTTGCTGACATTTATTTTCCAATTTTTTCCATTATTATTGGACGTTTATTTTCTTATTTTCTGTTATTTATAACAACCTTCTTTTGCGATATTCTGCGATTTATCGCAACCGCTTATCACCGTATAATCGGTTAATATCCGGAGTGATCCTTTTGAGATATTTTGAGATTTGCTCAAACCTATTTCCCGATATTTCCCGATTTGCTGGGACCTGTTATCCGGTTTTCTCCGTTATTAACGGTCATTTTTCTCCGATATTCTCCGATAAATCGGAGAACTTCTATCGGATTTTAACGGATTTACCGGTTAGTTATTCCTCGATATTCCACGTTATTATCGGGCAACCTACCGGAGTTTAACGGAGTTATCCGTTAGTTCTATCATCTAAACAAATAAGCGTATGTTCGCCCCCCTGAAAATCCTCTTTTTTTAGCTATGCGCCTTTTTAGGATATCTTTAAGAGGTTAAGATGGGAGAGAGGGAGAAGGAAAAGACCGGAGAAAAGAGGAGAAGGACTAATACATATAGGATATACCCCCTAAAGTGTGCTGTAACCCTTGATATATATAAAAAAAGAGGTGTCATATTTAGACCTTCTACACGCTGTAACCCCTTATTTATATAGAAACGCTTTTTTAAATTATTCCCCTTTCCTTTAAACCCTTTATTGCTTCTCTATTGGTAGATATAGAAAAGGGGTATCATATTTATACCCCTTGCCTTCTGTAACCCTTATAAAATATAGCTTTTAATAATTGATAAATTGTTTCTCTCTTAACCCCTTCATTGCTCTAATAACTGTTGACTTGCTTAATTTACTAACCTTAATTATTTCACTTTGTAAAGGTTTCTCCCCTTGAAAATAAGACCCTAAAAATAGCAATACCCTTTGCTCTCCCGCTTCTAACTCTCCTAATCTCCTCAAGTTATGAATAATCGGATTGTTCATTTTAAGTTTACCTCCCTTAAATTTAAACTCGCAACTATCACAATCAATATAAGGCAACTTTTCTATAATGCTACTGCACTTATAATTATACACTTTTTTAAATAGATTTTCCACTTCTTTTTGGGATAGTGGTTTGGTTAGTGATAAATTCTTATCTCTGACTATCTTTTGGCTATAATTTAAAGCGTTCTTATTCTGGAGTAATAGATTAAAGAGAATATAAAGGCTGTTATCTCTCTCTCCTGCCTGTAAATCCCTACTTAATATCTGTCTTATACAGTCAACCTTTTTACCGTAATATCGTAATTCTAAAACCCTTCTATTTTTATATTCTACATCGGGGGCTTTATATCCTTCTTTCTCTGGGGCTTTATTTGGGGCTTTCTCTCTTTCTTTCTCAATTAAATAAATAGGCAAGGGTTTTATTTCTGATAGTGGGATCTCAAAGGTATAGGTAACATCATCAATAATTGAAGGGGGGGCTACTATATACCCACCGCTTTTTAATTCAACTCCCATATTTAAAAGGTTATTCGTTGAGTTTATACCATTACCGCTAAAGTAATAATGATACCCTCTTCTTGTTTTTACCCTCGTTGTTTCGTTTATCTCCGGCACTTCTTTTATTAACTCCGGTAACATAGAAGTATCATCTACATCTATAACTGTTAAATTGCTTATATCCCCTGTTATTATAGCAATGTTAGGGTTATCATATTTCATATACCAACCTGAAACATCATCTAAATCTGCTCTTTTATATTGGTTTCTTTTCCACAAAAACCCGCTACAAGGTTTTTTCTTGTCTTTCTCTGGGTTATCGCCTAACGGTATTAAACTGTATCCCTTATCAATATATTCTTTGATAAAACTGTATCTTTTATCGGTATTGTTTTTGTTTGTATCCGTATTTTATCAACCCCTTTTCATACCGGCAGGGGCAAGGGGTTGACCTGTAACCCCCACCGGTATTAAGCAGTAACTTACTGCTATACTTATATTTTTAAACTCCCCCTTGCTTTTTTATTTCTATATGGTAAAATATAGAAAACCGGGAGGTACAATGAAAAGAAACCGGGTTATATATTGTAAAAAGGGAGTGTTTTCCTGATACAAGTAAGCACTCTCTTTTTATTTGTCTTTAATTATTATACCCATATTTTGGGTTTTATCAAGTATATCTTTTTATCTCTCTTATGAGATACTTTTAGATTTATCTCCAATTGCTTTATTTACCCCTAAATACCCCCTAATTTTTAATCCTACTGCGTTTCTTTAATCTTGTTAGCCAGTTATGCTATATAGAGGCTTTTTGTTAAAATAGGTTAAAATAGACCTCGAATTTTTGATTTTAAAGCCCCTGTTTTTCTAAATAGGTATAATCATAAGCGACTTTTCGATATTTCTATTAAAACCTAACCTTAAATTTAGGCAGCACAATAAAAAATTATTATGCAGCCTAATTATAATTTTTAAAGATTCTTAGTAAAAACAGTTTTACAAAGGGATTCTTTTTCAACCCCAGCCTTTTTACACATTTCTTCAAACTCTTTCTTATCAAGTTCTTTTTTAGCTATCTCTTTATCATATTTTTTTTGTGCTTTTCTCATTAGTTTATCTATACGAAACATTTCAGATTCTTTCATTTTCTAATCACCGCCTTTTAAATTCCCTTTTCTATGAATTTATTTAATTTGATATCCTCATCTTTCTCTTTTTCTTGCACTTGTGCTAAAAGCTCCTGGTCGATATTCTTTAATATACAATCTTCAATAATATTCCTGAGTATATCCGGAGGCAATGAATCAAGTTCTACCGCCATATCAGAGCCATAGATATTAACGAATTTCTTATAGTTAGGATCGCTTTTCTTACCAGGATCAGAAGGTAATTTATATTTTTCTATCTGTCCTTCTGTTAAGGCAATCCTTTCATAATTTATAAATATACCAAAAGCCTCAAGCCTCTTTCTGATAGAATCATAAATAGATAACCCTGAGGGGTCAAAATCACCGCAATAATAAAGATAGCATTTCTTATCGCTTTTAGCCTTATATCTTTTAGAGGTTTCGTATATCGCGGTCCGGGATAACTGCCCTCTGGCCACCATTAAAGAAACGTCATAGGGATAGGTTATCTCAGTTAATACACTCCTCAAAGCGTCTTTTTCTGTCCAAATCTCTAAATATTTAGGTTGATTATCCCACTTATCTTTATTGTAAGACCTCTTAACTGTTTCCATAAATTCATTAAGATCAAGCCAGGCGCCGGGTTTATCTACTGCCCTCAACCTATCGGCAAAGGCTTCCTCCGGCAGTATTCCCTCATCTCTACCGGTAACACAAACATTAGATAGTTTTTTATAATATCTCTGTTCATTAGGGATAATCTGTTTAGCCACTAATTGATAATATATTTGCCTTAAAGTTAAAGCGAACTCATAACTATCTATTATTTTTTGCACTTGATCTAAAAGTGCTAAGGATTGCTTTTGCATACCTCTTTTATTTCCTTTCATACCTAAAAAATCATTAGGCAATGAATTTATTATCTTTTCTTTTTTCCTCAGCTTCTTCTTCTCTCTCAATAAACCCCTCAATAAGTTCCAGAGCCTTTAAATATGAATTTCTTTCTCCCCCTGCTAGTTCTTCCTTCTCCAATTCCACCTTATAGAAGGATCTCGTTTCTTCCAAGTCCTTTAAATTTAGCCTCATTTTCTTATAATCTCCACTTCAAGCCCTTAGAATCAAATAAGGAAAATAAGATCTTATCAGCAATTACCTAGTAAACTTTAATTATAAATTTCTTAATGGCCATTATCAATTACCGCCTGTAAATATTTTCTTCTTTCGTTCCCGATCCTCTTTTCATTATTGAGCCTTCTATCCTTCTGCAAGGTTAAATAAGGTATATCAATAATTTCTCCGGACAGTATTTTTTCCTCAACTTTTCTAAGATCAGAAAAATATAATCTTAACCTTTTCTTACAATTCTCAAAAGTAACCTGGCAAGTAGAACCGGCAATACTCCTGGCATTTCCTTTAAAAATACTGACTACTATCATTTTTAAAATACCCCCCTTCTTTTAAGATCTGGTTTCTTCTAAATCCTTTAGTTTCAGCGCCATTTCTTTATGATTACCACCTAAATTTCTTATATGAACGATATAAAATAAAATCAGCGATAGCCCGGTAAAGTTCGAGAATAAATTTTTTAATGGCCATAACTGATCACCTCTAATACAACTTCCAGTTATTACCAACTTTCTGTAAATGATAATAAATATATCCGCTATCGCTTTCATACCAACCGCAATAAGTTATTACATAAGTGAAATAACAATAAGCCTGGCTATATTTCCCATAGATAGATA
>Ga0307379_10013090_pt1 | contig 10773 bp, 7 predicted proteins | sample UN2MG_FD_202237 | JGI IMG/M metagenome (GOLD analysis project Ga0307379, IMG submission 202237) | Soil microbial communities from Risofladan, Vaasa, Finland - UN-2 | ecosystem: Environmental > Terrestrial > Soil > Coastal area > Acid sulfate soil | place: Finland: Risofladan, Vaasa | collected... | reverse complement strand
GGTTTGAAGGTAATTTGAGATGTACTCTTTTAAATTCGAAGGATTTCGTTTTGATTCGAGAATACCAATTATGCTAAATCAGTTAATAAAAAACCATATTAAATAGGGAGCGACCATGCAATGTCCCACCTGTCAGGTGGATGTGGGGGACAGTCACGCGTTCTGCAGTGCTTGTGGGCGTAAACTGGAAGCCCCTGTGGAACATAACGTTTCTCAGAGCCCGTCGCCCCTTCAGGACGGTGAACGTCGCCAAGTTACAGCAATGTTCGCCGATGTAGTGGGCAGCACGTCACTTGCCGAACAAATCGGCGAGGAAGCTTTGTACGGTGTCATGCAGGACATTATCCGGGAAATGAGCGAAGCCGTACAGAGTCACGGTGGAACCATCGAAAAACTAACCGGTGATGGCCTGATGGCACTATTTGGTGCGCCGCTTGCCGTGGAAGATGCCCCCATCAGTGCTTGTGCAGCGGGGCTAGACATCTTGGACCGCATCGCGGTGCTGGGCAATAGGTTCATGGAAGCTGACGGCAAACGCCTGCATGTGCGCATTGGCATCAATACCGGATATGCGGTAGTCGGCAGTTTGGGTTTCGGTTTGCAACAGGAAGTCACGGCACTGGGCGACAGCGTGAACCTTGCAGCACGCCTAGAAGGTTTGGCGGAGTCCGACGGCCTAGTGATCGGCGAGACCACCCAGAGATTGGTAGCTGACTTCATGGAAACAGAATACGCCGGAGAACGGGCGGTCAAAGGTAAGGCCAGGAAACAGAAAATATGGCATGTACGGAGCGCCAGGGCGGGCATACGTCGGTTTGACGCGTCCTTGCGGCGTGGCCTGACCAAGCTGGTGGGGCGTGAGCGTGAGTTGGAATCGATACAGGACGCCTTCCACGAAAGTCAGGACAGCAAGACCCAGATTGTCAGCCTGTGCGGTGACGCGGGTATGGGGAAATCCCGACTAGTGCATGAATTTCGCCAACGCCTTCCAGCAGAAGGGGTTTTCTGGCTGCAAGGAAATTGTAAAGCCCGGGACACCAAAGTCCCGTTCCTGCCCTTTATCGAAGTGGTCCGGTCATCATTTGGAATGTCTGATACCGATCCTAAATCCCTGGTGGAAAAACGCCTCAGCCACGGAGTGGATGTGCTGGGCATGGATTCAACTGCCAGTGTACCCTACCTGATGAACCTGCTGGGACACCAGGTCACGGGCAGCGAGTTCACCAAGGAACATGCCGAAGTTGCGGGCATCCGCACGCGCAAAGTCTTGCATCAACTATTGGTGGCGCGCTGTCACATCTCAAGCGTGGTGCTACATATCGACGATCTGCACTGGCTGGATCAGGCGTCTCAAACCCTGCTGGGGCAACTTATCGTTGACGAGCCCGATCTACCGCTGCTGATGTTGTTCACACATCGCCCTGAATACACACCACCTTGGGCAGATGCGAAGGAATTCAATATTAATGGCCTGCGTACGATCATGCTAGAGCCACTTTCCACCAACGCGACCGAAGACTTGCTGCGCAGTCTTCTCGGGATTCAGAATCTGCCCCGGGCCCTGGTTCGCCTGGTTCTGCAAAAAGTGGAGGGGAATCCGCTTTTTGTCGAAGAAATCGTTAATTATCTGGGAGAGCGTGAAGCTGTCGTGGACTACAGTGATGACGGCATGTTGGCCTTGCCAGTCTCGCTCGAAAATCTGTTGATGGCCCGCGTTGACCGCCTGAACGATGCATCAAAGTCGCTATTGCAGGCCGCGTCTGTGATCGGTCGCATTTTCCCGCCCGACGTGGCGGGCGAGGTTGCGGAACTGGGCGCATGTAGGGATTCCAATATCCTGGAATTGCAGCGCATGGGATTGGTGCTGATAGACGAGCATACCGGCAATTGCAGATTCAAGCATGCACTGATCCAGGACGCGGTCTACAGCAGCCTTCTAACCAAACGGCGCGAGTGTCTGCATGAACGAACGGCGCAGGTACTGGAAGACCGCCATGCACAGAGTATCGGCGAAATCACCGAAATCCTTGCCCATCACTACAGTCATACCCCACGGACAGAAAAGGCGGTGCGCTACATAGCGGAAGCCGGCGCCAAATGCCTGCGAGTCTATTCTCTCGACGAAGCGGATTTACATCTATGTAAGGCAGTGGAGTTGATGGAGCAGGTGGCTGGTTGTGCCGAGAACACTTTTTTTGTGGACGTATTGCTGCAATTGGCTCGGGTGAAATATTTCCGGGCTGATATGTACGGATTGATCTCTCTTTTGAAGCCGCATTTAGCCCGGGTAGAAGCCCTCGACGATCCCGAAAGATTGGCCAACTTCCTATTCGAAATTGGGTACGCCCAGGTTTTCGGTGGGGACGCGGAAAATGGCATGGCGCTGCTTAAGCGCAGTCGCACTATAGCTGAGGGAATCAACGATGACCTGATCATCGGTAAAATCGCCATGGGTGAAATCATGTACCATACTTTTTATAGCGATTTGGTGCCCGAAATCCGCGGACGAATTGAAGAGCTAGAAAAAATCGCTCTAACAGCGGGGCATTCGGCCAAAGATGTCTGGGTAATCGCTAAAACCTATACCGCCATGTCCGTATTTGGAGGCATTAGTGGAAACCCCAAAGTGTCTCGTGATTACTCACATCGTCTGTTCGAACTGACGCGGGAAACTAGTGACCCGCGCGCCCGCGGCATGGGCCTGTGGACCCTGGCTGCATCCGACACAATTAACTGGGCCTGCGAGAAAGCCATTGATAATGCGAGAGAAGGAAACCGCTCGGCACTATGTCAGATAGACCAACTCATTTCTCAAGGTGCACTGGGCGGGGCGCTGGGTTTACTGGGACGAGTCGATGAGGCCCTTCCGCTGTTGCAATCCTTTCACGACACGCTTTCGGAGCGTGGCCTGGTTGTTTCTCTTATCACCATGGATCTGTTCTTGGGGCCGACGCTGGTTATGAGTGGTGATATGAGTCGTGGTATCAGAATTTCGAAGGAGTGCCGAGTGCGAAATGTTAAATGGGGATCATCTGTCGGGGTTGCCTTTGCTGATATGGTGCTGGGTGAAACTTACACGCAAATTGCCTGTAGTGCTGAAAAACCACCCCTTTCGGTAATGCTACAGAACTTCTGGTTCTTGCTTGTCACCTTACCACGCGTGAAACAGCTGGCACGAAAATACTTAGAACGTGCGTTAGACTACTTCCGAAGCATCGATGCTCCCAGTAACATTGCCTGGGCGCTTTATGACCTGGCCTTGATCGATATAAAACAGCATAGCAAGGACGACGCGAGAGAGAAACTAACCGAAGCATTTGGCTTCGCCCAAAGCGTTGAAGCTGATGCACTGGCTGACAAAATCACCGAAACCCTGCGGGCAATCTAACATCTAAACCGACCCATATTAGTCATATGGTCATGGTGAAAGCGTCTGCTCTGGGCTGTGGTTTCAAACGATCGATGCAATACATGCATCAAATTCTTGAAATAAAGCGCCCAGGCAATGTTGTTGGGCTTGTCGATAAAACTGCTTTAGCGAATGGTGCTATGGTTTGACTGAATGTGAAATTTCCTGGGTTATCATTGAAAAGTCCAGCGCAGCTGACCACTAATGATGTCGACATCTACGTCAAAATCGCCCACTAGCGTGTGTCCCGTTGTAGGTTCGGTTTGGTTGGTCCGAGCGTCTTTGAAAAATAGATGACTGTATCTTAGATCGAAGCTGAGACTATCTTTAAAGTTATAGCTAAACCCCGTAGCTACCCACCAGCGGTCAGAGTCAGGAATACGCGGTGAACGGTCATCGGCGTGACTAATGGCACTTTCATCAAAAGCTATACCAGAGCGAATTGTCCATTTCTTATTGTATTTGTAGGATAAGCCCACCGAGACTCGAAAAGTATTATCCCAGTTCATTGGCACCACGGAATCCGGGGCGCCATTCTCGAATTTTACCACGAGCGTGTCTACGTGCTCCCACTTAGTCCAGGTGATGTCACCCATTAAGGACCAGCTGTCGTTTAAATCCTGGAAAGCGCTGAGCGATAAGCTTTCGGGTACCGTTAGATCAATCTTCGCGCCGGTGTCAGATACAATGCCCAGGGCAACCAGGGGTCCGGAATAATCAGCCTTGCCGGCGATTGTGAACTCGATCTTTGATCGGTAGGAAATACCGAAACGAGTAACCTTACTTGGCATATACAAAAAGCCGATGTTGTATCCATAGCCCCAGTCATCCCCCTCCAGGTTAACTTGGCTATCGGTTGCTGGATCGGCTACCATCGGAACGGGTATTCCTGCGGCTCCGGCTGCTGCAATGCACCCAGCGGCACCGAGAGCACCAATGCACACTCCACCTGAGTCAACTGCATTGCTGAATGACTTGAGATCCGCATATTGGGCGCTTAGCCCAATGCCCATGGCCAATTTGGGTGTAAGCTTGTACGAGAGTGAGGGGTTAATATTGATATTTACTAGCTCAGACCTGACTCCGTGGTATCGGCCAACCCACTGGTCATCATAGTCCGAGGTCAAGCCAAAAGGGACGTTTATGCCCAAGCCGAGATGAATCTTGTCGTTATACTCATGGGTAATATAGATTTCCGGTGTGATGACGGTTTCTCCACCATCGCCGCCATTATTGCCCGTCAACGATCCAGGTACAGCAGCCCCTCCGGTAAAGGCCGGATTTATAAAGGAGCCTCCATCTTCAAATTTGATCGATGGCATAATGATATTCGCCCCAAACAATACTTGTGTACCTTTGAGGCGTGCCATCCCGGCGGGATTGGAAAATACAGTAGCCGCATCCTCCGCTATCGCTGAGCCACCAGCACCGGCACTAGCCAGATTATTCACACCCTGTTCGATACCGAAACCTGCGCCGTAAACAGGAATGGACAGTCCTAGAAGACTGCTAGCCAACAGGCAAGATTTAATAATGTTCCGGTTCCCTTTAGCGCTTGCAGGCCTTTCCAACGAGAGCTGGCCCTCAATCTCTACAACACTGAATTTGAAAAACGTGCTCATAATTAAGCCCTTTTTTTCTAACTTAGTTGAATAGAAAACTGGGTTTTGATCCAATAAACCATACGCTTAGTGTGGATAATAAGCAATTTTAGTTGAGGACGTGATATGTAGGATAGAGTTGTATCTTTCAGTAGTAGATCGCTTGCATTTGTCCATAACTTAACGATTATCGAGCGTCCACTTGGTGCCGTTCGCTGCCTCCTACGGTATGCTTTTCAGTGTCTCCTATGTAGAAAGCTGACGCTCAGAATTGATTGGGCAGAGACCGAGTAGTGCCCACTGCGGCCACCTGTTGCATTGAAGTAAGAGGCGATCTTCGGCCAGGAACCGGTGCTCGGGTGCTAATTTTTTGGAGTAATAGAACATCACTAAATGTTTCAAACTTGCACGTGATATAGATAGCGCCTCATACCACCTGATTGAATAGCAGGCAAATATTCATCGTCAGCTTCTCTCATCAAGCTGTAGTAAATAAATTCGTTGCCTTCCTTCTCGAATTCTTCCTTCATGCCACTTAGGACACACTTTAATCTTGACCAGAAATCGAGAAACGATTCGGTTCGATCAACTGACTGGTAATCAAGTTTTAGCTCGTCTAGTGCCGACGCAACAAAGGTTTTGTCAATTTCCAGTTCATCCGGGCTCTCACAGTAGTCAGGGACGTGAACGATAGTTAAAATCAGCTGCCCGCCCGGTTTTAATGTTTTTATAATTCTCTTCAATGCATCGACGGTGTCATTAACCCAATATATTGAGTCAATCGAAACTGCAGCATCATAGGAATGCGGCTCTAGCTCAAGCTTATTGAGGTCAGCCTCAATGAAATTTAACTGAGACCGTTGGTTTTCTGTTCGACTGTTGGCAACAGCAATTGCCGCTTTTGAATAATCGAGACCGGTTACATGGCTGTCCGTTTGGTCGGAAATGTATTCAGATATTCCTCCAGCCCCGCAGCCCAGGTCAAGAACACGTTGCCCAGGATTCAGATCAAGCCTGTCGAGAAGATCGTGCAGCGAATCCATGTCCATTTGTCCCTCCTGGCATAAGTCTAATCCGAAAACTTTTTCACAGAGAGCAGAATGTGCCTGGCTAGCGTAGGCTTTGTCATAGAAGTCTCGATAGTAGTACCAGTAGTTATCTGGCCTCTCCTCTAGATAGTGCTGACCCAAAGGGCGGCCAGACTCGGTCAGGTGATAACCTTCCTCGTCGTCGATAATTAAATCTTTGTCAACAAGACTGGAGTAAGCATTCGACCAGTCTACAAGGTAATTCAGGTAACGCTTACCGCTTTGCTCGAGCGAAGCTTTGTCGACTGGGGCTTTTTCTTTTTCGGCCCTACAAATGCTGGCCAGAACCTGAATCTCAGCTTCATTTAATTCCATTTCGTCTTCCCCTCACGGCTTACAAGAGGTGTATTTTAACTCGATGACCTTTGGAAATTCAGGAATGGTCAGTTAGTTACAACTCGAGCAATTTCGGTAACGTGCCGAAGATCAGAACCACAACAACCGCCGAATACGTTTAGCCACGGCATCTTTGTTTTTATTTCAACATATTGTTGCCCTAACTCCACCGGATCACCCTCATCGAGGGTTTCACATTCGTCTAGCTCCGCATGGCTTAGACGCGATGCATTACAGCGAATACCCCGGATACGCCTGGCCCAGGATTCATCGCCAAGGACATGAGCAAAATGATCAGGGTGGGCGCAGTTCACCATAAAATATGCAGCACCTGATTGGGTAGCCTTGTCAACTTCCTCGATTGCCGAGGCCAGTGATTGACCCGTTGGTAAATTGCCATCTGTTTCGACTGTAAAAGATACAACAACCGGCAGACCAAGTGCAGTGGCTGCTTTGACGACACCTATGGCCTCGTCAGCCTGTGTAAAAGTCAATGCCGTTACCATGTCAGCTTCAGTATCTGCAATCCATCGTAACTGTTGTGAGTGGTATTCCTCCGATTCCTTTGCAGCGACCAATTCTTCCGGAGCGTAAGCATCTCCCCTCGGTCCTATGACCGCGTTTAATACAATAGGGCCCCTATTCGATGAATATTCATCGCGCAGTGCAGATGCGAACGATAGCGATGCCCGGTTAGCTTCTTTAAGATCATCAGCGGTAGCACCAAGGTCTTGCGCCCAGTGCGAGTGAGCTTTCCAGGTTACAGAGTCCAGAATATATCCACAGCCGATTTCGTTAGCAAGTGACAAAAACCCCCGGAAATAATTGCCTAAGGCTTCGCGCCCTGCATTATCGGGTAACAAGGTGTGGGCGGCAAATTCGGGAATGTCGATGCCGTGATTAAAGATCAGGTCTGTTTCGACACCGGCATCGGTTAAGAACATATCGCCAGCGTGCTGAGGTAATGCGTTTCTATATCTAGCCATTATTGATTCTCCCATGTTGTGATCGAGGCTTGGTAATATCGAAACTGCTAAGAAATAGGTCAGCAGTTTATACCTAATCCGCGATTCGCGCATTTAGCCCTAAAACTTCGATTTGCAATCACATAGTCGGGAAGATACTGACAAACGCCAGCTAAAAAAAAACAGACACTGAAATTTACCTAACAGGTTTCGTTCTTCGGCCAGTTTCGGACAAACCCATAAACAGCCTGAGTCATACTCCAAAGGTATATCGGCTCCCCAGATTTGCACCGACGAGTTTGTCTGGCATCCGGTGACGCATGGTTTCGATAAAGTCACGACCGGTGCAATGCATCGGCAGCACCACATCGGGATCAAGGTCTGCCAACGCGTCGACAGTGTGATCGATATAATCCTGCTTCGAGGCAGCAAGGTGAAAGCCGCCCACTACGGCGTGAAGTTTGTCGACACCGGATGTAGCCATAGCTGATTTAACTGAGTTTACAATACCAATGTGGCCGCACGACGAAATCACTACTAATCCACGTCCGCGAACAACGTAACAGAGGGCATGCTCTTCCGGATGATTGTCAGTGATCAACTTGCCGCGCCGTTCGTCCTCCGTGAAATGATCGCGGCTTCGGATCAAGGTGGGGCTGGTCGTCTGCTCGAAAGAGTCGCGTTCAATATAACCGGAGGTAAAGGAGCCGTCGAGAACATGTGGCGTCTCGCAGCATACCGGCACAATCTTATGACCGAGTAGCGTCTCGCGACTGAGTTCTCCCCAGAAAGCCATTGTCGGTGAGGTACTTTCAGATTCCACGGATTTATCCTCCTCCCATCGAGCCGCGAAGGCATCCTCTCCACCGACAAATAATGACAAGTCATCTCGCATGGTTGGTCGATGCTGCTGCAAAAACCCATCAAGGCCACCATAATGATCCAGGTGGCCGTGGCTAAGAACCAAACCATTGAGTTTGGCTGGATCGATGTCTAAGAGGTCGATGTTGCGATTTATGACCTCGGGAGTCCACCCAAAGTCCAGCAAGTATTCGGCCCGCTGACCGTTCGCCAACGATGCCAAGTGCAACGACAAACCCCATTCGGCGGCAAGTGTATGCATAATCCTACCCGGAATTCCTCCGACATGCTCAATCGTAACGGATGGATGACTTTCTTTGGGAAGGATGGCCTCATACCGGGAATCGACCACAACCCGAATAGTGAGACTATCCACGATGGGCGCGGTGAATGGCGATTGCTTACTCATTGTATTAATCAGACAGTCTTGATAAGTGTTTTTAGATAGGCCAGGGTCTCGTCATCCCATTTGCTGGCGTCCTCGTCATGGGCGATCTTCGCGTGCAACCCCATGAGTTTCCAGACCTCATCTTCCGTCTCCGCGACAACTTTCCCAGGGCAAGCCTCCATACCATCACAATCTGCACAGGCATAAGAATAAGCCATAACGATCCTCCTCTAGTGTGTAAAAGGTACAAACGCAATATTACTCGCTTACTAACCACAGGCTATCGTTTCTCTTTATAGTTATCGTGACGTAATAATAAGGAATGTATTCAAACTTCGCTAGGGTCGAGTGTCTCACTTGGGTCGTTTTTGCCGCCTACCACAAAACCACGGGCGTCCGCAGTGTGCCGATTCTGTTGAAAAACTCGGCTATAAAATGGTCGCCTTCCTCGCCCTGGATCACGGCAACGATTGGATCACTTCGATAATCCACTTTTTTCGTGGATTATGTTCTGGTTTAGTGGCTTTTGATCGGATTTAGCATAAAACAGGCGCACCTATCCTGTAATCAGGCGGTTTATATCGCTGTTGCGCTAGCTTCTTCAGATTCTGCACCGTGGCTGCCAGTAAAAACTCATCATGTGCTCCCGTGATACCGCGCAATCGTAATCGGTCAAAGTTCATGACTCGCTTGAGATGGGCGAACAGCACTTCAACCTTCTTCCTGTCTTTTCTGGATTGTAGATATTCCGTGGTCTCACCAATATCTCGGGCAACATCACGAGATGACTCATAGATACTACGGGCAATCTTTCTGTGGGTTGTGTTTGGACAGCACCGAGATTTAAGTTCACAGGTTTTACAGTTATGCCGACTTGAGCGATAGATAATCGTGTTTGCTTTGGTAACGGGTGAACGCGGTTTTTTGAAGGGGCGACTTCTGCATCTCAGCAGCTTACCCGCCGGGCAGTGATAACAATCGGCTTCGTTATCCCAGGTAAATACAGCCCGACCAAACATACCGGGCTTACCTTGTGACTGATCCAAAACCGGGATATGTGGTTCAATCTGTTTTTGCTCTACTATCCAGTCAAGCATCTCAGCAGAGCCATACGCTGTATCTGCGATCAGTCGTTCAGGTTTGATTTCCAGCTTCTCTTCGACCCGATCAATCATGGTTCGAGTACTGCTGACCTCAGCGATTCTGTGAGACGGAGTTGGCTCAACATCCAAAATAACATTGTGTTCAATATCGATCAGGTAATTGGTGCTGTAATAAAACTGGCCGGGGCCTTTATCCCCCGCCCACTGTGCCATCGGATCAGTGGTAGACACTTTCTTCTGCGGCCTGGTTGCAGCAGGGTCACTGTCCAGAGCATCAAGATATTCTTTTACCGCCCGTGATTGTGTGGGTGATGGTTGCCAATCAACCGGACCATCGACCATACGCTGTCGGGATGCATCGGCTTTGATGTAACTGGCATCGGTGGCAAAGCCTTCACCTTTAATCAACCCCTCGTCATTGCAACGTCGCACCACTTTATCGAATAACAGTCGCAGTAAATCAGCCTCTCGGAATCGACCATGCCGGTTCTTGGAGAATGTTGAGTGATCAGGTACTTCATCTTCCAGGCCTAACCGACAGAACCACCGGTAAGCCAGGTTATATCGGATCTCCTCACATAAGCGTCGTTCCGATCGGATACCGTAACAGTATCCAATCAGTAACATCCGAATCATAAGCTCCGGATCAATCGATGGCCTGCCGGTATGGCTATAAAAGGGGTCAAGGTGGATACGGGTTTGATCAAAGTCGAGAAACTGATCAATCTGGCGGAGAAGGTGCTCGTCTGGGATGTGCTTTTCCAGACAGAACTCATAAAACAATGCGTTCTGCTGAGCCGGTAGTTGTCCCATCATAGGATCGCTTTCTTAGGAAGTTGATACCGAGCGCAATTATCTCATGGACCGACCCTCAACGAGAGTTTTTCAACAGAATCTGCCGTTCGCTGCCTCCCACGGTATGCTTTTCAGTGTCTCCTATGTAGAAATCTGACGCTCAGAATTGATTTAGCAGAGACCGAGTAGTGCCGTATCGGACCCCCAGCGCATCAATGTGGGAGGCG
>Ga0307379_10013089_pt1 | contig 10773 bp, 7 predicted proteins | sample UN2MG_FD_202237 | JGI IMG/M metagenome (GOLD analysis project Ga0307379, IMG submission 202237) | Soil microbial communities from Risofladan, Vaasa, Finland - UN-2 | ecosystem: Environmental > Terrestrial > Soil > Coastal area > Acid sulfate soil | place: Finland: Risofladan, Vaasa | collected... | reverse complement strand
CGGCTCGACTTTATAGACGACGAAGTCTCCCGATTTACCCTTTAGCCTGTGTGCATCCTCTTTGAAATTGCGTGCCTGCTTGACTTCCAATGATAGATTGCCGCTGCGTTCGTTAATGGATTTCATATCCTGCATTTCATCCACAAGCGATTTATAAGAGACCGAAACGGGTCCGACGATGTTTGAAGGCTCGGAAATGCCGGCGGAGTTCTGGGCGATGACACGGTAACAATAACTCTTGCCGATCTCTACACCGGTATCGTTAAACAATGGCCGATGCTGAAGTGCGGCGTCGGATATGTTGCATTTCGCGGCCAGCCACGGGCCGTCTTTGCTCTGTGCCCTCTCGACGATATAGCTCTGAGCACCGGCGATTCCCTGCCATGAAATCGCGGCAGCATCGTCAATATCAAGCAGAACCGGCGGGGCGGGTTTTTCAATCGCCGGAGCGGGGATGCCTCTGATTTCAAAGGCTTTTTGACGCATGAGTTTGAGCAGGCCGGTCTCATCGAATGCGGCATTGGAGGCAAAGCCGGGCCAGTGATACGACTTGAAAAGATTGCCGCCAAATTCGGAGGCGGAGGCCACTCAAAGGCCGCCGGAACCTTCCTGCCCGGCCCATTGGAAAACGCAAAAAAACTTATCTTTGCAGAAATAGAAAAGCGGGTCTAAAGCACGCCGTTAAGTTGTGGCTGCAAAAATTTTTACGAAGCACAAGTCCGCCGCCAAAGACTCGAATTTCACATCAAAACAGACTTTTTTATATGCCTCCTATCGAAAAACAGCACTCGAACAACGTCAAAAACACTCTTACGTCTTGACAAAATAGGCAAATTTGGTATAATAGGTAAATTGTATTGAAAGAATCGGTTAAATAAACACAGCAGGATAATGTATCCTGCTATGAGAAAAGCCTCAAGAAAAAGCGGAGGCTCGAAAAGAATTCTTTATGAAAGGAAGAGGTATGAAAAGTCAAAACAAAGTAAAGACGGTGCTATTGTTGGCGACGCTGATGCTATCAACGATGCTTATAGCGGGTTCAGCATACGCTGATGACACGGGCTTGAAAAACGCAGCATCCTATGCAACAGGGACGACAGGAAACCCACCCGCCGATCCCGACCAAGCGATTGTTGACGATGTGGCCACGGGAAGCACCAATGACGATGCTTGTGCTTTATTCAGGACTAATAATCCTGGTGGGGGCGGGGAAGTTGCTGATTCCGAAATCTACGATGGTTTCACGTTTAATATTCCGTCAGGAGCCACGATTGATGGCATTGAGGTTCTAGTGAGCGGATACAGGACGGGTTCAGATGGCGGTCAGAATCCCACAACAGGCGCCTACTTTAAAGTAAGTCTTTACGATGGTTCAGGCTGGACAGCATATCAAAACACACCGGGGCTTACATTCACAGATGCCGAATACATATTGGGAGCCTCAGACGACGACTGGGACAGGATTTGGAATGCTGACAGTCTCGATGCCGACTTCAGATTGGAGGTCATACCCGCCGGCCCGTATCTTAGCGGGGAACAATGGAAGCTCGATAGTGTGCGAGTAAAAGTTTACTACACAGTAATAAGCACGTACGAAGGACTGAGCCACGGCTACTGGAAGAACCACGTCAGCGATTGGACGGGTTATAGTACTTCCGACACACTGGAGAGTGTCTTTGACATCCCTGACAGCTTCGGCTTAGATGATAATACGCTGCTTGAAGCACTCGATTTCCAAGGCGGTCCTGATCTGGCGGACAAAGCCCAGATACTGCTACGCAATGCTGTCGCTTCGCTGCTCAATGCCGCGCATCCGAACATCGATTACCCGCTATCGCTCGTGGAGGTCATAGCAGATGTTAATGCGGCCCTTGCCAGCGAGGATGGGGCCACCATGCTTGCCTTAGAAGCTATTCTGGACGGGTACAACAACCTCGGTGCTGACCTGAGCTCATAGATTTCCTTATGAGCGTTCAAGGATGAATAGGGACAAACTTTGTAAGCTGAATTCGTGAGGGGTGTGGGCATACGCCGCACCCCTCTTTTTTAATAAATGAATATTGCCTATTTTAACAGATTTCTCCGCTCGCTTCGCTCGGTCGAAATGACGGTACCGTCGTGAGACTTCTGAAACGCGGTATTAGTTGCGGTTCGTGAGCCACTGGCGGCAGAATTCGGCTACGTCCTGCACGTCAATTTTATTGTCGTCGACTAAATCTGCTGTTAGCGGATTTTCGTTTTGCATCCATTCGCCGGCAAGGATCGAGTAGTCGTAAAAATCGACAAGGCCGTCACCGTTGAAGTCGGCCGAGCCGATTATTGGGCCGGGACGTGCGAAAATGCCGTAGCGTGAGCCGTCCTGAGTTTGGCTTTGCCAGACGGCGACGAACCCGCCGGCCTCGCTTATAGCAACGGCGGGATATCGCTGGTCGTTCAACTCGAAAGTGTTTACCTGGAATTCGTCGCCGGCAGGCTCGCCCAGGCTACTGAATCGCTGGCCGAATATGTCTCTTTGGTTGTCAGCGTTAGGGTCGATCCTGCAATCCCAGACGATGACAAACTCTCCCTCGCCGTTCATCGCCGCCCGGGGATATTGCTGGGCGCATGTAAGGGTCGTATTGACGAGGAACTGCTCGCCCGAAGGCGTGCCGTTCGTGTCATACAGCCGGGCGTGAATATCGTCCATCCCGGCGAGATTCGGATCGCCGTCCCAGGTCACCACAAAGCGGCCGGCGTCATCCATCGCAATTGACGGCCTTGTGACCGAGCCAAATCCGATTGTGCTCACATCGAAAGCATCCGTTCGAGGCGTGCCATTCGGATCAAACAATCTGCCCATTATCGAATTGCTGCTCTTATCCTCCATCCAGACCACGGCGAAGTTCCCGTTGGCATCGGCCGCCACATCCGGATAGCGGTAGATTGATGCATCCTCGTGAATGAAAAACTCGGCTCCAAATCCTACCCCGTTACTATCATATAATCGGCCGCATATTGCCTTGTCGCCTTCCACGGGGGTATTGCTGCTCTCCCAAACGACGATAAACGTGCCATCGTCATTCATTGCCGCACAGGGCAAAAGTTGCTGGCCGTTCGTATAGCTGTTGACGAGGAACTCTTCGCCGGCAGCCGAGCCGTTCGGGTCGAGCCGCTGAGCAAAGATATCCTCCCGGTCCTCTTCAATGAGCCCCGGCCCCTGCCATGCTACGACAAAACCGGCCGCTGCGTCCATTGCCACGGCCGGTTCCGCCTGGTTACCGGAGGAGGTAGTGTTTATCTGAAATTCCTCGCCGAGTTGGCCGCAATTAGGGTCGAAAAGCTGGGCGAAAATGCCGTTTGAGCTGCCATCTTGAAGATAGCTGCTCCAGACCACGACAAAATTCCCGGCTTCATCCATCGCTATATCAGCGTTTTTCTGATCGTTAGTCGTATGCGTATTGACCTGAAACTCCGCCCCGCAAACCGAGGCGAAAAACAGGCCTATTAGCATATATGATAAAAATAAATGTCTCATTAGTCCACCTCCTTACCGGCCGGGCCGGCTATCAAGTACGCTTATTTCTTATAAATATTTCCCGTCACTATAGACTAAGCGTTTGAGACGGCAAAATGTTGATAGTAAACTTGAGATTTTTTTAAAAATATTTTCCGAAGGGTGACAACCTATTGTCACAGCAAGCCAAAATCCGTGTTATTTCTTAAAAAAACGCTGATTATTCACCACGAAGGGCACCGAGAACCACGAAGAAAAATAACATAAAATATTCAAATATAAATTTACTTAGACAGGATTAACTTGGCGCGGCCTGAAGGCCGCAACCAAACTAAAAAATTAAAATGTAAAACGCAAAACTTCGGAATCCCGGCAAGCCGGGATAACTCTTTATTATCTAAACAATTACGTCAGCCTTGTCGAAAAAACACGCACAAAAAACAAGAAATTGAAAGATTGTATTACAGATTTACCCCGTGAGATAACGGTTTTACCTATCTCATGGGGTGAACGCGGTTTTTTGAGTCGTATTGCGTATTGCGTACGGCGTATAGCATTTAGGAGATTCCTGCTCTTTTCACTTTTCCCTTTTTACCTTTTACTTGTTTTCTCCTGTTATCCTGTCTAAGAAATAGGTATTAACCGCGGATTTCGCGGATTACGCGGTTTTTTAGATTGATTATTTCGTCGAAGCAAGGCTTTCGAGAATGAGAATTTTAATAAGACAGTGTTATATAAATTTTAATAGGTGAATGTCCTTAGAACGCCCGAAAATAGGTATGTCCCCGGAATTCTCCAAATCCTGAAAAACACCAAGAAAAGCGGTATCCCGCCGGGTACCAGCAACCGGCAAGAATACTTTTGATTGACCGCAAGCTGTACACATGTAACATGTCGGTGGATTGACCGGTTCTGAAAAAAGTTCCAAATAAGCGAGTTTTTTCTTCTTGTTTACGTCAACCTGTATATAGGCCTGAATTTTCGGTATGAGTGGCGGTTTGGTATAGTGAACGATTACTCTGACGAAGAATTGATGAACTTGGCAATAAATGGCGATTCTCGTGCATTCGAAGAGCTTTTTCGACGCTATAAGCGACGTTTGTTCGGTTTCTTCTATAGTTTAGCGCTGAACACCGAAGAAGCACGGGATTGCGTCCAGGAGACTTTTTTGAGACTCTGGCAAAATAGAATCCAGTTCGCACACAAAGGGAGATTTTCGGCATATATGTTCCAGATCGCCAGAAACCACTTCCTGGACAAGAAACGAAGCCAAAAATCCCATATAGAGCTGCAACATATTTCCGACAGCGAGCCGGCCGAGAGTTTCCATCAGGTCTCTTTGTCGGGTAACGGCTACGGCGAAGCTGTCCTGAACGAAATACGATCAGCGGTCAGTAACGCCATGACGCATCTGCCGGAAATACAACGTATTGTATACGTGCTCAGCGAAGAACAGGGGATGTCTTACAAAGAAATTGCGGAAATCCTTGAATGCCCCGTCGGGACGGTCAGTTCGAGAAAGGTCGAGGCGGTCAGGAAACTCCGCATCATGCTGCAACCCTTGAGGGACGAGCTGTTCGGCAAAAATCCGCTGCCAGGCGCCCCCGGAGTTGGCAAGAAGAATAATGAGGTAAACAAATGATTTCATGTGATGACTGTCAGAAGAAGATGGTGGCCGTTTTGGACAACGAAAGTAGCGAAGAGGACGTGAAGCTGGTCTTCGGCCATTTATCGGATTGCGCGGCGTGCCGGACGATCTATAACGAGCTTATCAGCACGAGACAGCTTTTTTCAATTTCCGCTGCCATGAAAGAGCCGGTGATAATAGGACATGAATTTATGCGTACGGTTGAAGCCGAAACACAAAGAAGCAGAAAATTCTCCGGCGAAAAAACTGTGAGAACCCGCACACTATCCCGGAACAAGCTCTCGCGTGTAATGTGGGCCGGCGGAACGGCGGCGGCGGTATTTTTAATCGTTGCATCCTGGCTGGCCTGTTACTCGCTGGCCAGAGAGGTTGCCGATGTCAGGGGCCGGTTGCAGGCCGCCAATCAGGATTTAGCCGTGGTTCGGGCGGAAAAACAAATAGAAGAAGACCGTCAAAAAGAGCAAAGAGCGATTACTGCGCTGTACCTGCGGATGGCGGAACTGGAATCACGCGTTGAACGATATTCTTCGCCGAGAACGACATTTCTGCCGGCGGAGCAGAACCGTAGTTCTGGCAGATCGGGTGATATGTAAACAGATGTTCTTTTTGAGAACCGAAAGAAAGAGGTGACAAGATGAATGCGAAAAAGGTATTGATCGTACTTTCGATGCTCGGGCTGTTTTCCGGCTCTATTGCAGCAGAAGAAGCGTACCATGTCGTCAAAGTCTGGCCGGAAGCGCCGCAGGGATGGCACTTCTATCGCCCGCTTGGCGTTGCGGTTGACCAGTCAGGGAATGTCTATATCGGCGACACCGGCAATTACATGGTCAAGAAATTTGACTCCGAAGGCAGGTTAATCACCCAATGGGGAAGGCCCGGCCAGGGAGACGGGCAATTCAATAGAATACAAAAGATAAAGGTGGATAGCTCAGGGACCGTGTATGTCTTGGACCGATATTTTGACCCAACAGGCACTATCACCAGTCGGATCCAGAAGTTTACTTCGTACGGGCAATTTGTTGGGACTTTGGAGAGAAGAACGCCGGACTCAGATAAGATCAAGTTAGCAGTCGGTATGGCTACGGATGATGAAGGAAACGTCTTCGTACTGGCTGTTGATTACAGACCGGAGCAGAGGTTCACTGATGGTGTCCGGATTGAGAAATACTCGAGAGATGGAGAGTTGATCTCTCAATGGGAGACAGAACGCGGCGTCGGCGACGGCGAGTTCAAGCGCCCTGAGGGAATAGATGTTGACAGGAAGGGCAACATCTATATCGCTGACAGTGGCAACAACCGTGTTCAGAAGTTCGACCCTACCGGCAAGTTTCTCATAAAGTGGGGAACGGCGGGTCAAGGGGAAGGCCGTTTTTTTGATCCTCGCCGTATAGCCATCGACAAGTCAGGAGACGTTTACATCCTCGACAGATTTAATGGCCTTCAGAAGTTTACGCCGGCCGGAGAGTTCCTTGCCAGATGGAAGATGGAGATGGGGCAGCAAGCGCTTGGAATTGCTTTGGACTCTCACTCGAATGTCTACGTGACCAACTGGGGATTAGATAGCGTATTGAAACTCGACAATACCGGCAAAGTGATATCGCAATGGGGATGCACGGGTACTGGAGACGGTCGATTCTCGGAACCGGCCAGCATAGCTGCCGACCCATCAGGCCACATCGTCGTCGTTGATGTCGGAAAAGGCCTTATCGAAAGGTTCACTGCCCAAGGCCAGTTCGTTTCCAAGTGGGGAGAAGAAATGGATGATCCTGGGATACTTGGTTTGGCGACAGACACATCCGGCAACCTCTACGTAACCTGCGAGGAACCTGATGAGGTGCAAAAGTACGATCCCGATGGAAAACTCATTGCCCGATGGGGAAGCACCGGCAATGGCGATGGTCAGTTCTCGTACGCCACGTCCATCGCTGTCGGTCCCTCGGGCAACCTATATATGGCAGACTACGGCAACTGCCGCGTGCAGAAGTTCACCAACGATGGGAGATTCCTGGCGAAATGGGGAACCAAGGGCGCCGGGGACGGCCAATTTGATAAACCGTTCTTCATAGCGGTGGATGGTTCGGGCAATGTTTGGGTCGGGGACAAGCGTGACAATGGAATGTACCGAATGCAGAAATTCGATGCCAACGGCAAGTTCCTGACGAAGTGGACACAGAGGGGGGCGTGGCCTGTCCTGACTGTCGATTCTTCCGGGAACAGCTTCTATGCGTTTGAGAGTCGAATCGAGAAATACGATGACAAAGGCAGCTTGATCGGCAGCTATGGTCAAGAAGAGTCCACAGAGGGCAAGCTTGAGAAGGTCTCGGGCATGTGCATCGACAAGGCAGGGTATCTCTACATCTCAGGTCCTGCGGACCTGGTCGAGCGCGATGGACCGGACCGCCGCGATGAAAAGGCCAGCGGTTCCATCAGAAAATATGACCCCGACGGCAAATTGGTCAGTAAGTGGACCGCAGAAAACACGGGGAGAAAGGAGAACCTTCCAAACGACCAGATCACTGTGGATGGGGCCGGGAATGTATATGTCTCGTGCGGCGTAACAGTGTGGAAGCTCTCGTCCGACGGAAAGTTTGTGGCAGAGTTCCAGATCGAACCTCCGCTACGTGGGGGCAGCTTCGTTGAAATCGGAGGTGTTGCGATTGATAGCTCCGGCAAGATTTACGCCGTGAACAGCAACGACGTCGATTCGGATGATGGCAATCCTCCTTCGATTCAGAAATTCCAGCCGGACGGTGAATTCATAACGATGTGGGGAGTACCGGAGGATGCGGAAGGAAAATTCAAATATCCCGGTTTCATTGCGGTGGACGGGGCGGGCAATATGTACGTTACCGACCAGAGCAGCTACTGCATACACAAACTCGACGCCCAGGGCAAGTACATCAAGAGCTGGGGCAGCAAAGGCACAGACGACGGCCAGTTCGATACTCCGGAAGGCATTGCCGTGGACAAATCGGGAAATGTTTTGGTCTGCGACAGGCAGAACAGCCGGATTCAGAAGTTCGACTCTAATGGCAAGTTCTTGACCAAATGGGGAAAGGAAGGCAGCGGCGAAGGCGAGTTCCACTTTCCCGCCGCGGTGGCGGTTGACAAAAAAGGCTATGTGTATGTCGCCGACAGTGACAACAACCGGATTCAGAAGTTCACGCCCGAAGGCAAATTCCTCACCGAATGGGGCGAGTTCGGGGAAGCACCGGGACAATTCAGGGTTCCTAAGGGAATTGCCGTAGACGAATCCGGCAACGTCTATGTCAGCGACAGCCACAACCATCGCATCCAGAAGTTCGCACCTATGCCTTCCCGCTGAGACCTAACTCATTCCACCGATATCAAGGCAGGTTCTTAACGCCGGCGATTCAGTGAATTGGACGTAAAGGTAAAGGCAGCGTTTAGCAGGGAGCGGATAGCGATTAGAGGATAACAACGCCGTGGCTCGGGTCACGGGGCACGGCTAAATACGACAATTTCCCGCCGGGGATGGCCCAAATCTGTCTTTCTTCATCATGAGCCCGTTCGACTGCGCTCAGGATAGACTCCGACAAAGGGCCGTCCAGTCAGATGCGGAAAAAATAGTCAATAGAATTGGCCACGAATAAACGCAAAGAAATAATCAATAATCAAAGCCGCGGATTACGCGGATTTTTTTCACCACGAAGGACACCGAGAACCTTGGCGCGGCCTGAAGGCCGCAACCAAACTAAAAAATTAAAATGTAAAACGCAAAACTTCGGAATCCCGGCAAGCCGGGATAAGTCTTTATTATCTAAACAATTACGTAAGCCTTGTCGAAAAAACACGCACAAAAAACGAGAAGATGAAAGATTGTATTACAGAGAAAATAGTAAATGACATAGCCTTTTGCCTTTGATCCTTCGACTTGGCTCAGGACATGCTTTTTACTTGTTTTCTTCCGACTCCTGTATTCTGTGTTCTTGTTTTTTATACTTTTTGGAAGAAAAATATAAAAAATGTTGTTTTCTCCTCGTTTTTTTATATTATCTTTCCAAAGGCAATACACCAAAGAACGCAAAACTTCCTCGAATCGCCTTATTTTCACGCCGTACCTATTTATTTGGCTAAGTTTATCATGAGCGTAGCCGAATGAGCTTAGAGTTTGCCCGGAGAAATTCAAAGGGATAGAATTCTCCGAAGGCCGGCTTCTTATGCTCTTTATTTTCTTGAAAAACCAACGAAATAGTCTAAATTATTCATTAGTAAGAGAAAAGGTGGAAGTAAAGATGCGAGTTTTTCGGGCGAACGGTAGTTATGTCAAGAAATTATGTGGGGGAGCTTTTTGCACCCTTTGGAAATAGGTATGGTGTCCCCGGAATTCCTAAGATGGAAATCAATCAAGGGAAAATAATGTATTGTTTGGCTAAAATTCTGTAGAATTCAAGGCATGAAAAAGGCTAAAATCAAGAAAAGCGGCCGTCGTCCATGGTCGGAAGATGAGATCAAGCTGCTTAAGAAACTTTACCCGGATGGGGGAGCAGGGGAAATAGCTAAGCGAACTGGACGGCCTTTGACGGCGGTCAGACAAAAGGCATACAACATGGGAATTAAGACGAGGGAAAATCGTCTCTGGTCAGCCGACGAAATCAGACACCTCAAAAGACTCTACCCAAGTGAGATTGTACAAAGCATTGCCGATAAACTTGGGCGGTCTTATAGGGCGGTAGTGGCCAAAGCACACAAATTGGGGCTTACAGAAGAACTCAGTGTTTGGTCGAAGAGAGAACTGAATCTTCTGAAAAAACTATATCCGAGCAGAACGGCACAGGGAATAGCCGACCAAATTGGAAGATCGGCACAGGCGACAAGATTGAGAATACACCAGTTGGGTCTGAAGAAAAGGCGGCCTGCTAAGAAGAACTAAGAGAGTATGACAAAGAGATACTACAAGTGTGAAGAAACGCATCAAACGTTTAATGGCGTGAAGCACAAACGCTGTACAAAATGCCAGAGATGGAAAGAGGAAACTGAGTTTTGCAAAGATCGTGCCCGTAAGGACGGATTGAAAATTTACTGCAAAGGCTGCAATAATGCGTATGCACTAAGGCATCGTAGGAAAAACAGGAAGGCCGTTAGAGCATATCTGAGATTTGAGGACCGTCATCGGGTAATTCGCGGTTTCAAAGAGAAGCTGTGCAGCCACTGCAAAAAGTGGAAGTACTACAGTGAATTCTACAGATACCGCCAGTCGAAAGATGGGTTATCATTGTGGTGCAAAGAATGTGGAAGTAAGCGTTACGAGCGGATTAAGAAAGGTGCGAGAAAGTATTTGCAATTTGAAGATCGTCATCGGGTAGTTAAAGGGATCAAAGAGAAATTGTGCCGTAAGTGCAGCAAGTGGAAGGCTGAGAGTGATTTTTACAAGAATAAATCAAGTAGAGATGGCTTAAACGAACGATGCAAAAAATGTTCATACAAAGCCGCCAAGAAGTATCAGAAGTTAAGGCCGGCTGTGAAGAATTAGAAACTAGAGAAACTAGGGACAGTGGAGCAGCCGACAAGGCCGCCATCCAGCGGGTGCGAGTCCCGCCGTGCCAATTGCCCGATTCAGGCACGTAGCGATACCACAGCTCATGTTGGGTAACCGCATGAGTTCTGCGTG
>Ga0307379_10013087_pt1 | contig 10774 bp, 8 predicted proteins | sample UN2MG_FD_202237 | JGI IMG/M metagenome (GOLD analysis project Ga0307379, IMG submission 202237) | Soil microbial communities from Risofladan, Vaasa, Finland - UN-2 | ecosystem: Environmental > Terrestrial > Soil > Coastal area > Acid sulfate soil | place: Finland: Risofladan, Vaasa | collected... | reverse complement strand
AAAGGCCCGTCGCTCAATTCGCTGTAGCAGCGGAACATTTCGATCACGTCATTCTCCAACTGCGTGTCGGGCGCGACGGGCGCGCTGGGCGGCGTGTCGGCGTCACGGGTCGAGAGATCGGCGTATATGACCCGGTACTTCTTTGCATCCTTGGGGCGGTACCAGAAGATGGGCGTGTCGGCCGCGCCGAGCGAAACGCCTTTGCCCGCGTAGTGCGAGTCGGCTTCCTTCGGCAGTAGGGCGGTAAACTCCATGCCTCGCTGAATCTTCGCCTGAGCTTCCGCCCACTCCTCGCTCCGCTTCGCCTCCGTCTTCTGCGGCTGGAGATGATCGGCAAGCCACCTCTGCCCCATGACCGTCTGGTTAAGCCACATCATGTCCAACAAGTCCGGAAAACGCCCCCCGCTCAATTCGCTGTAGCAGCGGAACACTTCGATCAGGTCCTTCTCCTCGGGGGAGGCGTTAATCGTCTGGCCCTGTATTACTGTTACTTCATAACCGGCCGGCGGCTCGACGCTGAACAGCGACTCGTCCATCTCCACGTTGAACGCGAAGTCGCTCATCGTGAGCTTCATATCGGGCATTAGCGCCAGGGTCGCTTCTATGCGGACCGGCAAGCCGGTTTTGGGATCGCCCCACACATTAAACACCGCGGCAGGGAGACTGATACGGAATCCAACGACTGGGCGTCCGTCGATCTCTTTCTCGCCGAGCGACTCGCGTTTGAAGTCCGGTATGTCCCGGGCATCGAGCAGTGCCGAACGAAACATCGCCGCGTAGCCCACGGGATGCTTGCTGGGTGTCTCGTCTTTGGGCCTGTTGGCGTAATTGTAGACCGTGGCCCGCTTTTCCGCAGGTTCCAGGCGGAGACCCTTTCCTTGGCCCCCATCCCAGATATCCACCATCTTGGACCGGCCCGGCATCTCCAACTCTCGGCGGCTCCGACTGGCATCCAGCTCCATGACCTCGGTCGTTGTGTTCATCAAGTCCTTCTGCATTTCCTCAGGTATCCCCACCATCACTCCGGCGGGTAGGCTCGTCATTTCGATGGTCATCTTGTACTTGACAGTCTTTGCATCGAGGAACGGTTGGAGGAAGTCGGCGAAGGCCGGCGTTGCCCCGCCGCCGTGGAACCACAAGCCGACTCCCGTGATGGCGAGAACGAAAATGGCCGCCGCCGTAGCGCGGGAAACTGGGGAACGCATGATCCACCTCCATGTGTCTAGGGAACGGGTAAGAAATGTGGGACGAGTTGTCTCTGGCTGCGCGTGATCGAAAACCTCCGACATCCGCTGCCGCAGTCGGTCGTTGAACTGTGCGCTCACCTGGCCCACGTTCTCGGCGCGCACGGCCACCACGGCCGCTTCCAGCCCTCGGGCCGTGGCTGCCAACTCCGCGCCCTCCGCAACGGCTTTCCGCACGGCGGCCTGGCGTGTATCATCCAGCTCGCCGAAAATGAATTGCAGCAAATCGTCACGCGGCAGATCGTTATTGTTCATGGTCACGCCTCCCGAAGCGGGCAAGCAATGCTTCGATCTTGCGCAGGCCGTAAAGCAGTCGTGATTTGGCCGTGCCAAGGGGGCACCCAACCACCGCGGCGACCTCGGCCAGCGTCAGGCCGCCCAGCACCTTCAGAGCCACCACGCGACGTTGCTCGTCAGGCAGACCGTCGAGCAAGGCCTCCGCGCGGCGTTGGCTCTCCCGACGCGCAGCCGCTTCCGCCGGATCGAGGATCGCCGAGGGGCGGCAGTCGAGCCTACTCGGCGAGGCGTCGGTGTTTTCTGCGGCCGTGTCGGTTTCCAGCGTCAGGGGGCGCCGGCCCGAGCCCCGCAGATAGTCCGTGGCACAGTTGTCGGCGATGGTGAACAGCCAGGTGCAGACGCTTGCCCGGCCCGAGTAACCGCCGCTCCGGGCAGCCCGAAACAAACGGAGGAACGACTCCTGCGTGAGGTCCTCGGCGTGGTGCCGGTCCGGCACGCGATGGCCGATATAGCTCATCAGCCGACACTTGTACCGGTCTACGAGGGCATCGAAGCGACGCAGGTCGCCCCGGGCGATCTCGGCGAGAATCTCAGCATCCTCGACGGCTATCGGCGGCCGGTCAGGCGGATGCCTCGTTTCCGGTAAGTCCATCGTGTTTCCGTTCATTCCACCTCCCGACCGAATCGTACCCTTATACGACAACCGGGCGAAAAACGATTCATTCACCCGCAAATAGCCGCGGAAGGGGGGGCAGCCGGAGGCGCCGACTCATTCTACTAATCAACCACGCCCGTAGCGCGTGGGTTTGGCCTGCCCCGCCACGGCCCAGAAGATCCTCAGCGAGAACAACCACGCCCGCCGCAAGAAAAGCGCAACCAGGCCGCCGCCCGGCCCACGCGCGGTGAAGTCGCCCGGGCAGGACCCGCCGTGGGGGCGTTCGGATCACCGGTGGGTGGCACTGGCGTTTCGCCAGTGCCTATCGCGAATGCGTGAAGACGCAATTGGAAGGAGCACTGGCAAGATGCCAGTGCCACCCGCCGCGGACCGCCGGCCCGGTCCGGCAACTGCCGGGGAACGTTGCGCTCTGCGACCTTCGAGTCCCGAAGGGACGGCAGTCAATCCCCGCCTCCGTCCGAGCTTTGGGCGGATTTGTGACAGGATCCGTCTTGCGCAACCGAGAACCGTTTCGGGAGTCTTGCTTCAACATTCGTCAATGTGAGAAGTTGACCCCAGCGCCCCGGTCCTCGATGCGTTGAGAACCCCGCATTTCGGCGTAGCGGGCGGATTCTAAGAACGCCGCGATCCGTCTGCGGAGCCAGTCGATTCGTTTTGCCTGTGTTTGACATTCCCAAACAATCATCACGTCCCAGCCGAGTTTTCGAAGCTGGCGACGATGCTGGAGATCGCGTACCCTGTTTCCCTCAAGCTTTGGCAACCAATAGTCACTTCGGGTCTTGGGAACAGGCTGGCCACGTTTGCAGCGGTGGCGATGCCAGAAACACCCATGCACGAAGATTACTTTCCGTCGACCAGGAAACACCAGATCCGGTGCGCCCGGCAGCGTGCGGACGTGCAAACGGTATCGATAACCCATCGCGTAGACAACACTTCGTACACGAAGCTCTGGCGTCGTGTCCTTGCTGCGGATCGACGCCATACACGCCCGTCGATGCTCAGCCGTCAAATTGTCAACCACTTGTTGCGTTCAGGTTCACAGGTCACCGCTTATACACTCCCCAATCCCGGAAGAGTACTCGCGATTGAATTCACTAGATGGTGCGTACGCCAATGCAAACTCACGATTACCTCGTTGAATCCGATAAAGGGTGATTGCAGTTGGCTTCGGGCCGAGCGAACTCATAACGACATTATAGGTGCCACGGCGTGACGCAAGAATCGCCTCAATTGCTTCCTGTCCATGGTCCTTTCCATATGCGTCAACTTTGAAGAACTCAACGGAGGCCTCCGATCCAAACCGCTCGGCATGCTCCTTCATGCGGCGGTCATTGTCCGGATCCGTATTAGTTGTCTGGAGCCCCAAGAGCGTCACACTAGGCTCGAAGAATCCCATAAGCTGCGCAGTGCGCTCTGGGTCGAAGCCCGCAAGCACCACAAGCAGAGTCTTGGCTCCGAGCCGTGGTGTTCCCGACATCTTGAAGACCAATCGTGGTTTCTGCGGATCGCGGCTCAGCCAGTCCTTGGCGTGCCGCAGAGCGCGATGATATACATACGATACGTTGCCCGCATTCAGATCCAAGAACCACAGTATCATCCAAATGGATTCTCGCGGCATCGTCGTCATATCCACAACGACACGCGATTCCTGCCCAGCGATTGCATCGATCGTTTCGCCAATCGATTTCCAGTTCTGTGCCGCGTCATCTACCGATAGCTTCTTTTGGGTGACCTGCATGTTGCCAGCCTCGCATGCGGCTGCTGCCGCCTCTCGCGCCGCCTCTGTCCAATCCGTGTATCGGTCCAGATAATAGAGCAGAACTTGTCTCGGCCTGTAAATCGCGAGGTTCTTTTCAAAACCGAGAGTGAATCGCTCTTCCCAACTTGCGAATGTGATGAGAATGTCATTCTGGTTCATCGAATAGCTCCAAGTTTCGCTCGCCCTTTTTTCGTGCATCGGGCAGAGGGCGATTGATGTCCGCCGCAGCCCAAAGGTCGGTTGCGCGCAGGGACACCCGGGCGTGCTGTCCGTGTGGGTCAAGCCCCCTTTCGGGCCAGAGCAAGCGATTCGGCACGTAGTACCACTCACGTTTCCCGCTCTCCTTAGCTGAGCCGCTCCGAACGTAAAGCAACTGCGCTTCTCGCAGGATGTCAAACAAACGGTTCAGCTCGTGCATTACTTCGTCTGTTGGCGAAGACACCGTGAATGAGTTCGCCCGCGGCTCAGATTTGTGGTGCAACAATCGCTCCCGGAAAAGAATCGCGAGTTGATCCAAGAGGCGAAAGCACCTCCTTGCATCTACATTCGAACACCCGACGATATTTTGGTCGATTCCGTTTCGCAACCAGTCCCACCGTTTGCGGCTTTCGTCGATTATTACCTCCGACTGCACCTCCGGAGGGATGGAGTCTACGGGCGCGTCGGCCTCTCCTTTGGCTGACTGTAGGGAGATGACCTTGTCATACATGGCGTAGCACGGAATAAGGAGATTGCGAATGACCCCGGTTGAGAGAAAGACCAGTGTTGTGAAGCCGGAATACTCCGGCAGATTCGCCCTTGGTGACCGAGCGCGAAAGTAGTGCGCCCGCTTGTATTTGTATACATAGTCAGCAATGCGCCTGGAATCGTCACCGTACTTTGATTTCCCCTCCGCTCGAACAACTGCCTCGGCTTGCTCAAGATCCTTCTCAAGCTGCCGGCTAACCGGAAAGAACTCCTCGGGTGAAGAGTCGATGCCAAATCTGGCCAGACGCTTCCGTACAAGACCCTCAGCGAGCTTCCCGAAATCCGAGGCCTCATTCTGGTACGGTTGAGCCATGTCCAGCCGAATATAGTCGTGACCTTCAAGGATTGCACCGCCGGATGCAGTGCGGATCTTGCGACGTGCGAAATTTGCGATAGCAATCTTGAAACTGAACAGGGAGTGATCTCGATACGCAATCCAAGACGAAAGCGACTCTAGCTGGCGCTCGTTAAGATCATGGGCGTCATCGATCAAGAACATGAAGTGAGAGTGCTTGAGTTTCGGGATCGCTCTTGTAAGACCTAGCACGGGAACAATCAATGACGGAAATGAATACGTTGACTCGAGGACAACACTCGAGCCGGTTGAGTCGGTAACCGCTTGTTGCGTCTTGAGATTCGCCCTCTGTGTGAAGTCCTTCACTGCCTCGAAAAAGCACCCTCCCGAAGGAAGATCAGACTCAAGGACGAACTCAAGACGAGACCGGAGGGCATGCTCATCGGCGCCCTCCATTACGCCGGGAATGGCGGCGAGTGTTTCTGCCACCGCGAAGAGAAGAGACAGGACGAGTGTGTGCTCAGAGAGCAGCGCCGCTCGAAGATCGTCAAGCAACTGGTACTCTCCCTTGAGCATTAGCGGCGTCTTGCATGGCACATATACGCCAATATGCGCAAGAGGTAAGTCAATCCCATCCCGTTCGGCCTTCATTTGCTGAAGAGGCCAGCTGTTGTAGCGCAAAGTCATCGATTTGCCGCATCCGCGTTCGCCGACCAGAAGCAGATTCCGCTTCGACTGGACAAAACGTGAATAGTTGAAGTCCTCGATGTAGTAGTCGAGCACCATTTCCGGCGGGAGGTCATTTGCGCCGGCATATTCAAAGGGATTGCGTTCTGCGGTCATGTTCTCACACCTATCACATCAGGCGTTTTAGCTCCTTCAGAAGCTCGTCGATTGTGTACCGTTCATCCAAGTCCTCGATCAATCGGCTCGGGTCGCCAGGCACAACCTTATCGTCCAGCTGAATGGCCGGAAGGCTATGCGGCAGCAATCGATCCTCATGGTGAAAGTTCATTTGAACAGACACGAGCCGGAAAGGAGTCAAAACATCGCTGTAGAATTTCGCGTATCGACGCTCCTGATCCAATTTGACAATTCGTCGGTAGGTGAACTTCAATAGCGCTGAAATACGCTGATCTCGCTGGTCGTTGCTTTCACCATCTCGTGGGTCCAGGCTGATTTCATACGTCACTCGGATTCGCTCGTCCGGTCGGTCGATGTGGATGTGGGTGACACTCGCGTAGTCGTGATAAAGCTGGCTCTTCTCGTCGTAGAACCCTTCCGACCTCATGAATTCTGATGTGCGTTGTGGTCCTTCCGCCAACTCATCAGCGAACCGCAGGATCGCTACGAGTTCGCGGAGCCGGACGCGCTCCCCATCCAGGTGGTCGGTTTCATCAATCTCCTTTAGGGTATCCTTTGTTCCGTCAGAAGCGTCCCCCGTGTGCGACACTGCGGCGCGAATTACAAGAGTGCGCTCGTGTCGAAGGTTCGGGTCGGAGCCCCGAGCCCAGTCATAAACAATCCCAACATTCTTGTGGTGATCCTTGCGTCCGAATAGGTTGCCAACATCGTGAAACAGTATGAACATCGCAAGGCAATAGAGTTCAATCGCCGAGAGTCCATGCTGCCCGTGACTCTCACTCAACAGACGACGCGAGTTGAAAAGGACGTCCTTCACGTGAGTATCGCTGTGATCAGACAAGTCGGGCTCGACTCCCTTTATCTCCTTGAAGAGATTGTCAATAAGCTTGTCCCGCGTTATTCTGTACGCAGACATATAACGGTCAACACCCCCTGAGCCTGATTCGCATCTCAGGCGTTTCTTCAAGTGTTCTTCGAATCGTTGTGCCACTACAACTGCCCTCGATCGTTTACCCGATGACGCAAGAGCCTACGATCGCTTCAAAGACCGCTTGCGCGAGCAAAGGCGGCACAGCGTTGCCAACCTGCTGCTGCTGAAACCCGATCGAGCCATGGAACTCGTAGTCGTCCGGAAATGACTGGATTCTGGCGGCCTCCCGGACAGAGAGACCGCGATCCTGCGTGTGGTGAATGAGCATGTTCTTGCGGTAGTTTCCAATCACGACGGACGGCTTGTCAGGTCGTAAACGATGATAAATGCCGGTGTGGCAGCGCATCCTGTCGGCGTAGTTGCGCATCAGTCGGCCAGGAATATCCTCCCAATTGCCGCCAGCCGGAATATGCGAATACCGCCGAACGACAAGGCGGCTGTTCCGAGTGACTAAGTGGTTCGGGCTCCTGTGTCTCCCATTGCGCAGGCGCCGGGCGTAAAAGGAAGGTGAATTGTCGCCATACGGCATCCAGGACTTGGAAGCTCCATTATCGAGTCGCGGAAGATCGGAGATTGCGTCGGCAACGGTTGGCGTTCTCCGACGCGTTCGTCCAGGCAGCTTGGGGGCTATCCCACACCGGCAGCCGACGAGGAAGAACCTGGCTCGATCTTGGGGGACTCCGAAGTCCATCGCGTTCAGCACGCCGTGTGTTGTGGCGTATCCTAACTTCACCAAGTGCTCGACCACATAGTCGACAAATATGCCGCCCGCCGTGTTCACGACGCCCCTGACGTTCTCGAAGACGACCCAGTCCGGCTTCCAGACGCGAACGACTCGCACGAATTCCGTGAAAAGCCAGTTCTCCGGGTTTTGCGCCGACCGCGTTCTCACATTCGAGTAGGAGAATCCTTGGCAGGGGGGTCCTCCGAAGACAATCGTCGTGGCGCCATTCTTGGCAACACCTCGAATCCTCCGAGCAGTTAGCTTCCGAATGTCATTGTTGAAAACAGCCGTGGCAGGGTGATTTGCACCATACGTCATTGCTGCATGGGGATCGCACTCGACGGCTAGCGCAACATCAACACCCGCGCACCGCGCGCCAAGACTCATGCCGCCAGCGCCAGAAAAGAGATCAATCCCAATCATCGGTAATCAGTGGCCCAGAGAGCATCATTGTGGCGGACTCGTCATTCTCGCGAAAGAAGGCGAACAAGACAAGGTGCGACGGGGCCGCGTCGGGTGGGCGGGTGCTGCTTTTCTGCCGATCCTCACACATTCGTCATTTTGCCCCGCATCCCCCGTTCGGCGGGTGGCCGGTTCTTGGGGTCGAATTGGCGTCGGCGGGGGCGGTAGGATGGACAAGGGATCGTGGTGCCCTGCGATGTGTGCTGGACTCGAAGTGGCACGCGGGGCGCTTGCGCCGCGGTTGTCGTGACGAGAAGCCGCGACGGAGGACGGGGCGGATTTCCTGAGGGAAGGCCGAACATGGAGAAAGGGCATTTGGTCGAGCAGAAGGCCGAGGGTGGCTGGCGGTCGGGCGAGGGGCGCATGCAGTCTTGGGATTCTGGGGGCTCGCTGCGCTCGACCCCAGGCACCCAACCGCCGACCGGGACCCCCAACACGGAAAAACGGCGATTCGTTGACCAAAACAGCGCGGCCCGGCCCGCGGCAAGCTGGCGGGGGGCGCAGCTTGGGCAGAGTCGGGCGGGCCGAGTTGACCTTGCAGCCGGGGGGGCATCTTGGGAAACTACGCCCCCAAATGTTTCTCGGGGCACCATATGGACTGGCATAGCCCCCCTCCTCCGGGCTAAACCCTCGCCGTCAACGGGTCGTGATGCGTCGCTTCATTGCGGTTGGACTAGCGCTACTTGCCGCCGCCGGCTGCGCGGTGAATCCGCCGGTGACGAACCCGGTGTGGGAGACGACGAACGTCTTCCAGAACAACCCGGTGCTGTTGCCCGTGAGGGATCACGAGCTTGCCTGGGAGACGGTGGTCGACGTGGTGGACGACTACTTCAGGATCGAGCAGGAGGAGCCGGTGCGGCTGGTGGGCAACGTGGTGACCGAGGGGCGTCTGGACACGTTTCCGGCGGTCGGCTCGACCATGTTCGAGCCTTGGCGACGCGATTCGGCCAACCCCTACGAGAAGCTGGAAAGCACGCTCCAGTCGATCCGGCGCCACGCGACGGTTCGGGTGAGTCCGGCCCAGGGCGGCTATCTGGTCGACGTGGCCGTGTTCAAGGAGCTGGAGGACGTGGTCCAGCCGATGCACGCGACGGCCGGCGCCGCGACCTTCCGCAACGATTCGTCGCTGACGCGGGTGGTCAGCGCGGTGGGCGAGCAGGAGATCCACGAGGACTGGATCCCGATGGGCCGCGACACGGCGCTGGAGCAGCGGATCATCCAACAGCTTATGGCCCGAGCGGGTGTGGGCGCGCCCGTCTGGGGGCCGGCGACGGGACCCCCGATCCAGACGCTCGGCCCGCAGGTCGCCCCGCCGGGAGTCCTGCCGCTTCCGTGCCCGCCGGCAACGGACCCGCCGGGAAGCCAACCGACCGGCACGTGGCAACCGGGTGGCGGGCCGGGATAGGTTGTGCCACAACCGGCCGGGCGTGCGGCGTCGGGCGGCTGCGGTTGGCGCCGCTCAGCTCACGTCAGCTTGTGCCCACGGTCGGTTGATTGGGGACATTGGGTTGGGTGGCGAGGGGGAGCGTTCGCGGCGGCTGTCGGGGAGCGGCCTTGGCGACGGTGGGGAGCTTCAGGGTGAAGGCGGTGCCCTTGCCCACGGTGCTGTCGACGCGGATCCGTCCGTGATGGGCTTCGATGATTTCCTTGCACATCGAGAGGCCCAAGCCGGTGCCCCCCTTGCCGCTGGAGTCGGGGCCCGTCTTGGTGGTGAAGAAGGAATCGAAGATGTGCGGGAGCTTCTCTGGGGGGATGCCGGAGCCGTAGTCGCGGACCACGAGGTCGATCATCTCGTTTTCGGCGTCGTAGAGCAGCTTGATGATCAGCCGACCCCCGCCGGGCATGGCCTGTCGGGCGTTGATCAGCAGGTTGAGCAAGACCTGCTGGATTTGGTTTCCGTTGACGTAGGCTTCCGGGATTGGCTGGAACCGTCGGTCGACCTTGACGCGGAACTTGTTCATCTCCCGTTCCAGGAGCACCAGCGAGTCGTTGACCAACGCAATCAGGTCGGTGGCTTCCTGGCCGGCCGAGCGATTTCGGGCGATGCCCAGCACGCTGTTGGTGATCTTGGCCGCGCGATTGGCGGCCGCAAGGATCTTTTCGAATGCTTTCTCCCGGGTGGGCGCATCTTTATGGCGGAGCCCGAGCTTGGCGTAGTTGAGGATCGTCATCAGGATGTTGTTGAACTCGTGCGTGGTGGTGCCGACCAGCTCGCCCAGCGCGGTCAGTTTCTGCGCCTGCATCAACTGTTGCATGAGCATCTGGTTCTGTTGCTCGAGGCTCGGGCCGTCGCTGTCTGGGGCGGTTGTCACGGGTACCTCCGATTTCGAAACGTGTCCGACAATGCGCTGGTAGCAACCGGCTCGCCCGTACTCAGCCGATTCATCGGTTCCTTGCGGCGACGTAGCGCGCCCCGGCGGGCTCCGGGACGGCACGTGCGGTCACTACGGACAGCCTTTCCGTCTTGGCTGAAGCTCCTGACCGTTAAATCTGCGTTGACGATGCCAGACTCGCCGCTTTATCCGGTTGCCGTTGTTCTCACTGCCTTACCGGAAGGCCGCGTCTTAACTCTAAGTAGTGTAAAGGGTTAGCCTGTATGGACCGTATCGTCGAAGACGTCTCGGCAACTGAAACGCAAGCCGATATAATCCGCCGGACTTCGTCTCGTTCGGCACGGCGGCTGGCGATCTGGAGAAGCTGGGATGCACACAGTAGAACTCTTGGAGGCAGCGATTGCGCTGGCTGAGCAAGTAGGGTATCGGGTACGGCAGGAATGGCTCGACGGCAGCGGGGGGGGCGACTGCGAGATCCGCGGCCAGAAGCTGGTCTTCCTCG
>Ga0307379_10013086_pt1 | contig 10774 bp, 6 predicted proteins | sample UN2MG_FD_202237 | JGI IMG/M metagenome (GOLD analysis project Ga0307379, IMG submission 202237) | Soil microbial communities from Risofladan, Vaasa, Finland - UN-2 | ecosystem: Environmental > Terrestrial > Soil > Coastal area > Acid sulfate soil | place: Finland: Risofladan, Vaasa | collected... | reverse complement strand
GGTTGACCGGGTCGATCAGCTTGCCGGCGGGGATGTCCATCGTTCCGGGCGACCCCAGCCCAACTCGCGGGACCGAAGAGTGGTCGATCCCCGCGGCCTGAATTGCTCGCCTAACGGCCTCCCCCATCCTTCGGGTGGCATCTTCGGCCCCTTTCTCGACCTCCGTCGGGACGCTTAGCTTGAGGACCGGCGCCCCCTCTTCGTCGACCATGGGGCGCCCCTGGTCATCGACCAATATGATCTCCCGCCCCAGGTCATCGACCACGCCGACCTTGATATTCGTGCCCCCGAGATCGACTCCTGCAAAAAACGGCGCCTGGCCATCCTTTGCGGGGATTGGTTCGCGCTGGTGTGTCATGACAGTCGATCAACCTTTCGAAGAACTCTTCGCTAATGGGTGGTGAGACCTGGGCAGTCTGGCAGTATAGAAGCTCACGAGGTTGCCGGCAATTGTCCCGTGCGACCGACTCCGGGGTCTTTCGGAGCCCCGAAGGCCAAACGGCACACCATGTGCTTCCGAAACTCTTGTCGAGCGAGCAGTCGTCGGGACCTCTCGGCGTGCAGGCCGCAACTGGTTCTCTGGCAAGAGCTTACGGGCTTGCCCGCCAACGATTCCCCCGGACGCTCAAGTTGAGATTGTAAGAAATGCAGATTCCCGCAACAATGTGGCACTTCTGTGGACTCACCCAAGCTCGCTTGACCAACCCGTGCAAGTAGGAAACGGATTTCCGGAGTGACCGTGATGCCCGCCTTCGCGGACGCGGGGTCCCGCAATGCCCCGGCCGGCGCTAGCCCGGCGTGTCGTCCCATGGCGTGCTGCCCACGGCAACCGAGGTGACAGGGAGGTCGCCAGAACACGTTTCTTGTCTCCGCCGGCGTCGCCCAGTGATCCTGGAAGCGGCGCCCGAAACACGAAACGCCGCAAGCCCCTTCCTGGTGACTCGTTGCCGCATCCTCGCCACGGCGCCGTAGCGTCGGCGGGCTGAACGGCGCCAAGATCAGGAGGCGGCCCATGGTTTCGTTCTCGACGGCCCTATTGGCCCTGGCACTGTTGAGTGGCGCGCAGGGACAAGGAGAAACGGTCCTGCTGGACTTTGGTGCCGATTGGTGCATGCCATGTCGGCAGATGGACCCGGCGGTCAAGGAGTTGATGGCCCGAGGCTATCCGGTCCAAAAAGTCAACGTCGACCGCAATCCGGAGCTGGCTGCCAAGTACGGCGTCGACCGCCTGCCCAGCTTCATGATGCTGGTCGACGGGCAGGTAGTGGATCGGGTGGTCGGGGGGACCACGTTTAGCCGGTTGGAGCGGATGTGCAAGCTTGGCCGGGATAGCCGTTCGAGCCCTCCACCGGGCGTGCAACGGGCCGCATCCGACACGAGAAACCCGGCTTCGGCCCCCATTCCACCCGTCGGCACCGATCCCGTGTCTCCCAACGCCGGCAGGGATCTCGTGTTTCCCGTGGCCACCGAGCAGCAGCCCGCCGCCCGTCCAATCGACTCGCAGGCGACAAGCCCTGCCTCACCGGGCCCTTGGCGCCTGGCGAGCACCGACTCGGCGACCAGGGCCGACGCGACGCGTTCGTACGCCGACCGGCTGATCGCCGCCACGGTCCGGCTGCGGATCGAGGATCCCGACGGGCACTCGTGCGGGTCAGGGACGATCATCGACGCCCAAGACGGCGAGGCACTGATTCTCACCTGCGGACACATCTTTCGCGACTCCAAGGGCCGAGGGCCGATCGAGGTCGACCTGTTCGGTCCCACCCCGGCCGAGCGGGTGCCCGGCCGCCTGCTCTCGTACGACCTGGAGCGAGACATCGCGATTCTGACCATCCGTACTCCGGGGCCGGTAGCCACGGCCCGGGTGGCTCCTGCCGGGTATCGTGTGGCGAAGGACGACCGAGTGATCACCGTTGGCTGCAACAACGGCGAGCCGCCTTCCGCCCGCTTCAGCCGCGTCACCTCCGTCGACAAATACCTGGGTCCGCCGAACCTCGAAGTGGCCGGACTTCCGGTGCAGGGCCGCAGTGGGGGGGGACTGTTCTCTCAGGACGGCCTGGTGATCGGCGTCTGCAACGCGGCCGATCCGGCCGATGACGAAGGCCTGTACACCGCGTTGGCTGCCGTCCAAGCCGAGCTGGGTGAGGCCGGTCTGGCGTTCGTGTACCACGCCGGCGGATCGTCGGCAACCGAAGCTCCCCTGGTGGCTCTCAACCCGCCGCCGGTCCCCAAGCAGATGCCCCGGCCAGGGGACCCGAATCGCGAAGCGGACGTTCCGACCAACTCACTGGGGTGTCTCGCTGACCGGGGGCAACCCAATCGCATAAGCCCGCTCGACCGCAGCCAACAGGTGCAAGACCTCAGCGGCGAGGAGCTGGCGGCCCTGGAAGAGATCCAAGAGCGGCGAGAGCAAGGCGCCGAGGTCATCTGTGTCGTCCGATCGCGATCAGACCCGAGGGCACCGAGTGAGATCATCGTCCTCGACCGTGTCTCGCCGGCATTCCTGGAGCAGCTTGCCGCCCAGTCGCGGACCCAGCGTCAAACGACGCGACACCTCACCTCGCTCGAGGTTCCCGAGACAGGGCAGAAACGCAGGCCAGCGGAGCCGTTGCCGCCCCCCTCGCCGAGAACCCTTCTCGAGTATCGGTCCGACGTCCGCTGAAAGAGGGGGCTCGCGGCCCGCACCTGTGGTCACCGCTTCACAGCCTTACCCCAAGAACGGCGTGACGCCGGTTTCGCGCCACGCCAGTTTGGGGAATCCCTCGCCTCACATCACACGCCGACGATCGTCACCACGGGAACGCGCCCACGCGAAGTCGGCGCATCCTGGGGGTTAGCGGCCCCCTTTGTGTATTATGCGTTCCTGCGACCTATATTTGCGTATTCGGCCGCCCGATCTTGTAACGCCCTACCTTTGCCTGACCAGGCACGCGATCGTCGTAGCAGATCGATGACCATCATCCTGACCTTGCTGGTTGGCGTGTTGAACCTGTGCTTGGGCTACGTGTTGGCGGTTCGCCTCGGCTACGGACCGCCGGGGCTGGTGGATGCCTGGGAGGTGCTGCTGGCCAACCGTCCGATCCAGCCGGCTGCCGTCCAGGAGCCGCCGCCCGACGAGCGATCGGCCGACGCACCGCCGCAAGAGAACGTCGGCCCCACGCTCGAAGAGATGCTGGATAAGCCGTACGACGAGGCGTATGACGACGCCTACCACGAGGCGTACGACGAGGCGTATGACGCAGAACGTCAGCCGGGATCCGAGGAACCGCAACTCGACGCCCCGGAGGAATGGGAACTCGACGAGCGGTTCGTCGAGGTCTCGGTCCTGAAGCTGAACATCGCGATGATCCGAAGCGGGGCGAGAACCACGGACATCGATACGCGGCTCCGGGCGGCCCAAGGCGAGAGCGATACCGAGACGATCCAAAGGTGTCGGGACGAACTGTTGGAAGACTCCCAAGCGTTTCTCGCTGAGCACGGCCAAGCGGCCGACCGCTTCCGTGAACGGATCGAAGAACTGGGCGAGCTCAGGACGCTGGGCGACCGGATCGAGATGGCCAACCTGGAACAGGCCGCCCAGGTCGAAACGACCATCAACAACCTCCAGTTCATGGACTTCGAGTCAGACCTGGAAGCGGCAAATGAGCGTCTGTTGGAAGAGCTGAAGAACCTGCGCATTGCGCGACATAAGCTCCGCGACGACCAGGAAAGGGCCTTCCTGGCCATCGCCCGGTACGAAAACCGCTTGGCCGAAATGGAAAAGCGGATGTTCAACGACGCATTGACAAGGCTCCCCAACCGCATCGGGCTGGAAGCCACGCTTTGGCAGTGGTGGCAGGGGGGACGCCACCGGTCGCGCCAGACGTCGGCCGCACTGTTCGACCTGGACGCCTTCGGCCAAGCCAACGAGCGATACGGCGCGCTGGCCTGCGACAAGATTCTCTACCAAATCGCACAAGTCATCCAGAGCCAAGCCGGGGAGGCAGACCTGGTGGGCCGCTTCTCCGGGCAGCAGTTCCTCCTGGTGATCCTCGACGTTGGTCCCCGCAAGGCGATCAAGAGTGCCGAGCTCATCCGCCAGTCCATCGAGCGGATCACGTTCCTTTCCGGTGACGACGAAATTCGGGTGACCGTCGGCGCCGGGATCACCGAAGTCGTGTCGGACGACACGCACGAAGCATTGTTCACAAGACTGGAACAAGCACTCCGCGAGGCCAAGGAGGCCGGGCCGAACCGATCCTTCCTGCACGACGGCCAGAACGTCGAGCTGGTCGAGTCGCCCGGCCTCGGGGCGGAATACGCCGAAATCCCGATCTAGCAGGAAACCGTCAATCCTCACACTTCGAATCGAGGAACCGAAGAGCAAGGAGTCAACGATGCTGGAAGCGATCGAGGTCTTCCATCGCGGCGTCGCACACCAGGAAAAGAACGACCTGGACCTGGCCGTCGCGGCCTTCAGCGAAGCCATCCAGATCGACCCGAAATACGTCGAGGCCTACTACAGCCGGGGAAACGCGTACGAAGCCCAAGGACAACACGACCGGGCCATCGTCGACTACGAAGCCGTGCTCCAGTTCAGCCCCAACGAGCCGGCAGCCTACTACAACCGCGGAGTCGCCCTCGCCAACCAGGGCCATCGTACCCAGGCCATTGCCGACTTCGATGAAGCGATCCGACTCGACCCGAAGTACGCCAAGGCCTACTACAACCGAGGGCTCGCCCATCAGAAGATGGGGCAGCTCGACCAGGCCCTGGCCGACTTCACCAAAGTGATCTCTCTGGAGCCCGACGAGGCCGACGCCCGCGTCGGCCGGGGGCTCGCCCGCCTCCAGAAGGGCGACTACGACGCGGCCATCGCCGACTTCAGCGAAGCCGTCCGGATCAAACCCGACTGCGCCGAAGCCTACGGCAATCGGGGCAACGCCTTCGAGGGCAAGGGAGACTACGAGACGGCCATCGCCGACTACGGCCAGGTCATCCGACTCCAGCCGAAAGACACCAAAGCCTACTGCAACCGCGCGGTCGCCCTCTTCAACCTCGGAAGATTCAATCAGGCGATCGCCGACTATACCGAAGCCATCCGAATCCGGCCGAAGCTTGCCAGGCCGTACTACAGCCGGGGATTGGCCTACGCCAAGAACGGCCAGACCGATCAGGCCATCGCCGACTTCACCACCGCCATCCGGCTGGAACCGAAGAACGTCGACCCCTACATCGCCCGGGGACTCGCCCGGGCCGCCCAAGGCGATCATCCGGGCGCGATCGAGGACTACACCGCGGCCCTCGGAATCGACCCGAAGTGCGCCAAGGCCCACTACCACCGGGGCATCGCCTACAGCTCCCAGGGAGATCTCGATCAGGCCGTCGCCGACTATACCGCCGTGCTCCAGATCTACCCGAAGGACGCCAAAGCCTACTGCCACCGGGGCGTCGTCCGTACCCGACAAGGCAACGTGGCCGCCGCCCTGGCCGACTACGACGAGGCGATCCGGCTCGATCCGAGATACGCCCACGCCTACTACAACCGCGGGCTCGTCCATCGAATTCAAGGCGATCTGGACAAGGCCATTGCCGACTTCACCGAAACGGTCCGCCTCCAACCCAAGAATGCCAGGGCCTACCACAACCGGGCGCTGGCCTACGAGAAGAAAGGCCCGAAGGCCAAGGCCGAGGCAGACCACGCCACGGTCAAGCGACTGGAAGGCAGTGGGTAGCAGGCGGCAAGCACTGTCCCGTTGGCTGCCACGCCGCTTTCCCGGCTCGGATGCGCACTACCCGCTGACCGCTGACTACCGCATCCTGTCCGGCGTCGACGCCCGACGGGCTTCGGCCGGCGGAGCCTCTTCAACAACCTTCTTCCACCCAGCCGGCGTGCGGGCGTGCAGCCAGTTGTTCTCGAAAACCTTCAACGGATCCAGAAGGTTCACGACGTTCAGCTTGGGATTCTCGAACTGATACACCATGGTGGCCGTGCCGTTGGGAAGCACCGTCTCCAGGGCAAATGGCTGCATCGTGCTGAGCGTCAGGATCAGGGTGGCCCGCCGGAAGTTCGCCGCATCGCCCTGACGCTTCGGATGCGCTTCCAGCCAGACCTGGTCCTTGGCCTGGTCCAGCGTGTCGACCCGCAGGAAGTAGCGCTCCTTCAGTTGCCCGGCCTTGGCCCCGAACACGAAAGGGAGCGGGCTGTTGCTGATCGCCTGGCCCCACAACTCGGGCGGCAGCTTGTGCTCCACCAGTTGCTTCTGCTGGAAGTCGTATTCAAACAGGGACTTGCCGCTACAGATCCACTGCTCCGCCTGCTGACCTTTCACCAACCGGCCGCCGATCGCCTCTCCCCGGCTCCACCGGAAATCGACGATCTCCCCGTCCACGCGAAACATCCCCTTGTCCGGCGCCGCGTACTTGATCTCCCCCCGGACGATGTGCATCGGCTGATCGGCCCGCCAGGCGGGGTCCCAATCGAAGCGCGTAAACTTGCACTCGAACGCCTTCACCTCGCCGCCGTGCTCCTCCCATCGCTTCAGCACCCAGTCCAGGTCCGCCTGTTGCTCGGGCGTCAGCACGAACGGGGCCGCGGCCGCCGACTGCGGGTCGCGTCGGACGAGCTGCGGATCCCGGGGCACCAGGGCCTCGGGAGAAGCCGCCGGGTACTGCTGCGACGCCGGTTGCCGCGGCGGGGCCGGCTGTCCGGGCTGCGTCTGGCCCGCCGCCGGCCCAATCGCTACCAAAAGGCCGAGCGTCGTCAACAAGCCGATTCGTGTCGTCATCGATTTCCTCCCCTTCAGTCGCAACGGTCCGCCAAAACGGCGGCAAGCGATGCTAGCGTCGCGGGTCGCTCACCCCGCCCGAGTCTCTCCCAACAGGAAGCCGCGATTCTATCAGGAACCCCTATCCCGCCCTAGGGCGATTCGCGCCCGCCATGCCCGGCCGGCTGGCCGCGCCGACTCCTCTTGACCTCGGCCTCCCGGTTGTGCGACCATTCGCGCTGTCGATCCCCTCGTAGCTCGAGCTTCCAGCCCCTCGGCTTGGAGCTCCGGGCGAAATGAACTGGGAAGACGGGCAAGATGCCTGTCCTACGTGCGGACGTCTGCCGTGAAAATCGCGCTCGTGCACGACTGGCTCACCGGGATGCGGGGCGGCGAAAAGTGCCTCGAGGTGCTCTGTCGCCGCTTCCCCGACGCCCAGCTTTTCACCCTCCTGCACGTCGCCGGCAGCACGTCGCCGGCGATCGAGCGGATGGAGATCACCACCAGCTTCCTGCAACGGTTCCCCGGCGTCGGGCGACACTACCGTTACCTGCTGCCCTTGATGCCCGCCGCCGTCGGGCGGCTGAGGATTCCGGACGACGTGGATTTGGTCGTCAGTTTCAGCCACGCGGTGGCCAAAAGCATCGAGCCCCCGCCCGGCGTGCCCCACGTCTGCTACTGCTTCACCCCCATGCGGTACGCCTGGCACCGCCGCGACGACTACTTCCTCGCCTCCGGCCGCTTCCACAACACCCCCCTAAGCGCGGTCCGCAACGCGCTGCTCGACTGGATCCGCGAGTGGGACCAGTCGACGAGCGATCGGGTAACCCATTTCGTCGCCATCAGCCGCACCGTCGCCCGACGGATCGCCGAAAGCTACGGTCGCCCGAGCCGGGTCATCTACCCGCCCGTCGACACGCGGTTCTACACGCCGGCGGATGACTGGTCGCCGGGGTGGCTGGGGTCGAGCGAAGCGAGCCCCCAGCCGTCAACGCCCGGCGAATCGATTCCCTCGACCACCGCCAACTTCCCCAACGAACCCTACTACCTCTGCGTCTCCGCCCTGGTGCCGTACAAGCGGATCGACCTGGCCGTCGAGGCCTGCAACCGGCTCGGGCGCCCTCTGGTGGTGATCGGCTCGGGCCCCGAATCGCGGCGCCTGGCCCGGCTGGCCGGCCCGACCGTCACGCTCGCCGGCTGGTGCACCGACCACGCGATCCGCGACCACCTGCGTCACGCCCGGGCGCTCCTCTTCCCGGCCAACGAGGACTTCGGCATCGTGCCGCTGGAGGCCCAGGCGTGCGGCACGCCGGTGATCGCCTTCGGCCAGGGCGGGGCAACCGAGACCGTCCTCCCCGCCGACGAAACCCGCCAGGGCACGGGCCTCTTCTTCGACGAGCAAACGCCCGAAAGCCTCGCCCAAGCGATCCGCCGCTTCGAGGCCCATCCCGACCGCATCAGCCCCCGCCTCGCCCGACGGCAGGCCGAGCGGTTCGACACCGACCGCTTCGAGCGCGAGCTGGTCGGGTATCTGGAGGAAGTGGCCGCTCCTGCGCGGATGCCCGCCTCATAGCCACAACCTGCCGTTCGGACGGCCGCGATAATCCCCCTGTCTGCCGACGTTGGCCCACCGTCCAACCGTGGTATAATAGGAAACGATCCCGGGGAACGGCCGATTCCGTAGGATCACCGCATCGCAGGGCACCGGCAAGGGAACGATCCCATGAGTACGATCGCTCGACTATCATTGGCGCAATACGACCGGATGATCGAACACGGCGTATTCGATCAAGAGAAGCAGCGGCGCATCGAGTTCATCCGGGGGGAGATTCGCGAAATGAATCCGATCGACTCGCTACATGAGGTGGTCCTGGATCGACTAACGGAGTGGAGCTTTGAGAATCTGCCGAAAAGGAGGGTATGGGTCCGGGTGCAGAACTCGATCGGCTTTGCGGAGCTCGAGAGCGCTCCCGAGCCGGACATCGCCTGGGTCGCTCGGCGCGATTACTCGGAGGGCCGACCCGCAGCCGCGGACGTGCTCTTGGTGATCGAAGTTGCCGACACGAGCCTGAGCTACGACACGGGCGAGAAGGCCGATCTCTACGCCGCGGCCGGTATCGCCGACTACTGGGTCGTCAACGTCCCCGACCGCTCGATCGAAGTCCGCCGCGATCCGGGCGGCAGTGGCTACCGCAGCCTGCAAACCTTGACCGGCGACGACGAGGTCCGCCCGCTGGCGGTGCGCGAGATCGCCCTGCGCCCGTCAATGCTCTGGCCGAGCTGAAGGGGACAAGGAGAAGCCTGCACGGTCGGGTGGCACTGGCGTCTCGCCAGTGCAGGGGCAACATGCCCGTGCCGCCCTGCCGCTTCGCTCACGGTTCCCAACGCATGGCCCGGTCCAGAGAGACTGCGACACTAACCCGAAGCGCCAGCGAGGGCGAAGAACGACAAAGCGCCGGTCCTCGCTTGCGCTTCGGGTTAGTGTGGAGCATCGGCACTCGGTGCGGTTTTGTTGGAGCGGGCCACAATCATCACCGGCCATTGAGCCCCGCTGAACACGGACCACCCCCTTCTCGCAGCGATGCTTCCCAAACGTGGGGTGGCCGCCGGCGACCGTGCGGGGATGACGCCTCCCGATTCGGCCCCCGGGCCGGGAGAAGTTGGAAGCACCCGGGGGCGGCCGAAAATTGCCTTGCGGCTCGGCGCTAACATGGTATGCTCGACCGTGTTAGGCGGAAAACCACACGCCCCGAGCCGTGCGAAACCGGCCGTCCAAGTGTCCAACAAAGCCTCCCATGAAATGCCCTAAGTCCGTGCCTGGAAACACGTTGCGTCGAAAACATTTGTTGGACGGTTTTTCTTGGTTCCTACGAAAACTCCAAGTCCTTTCATACCCCTGGCTTGCGCGAGTGACCTCGTCCAAAAAGGGCGTTTCTCCCAGTACATGGCGTGCGCGCAGGTGGCCTGCGACCCTGTAGCACGTGCGCTGGAACCCCAGCGCATTCACCATGGGGCCCCAGCGCACTCACCCTGGGGCCCGCGCGCACGTGCGCTCACGGTATCTGAAGGGGGTAGTTCCCCCCATAGGTGGCGAAATCGCGGCGGCGGCGAAAGGGACCGCGTCCAACAATAGGCGATCCTCGCGCCCCGGTTGAGCGCATCCGGCCGTCAAGTCGGACGCGACACTCCATCCAACAGCCCGAGAACCGTCTCCCGTATCCTCGGCTCCGCCTCGATCTGGAGGCAACTGCTTCGGGCGGGCCAGGTTTCGTAGCCGCCCCAGGCGTGTTGCGGGGGCGTGGGGAGGTAGCCGTGGTAGGCGTTGGCGATCTCGATGACGAACGTGGGCTTCAGCGGGCTGGACTGCTTGATCGCCAGGCCCGTCTCGGCGAACACCTCGCAGGGGATCGCCGCGATGCCCAGCTCGCCGATGCGCAACGCCTGGAGCGGGAGCGACACCGTCGGGGGGAAGTCGGCCAGGAGGATGGCCTCCCGGGCGTAGATCTCGGGCAGTGAGAGGCGGGGTTTGCCCTCGGCCTTCGACCAGACCTCCCGGGCCCAGGCGAGTCGCGCCTCGTCGGGCCGGCGCGTGGCCAGCTCGAGCTCGGTCTGGCGCATGGCCAGCGAGACGTCGTCGCGGTGCTCGATGCCTCGGATCACGCGCAGGGCCTCGTCGGCCACCAGCTCGCCCACCTCCTGCATCCACTGGTAGGGGGCCTTCTTCGGAGCCGGCTTGCGGAAGTCGAAGCCGTTGGAAATGTCGCCGCTGGTGCCGTTCGACAGGATGCCGACGAAGGGCGGGTCGACATCGCCCGCGCCGAGCAGCTCGCCGATCCGGTTGGCGAACACACCGAAGTAGTCGGCGCTGACCTCGCGGCGCTTGGTCCCGCCGCAGTAGTGGATGCCGAAATTGGCCAACACGCCCAGCGGGCGCCCGTCGGCGTGCTGCACCGAAACGACCGAGACCTCCGGATCGACCGGGCCGGCCGGCTCGACCAGGTCGGGGCTCCCGCGTCCCGGGTTCATCT
>Ga0307379_10013084_pt1 | contig 10774 bp, 30 predicted proteins | sample UN2MG_FD_202237 | JGI IMG/M metagenome (GOLD analysis project Ga0307379, IMG submission 202237) | Soil microbial communities from Risofladan, Vaasa, Finland - UN-2 | ecosystem: Environmental > Terrestrial > Soil > Coastal area > Acid sulfate soil | place: Finland: Risofladan, Vaasa | collected... | reverse complement strand
GGGCGAGGGCGAGCGTGTCGTGGTTCACGTTGCCGCCATGCACATCGCAGACGGTGACCCACCGGCCGCCGTCGTCGGCGAACCAGGCGTCGGGGTGGTGCGAGTCGATGACCAGCACGACGGTGCCGGTGCTCCTGGCTCGCCTGGACTGCCGCACCTCGTGGTGGGCGCTCATCGGGTGGCCTGGTCGATCTCGAGCGCCCGCTGCGGGTCGCTGTAGCTGATGATCTCTTCGATGGCGGCGCGCTTGGTGGTGTACCAATCGCCCCGGTCGACGCTGCCCTGCGAGGTGCTGGCCGTGGCGGCCCAGCCGCACCGGCCCGGCCCCCGGTCGACCCAGCCGACCGTCTCACCGTCGATGGCGACCGTGGTGCGGCGGATGCCGCAGAAGGTGCTCGTCTCGGTGGTGATTCCGTGGGCTTCGATCGCCTGTCCGAAGGTCATAGCCTCGGCTCCTTCGCTGGGGGTGGATGTCGTGGGCACGAGCTCTTTCTACTACGCCTAGAACGTGGTGGCACCTTCAGGTCTGGGCCCGCACGTTCGCGGCGAGCGTCCTCATGGCGTCGAGAGCGGCCCGCTTCGTGGCCTGGGCATCCTTCACCGCCTCCTTCGCCCCGGTCGTCGTCAGGTGGGCCCGGTAGAGGTCCCGGGCGTTCAGCGTGGCCCGTGCCTTGCGGGTCTCGACGTTCGATCTCGTGCCCAGGTCGGCGAGCCGCACGATCTCCTGGTGGTAGGCGAGCTTGTAGTCGGCCTCAGCGTCGGCCGTGGCCTGGCAGATGTCGCGGTAGTCGTGCGTGCCGTCTTCGAGTGCTTCGACGAGCCTGAGGATGGCGTCCTCGATCTGCCCTTGCGTGAGCGGCCCGTTCATCATCGCTCGGGCCGGTACAAGCCGACGGGCGGGCGGCGGGCTGGGTGGCGCCGTTCGGCAGCTCGTCGCTCGTCGCGGTTGGTGCGGGCGATGATGAACCCGAGGACGAACCCGGCGACCCAGCCGAGCCCGAAGGTCACAGCGCCGGTCACGACGCCACGGTATTCGGCCGGGCGATGTCGGGATGCTCTTCGCACCAGTCGCACAGGTCGTCGAGCAGCGTCCACTCGCCGCACCATCGGCAACGGCGGGCGAGCTCGACGAGGCGGCGGGGTCGGGGTCGGGGTGTTCGTGGTGGGGTCATGGCTTCCTCTTCGCTGAGAGCCCGAGCTCTTCGGCCCGGGCAGGGTGGGTGGTCTTCCAATCGTGATGCGCCTGGCAGAGCGCCTGGCAGTTGTCTGGGTCGTAGGGGTCGCCGCCGCGGCCACGGCCGACGATCTCGTCGACCTCGAGCGGGGCACGGTGAGCGAACGGCGAGGCGCATCGGACCTCGGGGACGAGTCGACGGGCCACGCAGCCCCGGTCGCGCTCGAGGACGATGCGACGCACCCCGGCCCGTTCGGCTGCCCGTGCCTTGGTCTTGGTCGATCGGGCTGGCAGGCGGCCGGTGCGCTTCACAGGAGCACGCCTTGCGACTCGTCGACGACGTCGGGGTGCTGGCCGTCTTCGAGCCAGTCGGCGACAGCGTCGGCCGCAGCGGCGGATCGATCGCCGCCAACCGGCGCGCCGCCCGTCTCGACGCAGCCGGGGTACAGCGCCCGGTAGAGCACCCAGCGCAGCTCGGCACGATCGACGATCATCGCTCGACCTCCGGGTTCGGCACGACGAGCACGATCTCGTGCCCGCCACGGCCGTCGCCTGGCTTCCCGATGCCAGCGGCGGGGTAGGCGTCGGCGACCGCATCCATCACCGCGGCGACGAGCGGGACCGGCGCCGGGAGATACACCCGGGCGATCACGACGTTCCCGTCGGCGTCGAGCTCGGTCGGCATGGTCATCGGTCGTCCTCGGCGAAGAGATCAGCGCCTGACCGCCACGTCTCGAGGACGTGGCCGACGACGCCCCAGAGCGTGCCCGCCACCGCGCCCGCTGCGGCGCTGAGGACCACGGCGACGCTCATCCTCCCGACTCGAAGGTGGCGGTGAGCGCGGCGCTGTGCTCGGGGCAGAACGCTGTGACCGCTGCGCCCAGGGCGTAGCCCGCTGCCTGGGCGTCCATCTCGCTCTCGACTGCGGCGCGGGCCACGGCGAGCAGGGCGGCGTCGGTGTCGCCGTCGAAGGCGTCGATGAGCTCGCAGTAGGAGCGGGCCATGCCGAGCAGGGTGTCGTCGTCGGCGACGGCGAAGATCGCCGACTCGTCTCGAAGGAGCTCGAGGAAGACCTGCTCGACGACGACGGGCGGCAGATCCACTGGCGCTTCAGTCGTCGACGTGGTCGTCGAGCTGGTGCTCGTGGTCGTCGACGGCGGGCTCGTCGTCGAGGTCGGCGCTGCTGTCGTCGAGCAGCTCGTGAGCGTGAGCATGGCGGCGAGCGCCACGGTTCGGGTGTTCATAGGTCCTCCTGCTGGGTTGGTGGGTCGAAGAGTCGGGGTTGGCTGTCGTCGAAGCCGGATCGCTTCACGACGACGCACGGGTGGCAGGCGTAGAAACCGGTGGTCTCTCGAAGGGTCACGCTGTTCGCCCCGCCACGGGCTCGAAGTTTCTCGAAGCCGACGACCTGCCGATAGCTGGTCGCACCGGGCGGGATCTCGGCGTCGCAGAAGACGCATCGCTCTCTCATCGGGTGCCGCGCCTCTTCGACACCGATCGGAGCTCGTCGCACTCTTCGCAGTGGTGCCCGAGCTCCCAATGCCCGCCGCACCATCGCCGGTAGCCTTCGGCGTTGCAGAATTGGCAGGGCATGACCGTGCCGTGCCCTCGCTCTGACACGAAGACGAACCCGATGCGTGGGCATCGCTCGTCGCCGCAGTCTCCTTCGACGGGTGTGAGCTCGGCGGCTGAGCGGGCGATCTCTCGACCAACCTCCTGGCACGTCCCGAGGAATTCGTTCACGGCGGGGAAGAACGTCTCTCGCTCGATCCATCGCTTCGCCGCGATCACGCCGACGTTCACGTCGACCCGGTCGAGCTGCTCGGCCCAGACGGCGGCGGCGGTCGTCTCGGTCTTGACGTAGGGGTAGGCGGCCTTCAGGCGGCCGATGACCTGGGCGACGTCTGCGGGCCTCATCGTGATCCTCCTGGTAGTGCGTGGGCTTCGATGATGTCCGATCGGTGGGCGTCGCGCTCGAAGGCGCCGTCGAGGTCGTCGAGCACGCCGAGCATGGCGTCGAGCGACCCGTCTCTCGGGCCCGTCTGCTGTCGCTTCGCCTGCAGTCGCAGCCGGTCGTACTGGCTGCGGAGCTTCGTCGGCGAGAGGATGTTCGCCTGCCAGAATTCGTCGGCCTGGCACCACCTGATCGCCGCCTCGACCTGCTCGGGTGTTCGGCCGTCGAGACGCATGAGCCTGTCCATCGTCTCGACCCACGCCTTCGACACGGTCGGCCGCTTCGAGCCGTTCGCCTCGATGAGCTCGCAGAGCAGATCGCACAGGCGTCTGGCGTGCTCGAGGTAGGGCGAAGCGTCGACGACAGCGGGGAGCGTCGCGCGTGGCTCCGACGACGTCGGAGTCGATGGTTCCTTCTGGTTCTGGTTCCCTGGTTCTTCTTCGGTCATCACCTGTGGACCTAGGGTGACTTCAGCGACGCGGCTAGGGGTGGCCTCACCCGTGGGGCTAGGGGTGCTCACTCGTGAGCACGTTCGGCGCACGACGTAGAGGTTCGGTCGCCACCCTTCGCCGTCGAGCTGCTGCCGCTCGACGTCGACCCAGCCCGCCGCTTCGAGCTCCTTCACGCGACGGTCGACGGTGGGCTTCGAGCAGCCCATGATCTCGCCGAGACGTCGCCGCCCGGGCCAGCAGACGCCGGTCTCTCGGTCGGCGTGGTCGGCGAGTACGGCGTAGAGGCGCACAGCGCCGTCGGATAGGTCGGCTCTCAGCAGCTCACGGGGGACGAGAGCGAACGGGCCGCTGTCGGTCGTGAGCCTGGGCCGTCGCGGCGCCGCTGGGGCGCTCACAGCGCCGCCTGAGCGGGGTACGGCTCGATGACCCATCCGTTGTGGCCGAGCAGACCTGGGAAGCCTTGGGGCCACGGGTGGCACGTCGGGCACGGGCCCTCTTCGACGAGCCATCGCCGGGGGAGATCGATATGGCCTTTGCCGTGGCAGGTCGGGCAGTCGTCCTGCGCTGGGGTGTTCATCGCTGGGTTCCTTTCGCTGGGGGATCAGATCGTAGGCGCGTCGCTCACGTTCGGCGCTGATGGGTCACCGGGCGGCGAGCTCCCGGCAGGTCGGGCAGATCGGATAGCGGGACGGGTCTCGGGTGGGGACCCACCGCTTGCCGCACAGGGCGGTCACGGTGCGGCCTTCGAGGTAGCCGGGCATCTCGTCACGCTTCGCAATGAAGTGAGCGAACCGTTCGTGGTCGCCGTCGACGTTGCTCACGTCGGGCCGCTGGTCGAGCTCGGTGCCCACGCTAGCCACCGTACTTCTTCAGGAACGGCGCCGAGTGATAGGCGGCGGGCTTCAGCTCGTCCTCGAGGGCGACGTCCTCGAGGGGTGGGCCGGGGCAGCGGTGATCTCGGCGCTGCCATCGCCCGCACACCGGGCAGCTCGGCCGGTGCTGCTCAGCCGTCGCCATCGTCTGCCCGCCATTCCGAGCAGTCGCCGCACCCGTAGCAGCCTCCGGCCTGACGTCGAGCGAAGTCGATCTCGTGGTGCTCGCTGGACGCGCAGCCGCACGAGCACGCCGGGTCGCAGTCGTCGCAGCCTGGGCATTCGATCGCTCGGCTGTCGTCGCACGGGCAGCCGCACCAGTGGTGGCACGTCGACCGGGTGTAGACCTCGCCGGGCTCGCCGCGCTCCCCGCCGCATCGCTCGAGGTCACGCATCGGCGTCGGCCATCGCTGCGGCCTGGGCCTGCTGTGCCGCGGTCTCGGCCTTGTCGAGCAGCCCGTCGAGGTAGTCGAGAGCGTCGCCGGGGGCGTCGAAGAGCGACGACCATCCATGCTTCGCCTCGACGTGGCCGAGCAGCTTCGCACCGATGTCTTCGGGGAGCTGCTCGTGGCGCTCGACGAGCCTCTGGAGCCGCTTCTGCTCGATGCCCGTGCGGGCCCGTGGCCCATCGGTCGAGACGTCGGCGTGGCTCTCGGTGTCGATCGACGAGTCGACGATCGGGATGCAGAGCGCCTGAAACATCGCCACTTTGTAGGCGGTGCTCATGGCCTTCGCTGCGGCCTTGTCCTGGCTGTCGGCACCCTCGCCCCAGGCGTCGGCGACGAGCTGGTCGCCGCGCGGCCCGGTGAAGGTGTAGGCGACGTGAAGCGACACGAGCCGCCGCTTGCCCAGGTGCTCGACGTCTCGCTCGAGGACGGTGGGGAGCACGACGACGCCATGCTCGACGAGCGCCGGGTGTAGGGCGTTCAGCACGTCGTCGACGCCTCGGAAGCTATAGCCGCCGATGTCGTCGGGTGCCTTGCGGCCCTTGCCGATGGCGCCGACCGAGGCCATCACTCGGATCAGCAGCTCGTGGACGGTGGGGTGCTCTTCGCTGGTCATGCTGTTTCCTTCGCTGGGGTTCGGACGCCGAGGGCGTCCCGGGTGTACGGGTCGATGATGAGCGTCTCTTCGACGTGCTGGCAAGCCTCGGCGTGGATCCCGATGGAGCAGCCCGTGACGTACCAGGCGCCGCTCCGCTCATCCATGCAGCTCACGTCGACACGGGGGTGGCCCTTGTAGAGCCAGACGTCGACGACGACGCCCCGCCTCGGCGCAGTGTCGGTCACGACGTCGACAACGTCGCCGCGGTGCAGAGTGAGATCGCTCATGCCAGCCGCCGAACCGACGCCCGCAGATCGTGCTCGGCGTACTCGTCGGGGTCGATGCCAGGTCCCTTGCGGAGCGCCGTCGTGCGTGCCGACGAGCCCGAGAGGTTGTAGAGATCAGCGACCCTGGCGAGGGCCGTCTCGGTGTCGAATTCTTCGCCCGTGTCGGGGTCGAAGCGGCACCACTTGAGCGTGTCGGACCTGAGCTCGTCGTTGCGCCACTTGCGGTAGCTCTTCGAGAACCGGCGCTCGTAGGCGTGGCCGTTGGCGACGAGACGATCCTCGTCCATCGTGGCGATGAGCTCATCTTCGACGAGCTGGCGGACGTCTCGGACGCTCTGGGAGATCGCGCTGAGCAGATCCCAGAGCGCCGCTACCTCTTCGACGTCGAGGTCGGCGAGATCGGTGGCCTCGAAGCCTTCGATGAGCTCGACGGTCTCGGCGAGTGCTCGCACGGCCGCGACGGGCTGCGGGTGTTCCTCGGGCATGGTCTGTTCCTTTCGCTGGGTGTTGGTGAGATTCTACTTCGGAGGTGTGACAGTCGGCGGGTCGGTGGCGTCGTAGCTGAGCAGATGGCGCCAGCCTTCGGCGCACAAGGCTTCGACGTGGGCGGTGTGCTCGTAGGGCTCGCCGTCGGCGCTCGTGGTGCGGGCGAGCCAGACCCGCACCGAGCCGTCGTCGAGCTTCAGATCGGCGGCCTGACCCGTCGCCAGCGTCGACGCCTGCTCGAGCGCGGCCAGGTCGGGCCAGGCGCCAGGGTGGTCCACGAGGACGAGCCCGTCGAGCGGGTGGCTCTCGTGACGTCCGAGGCGCCGGACCTTCGCCCGCCCGGTCGTCGGCGACACGAAGACGAGCGTCCCGAGCTCGCCGCTGGGGAGCCGCACGAGGCGGCGCGCCTTCGCGTGGGCGAGGGTGATCGGCTCGGTGTTGGTCACAGCAGCTCCCCGATCGCCCAGGCGAAGACGTGCGCCGACAGGTAGGTCAGGGCGAAGGCGAAGAGGATGGGGGCGAAGCGTTCGACCCATCGATCGATGGCGTCGGCGAGCTCGCCCATGCCTTCGCGCTCGTCGTCGGTCCAGTCGGTCATCGCTCGACCCTCGTGGTGATGAGGTAGCCCGTCTGGGCGCCGTAGACACCTCGGGCGACGGTGGCGATGCGCTCGTGGAGCTTCGGGAACATAGCGGCTAGCTCGTCGGTGAGCTCGCAGACGGCGTCGACGTCGAGGCCGTGCTCTGCGGTGAGGCAGATCGATGCGCCTTGTGCGGCGTCGAGGTCGTCGGCGAAGCTTCGGAGCGAGTCGGCGAGCAGCCGTGCGTCCCGATGGATCTGGTCGAACCAGTAGCGGCCGGGCTGGCGTTCGGGTGGGCTGTCGATGCTCATGGCATCATCTCCTTCGCTGGGTGTTCGTGGATCGTATGGCGTCGGTGTGACACCGGGGCAGATGGGTCGCTGTGCTCGCTTCAGGGCTTCGAGGAACCGCCCGCCCGGTGTTCGGGCATCGAGCGGTCCCGCGTCGCTCCTGGGGCGGCTGAGCGGGGCGAGCAGGTCGTCTGAGGTCACCCCGCCCGCTGCTCGGCCTGGGCGGGCCGGTAGTCGGCGACCATGGCGGTGTCGGCGAGCTCGTACTCGTCGGCACGGATGGCGCACCGCTCACGCTGGGCCCGGCGCCGAAGGTCATCGTCGAGCCGATCCCATGGCCCGGTCTCGACGCCCTCGGCGTCCTCGAGGTAGTAGAGGCTGATCGTGCTCATCGGTCGATCTCCTGTCGCTGGGCGAGCCGGTAGCACGAGGCGTGCCACTTCACCGGGGAGCCGAGGTCGCGCTGCGTCACCGGGCGGCGCTTCGTGCCGTGCTCGCCGCATCCGAAGCACAAGGCGCCCATCATGCGGGTCGCCTCACGCCAACGCTCGACGTCGGTGCGATCGTCTGGGGCGCTCATCGGTGGGTCTCGCAGTACGAATAGCCGGGCACCGTCGCCGAGCAGTCGACGTGTAGGCACTCGTCGCGCTCGTGCTTCCACTCGGCGAGCTCGTCCCACGCGTCATCCATGCGGCGGCACGTTCGATCGCCTGGGTCTGGCGATGCCCGCCAAGCGGCGAGGGCTGCCCGGTACTCGGCGACGAGCGCCTCTCGGGTCGGGGCGCTCATGCGTGCCTCCATCCCTCGGTGATGCCCTTCGCCTCGGCCTTCGCCCAGCAGCACGCAACGGTGTTGACCGTCGCCGTGCCGAAGACTCTATCGATGCGGCCATCGCACACCAGCTCATTGCAGCAGGCGGTGTAGCCCTCGGAGGTGGCGGGGTCTTCGTCGCCGCACGACTCGCAGTGTCGGGCGCTCATCGGACGACCTCGACGAGCTGCTCGACGACGGTGTCGACCTTGAGATGCAGGATCGTCGGGCGCTTCGTCGGGGCGGCGCCGACAGGATGGAGAGTGACCCGCACCCGCCCGCCACGCACGCGGCCGACGAAGGCGAGGACCTCGAAGTCGCCACGGGGGTAGAAGTCGACGTCGAGCCGGATGGTCATGCCCCGCTCGATCTCGGTGATCGGGAGAACCGCTGGGGCGCTCATCGGGCACGCTGCCCGGGGTCGTGCTCATCGCAGGTCCCGCCCCATCCGTCGCCGCGGGGCTCATCGCAGCCGGGCTCGGGGCAGGTGTTGCGGCTCGTGGGCCGCCACGTCGTCTGCTCTCTGGTCTCGCTCATCTCGGTTGCTCCTTCGCTGGGGTTGCTCACGACGTCTTTCTACTACGCCTAGAACGTCCCGGCAAGCCTTGTGCGGGGACGCGCTGCGGGGCGGGAGGTCTGCCCGACCGGCCCGCCCCGCATGTTCCCAGCGAAGGAACGGCCGCAGCCTAACCGATGTCAGGCACGGTGTCGTCGTTCGTGAGCGACCCCGCCCAAGGCTTCGGCGTGGCCTCGGCGATCGCCTCGGGGCTGAGGCGGGTGTTCGCCGTGACCTGCGACGCCGAGCCGAACCCGACAGCGGCGAAGACCGCCTCGACGGCGGCGAGCTGGCCACCGTCGAGCTCGAGGACGCCGAAGGCGATGAGCACGCCGAGCAGCGCGTGAAGCGTGGCGAGAATCGTGACGGGCTTTGTGCGGGTGAAGGTGGCGAGCTGGTTCATGCGGGTCTCCTGATCTCGGGGTTGCTCTTCGTGAGCTGGTCGAGCAGATCATCGATGCGGCCTTGGCGCTGCTGCCTGTCTTCGGCGTCGGCGACTCGGAGCCGCTCTTCCTCTCGCATGTGCATCACCAGATCGGCGCCGGTCGTGCGGGCCACCTCGAGCGCCTCGGTGGCGACCCCGGCGACACGATCGACCTTCGACGGGAGCGACTCGGGTGCGTCGGGTGTCTCGTGCGGGAACCACGCGGCGATCCGTTCGAGCGTCGCCGTCTGGGTCGAGTCGGTGAGGTGGCGGTTAAGCAGCCAGCGGACGAGCCCGGTGATGCCAGCGATGATGGCGACGGCCTGGGCGCCGAACGCCGCCCAGAGCGTCGAGCTCATCGGGCGAGGTGCTGGGCCAGACGCACGGCGAACGCTCGGGTCTTCGGGCCGACGATGCCATCGGGAGCGAGGCCGAAGAACGCTTGGAACGCCCGGGTCGTGGCGTGGGTCTTGGCGCCGAAGTCGCCGTCGACGGTGAGCTTCGCATTCGAGACGCCGTTCAGGAACGTCTGCCAGGCCGTGACGTCGGTGCCCTTGTCGCCCTGCTTGATCGTCTTCGAGGGTGTCGGCAGCATCGACGGCTTCGAGGCCGCACCGAGCAGCCCGTAGAGCAGCCCGAGGGTCTGGGGTCCTGCGATGCCGTCGGGCGTGAGCCCGTGCTTCGCCTGCACCGCCTTCAGCGCCCGCTCGGTGCCCGAGCCGAAGACACCGTCGACGGCGAGCTGCGGGGCGGCACCGAGGGCGTTCAGGATCTGCTGAAGCTGGGGGACGTGCCCGCCTCGGGAGCCGCGCGCCATGTAATCCCGAGTCGGTGCGGGGAGGATCGGGGACGGCGCCGGGGTCGACGTCGACGGCACCGGCAGCCCGGCGTGGACGAAGGCGCAGAGCTCGTCGCCAGCGCAGGCCGTGGCCTTCCAGTCTCGGTGGCACCAGCGGCGACGGCCCGAGCCGAGCGACTCGAAGTGCTCGATCACGAGCCGCACAGCGACCTTCGCCTCGACCGGGATCGTGTCGCCCTGGCCGACGAGGACGCAGTGGGCGTAGCTGCGGCGGTTCCCGTCGTTCGTGCCGTTCGCCCCGGTGCGGGTGCCGTAGCCGCGGCCCTCGAAGATGTCGCCGTGGCGGCAGACCAGCGTCGAGTAGGCGATGTCGTACCAGCCTCGGGTGTCCATGTGGAAGTTCTGGACACGGCGCACGAGGTCGGGGCAGGTGTCGTGCGAGTAGTCGCCGAGCGCCGGGCCTTCCCAATGGACGGTGTTGCCCTCGGCGGTCGGCAGACCGAGCCGCCTCTTCGGCGGGCGGGCGCCCCAGCTCGAGCGGGACTGCCACCGCTGGGCGAAGCTACGACTCGCCATCGGTCGGCTCCTTCTTCTTCTTCGCCGGGCTCTTCTTCTTCGCCTTGGCGGGTGGGTCGTCGGCGAACGCCGAGCCGTGGTCGTCGACGACGGGCTCGTCGTCGGCGTCGTCGACCAGAGGTGGCAGGTCGACGACGACATCGGCGAGGGGCAGCAGATCGTCGTCCATGGCGTTCACCGTAGCGCCTACCGCCACGTCAGGGTGTGACGGACGAGCGAGAGCGTGTCGGCCCGCAAGACGCCAGAGCCCGACGTGCGGCGTGCCTCCTGGGTGATCGTCACGGGCGACCCTCCCGAGACGGGCGCCTCTTCGGAGAACCCGCGGTAGTAGCGCGGCGGGTTCCCCCCAGAGCCTTGCGACTCGAAGGTGTGCGACGCCCCGGTCGTGGCACCGATCACGAGCCGGAATTCGGTGCGGCAGAACGACGACGCCACGGCGACGCCGGTGATCTCGGCTGCCACGATGACGC
>Ga0307379_10013083_pt1 | contig 10774 bp, 16 predicted proteins | sample UN2MG_FD_202237 | JGI IMG/M metagenome (GOLD analysis project Ga0307379, IMG submission 202237) | Soil microbial communities from Risofladan, Vaasa, Finland - UN-2 | ecosystem: Environmental > Terrestrial > Soil > Coastal area > Acid sulfate soil | place: Finland: Risofladan, Vaasa | collected... | reverse complement strand
GCATTATGAGACAAATAATCTGCCTCATCTAACAGTACAACCTTAAAATCACCAAATGGTATTGTACTTACAAAGGCAACAATTTTATCTCTTATGTCATCAACACTATTTGTCCGACTTGCGTTAATGGTTAACGTATCGTGTTCAAATACACCTAGCTGTTCGATTAAAATTTTTGCTAATGTAGTCTTGCCCGTGCCAGGACTTCCGCTAAAAAGTAGATGCGGAATGCTACCCTCATCTAACCATTTTTGTACTGTTCTTTTTTGGTCGTCGCTTTGGAAGACGTATTGGTCAATAGTCTTCGGCCTAAACTCCTCTACCCAAAGTTTTGTCATATATTGATTTTAACAAAGATTGCGCTATAAGTCAAATAACTTAGCTCTTACTTGTTCGAAGCTTTCATCAAAGATTGAGATTTTAAATAGGATACGGTCGCTATCTTTATTGATCACTCCGTGTAGTTTTTCTGTGTTCAATAGCGCAGTTTTATAATTATACATTCCATAGTCCGGATAATTTACCGGAGATTCTGCTCCGGAGATAACATGGTTAATTGAACACTTAGTATTTAGGTCAATGTGATTTCTTAGTATAGTCTTCTTTTGTAGGAAATAAAACCTAGGAGAAACGTAACCTTTAATACCATAAGTTTTGACAATTGCCATTGTCATATTTTTAACATACGGTACGTCTAAGTCTTCTAAATCCCGTGTAACTAACCAGTTACTCGATCCTTCAAAATATCTAGCATCCTTATAATCTTCTAGTAATGACTCCACTTGTTTGTATTCTTTAAGTAGGTGTTCGTCGTCGAATGGAAACCTGAATTTAAAAATCGGCTCAATACTCATACGTTTGCGATTTTGTCTAAGTACTGTTTAGCTCGTTCTTTAACACTGTCTATATCGTTAAACTGAAAGTTTTTAGATACAGATTTAGTGTCCCAGACATTCATTATTAAATGAAATCTAGCATCGGTCCCGTAGTTATTAACTTGATGAAAGTTGTTTACTGCAACGATATAAACACTACCGTCGGCCGGCATATGGAAGCTTTCGACTATATTTTGTTCGTCATCATATATTGTGTGGGCACATTCTTTGTTAGTAATAATAGGAATGTGTATACGAGTAACACATGTGTCAGTTCTGCCGTCTCTATGAATAGTACTTTTGGAATCCGCCGGAAGTTCTGAGATTCTTGCACGCCTCGGAAAAAACCCTAACCAGTAAATTTTTTGTATTACGTCCGACAAGTAACCAGTACACAGATCAGTCGGATTATCGTGCAAGAAATCTGGGAACACATTTAATTCTTTTGCTTTTATATAATCGAATGTTCCATCTGCATTGAAACATTTTTGACCGGGAGCCCATCCATCTTGCCAGTGTCCTGTGTTGCTTTGAACGCTCCACCCGCCCCAACCATCTTTCACTTCGGATATTTTATTCCCGATAGGTAGAACAACTTCATGTATATGCTGTTTGAGTTTTTCAATATCAAACGTTAACGGTAATTTTTCGTAATATTTATTCATGCCGTCTTGCGTGTTTCATATTCATAAAGGTATAAAATTTGTCGTTTTCATCTACTTTTTCTTTTCTTTCTACGGACAAGTCCCTCCAAAAAACAGTAGAGTGTTCATTTTTACATAGAGGACAATACCAACTCCATTTATCCCGCGTGTAAGAAATTTCACACGCCATACAAACAACTGGACCCAGCCCGCCCTTTTTACTCATCGGAAGATTATCTAGCATTTTTTCTATATACTTTGCTATCACAGATCTCCGACTTTTCGATTCTCTGAATAATAAACATCAAACTCACCATCTGGATATCGACTTTTTAGTTTTTCTACGTTCTCAGCAATAACATCATTCGGATCGAGATTTAATGCTCTACATGCATTCATCCAATACCAAATAATGTCACCAAGCTCACGCTTTAAGTGGAAAATGTTTTCTTCATTTGCAGGTTTGCCTTGAAAGACCATTTTCTTAACTATTTCTTGGAACTCGCCACCCTCAGATCCCAATCCAGTTGCAGCATTTAGCAACACCGAAACATTAAGTATTTTATCAAGTTCCATTAAGCGTTTAATCAACATTGCAGTATTTTCAGTCTCTGGACTAGTTACTGATTTAACGAATTCTTGATATTTTTCTAGATCAACTTGCATTAGTCGTAATCTCCTAAGTGGTCATCGTCCGGCTGTTCATCTGTTACTAATAAAATGTCGTTGTTATCTACTCGGCGCAGCGTAGCTTTTTCACCCTCAGAAAACTCAACTTCAATTCCTCGTGTCCACCGTCCGTGCGCGATACATATCCATTGTCCTACTTCAATATCTTCTTGTAACGGACCGATCGCATACACCTTACCCCAACGCGACCTAATGCCCCTAGATTTAGCATTGTCGTCTGGAATATAAAGTCCTGTGGACGTTAGTCTATTTCCAAAATGCATATCCTTTACAATTACAGAATTTTTGAGCGGATGTAGAGCTTTGATTTTTGTTGTAAACATATTATATTCCTGTGTTTTCTTTGCTTAAAACATCGTTTGCTAATTTGCCTCTAGCACCAGTCTTAGATCTAGCAACTACATTCTGTTCGGTTACTTCAGGCTCTTTTTTAGATGTAGCCTTCTTTGCTTTTTCAGTCTTTTTTGGTGCTAAGTCGTCGACTGCAATAGGCGGCCGCTTGTAGTGCGATTTCATAATTTGGTTTCTAGTTTTAACAACTTTACCACCGGCTCCTAATTGATCGCCTCTCGCATTTACGCGCATGTTTCCTATTGCGATCGTTTCTTCATTAGCTAAACGTACACTATCCATATCTAATGTTCGTCCTCTTGCTGTTCTATATTTCTTTGCCATATTAATACTCCATTGTACTACTATTTACTTAAAAAATTCATGGTAGTCTAAATTATATTTCATACTGTTGATTTTATGGACACCGAGCAGATAAAGCACATGACTTGATACGCTACTACCTCTGCCCACACCCCATACAATGTTGTTTTCCCGCATTAATTTAACAATCATATCCAACTGTACTAATAATTGTTGTAGCTTGCGTTTTTCAAACTCTTCTAATTCATGTTTAATGCGAATAAACTCTGTTGTAGATTCTACATTTAACAACAGTCGACGACGAAGGTGATCATACGCATCTAATTTAACATTTTTTAACCAATGTGATTGTAGTGTTTCATCAAATTCTTTTTTATTTGCAGGATTCCAATCATTTATTCTCGGCGCAAGCCCGTCTAAAGTCCACAAGTTACCTAATCTTCTGTCGGCTGTGTCTGGATGTTCATAGATAAAATCCAGCACTTCTTCTTCCGATAAAATCAATCTGCCGAACGAATCACTCTTCATTATCCTTGCCACCTGTAATTATTGTGGGCGTGAATTTCTTTACATCGGCCATTTTTTTCTTTTCCGTTGTTAAGTTGAGTTCTTCCCACGGTATAATTGTTGAATCAATGTCGTTTATTGAAGTATCACCCCGGCGCCACCAAACTTTTTCACCGCTCTTAATCCACGGAAATAATTCAGCAGCGTCAATAATATCTTCATGTGTTATTGTATATCTTATATATTCACCTAGTGAACTTCCTAACGTTATTTCGTTCACTATTAGTTTCCCATCCATTATAGCAGATGCTTTTTGAGAAAGTATTGCTGCAATTAATAGTTCAGACGGACGATCACTTACTTGCATTATGGTTTGGTCGAATGCAGAGAGATTGTGAAACAACGGTGATGCGTTGTTTATTATAGTGGATAGGTGAAGCTTTGCCTCTACAAACCATCGCAACCGATTAAAGTAAATGAATTGTTCTTCGGGTATTTCGGTGTTTGTAATTAGGTCAAACTGTATTTCATAGGTGTTGGGTAGGATCGAATCCTCTACAACCACTGTGGTTTGCAGAGTGGCACCCCAGTTCAAATTGACGTTCATCTAATGTCAATAATATCTTTGAGATTCTTTTTGTTCTTTTCTAATACTTCGGCCATTTGTTTATCCATCCTCTTTTGATGTTCAAAAGTGTAATCATCTTGAATCATGTGTAGCTGATTGATTAGTTCACCTTTGCCTAACCTATATGCTATATTCAATCGCCGTTGTATGTCAAGCATTTTGTCAGATAAATCCTTGTCGGAAGTTTCAATTAATGGTGAAACTAATGGATGCATAATTATCCTGTAACTATTGTGCAATAAACGTTTGTGTTTGAATTGTCCATTGCAGTAAAGGTCATTGTTGCGGTTGCCAATGTGCTAATTCCAAAATTAAGAGCAGCTAGGTTATTGGTAGTATCTGGTAAAATAACACTGATGTTTGAACCAAGTAAATTAGTTACAAACATTTTTACTTCCTTACCTGTTACTACGTTTGCATTGCTGTATGAAATAGCTACGTTTGCGTTTGCCTCTAACGCAGTTCTTTCAGTTCCTGGCGCACTAAGATCTAATGTGTGGGCCGTTAGGTTGGATCCTGTTGCTAGGTTTGCAGAATAATGATAAAGTTTGTTATTAGTAACGTCCTCAATTAGGAATGATGCTCCGCCGTCATCAGAAGTAAATCTTAACCAGTATGTTTCGGCCTTAGCAAATGTAAATACTTCGGCAACCGGATCATAATTTGGTAAATCAATTGCTCCGAGATAAATTAAGTCAGGCAGTGTTAATGTATGTGAAACATCAGCAATTGTTATTGCCAATAGCACCGTACAAATTTTTCCACTTAAGAAGCCAGAAAAAGTAAGCGATGTTGCGCCGTCTGTAGTGACGGTTTGCCAGTGAGCAGTTTGATGATTAATGTTAATAGTACCGCTTGTGGTTCCAAAGTCGCTTGTTAGTAAAACTTGGTCTGAGATAATTGCGCCCTTAATACCATACGCTCTTTGTAGGTTATTAAAGTTACCATCAACAGTTTGTCCTGTTAGTGGTTCTTTAACAAGTACCTTATTCTGCAGATCCTCTAACTCAGCCTTGGCGTAAGTAAAGTTATTTTTGGTATTAGTGAAATTATCCCTAAAACCTTGGCTGTCATTATCCTGTCCTGCGACTGGATAAGTACCATCGATGTTGCTTGGGTTTATGCTTGATGCCATTTAATTGCTCCAAATATGCTAGTATTTATGTTCCCAATATACTGGTGTCTGGGAATTTTAAATATTTATCATTTACATCTTGGTCTTTATAAACGTCTCTGCCTGACAAGAATCGCAAACTATTAGAGTCAAATGTAGTTCTATTTGCATTAGGAATGGAATCTGGGTCCAAAACATATTCAGAACCAAAGTGTCCCAGCGGCTCTAGTACGTGAAATGCTGGCGCAGCACCGTCGGGTTCGTGTATCATTTCCGCAGACTCAAATGGATACACTTTGATATTTCCGACTAATACATAGGCATATCCAGCACTGAAAATATCGTAGGTAGTTTCCGGCGAAGTAATGAACTCCATAGTTTCTTTGTCATAGCTTTCAAGCAGATCATTGTCCCAAAGGTATCTGTCTGCTTCGAAAGTAACTTCTTTGAAGTCGAAATAATCAGTATGGGATTCGTCTAGGTCTTGTAACTGGGAGAGTTGATATGCAATTTTTGCACTTTTTTCTGGCTTAGTATATACAAGAACGCAAGCCTTTGTAAACCCTAATACTCGTCCGTTATCCTGTCTGTCTACCATCCACTTCGGTAGCTCTTTATTAACTTGTCCTAGCTGTGAAATTAATGATTTGCGCATGTTAACTATGTTATTAGGGTAAACAATTGGAATGCCGTCTATGTTGCTAGTTACAACATTTACACTGGCAGCGACGTTGTTACCATCAACTGTATCTGTAGTGTCTACAATTTCTGTGTACACAACTTCATATACTGTGTTAAGGTCTACGTCTAATACTTTTGCAGTCTTAATGTCACCAAAGTTTAATCTTTTAGTGAAGTGCATTGTACCCATGGCAGTAATCATATCAGCCGCAGTAGTTGGATTCAATCCGTTTACTACTAGCATTCTCAATTCATTCTGGATGCCGAAGAACGTATCACCAAATCTGTAAACATCATCTTCAACTATAATAGTTCTGTTATCTAATAGATTTTTAAGCTTAGTTCTCTCGTCGAGAGGTAAGCGACCTACTAGATATAAATTCTCGTATGGTGTTGCATTTTCTCTGTCAATTAAAATTGTGAATGTTCTAACTGCATTGACAGTACCTTCTAAGTCATATGCGTGAACTACGAAGCTATATGTTTGATCGAATGTTGTTTCGTTCTCAATAAAGAAACTAATTCTATCAAAAGTGGTTGCTCCACTGTCTATACTGAATGTTGCAAAAGTAGCTCTACCGATAATCAATCCATTACTCAATAGTTGTAGTCCAGGAACCATTCTGTTGTATTGACCTTCGAGGATTTCAAAGTAAACAGTGTTTCCGTTATCGATTGTAGCTTCAATTACAAATTGACTTATTTCACCATTGTCGAGTTCACCCAAGTACTCATCGGTGATCCACGTTAGCTCACCAGTCTCTAATCCAGTAACAGTTAGAGTATATGCTTTCCTATCACTAAAATAATGAGTTGGGTCTACGCCTGGGTAACCTGGTTCTGTTACAAATTCCTTTCTAGCAAATACAGAAAATTCGTATCTAATTGTTACATCACTTTGTGCAGGAAGATAGCCATACATCCAACCAGTTTCTCTATCTAATGTTAGTCCTTCCGGAAACGCCCCAATAACAGTTCCTGCAACTGTTGTATCAAACGGAACAATATCGAGCGGAGCTTCGATCTGGTCATAGCCCACTCCTTCACCTAGGTCGAACAAGTATATAATAACATCGTTATCTAAATCGAACCCATCGAACTTATACATGAAATAGTTATCGTGCTTAACAGGGCCAATTTCGCCATCATTGTTGTAAACAATTGGACTATGTAAAGTAGTTCGATCTACAGTGTATATGTCCGAATCAGCAGTTATTAAGTTTGTACTAGCAGCCATTAACTTTGTAGGTACTATACGGATTTCAAATGTTTGTAAGTCGGTTAACTTTCCGTCGTCAACAAGGACTCCGAATTGGAATGACTTGTAACGTGTGGTACTTACGGTGCTAAATGTAATCAGCTCAACGTAACCACTTATCAAACCTGTTTCGGAATCTATAGTAACACCTGGTGGCAAAACGCCATTAACAATGGTGTATTCTAAAGTATCGTCGTCTAAGTCAAGTGCAATAATTTGATATTCTAAATAATTACCTTCTAAGTATTCACCAATAATAGTTTCTGGATTAAGTATGTTTGGTGGATTTTCACCTACCACTGTTAACTCAAATGTTCGGTCAGCTATAGTACTATCCATTGAATATAAACCTACAACTATTTGTGCTCCATCTGCCGCTGCTCTGTTTAGGATAATTGTAATGTTATTAGTTTGTGTGTCGTCTTGTACATAGTAAGCAGATATTGGGGCATCATCTTCTAATACTAAAATTCTGTAAATTTCAAAATCAATGTTTGTTGGGATTATAAATTGTGTACTCGATCCATCACCAACAAATGTAGTAAAGTAATCTGACACTCTGCCGCGTACTGCAAATTTACTCGTTGTTGCTTGCGAAACATTTGTCGGCACACCAACTACCTTAACAGTAGTAAATGGACTCCCAGCTAATGTGCCAAACCCACCTAAGTGAATTCCTTTTGGAGGTTCACCTGCTACTATTTCAAACAGTATCGGAGCATCTTCGAAGTCACTGTCGAACGCTTGCAATCTAAGTTCATAGTAAGTTTGTTCGGGAACAGTTCCTAAATTACCACTCTTAGTTGTCCATACTGGTTTACTAGTCATTTTTACGTTATGCTACAAATGGTGATTGTGTAGCTAATACAGTAAATGTTGCCGCTGCTGTTTTAACGACAGTCATCGTATACGATTCGATTGAGTTTATCGTACCCGAACTAGGTGCACCACCAATCCATCTAACCGTTGCGCCTGCGCTATCTACAGTAATTGATGTTGGGTAGTAAGCTGTTCCTCCATTTGTAACTAAAAATGTTAACGTTGTTGTATCACCAATTGCAAGCAGTGAATCTAACGTGACAGCGCCGCTACCCCTGATGTTGAATATCCAGGTAGATGATGCATTTGTAGTGTAATAGTGGGTTCCGGAAGTTAACATATCAACATCAATAGTTCCAGATGCGGAAATGCCGCTAATTGTTGATAATTCTATTGTCTGTTGTAAAGTCGTTGTTCCAGTAATGACGAGGTTGCCGCCATCAGTTACTAATCCTGGCGCTCCTGCAAGAGCACCGAAGTTTTGATATTGAATTTCACCGTTTGCACCTGCCGGAGCAGAAATATTACCATATAATTCAGTAAAATTCTGATTCGTTTTGATGAATGACGTGCGGAGCGGATCACCGGTCCCGTCGTTGGGGTTAATACCTATGCTTATTGTTTGTTGTGCCATAATAGATCCTTACTTCATTATTTATAGTTTTTGAAATAAGGCTACCAGCCACAAAAAACCCGACAAATGCCGGGTTCCGTCTACCATACCACAGAGTTTTATTTGTAGCCGTTTTCTTTGCCCCACGCCTCTCGCATTTCAGGCGTTGAGAACGGTCCGTCGATACTTGTTAGATCGATCAATCCGCTTTGAAAACGCACAAATAGTGCTACGTTCTTATAACCGACTCTGTTGACCCACGTCGCCAGAAATGTTGGTAGGTGTGTTGAGCCATCACCTGGATGGCGAGCTACTATCTCCCACTCTCTGCCTTTCTCGTCAACGTGAATATTAGAATTTGAAATGACTTCGTTGAGTTTCATGTTAATCCGATGGCGCGAGAGATGGATTTTTCTCTTCTAACAGTTGATCGTTTCGTACTGTAACTTCAATAGTTTCAAGCCCTCGTTGGATAACAAAAACAACATTAGAACTTGGATCTTTAAGTATCAGTTCGTTTGCAAACGTCACCTCGTTGCTTACTTCTACGCCATTCATACTTAGGATAGTATCCTCTATTTGGAATAACGCACCCATTTCTTCGTTCATAATTCCTTTGATAATAAATCTCCCATTGAGGTACATGTAACCTATGCCCAATCTTATTCTTTTCATCTTACCGTATTTGACAACAGATTCTAATATCCGTTGAATGTGTATAGATCCAATGGCAAAGTTAAGTCCAACATTTCCTCCGCTTGGTGAAGCGATAAAACTAGCTAATCCAACTACTTTGCCGTTTTCGTCGAGTATTGGTCCACCACTATTACCGCCATTTATGGCCGCATCAATCTGAACCACTCCAGCAATATAATGTTGACCTCGTTGAACGCCTGATGGAATTTGTATTTTTCTACTAACAATTCCCTTAGTTACGCTAAATTCAATCCCTAAGGGATGCCCAAGTGCATATACAGTTTCACCGATTGTTACCGGATCAGTTCTTATTTGTAATGGGACACCTTTTTCCTCTACCCAAATAAAAGCCAAATCAGTTTTGTTATCTTTTGCGAGTATTTTTCCTGGGAATGATCTATATAGGTTATCCCTACTAATAATACGGAGCAATTCGCCACCGGATGCAACGTGCTCTGCTGTTACGATAATATTTTCAGTAATATAAAACCCAGCACCGAATCCAACTCCGACTTCAGTTCGTGGCTCCGGCCCCGAGTTAGATAATTTAATTATAACTATTGAATCTAGTAGCTTGTTGAGGTCTATCTGCGCCGCAGCAATAGTAGCTGGACTGAAAAAGATTAACGGAACAAAAAAGAATAATGCGAATAATTGTTTTTTTAATTGCATAGTATCTACCTGTTAGACGGAAAAACTGCTTCCACATCCACAGGTAGTTACTGCGTCGGGATTCGAAACTGTGAAACTATCACCTTGAAGTCCAGATTGGAAATTAATCGTTACATTTTGTGCATACTGAAGACTAACCGGATCGACTAACACGCTAATGCCGTCGAACTCGAAATTAAAATCATCTTCTTCTGCTACTTCTTCTAAAGTAAAACCATACTGAAATCCTGAACATCCGCCACCCTGCACAAATAGCCTAAGTTTTAACTCGGAGTCATCTTCTGAGATGATCTCCTTTAATTTATCTAATGCATCTGGTGTCAAATTAATCATTTTCTATATATAATTCTTCCTTTAGCTAAATCATACGGGCTGCATTCAAGTTCAACTACATCGCCAGTTTGTATGTTAATATCAAACTGCCTAAGTTTTCCACCTAAGTATGCTAGCACTATATGACCACCTTCTATTTCAACTCTAAATGTTGTATTCGGTAAAACCTCTAATACTTTTCCTTCTAACTTTAATACGCTCTCTTTAGACATAGCCCTCCTTTAAGGCAATTTTGACAGGTTCATGGGAACCCTTAGCACCGTATACGATCCGTTTTTTAGTCGGAAAACGTTTGAAAACATTTGTTAACATTTCTTCCTCAGACATTCCTTGTCCGAGAAAGAAGTGATTAAGAGTATCAAAACCAAGGTAAACATTTTCACCTCGGAAGTTTTCGACCTCCACGTCTACAACTACACTTGCTTCAACTTCTATAGTAAGGGCAGCTACTTCTTTATGCATTAGAGCTTCCTCTTTCTCAATAGATGATCGAAAATGGATTGTTAGTCCAACTAACACAATGATAAGTACGAAAAATTCTAATCCGCCCATAGTTAAATATTTAGTAATTATTGGATAACATCTTTGGT
>Ga0307379_10013081_pt1 | contig 10775 bp, 7 predicted proteins | sample UN2MG_FD_202237 | JGI IMG/M metagenome (GOLD analysis project Ga0307379, IMG submission 202237) | Soil microbial communities from Risofladan, Vaasa, Finland - UN-2 | ecosystem: Environmental > Terrestrial > Soil > Coastal area > Acid sulfate soil | place: Finland: Risofladan, Vaasa | collected... | reverse complement strand
GGGTCACGAGGTCGCCGTCCACGGGTACACCCACAGGGGGTACAACGCCCTGGGGCCCGAGGAGGAGAGGGAGGGCATCGTCAAGACGAGGGAGATCCTCGCGGAGTTCACGGGGGAGCCGCCCCTGGGGCACAGGACGCCCCGCTGGAGGCCCTCCAAGCGTACCCACAGGGTCCTCGACGACCTGGGATTCATCTGGAACAGCGACCACATGGGCGCCGAGGAGCCCTTCTACAACGTCATCGACGGGAAAAAGTCGGGGTTGCTGGAGATACCCGTCGCCTACAACCTAGACGACTGGCCATTCTACTTCGACTGGGGCACCCCCGTCGACGAGGTGGTCTCGGTCTGGAGGATGGAGTTCGACTCCCGCTACAGGGACGGGACGGTTTTCTGCCTGACCAACCACCCCCAGGTGACGGGGAGGCCGTCAAGGATGCCCACGCTGGAGAAGCTGATAGGCTACGTGAAGGGGCTCCCCGACGTAGAGTTCATGACTGTGACCGACTACGTTAGGGGGTATTACCCCTGACCCTAGCGCCATCGAAAGCCTAACGCTGAAAACCAGTGCATGTCGTCAACGCTATCACACATATCCCTCAGAAAAAATTAAGATAATACATCCGTCAGCATTATCTCTATGGAGATCGTGCACGAACTGCATCGCATACCCTTTTTCTGGATTCACTCCAAGTGCCAGGGGCATCATCCATGACGGGCGTGTTCAGGCCGTCAGAATATCACAAGCCCGATTCTGTAGATGAAGCCGTCTCCCTGCTTTCAAAACTCGGGGGAAGAGCGAGGATCATCGCAGGTGCCACCGACCTCCTCGTTAAGAGGCCCGAGGTCGAATGCCTCGTGGACATCACCTCTCTACCCCTAGACTACATCGAGGGGGATGGAGGGGGTCTGAGGATCGGCTCACTGACGACCTTGGAGAGCATACGGACATCCGGTAAAATCAAGGGTCACTGCCCCGTACTCGCCGAAGTGGCGAACCAGTTCGGTCACAAGAACGTCAGGAACCTCGCCACGATCGGGGGGAACCTCTGCACTTCCGTCCCCTCGGCGGACATGGCGACCCCCCTCATCGTGCTGGGCTCGAGCGTCAAAATAGCCAGCTTGAGGATGAAGAGAGATGTCCCCCTCGAGGAGTTCTTCGTCTCCGTCAGGGAGAACGTCATGAAGGAGAACGAGATGCTCATCGAAATCAGTATTCCGCCCCAGCCCCCCCGCACTGGGACGGCCTTCGAAAAGATCGGCAGGAGCAGCGTGGACATCGCCCTTGTGAACGTCGCTGTCCGCCTCACCCTGGTCGAGGACGACGTCTGTAGCGATGTCAGGATCGCACTGGGCTCCGTCGCTCCGACGACGATGCGGGCTGCTAATGCGGAGGGGCTTCTCCGAGGGAGGAGGGTTAATGAGGCCCTCATCGTGGAGGCCGCGCAGGCGGCATCGGAGGAGATCAAACCCATCAGTGACGTCCGCTCCTCCTCTGAGTACAGGAGGGAGGCATGTAAGGTCCTAGTCAAGAGGTGTATTGGGAGGGCCCTGGAGAGGGCGAAGGAGGGCTGAGATGATGGTTGACAAGGTGAAGATCGTTCTCAAAGTCAACGGGGAGCCCCGCGAGGTGTACGTCGAGCCTGGCTGGACCCTGCTCAGGGTGCTGAGGGAGGACCTCGGCCTCACGGGTGCAAAGAACGGCTGCGGGAACGGGGAGTGCGGGGCCTGCACGGTCATCATGGATGGCAAGGCGGTTCCGTCGTGCCTCGTCCTCGCCGTGAGCGCCGAGGGGAAGGAGATCGAGACCATCGAAGGCCTCCAGAAGGGCGGAGAACGCCACGCCCTCCAGAGGGCATTCATAGAGCACGGCGCTGTCCAATGCGGCTTCTGCACACCAGGGATGATTATGTCCGCCAAGGCCCTACTCGACGAGAACCCGGAACCCGCTGAGGATGCTGTGAGGGAGGCCCTCCAGGGGAACCTCTGCAGGTGCACGGGTTACAAGAAGATAGTTGAGGCGGTGATGTCCGTCTCGGGGAGGGGCGACTAGGATGGACGACGAGCTCACCATCGTCGGGAGATCCGTGGAGATGAAGGGCTCCGGGGAGAAGGTCACCGGTACGGCGGAGTACACGGTCGACATGAAGCTCCCCGGGATGCTCTACGCCAAGATACTGAGGAGCCCCCACGCCCACGCCAACGTCAAGGCCATCGACACAAGCAAAGCCGAGGTCCTTCCCGGCGTCAGGGCGGTCATCACCCACGAGGAGGCGAAGATCCTCTACACGGTCACCCACGGTAGCGCCCGGGAGTACGGCATCGACGACAGGATGAGGTACCACGGGGACAGGGTCGCGGCCGTGGCAGCCGTCTCAGAGGAGGTCGCCGCGGAGGCTCTGGGTCTCATCGATGTGGAGTACGAGGTCCTCCCCGCCGTCTTCGACATGGAGGAGGCCATGGCGGCGGATGCGCCGGTGATCCATCCTGAGAGGGACGACGTGGACGGGAACGTCCTAGAGTACTCTGTCCAGGAGTGGGGGGACGTCGAGAGGGGCTTCGAGGAGGCTGACCACGTCTTCGAGGGCAGGTTCACCACCCAGAGGGTCTGCCACTGCGCCTTGGAACCCCACGCCATGCTGGCGTCCTGGGACGGGGATGGCAACCTCACGATGTGGAGCAGCGAGCAGACCGCCTTCATGATAAGGGACAGCCTCTCCGAGGCATTCCAGATGCCCCTGAGCAAGATCAGGTTCATCGTCCCCTAGTACGTCGGCGGGGGCTTCGGAGGGAAGTACGAGAGCGCTGAGAAGATCGTCGTCGCCCTCCTTGCGAGGAACGCGGGGAGGCCCGTGATGCTCAGGCTGTCAAGGGAGGAGGTCTTCCACACAACCCGAACCCGTTCCCCCTGTATCTTCGAGACAAAGACCGGGGTGAACTCAGATGGCACCCTGGTTGCCCGGCAGATCAGGGCCATCGTGGACGTGGGCGCGTACGCCTGGGGGGCCATCATGGCGAGCAGGGCCGCCAGCTACATGACCCTCCTCTACAGGTGCCCCAACATCAAGTACGAAGGCTACGGAGTCTACACCAACACGCCTCCCTCCGGGGCCATGAGGGGCTACACGAGCACCCCCATCCACTACGCCATGGAGTCGGAGCTGGAGGAGATAGCCTACGCCATTGGGATGGACCCGGTGGAGTTCAGGCTTAAGAACGCCCTCAACGTCGGGGAAATCATCCCCCTCAACGACAAGCCCGTGACAAGCAGCGGCCTCAGGGAGGCCGTCATCAAGGGGAGGGAGGCCATAGGCTGGGAGAGGCGTCAGAGGGTCCCCGGCTCTGAGGGGGGAGTCAAGAGGAGAGGCATAGGGATAGCCTGCTACAGCCACTACGCCCCCATGCTGAAGAGCACCGAGCGCTCCGTGGGGAACGCCGTCCTCAAGGTCAACGTCGACGGCTCCTTCCACCTCCTCCTCGGGATACCCGACATCGGCCAGGGGCTGAGGACCATCATGGCCCAGATAGCAGCGGAGGCCCTGGGAGGGAGGCTGGACGAGATCAGCGTCACCCTTGCCGACACATCGGTCACCCCCTGGGGGACCACGACGGCCGCCAGCAGGAGCACCCAGGAGACGGGCGGGGCAGTCAAGATGGCGGCAGAGATGATGAGAGGGAGACTCCTGGAGCTTGCCTCAGGCATCATGGGCATCCCCGTCGGAAAGCTGGACGCCAGGGAGAGCGTCGTCTTCGCCAAGGACGTGCCTGAGCAGGGCCTCACGTTCAAGGAAACCCTGAACCACCCCGACGCCTTCCACAGTGGCGAGAACGTCATCATCACGAAGGCCACGTACAATGTCCCCACGTTCATCCCGCCCTACGGCGCTGCCTTCACCGAGGTCGAGGTGGACACCGAGACCGGCCAGGTGAGGGTGCTTAAGATGGTAGCGGCCTCGGACGTCGGTAGGGCCATCAACCCCCGGTCGGTGGAGGGGCAGCTTGAGGGGGGGATGCAGATGGGTATTGGCTACGCCCTGACCGAGGTGCTTCAGCTCCACCCAGAGACGGGGGCGCCCCTCAACAACAACTTCCTCGACTACAGGGTCCTCCGTGCCCAGGACATGCCGGAGATGGAGGTAATAATCGTTGAGCCAGTGGACCCCAACTCCGTCTACGGGGCCAAGGGCATCGGGGAGATGGCGGTGATACCCATGGCCCCGGCGGTCAGGAACGCCGTCTACAACGCCACGGGCGCCAGGGTCCATGACCTACCGATAACCCCCGAGGTGCTGCTGAAAGCCCTCCGAGAAAAGGGAGACAACTAGAAGGAGAGATGTCACTCAGGAGACGGGGGGACGTAGAGTCCCTTTCTTCTCCTCCGCTCAGCCCATGACTCGTAGGGCTCCTCTAACCTCACGTCCCAGGATACGTACCTGGGCTTCAGGAAGTCTTCCTTGGTGTACTCGCCGTCGCTGGGAGCCTTGACGAACTCCCTCGCCTCGTCGGGAGGTGCCTCGTAGAACAGCGGCCTTCCCTTCTCCTGCCACAGCTCCAGGACGCTGCAGAGGGTGGGCATCATCTCGCTGGGGATGCTGAGGCTCACATGGTTGGGGTTCATCCCCATGATGCTGAACACCCCGAAGCAGCCGAGGGTGTACCTGGGCTCACCGCTGATGTAGGCCGCCGCCCAGCTTGAGGAGCAGGTGCCCGGACCCGTGAGACTCTTCGGAGTTATCCCGCTCCACCACTGGAGGGCCCTGCAGGTGTAGGTCATCTGCTTGGGGTTTCCGAAGAGGACTACCACGTCGGGGTCGAAGGGGCAGTCGCTGAGGGGCGCGATGCCGAGGTATCGGACGTTCGGAGGTACCATCGTGTAGTCGTGGAGTAGGTTCCTCTTCGCGGCGACCGGTATGCCGTAGATGCGTGGGATGGCGGGCTCCCCGCTGGCGGGGTTCGTCCTTGCGCTCCAGGCGCCGGTCATAAGGTCGTCAGAGACCTCCGTTAGGCCCACGTAGGCGTCCCCGTTGCAGACCGGGGGATCGGGTCTGCTCTTGATACCGTCGAGGACGTACGTCTCCCCCCTCCACCGGGCCCTCATCATGAACTGGCAGTGGACCAGCCTGAGGGGCCCCCCGTAGACGTGCTCATCGAACTGGGGGGGCATGAGCTTGTCGGGCCACCACGCGAGGGCGACGGGGTTCCCCTGGAGCCTCAGCTCCTTGATGAGTATCTCCCCTTGCTTCCTCGGGGGGTAGCCGAGCCAGTCGCGGTCGTAGATGGACCAGTCGTACTCTGCCATGGTCCTATCTTTGGTTGATGATGGTAAAAACATGTTACCTTGACGGAAGCCGGGGCCATGCTTTAGGGCATGCGTACTTGACTTTCCTTTCCACTCGTTAGTGTTATCCGTCCTGAGCCTGATACCTCTCTGATACGTTATGTCTGAAGATAGAGAGTATCGATGGAGGATAGAGGACCAGATCCACTACCCCCTCATCAACGAGGTCTTCCTCTCCCCCGACGGCGGACGCGTCGTCTACACGGTGAGAGAGCCCCTGCTTACGGAGGAGAGGAGCGAGTACATCACCCACCTCTACATAGCCGATGTGGAGACCGGTGAAACCCTCCAGTTGACCCGGGGGGAGCACGCCAACAGTTACCCCCGGTGGTCCCCCGACGGAAAGCACATCGCTTTCATCTCCACCCGGAACGAGAAGCCCAACGTCTACGCCATCGACACCAGGGGCGGAGAAGCCTGGGCACTCACCTCGAACAAGAAGTCCGGCGTCAGCAGGCTCGAGTGGTCCCCCGACGGCAAGACGATTGGCTTCCTGATGACGGTGCCCACTACAGAGGAGAAGGAGAAGTCCGGCAAGGCGAAGGACGACGCATACCTCTGGCACGAGGACTACGACTGCACCCACCTCTACACAGTGCCATTCACCGTAGGCCCGAAGGAGACCTCCGAGCCCAAGCAGGTGACAGGCGGGAAACTCCAGGTCATCAACTTCGACTGGCTCCCCGACTCGAGGACCGTCGCCCTCCTCCACCAGCCCACACCCCTCGCAGACGACTGGCCTGAGAGTAGGCTGGCGAAGGCTGTGACTGATGTCGAGGAGCCCTACAAGCCGGAGGATCTTGAGGACATCGCCCTCATCTCCGCCTGGTCAGGGGGCGTCAAGATCTCTCCCGACGGAAGATGGATCGCCTGCACTACGGGCGACCAGCCACCCGTCTGGGCGTTCTCCAGCAGGATCATCCTCTACCCCACCAAGGGCGGGGAGCCCAGGCCTCTAGCTCAAACCCCGGACAGTCAGAGCACCCTGGTGGGATGGTCGGAGTACAGCGACGCCGTCATCGTCTCAGAGTCATGGGGTGTTGCTACGCAGATCTACGAGCTCCCCGTGAGCGGAGGGGAGTGTCATGCCCTCACGTCCTCCGAGACGAGGAAGAAGGCCGCAACAGTCAGCCAAAACGGGCTCATCGCGTTCGCTGCTGAGGACTTCGAGACGCCCAACTCGATCTACGTACTCGATGACGACTCCGAGCGCCTCGTTCTGAGACCTAAAATGCCCGAGAACTGGCCCCACGACGCCATCCCAAGGTGCGGAGTCATGCAGTGGACGTCCAAGGACGGGAAAGAGATAGAGGGCGTTGTGACATACCCCCTAGGCTACCAGGAGGGCGTGAGGTACCCCCTCGTAGTGGAGGTGCACGGTGGGCCCACCGGGGTCTACGGGAGGAGCTACTACGCCGCCCCCATGAACCACGGGAACACCGCTGTCCTCGCCGAGAGGGGCTTCATGATGCTCAGAGTGAACCCCAGGGGCAGCAGCGGCTACGGCAAGGAGTTCCGCTTCGCCAACTACGACGACTGGGGAGGCGGCGACTACGAGGACATCATGGCCGGCGTCGACCACATCATCGAGAGGGGGCTCGCCGACCCCAAGAGGATGGGGGTTATGGGCTGGAGCTACGGCGGCTACATGACGAGCTGGGTGATCACCCAATCTGACAGGTTCAAGGCGAGCGTCGTGGGGGCCGGGGTGAACAATCTGATGAGCTTCAACGGTACCACCGACGTGCCCCGGTTCGTCCCTGACTACTTCCACGGCAACCACTGGGAGAGGTTCGAGGAGTACACCAAGCACTCTGCCCTGTTCCAGGTCGGCGGCGTGAAGACCCCGACGCTGATACAGCACGGGGAGAAGGACGCCCGTGTGCCATTGGGCCAGGGGAAGGAGCTCTACAATGCGCTGAAGCAGCAGGGGGTCCCCGTCCAGATGGTTATCTACCCCCGGCAGCCCCATGGAGTTGGGGAGCCCAGGCTCCAGATGGACGTCAGGAGACGCCCCGTGGAGTGGTTCGAGCGCTGGGTCCTCGGGAAGCAGGCCCCCTGAGGGCCTATCCCTTTTTTATGGCGCTCTCAGCATCCGATGGCCGTGGACTCGAACTCCGTGAAGTCGAAGTGGACCCCTCCGTGAAGCATGCCGGTCTCAGGGTCCACGAGAACCCCGACGGGCCTCGCCCAGCCCCTCATCTCCCTCTCAAGCCAGACCAGGTCGTGCTCCCTCGCCAGCAGTCCCTCTCTGACGGCCTCGGGGAACCTGTTGTCGACGAAGACCCTCTGGGCTTCCCTGAAGACCCTGGGCGCTGAGATGGCGTCCTGGATCCCCATGCCGTGCTCCACGACGTTCAGTATCACCTGGGCGACCGCCATCTGGATCGCTCTGCCCCCGGGGGCACCCACCGCCATGAAGGGCTCCCCATCCCTGAGCAGTACCGCGGGGCAGACGTTCTGGATCCTCCTCTTCCTCCCGTCGATGGAGTTGGCGTAGCCGGATTCCGGGTTGAGGCCGTACATTGCGTTGTTCATCACGATGCCGGTCCCTGGGATGACGACACCGCAGCCGAAGCCGTCCACGAGGGTCTGATTGACGCAGACAAGGTTACCATCCCCGTCCCCGACGGCGAGGGCCGTGGTGCACTCGGGCTCGTAGGGCCACGGGTTCCCGTGCATGATAGTGGCAGCCCTGTCCACGTCGATCCGCTCCCTTATCTCCTCGGCATAGCTGTCCGAGACCATCGCTTTGAGGGGCACGTCGACGTAGCCTGGGTCCCCCATGTATCTGAACCTGTCGGCGAACGCGAAACCCAGGGCCTCGGCGACGAGGTGGACCCTCTCCGGGGAGTTGAAGCCGAGTGAAGTGAGGTCGTAGCCCTCCAGAATTTTCAAGGTCTGAAGCATCGTCGTCCCCGAGTGGGTGGGGTCGTAGACGACCTCGAGGCCCCGGTAGCTGCCCGGCTCCGGCTCGTGGATGATGGGCTCGTACTTGGCGAGGTCCTCCAAGGTGATGAGGCTGCCACCCCGCTCCATCTCCTCGGCTATCGCATCCGCTATCCACCCCCCGTAGAACACATCAGCCCCATCCACGGCGATGGACCTCAGGGACCTCGCCAGCTCGGGGTTTGCGAGCCTCTGGGGCTTGGCGGTGGTGTAGAAGTTGGGGAGATAGGGCCACATCTCGTCGTGGAGGTAGATCCGCCTCCACTCTGGGAACTGGGAGAAGAACCTCATCCTCCTGAAGATGACCGAGGCTGTCGCCCAGCCCATGGGGAATCCCTCCTCCGCGACCTTGGCGGCGGGCTCGACGACCTCCTCGAGGCTCAGAGTGCCGTACCTCTTCAGCGCCTCCGTGAGGCCCGCCACCGTCCCGGGGGTCGCGCACGCCCTGTGACCGCGTACGTTTGCTTCGCCCTTCACCTTCCGCCAGCCCATCCATCCCGGCTCCATGTCCTCGGACAGCTCGTACATGTCTGGGGTCGAGCTCTCAGCCGGGCGGCCCACGTAGTCTACGATGACGTTCTCACCCGACTCCAGGTGAATGGCCATCACGCCCTCTCCGCCGAGGCCGTTCATCGCTGGTTCCACGACGCAGTCCATGAAGGCTGCTGCGACGGCGGCGTCCACGGCGTTGCCCCCTCTCCTCAACGCGTCGATCCCGGCCTTGCTGATGAGTGGATGCTTCGAGGCGACCATCCCGTTCTCGGCGACGCAGTCGACCCTTCCTGAGCCTATCCACCTGTCTTTCTGGTAAACGTAGGGAGAACTTGACATAATCTGGGGTCGACTTCAATCCCTAAATGATCTGCGGTGGCTCAACCCATAATCCCTTTATGTTCCATGGGTCATCGGTTCATTGTTCAAAATGGAGTTCTACGATGTCGTCTTGACCCGGAGGAGCGTCCGCTCCTACAAGCCTGACATGCTCTCCGAGGAGGTTCTGGGCAGGGTGATGGAGGCGGTGAGGATGGCCCCGTCCGGGAGCAACAAGCAGCCGTGGAGGTTCATCCTGGTCTCCGACCCCGGGCTAAGGGGGAGGCTGGTGCCCATCTGTAACAACCAGAGCTTCATCGGGGAGGCCCCGGTGGTGGTCGTCGCCTGCGGCCAGGACGTCAACTACAACAGGGGCGGCTACATGGGGGAGATGACCTTCCTCGTTGACGTCTCCATCGCCTTCACCCACATGATCCTGGCGGCGAGGGCGGAGGGCCTGGGCACCTGCTGGATAGGGGACTTCGAGAACGAGAAGGTGAAGGAGCTCCTCGGCATACCGGAGGACTGGGACGTCGTCGTGGTCTCCCCCCTCGGCTACCCCAGTGGCAACGCTTTCAAGGAGACTGACAGGAGGAAGCCGATGCCAGAGGTCCTGTCGAGGGACGGCTTCGGCTGACGGGTCCGCCCTGCCTATACTTCTAAAACGATCATCATCCTCCCGTCGGGAGGTGTCACAATTAAATATCCAACCCTCGTTTATCAACTCGCAAGTATATCTCGGGATGGATATTTGGAGTTAGATAGGTTATGAGGATGAACGATCTTAAGAGCTTGGACCCGGAGGTCTACGAGGCCATCGTCAACGAGGTCAACAGGATAGAGACCGGTGTCGAGCTCATAGCGTCCGAGAACTTCGTCTCCAGGGCGGTGCTGCAGGCGATGGGCTCGGTCTTCACCAACAAGTACTCAGAGGGCTACATCGGGAACCGCTACTACGGCGGTCAGGAGTTCGTGGACGTCGTTGAGCAGCTCGCTATCGACAGGGCGAAGCAGCTCTTCGGCGCTGAGCACGTTAACGTGCAGCCCTACTCGGGGTCGCCGGCGAACCAGGCGGTCTTCTTCGCGCTGCTGAACCCCAAGGACAGGTTCATGGGGCTGGATCAGAGCTGCGGGGGGCATCTCACCCACGGGAGCCCCGTCAACTTCTCGGGGATCATCTACTCTCCTGTGCCATATCTCGTCGACAAGGAGACGGAGTACATCGACATGGACGAGGTGAGGAGGCTGGCGGTCAAGGAGAGGCCAAAGATGATCATCTCCAGCCTCACGGCGTACCCCAGGAAGCTGGATTTCAAGGAGTTCCAAGAGATCTGCGAGGAGGTCGACGCCTACCACCTCGCCGACATAAGCCACATCGCCGGCCTCATCGTGGGGGGTGCCCACGAGTCGCCTCTGCCCTTCACCGACGTCGTGATGACGACGACCCACAAGTCCCTGAGGGGGCCGAGGGGCGCCATGATCATGTGCAGGAAGGAAGACCGGCTCCACGACAAGTACCACCCCGACACGAAGAAGAACTTGGCGAGGCTTATCGACTCCGCCGTCTTCCCAGGGCTCCAGGGGGGGCCCCACGACCATACCACCGCAGCGAAGGCCGTAGCCTTCAAGGAGGCGATGAAGCCTGAGTTCAAGGACTACGCCAAGCAGATCGTGAAGA
>Ga0307379_10013078_pt1 | contig 10776 bp, 10 predicted proteins | sample UN2MG_FD_202237 | JGI IMG/M metagenome (GOLD analysis project Ga0307379, IMG submission 202237) | Soil microbial communities from Risofladan, Vaasa, Finland - UN-2 | ecosystem: Environmental > Terrestrial > Soil > Coastal area > Acid sulfate soil | place: Finland: Risofladan, Vaasa | collected... | reverse complement strand
GGCGGGAAAAAATATTGGAAAAACGAAAACAGTTAAAAACTAAAACAATTCTTGAAAGGAAAAGAGTTAATTGTAAAATCATTGAAACTGGAGCTGAAATTGTCTCCTAATTTTAAGGCAAATTTGTCTCATTTTTGCTGAAGACGTACACTCAAGCGGGGTATAGCTTCATCCTGACACATATTGGGGGAAAAGATAAAAGATAACACAGTGAGCATCGCAAGAGAGTAAGTGATAAGGAAGATTGCCGCAGTCGCCTTCGGCTCCTTCGCAATGACCGATTTTTAAGAGACCTCTCGACTGCGCTCGAGGTGACAGTGTTGCTGCGGTCTAAATGGTAAGGAAGCAGTGTAAAACGCGGAGGTAAATATTAAACAAACGACTCGATTCCTGTACCATTCGGTACAGGACTTACGCTTCGCTCCAGCTTTCTATTTTCGCGGTACAAATCTTTTTTGTCAGGCGCTGGAGTTTTCTTACCCGCTGAGCTAAATACAAGCCTTTTCCAAGAAGCTGTTATCAGGGGCTGTAAACAGGTAGATGAGCGAACCAATAAATAGCTGTTTGCGGCTTCAAAAGGCTTTAATGCGGAAAAGGTTATGTTAAAGCCGCTAAGTTTGAGACGTTACAGTCTTGACCGGATGGAGCTTTTTGTTATAATGCGAGGCAAAATTAGAAGGGCCTTTATATGCCGGAAAAAACATTAGCCGAATTGGCTGAACACGTAGGCGGGAAAGTTCACGGCGAAGCCAATATCGTAATCAAATCCGCTTCGACCCTCAGGCAGGCCGGCCCGGATGATATCAGCTTTCTCTCAAACAGCAAATACATAAACCACCTGCAGGCCACCAAAGCCGGCGCCGTGGTGGTTGATAAAGAAATCGAAACATCAACACCTCTGCTGATTGCCGACGACCCGTACTATGCCTTCAGGCAGATTGTCGTGCTGCTCCACGGACAAAGGGAACATAAAAAAGCCGGCATCAGCGCCAAAGCCTCGATAGCCAAAACTGCGGTATTAGGCGGGGATTGTCATATTGATGATTTCGTAACCGTGAGCGAGAACGCCAAAATCGGCGACAGATGTATCCTCTACCCCGGCGTCTTTATCGGCCGGGATACACAGATTGGTGATGATTGTATCCTTTATCCCAACGTCGTCGTTTATGACAAATTCAAAGTCGGAAACAGGGTAATCATACAGGCCAACGCAACTATCGGAGAGGACGGCTTTGGTTTTGCAACGCACGAAGGCGAGCATCATAAAATTCCTCATATAGGAACAGCAATTATCGAGGACGACGTGGAGATTGGCGCCTGCTGCGGAATTGAACGGGGCACACTCGATGAGACTATAATCGGTAGGGGCAGCAAACTCGGCGATTTGGTGGCGATAGGACACGGCACAAAAGTCGGGCCGTGCTCCCTGCTTGTAGCTCAGGTCGGAATTGCCGGCTCAACCACCCTCGGCCATCATTGTGTAATCGGGGGACAGGTCGGCATTGTCGGACATATCAACATCGGAAATATGGTAAAAATAGGCGCACAGTCCGGCGTGAAAAATGATGTCCCCGATGGAAAGGTAATTTTCGGCTCGCCCGCTGTCGATGCAAGTAAAGCAAAACGCGCCTACAGCCTTATAGAGACCCTGCCGGAGATGCGCCGGAGCATTCGGAGAATTGAAAAACGCCTGGAAAAACTCGAAAATGACGATTAACAAACCTCGCGGAAAAGCCGGTGTAAATAACTATGACCCTGCAGGAAAACAAAGTTGGTTTGATTGCCGGTGAAGGCAGGCTGCCCTTTCTGGTGGCCGCCGGAGCCAAAGAGGCCGGATTAAAAGTGATTTGTGTCGGCCTGGCTGGCAGTTCGGAGGCCGGCCTGGCCGATTTTGTTGATAAGTTCTACGAAGTCGCCCTCGCAAGACCCGGAAGCTGGATAAGGAAATTAAGAAAACACGGCGTCACCAAAACCGTTATGGTCGGGCGCGTCGCCAAGGGACGTATCTTTACGCCCTGGCGAATCCTTCGCTATCTGCCTGACTGGCGGGCAATAAGAATCTGGTACTGGCGGCTGAGAAAAAAGGATAAACAAAACGATACCCTTTTAAGTGCACTGGCGGATGAACTGGCCAGCGGAGGGATTATATTGGAGAACTCAACTATGTACTGCAAGGAGCATCTGGCAACAGCAGGAACAATGACAAAAACACAACCGGGCCTGTCAATCGAAGGCGATATTGAATTCGGCTGGCATCTTGTAAAAAAACTCGGTGAACTGGACATAGGTCAGGCCATTGCCGTAAAAGAAAAGGAAGTGATTGCCGTCGAAGCCATAGAAGGCACGGCCAAAATGATAGAGCGGGCGGGGGAGTACTGCAAAAAAGGGTCGTGGACGCTAATCAAGGTCTCAAAACCCGGCCAGGATATGCGCTTCGATGTCCCCTGTGTCGGCCCTGACACTATCAGGAGCCTGGCTGAAAACGGCGGTAAATGTCTCGTCGTCGAAGCCGAAAAAACCATTATTATCGACAAAGCCGAAACAATAAAACTTGCCGATAAACTCGGCATCTCTATCCTGGGCCGCTAAAGAAAAAGAAAAAAGATAAAGTTTTCCATTCCGCCTATCTCACCGTTGTTTGGGACAATATTATTAACTGTGTTGTTTACCCATTCCTCTGCAGCCATTAACTCTATGCCACTTCCGGAACCTCATCCCAGCGCGTTGTATAACGGCGGGAGCGCCTTTTGAATTTGACCTTCCAGCTTTGTTCCCGTCCCTCCGCCGCCCATCGAAGGGGACTGTCAAACCGGGTATTTATAGCATCTACAGCCTGCATTAATCTGTGCGTTTTTTCCCTGTCTATATCGTCAAACAAACTCTTTTGCACACGCCCCTCCTCGACAATTCCATTAAGTATAATCCCGCACTTTTTAAACAGGTGTCCTTTTCGGTAAACCTTATCGATACACTGCTCGGCATATCTGATTAACTCTATCGTATCACTTGTGGCCGTAGGAAGCTCAATGGTATACGAATTAAAATATTTTTTCTCAATGAAACGGCTGGTCGTAACAAAAACAGTCATAATACTCGCTGCCAGCTTCTGCTTCCTTAGTTTCTCCCCGGCCCTTGAGGCATAACTTGCAATGGCTTCTTTCAATTCTTCGATGCTCTCAACAGCTTTTCCAAATGAACGTGATACGGTGACCGATTCTCTGGCCGGCGGATTCTGTTCCAGCCGATAGCAACACATTCCTCTAAGCTCATAAACGGTCCTTACTCCTGCAACTCCGAACTTTTGCCTTATCCGGCTCACATCGGCCCTGCTCAAATCAAGAGCGGTCTTAATACCCGACTTTTTTAGCTTAATAGCCGTCTTTATTCCCACCCCCCAAACCTTCTCCACCGCTGTTCCTGCTAAAGCCCTTTCGAGATGTGCAGAATCAGCAAGGTCTAATACACCTTTGGCTCTTGGTGAGCGCTTGGCTGTATGGTTGGCTATCTTTGCCAGCGTTTTGGTCCGGCCGATACCCACCGTTACCGGTATGCCGGTCCATCTTCTAACCGTCTTTTGTATTTCACGACCGTAATCCATCAAACAACGGTTAAAGCCCGCAAGGTTCAGAAAGGCCTCATCGATTGAATAAACCTCCATCTCCGGCGTAAAAGTTGACAAAGTCCGCATTACGCGGTTCGACATATCCGCATAAAGGGCGTAATTCGATGAAAATACCTCTATCCCGTATTTTCTGATTGTTTCTTCCACCTCAAAGGCGGGAACCCCCATTCCTATCCCCAGGGATTTCGCTTCGTTGGACCTTGCAACAATGCAGCCGTCATTATTAGAAAGTACAACCACCGGCCTGCCTTCGAGCTTCGGGTTAAAAACCCTCTCGCACGAAGCATAGAAATTATTACAGTCAACAAGTGCGAATATCTCTCTCATAATCCGTGAATAACAGCGGTGACAACTCCCCAGACTTCGAATTCACTTTCCGCCTTTATCTCCTGACTGGGGAAGTCGGTGTTTTCCGACTCTAAAGTTATTTTGTTCTTACGTATCCGTATCCTCTTGACGGTAAGTTCACCGTTGATATTGGCGATTACAATTTTTTTATCTCTGGGTTCGATTGACCGGTCAACCACCAAAAGGTCTCCCGAATGAATCCCCGCCCCTAACATTGATTCGCCTGCAACTCTCACGAAATACGTCGCCGCCGGATTCTTAATCAGGTATTTATTCAAATCCAGCTTCTCTTCCTTGTAATCGTCCGCCGGTGACGGAAATCCCGCGGGAACATTGGCCTCAAACAGCGGCTGACTGCGTTCTGTCGATTGGTCCGGCCGGTAAACTATCTCAACTCGGGTTTCCATAATCATATTATAGCTCATCATATAACGATTGTTCTAATGCTATTTGTGAAAGTTTTGGGTAAGTTTTCAAAAGCCCTTCAGGCACCGCCTGTTTCTGCCCCGTCAACAGAGCTTTCAACTCTAAGGCGTTGGCAAGTTCCGCCCCTTTGTAATGGTTATTGGCAATCACGGTAAGCGTCTCGAAGGCTTCCGCCAGCTTCTTTATCCGCTCTTTTATCTGGTTTAGTTCAGCGTCATTGTAATAGTAATCATAAGTTTCATTTCTGCCGGCCTTGCTGAACCACTTCTCGGCATTCCTGCCGTGCATCCGAAAATACCCTTTTCTGCCGATGGTACATTGCTTCATATCGAACGAGTTCCAGCCGGTTGGGTAGTCAAGGTTACATACTGTAATGTCGAGCTGCCTCAGGAACTCCAGGGCATCCGCATTTTCCCACGACTTATGACGCAGCTCTACAGCCAAATCAAATATATCGCAAAAACTCTTCACTATCCTGCTCAGATGCTGACGATTGCCCCTGTTGTCTTCGAAGTCATACCTGAACTGAACAAGCAGTTTTTTGAGCTTGCCTGCTTCAAGTAATGGCTCAAGGCCTTTATGAAATTGTTTTACCGTTTCAGCTTCGATTTTGCCTTCGTGAGTAAAATCCCTGTGCAGCTTTGCCGTAAAGAAAAAATCAGCCCTTGCCTTTGTTCTGTTCAGCCAGGACTCGCTGTTTTTTTCGACCGGCGGCCGGTAAAAGGTGTTGTTAATCTCAATACAGTCAACGTACCGGCTGACATATTTGAGCTGGTCGATGCCCCTTGTGGTATAAACGATTCCATCCCAGTCTGGGTATGACCAGCCGGCGATTCCTATGTAAATCTTACCCGCCATCTTTTAGCCTTCGGCTAATATCCATTTATACCTTACAGTATATCTGTTCCGCTTCCTACTGGCTATAAGTTTTATTTACAAAACCAGTTCTTGTGATGTCTCACTCAGGACGTATGGCCTCAGTGATGTTAAAAAGGAGAAAACAGAATATGTAATAGTCCCCGATACTTTGCCGGCACACCGTCTTTTGACAACGACATACCCTCATTCTTGAAGGTTATTTTTGCAGTTTTCTATATAACACTTTCGCAAAAAGCTTTTTCTGCTTCAAAGACAATTATATTATCAAAATCTTCCTTAAACTGCAATTATCCCCCCGTCATCTTTATAAGGAAATGCAGACAATTTGTTTTTATTTTCCTTGACTAACCGGCCTGAGGGTTTTATAATATTCCCAAATCAGTCAATTTTGAAAGGGAGCTTACAATGTGTGACTCGTGTGGATGCACTCCGAGTGAAGAAAATGAAGAACCCATCGAGGATGAGGTCTGTTCAGGCTGTGGCAATCCGGTAGATGAATGTACCTGTTAACCACAGTACAACTAACTTACTCTGAGTTTTGATGGTATTTTTGGGCTGAGGTTTTTCTCTAACCAGCGGGCAGGTCCCCTGAAATTTAACGGACTTTCTGGCTCCAGACTATTATCTTTTACCCTTACTGCAGTGATGTTGAGAAAAAATGCTGAGGATCCGGCCAAATAAGACTATTCGTCCCTTGCCTGAATTGTAAGCCTTTAATCCGTTCTTTTACACCCACCTACTTCATCCTGCGGATACGGACTTCGACATCCTTGGAATCTTTGAGCAGATTAACAAGTATAGTCGTATCCGTGTCTCCGTAATGATAAGGGTAGAGAATCTTAGGCTTAAAAGCTTTTGCCGCATCGGCTGTCATCTCCGGCGTCATTGTATAAGGCAGGTTCATCGGCAAAAATGCAACATCAATATCCCTTAATCTCTTCATTTCCGGCGTGTTTTCCGTATCACCCGCCACATATATTCTTTTATCCCCGAATGTAATTATGTAACCGTTGCCTCTGCCTTTCGGATGATAAGGACTTCCGTCGGGACGCTTGTGCACGATGTTATATGCCGGCACTGCCTCAATTTTAAGCCCGCCAACAATTTGCTCATCACCGTTTTTCATTATAAGCCCGCCGTCAACCTGTTCGGCGCAGCTTTCGCTGAAAACAATCTGCGTCCCTTCTTTTCGAATGAGTTCTATTGCCTTTTTGTCGAGATGGTCTCCATGCTCGTGGCTGACAAGGATGATATCCGCCCTGGCCATCTTCGTGTAAACCGCCAGTTGGGTCCACGGGTCTATATGAATGACCTTGCCTTCAAACTCGAACATCAAAGTCCCATGTCCAATAAACGTAATCTTCAAATCCCCGGCCCCGGTTTCAATAATGTCCTGTTCAAAACCCATCGTTGTCCCCTTTATGGTTATCAGTTTAATTTGTGTTAAAGTTGTTCGGCTTCGGCTGCCCGGTGCATTGGCCAGATGCCACGCTGTGTACTGTTCGGCATAAGCGTCACTGGCTGATATCCCGTCAACCGGGACGATAACATTAAAGCCCCTCAGGGCCGCTGCGGCGGCTGTGTGCAGAACAGCCCCATTTGCCGAAGTGCCCACAACAATCACGTCCGTGATACCCCTGCCCAGCAGGATTTCTTCAAGTTCGGTCTTGAAGAACTTATCTACACCGGATTTGACAATCGGTTCGTTGCCGAGCGGCCTCACTTCTTCCCTGATATCGGGCGCACTCGCAGAGCTTGTCAAAGAGTAAACGACGGCAATCCCGCTGGCTCTGGCTTCGGCAATCAGACTACGGATTTTCGGCACCGAAGCCGTACAGCGAGGCCGTGTTTGCTGGCTACAGTTATTTTTCTGTATGTCCAGAACCAACAGGGCTGTTACATTCGGCTCCACCGTTACAGGTTTAAGTTCCGGCCGAGACGGTACTTTAACATCAGTCCATTCGTCTATGATGGTCCTCTGGGAACCGGCCTGTGCGAAGACTGCGAAAGTAACAATTGAAATTATTAATAAGATTAAGTGCTTTTTTTTCATTTGTCTATCCCCTTAAAAAGTGAATGTTCAAGCAAAATTTATCACAATCACTACTTCAAATCAAGCCTCTTTTTATTCGATATAAGGTTATCATGGCTAAACTTCGATGCTCTGTTAAAAAACATCTTTCCGCCGGCGCATTTGTGCAAAGACCTCCGCCGGTTCGGCATTAGCCATATCGAGGGCGGCCTTAATTTCGGCTGTATCCGTCCGCAAGAAAGGATTCGTTTTCCTCTCCTGCAATATCGTCGAACCGACTGCATACCCGCCGGCCCTCAAGATTTCCTTCACTTCTCTGAGCCGCTCTTTGACAGCTTCATTATCAGGCTCGATACTCAGCGCAAATTCGTAGTTTTCCACTGTATAATCATGCCCGCAGTAAATCAGCGTATCAGGGGGAAGTGTCACTAAATTAAGGAGCGAATCCAGCATCGTTTCTGCATCGCACTCAAATACCCTGCCGCATCCGTTTATGAACATTGTGTCCCCAGTCCAGACAATTGGTTCCATGTTATCCTCCGATGGAGCAATATAATAAGATAAGGATGTCCTCGTATGGCCTGGGGTGGCAATAACCAGTATTTCTGTATTACCGATTTTAAGGACCTGTCCATTGCCGACAACACGGTCTATACTTTTTATCCGTTGCCGGTCGCCGCCGATAACTTCACAGCCCGTTTTCTTTTTTAAATCTGGAATCCCGGCTGTATGGTCCCAGTGATGGTGTGTAACAAGAATGGTTGTTAGCTGCAGCTGCTTTCTATTTAAGGCCTGCTCCACTAACGAGCTGTCGCAGGGGTCGACCGCAAAAGCTTTATTTTTCTCATATTCGTAAAGATAAATAAAATTATCTCCGAATGCCGGAATGACAGTTATTGAACTCATAGTCTCTCGGTAAGAAAAAAGGAAATTTTAGTCAGGCCAACTGCATAATATGAATTGATTATTTTCGCCTGCGGGCGTTGATTTTAAGGTTTTTATAAATTGACTCTATTGTATTTAGCTCGGCCTCCAGGGCCTGGACGCTCATGCCAAAATCAGGATATTTTTTGGCCAGCGTGATAAGCGATTTGAAATCTGCACTGATACCCCGAAAAAGCTTTAGTGCCTTCTGAAGCTGCTCGGTTTGCATTAAATCCTTGGTTTGTAAATCAATGGATTTGCGAAGATTGTATTGTCTTTTCGCTGCAATTTGAAACTCTTTACGGGCTTTTAACAGATGCTCATCAAAAATCAGTTCAGCCGTGCCAATCCCCTTGTCACTGAGCAATTCTTCACGCGTTCCGGTCATCTTATCAGCGATGCCGCATTTGACCGCTTCTTCGGCAGTCAATGTCAAAAGAGAACCTTTCTTGCTCCATGTATGCACCAGTTGCTGGTCCTGCCTCTTATTCACCGGGTCGATAAATAACCTCTTATCTCCTTTGGTTACTTCAATTACCTCGATTTCTTTATCAACCATCGCCTTTGCCAGCAGACCCGGCCTATCATTCTGCTGTGCCAGTGAAGCCAGGTATGCCTGCCACGCCGAACTTATCTTCTCCCCGATATCCTCCCCGTGGCTTTCCTTAAGGTCCTGTACACCTTTTTCAGAAACATTTACAAGTGTCGCGGCACCGATGACAGTGTTGTCAGCCATATATATCTGGTCACAGGAAAGGGCCAGGGCCGCCCCAACGGATAATGCCCCGCCGAATTCGCCGCCTTTTACAAAGGCTATAACCTCACAATTCTTTGTTGCGGTCACCGCTGAACATAACCTTCTGGCAAAATCCTCTCGTCCGCCTGGGGTATCAATCTCGAATAAAATGCAAACCGGGCCTTTGTCGGCTGCTTCTCTGAAAGCCTCTTCTAATGCCGTGGTCTCGATATCGAGAATTATTTCTTTATCGAGCGTGATAATGATGACCTGTTTGTTTCTCCCGGTACGGTCCGGAGTAACCTTCCACCGGGCAAGTTCTAACTGTACCATACCCTTCTCAGCAGTCTGCACGAACGTCCTGCTGCCGGTTTTCTGGCTTGTTACATAACCATGCAGCTTCTCATTTGTCTTGTGGTGTACGAATGTATCTGCAAAGGCTGCCGATGCGAAAAATAGTATCAGCAGGCTTGTAAGGAAAAAAAACCTGTTAGAATTGTCTCTCTTTTCTCGCGGCCGAATTCCACCGACAACACCGCCAGAGGCTATTGCAGTTTTTAGCAGGGAAAATCGAGTTTTGAAACCGCTTATAACAATTGGCTCTAAAACCATAAAACTTCTCTCAATTTTATTTCTGTCCGCTGTAAAAGCCGATTGCTTCGTCAATTCGCCTTGTCTCCAATGCTCTCACAAAAGGATAATTTGACCATATTCTACCAGAAAAGCCGGGCACTTTCAAACAAGTTTGCCCTTTTATGTTTAATTGTTCAAGATTCTTTGTTTTATAGAAGTTTAATTTCATTTTGGGTTTTGGGAAATTGGGTTTGATTGGGTTTGTTTTGGCTTTGTTTTGTCGAAGGGCGAAGTCGCGGTTTTTGTTCATAATAGTTTGTCATAACAGAATTTAGGTTCATTTTAGTATTTAAGCAATTGGGTTTGAATTGGGTTTGAATTGGGTTTGTTTTGGCGGCATCCGAGGAGATAAAAATTGCCGTAATGCTTTTTCATAAAAGGGTTTATGCTCATTTTGGTATTTGAAAAATTGGGTTTGTTTTGCATAATCCCCTGTTGCATGCCAAGGTAGTATCTTCTCGTGGATGACATCTCTCTATTATATACTTTGGTGGTCATTTAAGAATCTCCTATATTTATTATCAGGGGGTTTTAAAAAAACGCCTCCCTATAATTAGATGGACTTGCGCGTTTCGGTCGAAAAATCGGGGAATTTTAAGGAGGGTAAAATTTATAAGTTTTTATGTGGAGAGAAGTAAAAAAAATTTAAGAAAAATCAAATTTAGCATGTGCATACTTGCGCAAATGATTCGACTCCGCTCATGTGCCGCGGGGGCATAACTTCGCTCAAGCGCCGCGGAGGCTTCTTAATAGTACGGATTTTGAACGAAAATCCGCGCTCAATCTTGGAATGAATAGCAGGGAAAAAAGGGTGAATTTTTTTAACAAAAAGTGGAAAAAAGTTAAAAAAAGCGGAAAAAAGGAAGAAAAGAGAAAAAAATGCACCGTTTATGTGTAAAAAAATCATAGGTTTTTTAAATTCGGGGATGGGTGTTAATTTAGGCAATTTTGAATGGTCCAAAATTTCACTCTCAAAATTAGGCTGAATAAAATGTTAGAATAGGCAAGATGGGAGGAGGGGGAAAGTTTAAAAGAAAAAGGTTAAAAAATATGGGGCTGACTAAATGTTTAGCTGTTGTTGCCAGAGGAAGAAGTTGAAACACTATTTTTAATGATGTAGTCAAGGGCAATTTTGAAATACTGCTCAGTGAAACCCTACATCAAATCAGCTATTTT
>Ga0307379_10013076_pt1 | contig 10776 bp, 5 predicted proteins | sample UN2MG_FD_202237 | JGI IMG/M metagenome (GOLD analysis project Ga0307379, IMG submission 202237) | Soil microbial communities from Risofladan, Vaasa, Finland - UN-2 | ecosystem: Environmental > Terrestrial > Soil > Coastal area > Acid sulfate soil | place: Finland: Risofladan, Vaasa | collected... | reverse complement strand
ACAGGTTGTGCGGCTTACCACGATTACCGGCAGTTGCTTGCCCGCGATGATATAGATGCGGTTGCCTTAGGCCTGCCGGACCATTGGCACGGTATTATCTCGGTTGCCGCAGCCAGAAGCGGCAAGGATATCTACGGAGAAAAACCTCTGTCACACAACCTGGCTGAGGGACGTGCTATATGTCAGGCGGTTAAACGGTACAGCAGGATATGGCAGACCGGCAGCTGGCAGCGGTCAAAGTCGAATTTCCGGTTCGGCTGTGAGCTGGTACTGAACGGCAGAATCGGCAAGGTCCATACGGTAGAAGTGGGGCTGCCGGCAGGACAGACGGACTTTGCAGGAACCAAAGGCCAGGAGGGCATCTGTGGCCCGCCGGCACAGCTGGACTACGAGTTCTGGCTGGGACCGGCACCATACTCGCCGTATTGTCCGGCGCGCGTACATAAGAACTGGCGTTGGCATCTTGATTATGGCGGCGGCCAGCTTATGGACTGGGTCGGTCATCATGTGGACATCGCACACTGGGGACTTGGCCTGGACTACACAGGCCCGGTCGAAGTCGAAGGCTGGGGTCGATACCCCGAAACCGGTTTGTGGAACAGCGCAACCGAATATCGTGTGACGACTAAATACGCTAATGGTATTATTTTAATTATTGACAGCGGCCTTCGTTCGGGTACGAAATGGATTGGCGAAAACGGCTGGGTCTGGGTTGACCGCGGGCATATTGACGCCCATCCCAAAGAATTACTGAGCGAAAAGTTCGGTCCCGGTGAGATTGGCCTTTACCAGTCGTCCAATCATTACCGCAATTTTCTCGATTGCGTTAAAAGCCGTGCCGTAACATTGGCGCCCTGCGAGATTGCGCACCGCTCGGCAACGCCCGGGCACCTGGGTCAGATAGCCATGAGATTGGGTCGCAAATTGAAATGGGACCCCGGAACAGAACAAATAATTGACGATACCGGTGCCCAGCGATTGTTGTCACGACCGATGCGCGGGCCCTGGCAGCTTTGAATTGGTAATTGGTAACTGGTAACTGGTAACTGGTAATTGGTAATTGGTAATTGGTAATTGGTAACTGGTAATTGGTAACTGGTAACTGGTAACTGGTAATTGGTAACTGGTAACTGGTAATTGGTAATTGGTAACTGGTAATTGGTAATTGGTAATTGGTAATTGGTAACTGGTAATTGGTAACTGGTAATTGACTATTTTAGGAAAACGAAACTGAATGAATATAAGGAAAGGAATGAAAATGGGAAGGTCTCGAAGACTCAATGTTGTCAGAACCATATTGCAGATTAGCTTTGCAATGCTGCTTTTGTCAAATGTTTCGATGGCGGTTTCTCCGGAGCAGTTAAGACAAGTCAGCGCCGACCAGTGGCAGAAAATACAGCAGGCCATGCCGGCCAAACCAACAGCAACGCCAGCCCAGCCCAGGAGGGTGCTGGTATTCTGGCTGTGTAACGAGTATTTCCACAAGTGTATTCCCGTGGCCAACAAGGCCTTCGAGATTATGGGAGCCAAGACCGGTACTTTTGAGACGGTGGTCAGTAATGATATGGCCATGTTCGACGCCGAGAACCTCAAGAACTTTGACGCGGTTTTGCTTAACAATACAACGAAGTTGAATTTCGAGGACGCTAAACGTCGCCAGGCACTTGTGGATTTTGTCAAAGGCGGCAAAGGAATTATCGGTATCCACGCCGCAACGGACAATTTTTACGACTGGCCCGAAGGCGCCGAGATGATGGGTGCGCTGTTCGACAGGCACCCCTGGGGAGCGTCGGGGACGTGGGCTATAAAAGTGGATGAGGCCGACCACGTAGTTAATGCGGCATTTGACGGCAAGGGCTTTCTTGTCCGCGATGAGATATATCAACTCAAAGCCCCTTATTCCCGTGAAAAGCTGCGAGTGCTGCTGAGTATGGACATGAGCCAGAAGCGCAATCTCGATGTTATTCGTGCCATAACTTTCGCCCAGACACGGCGAAAAGACGACGACTATGCCGTAGCGTGGGTCCGCAGGTACGGCCAGGGACGTGTTTTCTACAGCGGGCTCGGGCACAACGACGAAATCTTCTGGAACCCGAAAATCCTGCAGCATTATCTGGACGGAATTCAGTACGCGCTCGGTGACCTGCCGGCTGACGACACGTCCAGCCAGTTAGACCGCGAAACACTGGACAACATCCTTTTGCAGATGCGTAATTATGATTACGGCCAAAGCAGGCAGACCCTTACACAGCTGGACGATTTTATAATCCGTAATAATCAAGGCGACCGGCTGAAGGTAATCGAGCAGCGGTTAGCGGCATTTCTGCAGTCCGAAGCTACGCCTGCGGGCAAGCAATTCGTATGCAGAAAGCTTAGTCTAATCGGCACAGAAGCGTCGGTGCCGACTCTTGCGGCGATGCTTGCCGGGCAGGACACATCCGATATGGCCCGGTACGCCCTTGAAAGAATACCCGGCGCATCTGTGGATGAAGCATTGCGAGATGCCTTGTCGAAAACAACCGGCCAAACCAGGGTGGGCATAATCAACTCGCTTGGTGTTCGCGGCGACAGGGCATCTGTGGGGCTTTTGAGTTCGCTTGTTTATCAATCCGACGAGCAAACTGCTGCAGCAGCGATAGCTGCTTTGGGAAGTATCGCCGATTCAGCAGCGGCTGATACACTCACCGAAGCTGTCAAAAAAACCAGCGGCAATATACAGCTTCTGGCCTATGATGCTTATCTCCAATGCGCGGACCGGCTGGCATCCGAGGGTAAACAGGACAAGGCATTTGTTATTTACGAAAAGGTATATAAGTCGGTCAGGGCCGACAATATACGAGCAGCTGCGCTGACCGGTATGGTTGCCACAGCCGGCAAAAAGGCCGTGAATATCATCACAGGCGTTCTTGGCGGCAGGGAAACCGGTATGCAGTCTGTGGCGATTTCGCTTATCAGGCAGGTACCGTCAAAGGACATAGTTAAAGCGGCAACCGACAGGCTGGCTAAGCTGGGACCCGAACAGCAGGTTCAACTGATTTCGGCGCTTGCCGACCGCGGAGATGCGTCTGCTCTGGATGCTGTGGCAAAATCGATAAAAAGTAAAGACGAATCTGTTCGCCTGGCTGCATTGAGCGCTGCGGGAGTTTTGGGAGACGCTTCAACGGCTGGTCTGCTGGCTGAAAGCGCCGCTGATTCGAGCGGAGTCGAACAGGAAGCTGCAAGGGACAGCCTTTATCGGCTGCGAGGCCCGAAGGTTGACGAAGAGATTGTGGCTATGATAGGTACCGCCCGGCCGCAGGTCAGGGTCGAGCTGATTCGCAGCGTACAGCACCGTAATATCACCGCGGCGGCACAAACACTGCTTAAAACCGCAGCAGATTCGGACAGAAACGTACGGCTGGAATCGATTAAAGTATTAAAGTTTGTTGCCGGCCCGCAGCAGTTGCCGGAACTGGTTGCTCTTCTCGTACAGGCGGCCAAAAGTGGTGAGCAGCTCGAGGCCGGCAGGACGGTCGTGGCCGTAGCCGGCAGGATTGAAGATTCACAGCGTCGCGCAGATGCCGTTCTGACGGCGCTGGCGACGGTTGATGATGTTCAGGCCCGTTGCGCGCTATTAGAGGTGGCTGGCAAAATCGGCGGCTATGATGCCCTGAAGGCTTTGCGGGCGAATCTGGGGTATCAGAACAATCAGGTGCAAATCGCGGCTGTACGCGGACTGGCTGAATGTCCCGGCCCGGAGGCGATGCCGGATTTGGGCAGTATAGCCGAAAACTCCGAAGACCCGGTAAAACGTGTGCTGGCCTTGCGCGGCTTTATTCGGCAGATTGGTCTTGAAAGCGACCGGCCGGCCAGTGAGACGGTTATGCTTTACGAAAAGGCAATGAAACTGGCAGCCAATGCAAATGAAAAGAAAATGGTATTGTCGGGAGTGGCCAATGTCCCCTCCTTCGGCGCGCTGAAAATGGCAGGGGAGTATCTGGATGTAAGTGAACTGCGCCAGGAAGCCGCGGCGGCAGTGGTGAAAATAGCTGAAGATACCAAGGTTTATACACCTCAGCAGGCCGAGACTACGAAATACCTGCTCTCGAAGGTTGTTACCGTTTCACAGGACCAGCGCCTGCGCAAACGGGCCGAAGGACTGATAAATAAAAATTAAATCACAGCAAATACCGGTCCAAGACAGTCGTTGCCTGTTTTGATTTTGAGGTCGAAAATTATTCCGGTTTTTACCGTCAGCTCGAAAGGCAGGGACATGGGTATATTAAAGAAAGTCGCTCTGAATCGATGCGGCAAAGGTCTTTTTATATGTATGCTTGCTTTGGTTCTGTCAGGCACGAGTGTTTCGTGTCGTCCTGCGGGGGCCGAAGAACAGTTTCGCTGGGCGGTGCACGATATGAATCGTCCGCAGCCTGCGATAGTTGTCCCCGGCCAGCAATGCGGCCAGCCGCCGTCAAATGCTGTTGTATTGTTTGACGGAACCGGCCTGTCAAGCTGGATCAGCGCCAAAGACGGCAGTGCTGCAAAATGGCAGGTCGCCAACGGTTATATGGAAGTGGTCAAAAAGACCGGTGACATCCGGACAAAAGAATCGTTCGGCAGTTGTCAGCTTCATCTGGAGTGGGCCACACCTGCAATAGTGGCCGGCAACAGCCAGCAGCGGGGCAACAGCGGTGTGTTTATTATGGACAATTACGAAGTTCAGGTGCTGGATTCATACGACAATATAACCTATGCGGACGGCCATGCCGCCAGCCTTTACGGCCAATACCCCCCGCTTGTCAATGCCAGTCGCGGGCCGGGACAATGGCAAAGCTGCGATATTATCTTTCACAGGCCCTGGTTCGCCAAAAACGGCAAAGTGGTTCGCAAGGGACGGATAACCGTCCTGCATAATGGCGTTGTGGTGCAGGACAACGTACAGATACTTGGGCCGACAAAACACAAAGTGCGTACTAAATACGTGCCGCACGCCGACAGGCTGCCGATCAGGCTGCAGGACCACGGTAACCCGGTGCGATACCGCAATATCTGGCTGGCTGAACTGCCGGACTGAGTCTTTCGATAAAAGTAACACGCGGCGTTACTGGAAATGTTAAAGAGAGAAAAACATGAGCGATGAAAAATCAAACAAATTGAACCGCCGTCAGTTTATGGGCGGTATGATGGCCGCAGGTGCGGCATATACTATAGTCCCCCGGTATGTGCTCGGAGACACCGGTCATACCCCGCCAAGCGAAAAGCTTAATATAGCAGCCATCGGTGCCGGCGGAATGGGTGCAACGAATATCGAGGCCGTCAGCAGCGAGAATATAGTTGCGCTGTGCGATGTGGACGAGGAACGTGCGGCACAGACTTTTAATAAGTATCCACAGGCTCGAAAGTACAAAGATTTCCGCAAAATGCTCGAAAAGGAAAAGAATATCGACGCAGTCATAGTGGCCACACCCGACCATACGCACGCTGCTGCAACGATGATGGCTATAAAATTAGGAAAGCACGTATATTGTCAAAAGCCGCTTACACACACAGTGTACGAAGCGCGCAGGGTCACTGAAGCCGCCAGGGACGCCAAAGTGGCCACGCAGATGGGCAATCAGGGCCATTCGAGTGAGGGTGTGCGTTTGATATGTGAGTGGATTCGCGACGGCGCCATCGGGCCGGTGCGTGAAGTGCATTGCTGGACGGACAGACCTTTGGGTTACTGGCCGGTTGGTATAGACAGGCCCAAAGATACACCGGCGGTACCGGCAACATTAGACTGGGACCTCTGGGTGGGGCCTGCGCTTAAGCGTGCCTACCATCCGGCTTACGCGCCTTTCAAATGGCGAGGCTGGTGGGACTTTGGATGTGGAGCGTTAGGCGATATGGGCTGTCACGTTATGGACGGGGCGTTTTCGGCGCTGAAACTGAACTATCCGGTCAGCATCGAAGCAAGTTCCACACCCGTGAATTCCGACAGCGAACCTGTGGCGGCAATAGTTCATTATCAGTTTCCCCAGAGAGCGGACATGCCGGCGGTTAAACTTCACTGGTACAACGGCGGATTGATGCCGGCAAGGCCCGAGGAACTGGAACCCGGTCGCAAATTACCGGAAAGCGGTTCGATTTTCGTAGGCGACAAGGGCAAGATAATGTGCGGCTGTTATTCCGACAGTCCGCGCATCATACCTGAGGAAAAAATGAAGGCTTACCCGCAGCCGGCAAAGACAATCCCGCGAATTGCAGGCACTCATGAACAGAACTGGATAGATGCCTGCAAGGGCGGCGAGCCGGCCTGTTCCAATTTTGACTATGCCGGCCTTCTGACAGAGGTTGTTTTGCTCGGCAACATTGCCATCCGCACCGGAGAAAAACTGAACTGGGACGGACCCGGTATGAAGTGTACCAATGTGCCCAAGGCAAATGAATACGTTCACGCGCAGTATCGTGATGGGTGGACTTTATAGTCGTTATGCCCGGGACGTAATCATTGCCGAAGATATACTGTCGGCAAAAATCGGCAGAAAGCGTCCCTGGCGGGCCTGAGAAAATAATTTATTGCAAATTCCGGCTGAGCTTTTAGAATGCTTGTTTTTATATTTTCCTGTAATTTTGTTTGGGAGTGACGGAAAGTACGATGACTAATCACGAAATTAAAAAAGGAATCGACAGGCGCAGTTTTCTGCGCCGCGGTGCAGCGGTCGGCGCGGGTCTGGTTTTGTCTCCAATGGCTGCAGGACAGAACGAAGGCGGAAAAAAATCGGACCAGCTTAACGTGGCATTGCTGGGAGCCGGTGCCCAGGGCCAGGTACTGCTGAACGCCTGCCTGAAGATACCGAACGTTCGTTTCAGGGCGGTCTGCGATATATGGGCAGAGCACAATCAGAAAAGGGCCTCCAGATTACTCAAGGCCTACAAACACGATGTCAATGCCTATGTGGACTACCGGGAAATGCTCGATAAAGAGAGTGGTCTTGATGCTGTAATAGTCGCCACTCCTGATTTCTGGCACGCCGAGCATACGATCGGCTGTCTGAAAGCAGGATTGCACGTGTACTGTGAAAAGGAGATGTCGAACACGCTCGAAGGTGCACGAAAGATGGTTCAGGCGCAGAAAGAAACCGGCAAGCTGCTGCAAATCGGTCATCAGAGGCGCAGTACTCCGCGGTATATTTATTGTATGGAAAAGCTTATCAGGCAGGCGAAGATTCTCGGGCGCATTACCACGGTAAACGGCCAGTGGAACCGTTCGGCAAGACCAGACCTGGGCTGGCCCCAGAAGTCGGATATTGACCAGGCCACGCTCGAAAAGTACGGTTTCGAATCGATGCATCAGTTCCGGAACTGGCGGTGGTACAGGAAGCTCGGCGGCGGCCCCATAGTTGACTTAGGCTCGCATCAGATAGATATTTACAACTGGTTCCTGCAGTGCAATCCCAAGTCGGTTATCGCCAGCGGCGGTACCGATTACTACGAGAAAAAAACACACGAATGGTACGATACTGTTATGGCCATTTTTGAGTACGATACGCCCGAAGGTACCGTCAGGGCTTACTACCAGACCCTCACCACCAACAGTTGTGGCGGTTACTATGAAACCTTTATGGGCAATGAGGGCACGTTGAGCATCTCCGAATCGGCCGGCGGCGGGGGCGTTTACAGGGAGCAAAGTGCACCCGATTGGGACAAGTGGGTCAAAGCCGGTATCTTAAAAGAGCCTAAAGGACAGGAAAAGGCCGACACGGGTGCGGTGCTGGACGTGCGGGAAACAGTCGCACCGCCTGCCTACGAATTGCCCGTTGAGTTCAACGACCCCTACCATAAACCGCACTTAGAGAACTTTTTTGATGCCGTACGAGGTAAAGGCAAACTTAATTCTCCCGCGGAAACGGGTTTTGAGTCGGCAGTAACGGTACTGAAAGTCAACGAAGCGGTTGAAGCGGCCCGCAAGCTGTATTATAAAGGCGAGGAGTTTAAGGTCTGAATCAAAACCAAGAAGAGGGATTGGGTACATAGTGCAAAATGGATTGATTCACACAAAACATACCAAGAGCGCTTCAGTTTGTTTTCTTGCAGCGTGTTTTCTGTCGGTGGCGGCATCTTTCGGCGGCGGTGGTGAAAAGCTGATTGGTGACGAAAGTGACGGCAGTCGGGCTGTTCCGGTGCACCTTATAAAGCTAATTGACGAGCAGGGGCAGGAGATCAGCCCTGAAGACGACCCTATTTTGCCTTTTTCAACGCGTCAGACCTGCGGTTTGTGTCATAACTATGATGTTATAAAAACGGGGCGGCATTTTAATTTAGCTGATTCAAACGTACCGTCCGGGCGATCGGGCGAGGGGTGGATATTTGTTGATGCGGCCACGGGCACACAGGTACCTGTTTCTTACCGGAAGTGGCCGGGGACATTTACGCCGCGGCAGGTGGGTATAAGTGATTGGCGGTTTCTGCGGCTTTTCGGCAGACAGATGACCGGCGGGGGTGTGGGTGAACTCGAGAACCTCGAAGAACCGCAGGAAATAATACGCGGCTTTGTTTCCGGCAAGCTGGAAATAAACTGCCTGGCCTGTCACAATGGTGCCGCTGTGCATGACCAGGGGCAATATGGTCTGCAGATTGAACGTGAGAATTTTCGCTGGGCGGCGGCGGCCACCTGTGGTTTCGCCCCGGTCAGCGGTTCGGCAAAGGATATGTCCGACGATTATGATTATCTGATGCCCGATGTCCCGGATGACCCCAAGCTGGTTACGCCGGGGATTACATACCGCGCAAACAGCTTTGATGCCAAAAAGCAGGTATTTTTTGACATTGTCAGAAAAATTCCTTCGCAACGGTGTTACTTCTGTCACTCCAATAAGATAATCGGCAAAGACCAACCCGAAAGGTGGGCTGTCGATGAGGACGTGCACATGGCTGCGGGGTTGAACTGTGTGGACTGTCACCGTAACGGACTTGACCATAATATTACTCGTGGTTACGAAAACAATACCGACAATTACCAAGGCACTTCCATAGAAAGCTGGTCGTGTGAAGGCTGTCACGTGCAGGGTCGGCTTGGTGCACCGCGATTTGAAACGGCCCATAAGGGTCTTACGCCCATGCATTTTGAAAAAATCAGCTGTACCGGATGTCACTCAGGGAGTTTACCCGTTCAACAAACCCGCATGGTTAAGACTTCCCGCGCGCATGCGCTGGGAACTTACAACGCCGCCAAAGCTGATGATGCCCTGCCCCATATACAGACACCTGTCTTTACCGCAGATTCCAGCGGCAAGATTGGTGCGCATAATCTGATTTGGCCTGCCTACTGGGCCGTTATACAGGACCAGAAGGTGGCGCCGATTTCAATCGAACTGCTCAAGCAGGTCGCCGGCAAGTTGTTTGCAGCAGAATCGCCGGTTGGCGACGGCCGGGGCGCTATTGATACAGAAAAAATAAACGAGGTACTTGGCTTGCTTTCTTCTTCGGCGGCAATCGAAGGCAAACCGGTTTATATAAGCGGCGGTATGCTTTTTGCTGTTGATGGCGGCAAGCTTAGCGAAGAGCCGCACCCTGCCGCCCAGCCGTACCGCTGGGCCATCGGGCATAATGTCAGGCCTGCAGCGCAGTCTTTAGGCTTAGGCGGCTGCGGCGACTGTCATTCGCCGGATGCGCCGTTTTTATTCGGTAAAGTTACTTTGGACTCTCCTGTTGTCAGCCACGCAGGCAGGGTTGTGCAAATGAGCCGCTTCCAGCATATGGATGTCAATAGTATGAAAGTATTTGCCAGACTCTATGTGTTTCGTCCTTTGCTGGCGTTTATTGTTCTTGTCTGTTCGGCTTTGGTTGGTCTTATTATACTGTTGTATGGGCTAAAATGCCTGGAATGTGTGCTAAAGCTTATAGCCCATGCAGACTGGTGGTCGTGGTTCAGGGATACTTAAAATCTCAAACTGACCATCACAATCGGGCAGTTTGAGAATGCAAAAATCAAAACGCAAAAATCAAAAATGCGGAATCCGCCTGCGGCGGATGGCTTATTTTATTGTTTTTTTTGTGCTATAGAAGATATTGTTCAATAAGCAATTACGGCAAATTTGAACCATAAACCGGTCAGTTTGAGTTAAAATTATGTTTATAGTCGATTTATTAGACAGGTTTTTCCCGATAGTTTCAATCGTCGGCATTTTAATTGTTGCAGCGGCTATTATCGCCCATTACGTATTATTCGGGCCGCGGCATCCGGAATTTGCGAAAGAGAAACGCGACGTTCGGCGTTTCAGTGCGTGTGAGAAACTCATTCATGCGCTTGCAACCTTCAGTTTCCTTGCCCTGGGTATCACCGGTTTTGTGTCGGTTATATTCTTTGGCGAGGCTATCATCGGCTGGCTGGCGTATATACACATTGCAGCAGCGCCTCTTTTTGCCGTGGCGCTTGCCCTTGTTGTGTTAAGGTGGGCCGGGGACTGCGGCTTCCAGGGCCACGACTGGCAGTGGGTCAAAAAGTTCGGAGGTTATCTCGGAGAACGGGGCTATGCTCCCGCTGACAGACTCAACGCCGGCCAAAAGGTGTTTTTCTGGTTTATCGCCGTCCTTGGCATTCTGTGTATGCTCAGTGGTCTGGGCAGGATGTTCCCGCTTTTCGGCCCCGGCATTCATAAAATAATCTACGAGGTCCACCGATATAGCAGTTTGGGGCTTGTTATGCTCGTTATGGTCCACAGTTATCTGGAAACGGTGGCCAAGCCGGGGACATGGCGTGTGATAGTATCCGGCTATGTAAGTTTTCGCTGGGCCAAGGAACATCATCCGCTGTGG